>Ga0210406_10007565_pt1 | contig 11002 bp, 13 predicted proteins | sample IncBWC30MmetaG_FD_155454 | JGI IMG/M metagenome (GOLD analysis project Ga0210406, IMG submission 155454) | Forest soil microbial communities from Barre Woods Harvard Forest LTER site, Petersham, Massachusetts, United States - Inc-BW-C-30-M | ecosystem: Environmental > Terrestrial > Soil >... | reverse complement strand
CGGGCTGCCTCGGGCGACACCCCGAAACCGCGTCCCATCAGGAACAGCTGAAGTAGTTCGGCAGCCTCGCGCGAGTCGATCAGAACATCGTGAATCAGATCGTTGCGTAAAGCCGTCAATTCCGCACTCGAGAACGTATCGCTCATGGCCGTTATCACCTCCGACTCCGACCCTCACCGCCCTGGCTCATCAGACTTACTCTCTGTATGCAATCGAAGTACCGTCGTCGAAAGGGAAGAACGTACCGGTGTCTTGTAGCTGTGGGGTCAAGTTTACATTCGCTTGAGAACATGTCGGTGGAGCGTCATGTCCTTCGGACATAGTGCCCAACCGTAGCACTTGCAGCGCGCGTGAGAAGCAGAAAACAACTACGGAGCGAAGGCGACAGTCGCTGGTTGAGCGGGTTGACCACGAACGTGGGGAGCCAGTCAGCCTTTCAGTGTCGTCTTGCCATTGTTCCTGATTTCGCCGCCGTCCCCGGAATCGCGAAGGCTGCCGAAGGTAAATAACAGGTTATCGACGAAAGAGATCTCCGGGATGGCCCGAGGAGAGTGGGATATTTCATTTCTGGAAGTTCTAGACTCTCTGGCGAACGGGGAGAGTACGCAGTCGAGGGAGAGCGGGTTTTCGAATCGCCCGAGAAACCCTTCACGACAACCGATTTAGTGCCAGCCGGAGCCTTGAATTCAGATGTGGCAATGGTCCCACAGAACGCCTAGCGAGTGGACGATAATCGCGTCTCCGATCGCCAATTCGTCTGCAGAAACAACAATTTTGCAGGCGTAGGAAACAACTGGATTAAGTGTCCGACACCAGCGCTCGTGATGATACCCTCAGAGTGTTCACAAGCTGCTTGGGCGTTGTACCCGATACTGTGATACGTGGCTGATTCGTTGTCAGACATTCACTCATCTCCTGGGCCCCTGCCTGTCCGCCCGCAAGATCAACCGGACAAAACACCTGTTCGAGCTAGGCCGACTTCTTAGTCGGCGAGCAAAACGCTATGATCTTTCCGCAGTGCAGCGAAGGGGCACACATCAACGGTTTCCGAAAGTTCTTCGGCACATAAAACTCAATTACCTTTGCCATGACCGCCTCTTGCTCTATGAGCCGATATGGCGGGGCTGGGATGCAATTCAGCTTTCAGGCTCCGATGGCCCTACCAAACCCATCCGCATTGACAACGCACGGACTCGCACAATTGGAGCTTGCGTAAGAGTGCTTTGCAAACATAGGTTTCCCTCGAGGATCGCGCGAGAACCGGTTGGCGTCGCTCTTTCCAAATCTCTCAAGCGACGTGCGCCTTTTGCCAACATAGCCCAAGCCAGTGCTTTCATGTCCGGATCCAGGGAGTTCGTAGCCCTTAGCAGTTCCTTGCCTGCTTCCTGCTGTCCGAACCTGCACCACGTCACTCCACAAAGAAACACATAGTTGCCGTCCATTTCCGTTTCCTCCTCTCCGGCGCCGAGGAACATCAGTGATACCCCAGCACTATGTTGCAACCACCTCTTCCGCTGCTCCAACTGCAATCCAACTGCCAACAGCAGCCCGTTCAAAAGAAAAACCGCTGTCTCGCCAGAATCTGGTCGACCTCATCGTATGAGCGATTACAGAGACGCCGGGGCGCGCGACATTGCAGTCTGAATGCCGATTTCCAGGACACGAAGCATCTTGCGGTGCAGATCAATGTGACCCGCAGACGACCATTTATAGATGTACGAGTGTCATTCTCTTGACGCGTCATTCTTTTTGGCAGGAAACTCGCGTTGGATCGCGGGATCTCTAGGCGAAACCTCATTCAAAATCAATATCTTACAGGCAGGCACCGTAATGAGTGCGGCGGCCACCTTCGTGCACTCTTGGAGCGGAGGACAAGACCCAATGCCGGGAAAAATTCTTATTGTCGACGACCACGCACCCAATCAGGAACTCATTCGCGAGGCGCTAACCGACTCCGCGTACGAGATCAGACGCACGCGCGCTCGCGATGACGTTGGCAGGTTTCGGCGGAGATTCCGACCTGCACGTAATGTTCAATATGTTTTGGGACAGTTTGGACTTTGAGATACCCATCGTGCCGGGCAGACGTTGGTGCCTAGCCATTGACACCGCCCATCCTTCGCCCAGCGACATCGCCGAACCTGGCTCCGAGCTGGAGTTGGGCGGAGCCACGCTTCGTGTTCAGGCACGCAGTGTCGTAATCCTGGTGAATCGAGCCTAAGGAACTTGGGCCGGAACCCACCAGGCCTCAATACATCATCGATCAAAACATCGCCTCAAGCCTTCCTGTAAATCAAACTTGCGCTCGCCGATTGTAGTCCGATACTTCTTCGCGAACTTCGTGAATCCGCGACCAACCTTTGGTCTCACGATCCTTCCACTCCAACATTTTCAAGAGCTTGGATATGGAGATCGCATTGCTCCATCACCGGACGTAGTTTCAAGGCGACAATGAAACGCCCCGCGGGACAATGAGCCATTAAGGAGAAATAGAAATGTCCGCAAAAAACACCGCGCCTGCACTAATAGGAACCACAGCTACGTCCATCGCAGGGGCGGTCGTCATGATTCTGGTTGGACTCCTGGCTCTATTCCCACCTTTCGCAGCCGGCGTGCGTGCGACCGTCTTACTGGGTCGGATTATCGTCATCGGTGGTTTCGCATACTTCGCTTATGCATTCGCTGCATGGAGCGAAGAAGTGCTCATTTTGCGAATGCTGATTGCCTTCATCTATATCTTCGGCGGTTTTTATCTCCTGGTTGGTCCGGAACTCGCGTTGCGACCTACGACGCTTCTGGCGGCTGCAATCGTCTTGTGCGAGAGCCTGCTGGAACTCACGATCTTTTCCCGGGTTCGCCCCTTGCCCGGCTCGGGATGGATTCTCTTTGACGGAATCGCGACCCTTGTTTTGGCATACCTGATCTGGCGTTCTTGGCCGTCGAGTTCAACGTCAGCTCTTCGAGTTTTCGTTGCCGTCAAGTTCATTCTCAGCGGTTTCACCCGGCTTATGTACTCGGTCGAAGTCCCCGCGAGCAGAAGCTAGCATCAATTTTGGAATTAAGTCCGGCTGAAAGAGAGTGGGGAATCACGCATATGGGAGCGCTGCAAGTGTGCCTATCAGATGTCCGGGCGCCAGTCGGTGCAACGGGACGAAGCGCAAAAAGAAAGAGCATCGACCTAGGTGTGGCAGGGCGGTTCAACTCCGGGCGACCTGCTGCCGCATGCGGTCCGGTAGAAGAATGGGCGGTCGTCCGACGGGCCATTGCCGGGGATACCGACGCCCAAGAATCTCTTTTCGCTCGTCACACAGACAAGCTCTATCGGACGGCATTCGCGGTGCTCCACAACAAGGAAGATGCCGAGGATGCATTGCAGGACGGATTCTGCAGGGCATACACCAGCCTGTGCTCCTTTCAGGGCCGCTCGTCGTTCTCCTCGTGGCTCACGCGCATCATCATAAACTCGGCCCTCATGACCCTACGGAGGAGACGTGCTCATTCCGAGACCTCCCTGGATGAGATCCTGGAAAGTCAGGCGGGACACTTCCCTTACGGAGTCGTCGATCCCCGGCTCGACCCTGAGAGACTCTGCGTAGCAATCGAGATTGAAGCACTCATCGCAAAGCATGTTCGCCGACTCCCGCGCGCTCTGAGACAAGCATTTCGCCTTGGTGCGATACATCGTCTTTCCGACATCGAGTCGAGGCACGCTCTTAACATCCCGGTTAGCACTTTCAAATCGCGGAAACATAGAGCGCGTTTGAAGCTCGCGTGTGGGTTGCGCCAATCGTTTAAAACTCCCAGCGAGCGCATAGGTGTTCGGAAGGAACGTGGTATTTAATGGCCACGCTTGGAGGCGTTCCCACACGCACGCCAATGGAGAAATACTATGAATCGCATGTTAGCAGTTGTCTTTAGCGAAGCCAGCAGGGCCTTCGCCGGCCGCGATGGACTCAGGAGTCTTGACCATCACGGCATCACACTCCACGCCTATGCAATAGTCATGAAGAAACCTGACGGCACAATCATTGTCAACAAGCAAGGCGACTCCGGTCCGGTTGGAGCTTTGATTGGAACCTCACTCGGGAGCTTGATCGGCCTTCTCGGTGGCCTCCCCGGAGTTGCCATTGGCGCAGTTGTCGGATCCATGGCAGGGGCTGCGGCAGATCAGGACAATGCGAGCTTCGACACCGAGTTTGTGGATGAGGTTTCGAGGGCGCTGGCTCCGGGTAAGTTTGCTCTGGTGGCTGAGATCGATGAGAACGCGACCAACGGAGTCGACCTGCACATGGAGGAGCTGGGAGGGGTCACTTACCGCCGTGCTCTTTCGGGCGCAAGGGTTGCTGCGAACTCGGAAGTGGTCACTGCTGCTTCAGGAGATAGGCCGACGAATCTTCAGGGCCAGCACAAATGCGCATATTCTGAATGTGAGTGCGTAGTCGCGGGTAACGAACAATATTGCAGTGACTACTGCTCGGATGCTGATGATGCCAAGGAAACAGAACTTCAGTGCGACTGCAAGCATGCTCCCTGTGCACTCGACTGAGTGGAGTCTTGCTAGTGCGTTCGCGGGAGGGTTGATTGGCAAAGGAGACCGACTACGCCGACTTCACATTCTCAAGAACAGAGGTCGGAGACATATTCCGAGATCGCGATCTTCTCTAGCAGGAGAGGTGAATCCAAGGAGCCATAGCGCTGAGGCGGATTGATTTCCGAGAAACGAGGAAGAAACCTATGGGCGGTATGATCCCTTTGACCGACGCATCTCGACAGCCCAGATCTTTCCCCACCGTCACTACAGCAATCATTGTTGCGAACGTACTCGTCTTCGTATTGGAGTTGATCGGTGGTGTGGATTTTGTAAGAACTTGGACCATGATCCCCGCCGAGATCGTTGGGGGCCGGCACTGGGTTATTCGCGCCGCCGCGTTCTTGATCTTGATTGTGGCGGCGGCCCTGCCGGGTTCTTCGCAGTCGAATCCTGACCTCCAAACATTCTTTCGGCGGGACATTGGGCTAAGTGAGGATCAGATCTCAGCCATCCGGAACGGGCAACCGGTCGCAAAGACGATGCCGTCCCGTACGCCGGCGGAGGTCTTTTTGTTCGGCGCGGTTTACATCCATGCTGCGCCTGAAAAATACCTCGCGTTCGCCCGCGACTTCGATCGCCTTCGCAAGCTGCCAAACTATCTGGCGCTTGGAGTGTTCAGCAATCCTCCACAGGGGTCCGAATTGAAGGGTTTCGCGTTCGACAGTGACGACATCAAGGGCTTGAAGAATTGCAAGCCCGGCGACTGTCTGATTCAGATGCCGGCGAGTTCTATTGACGAGTTCCAGCGATCGGTCGATTGGTCTGCGCCGGATGCGAACGCACAGGTAAATCAACTCCTGCAGAAGAAGGCTTTGCAGGACTTGCTCACATATCAGCGGGAAGGCAACCAAGCTTTAGGGGTTTACAACGACAAGCGTGACCCGACCGAGGTGCCAAAGCAGTTTGCATACATGCTCAGCTACTCCAAGGCTCTGCCAGCGCGTCTCCCGGATTTCTACAACTACCTGCTCGCCTACCCTAACGCGACACCGGCGAATGTGGAGGACGCGTTCTATTGGGCACGGGTGAACTTCGGATTGAAGCCGACGTTGCGCATGGTGCATTTAGTTACGATGCGCGGGAACCATGGGGACGAGGTGTCCTATGCCATTGCCGAAAAGCAGCTGTATTCGAGCCACTACTTTGAGACCGCGCTGGATCTTGCCTTTTGTGTCCGTGGAATTGATGACTCGAAACAGCCTGGCTTCTATCTCATCATGGCGATGGGCTCCGAGCAGGCGGGGTTGACTGGTGTCAAGGGTTCGATCGTCCGAAAAACCGCAGTGGGCCGGTCGGTTTCAAATCTGCAAAACGCGCTGACGACCATTAAAAACGCGTTGGAAAGCAATCAGTAGGAGCGGCGCAACCCTACCCAACAGTCGGTTTGTGATAGCGCAGGAAGAGCGGAGAAAACAAAGATGTTCAATCGTGTCATCAGGAAAAGGGTTATCAGATCTCGGATTCTGCTCCAAGGAGGAGGCGGAGTTTTACAGAAACACTGAAATGGCGAAGACTCTGCCGAAGCTCCCTAAGCTCACTGCTTCATTCTAGGGGAAGGCTTTGCCATCGAGCTTACGCTGCTACAATCGCGGTTTTTCCGATGGCTAGAGAACTTATCTGGCTTGAAAACACCACCTTCGCAGCCTGGGGCTGCAGTCTGTGCAATTGAATCCTGCCCGGCCCAGGCCCTACCGTTGCCGGTCGACCATCGGACACCATCAAAGAAGCTTTCGACCAGCACGAGTGTGCTACGTTTCCCCGCGATGTTAAGGCTCGAAAGGGGCCCACGCGACCCACTAAATCGGGGAGAGAGAACCCGATTGGACTGTTGGCTCGCGTGGGGTGTTGCCAGCCGACGCCACCTTCTGAAGCACTCTTGTGCCATTCCACAAGTCCCTCTCGCGCGATACGGTCTTCGAGGCTGACGGTGCGGAGGGTTCGGGCGACATATAAGTCACCGGATCAGCCGCTGAGGGGGTTCTCTCCCGTCAGCCGATCGCGCACAAAACCACCGCGGAGGCTGAGATGGTCGCCCCTGTAATTCGTTGCCCTTACTGCGTCTTCGGGGACAACTTCATGGAAATGGTCGCCCACCTCGATGGGCGCATGATCTGCAGGAAGTGCGGGCACGTCGTCAAAACATGGGACGCGGGCTCCAAGTGCGCATGTCCGAAGTGCCGGGAGATGAGGTTTGCGGCCGGCGTCGGAGCGACGGGTGCTTAGTAATTGGGTACTACTGTCATCGCCAGCCCTTAGCGGTCAGTTGGCGGTCCCGATCTAGGAGGTCCCCTGCTCACCCCTGAACGGCCGCTAAAGAAGCTGGGTGCAACTGGGTGCAACTCCAAAGCCGTTGTGATTAGATAAGCGCTACCAGACCAATCACTTACCGACTTAAATCCTTACTTCGGGACCAGGGGGTCGGAGGTTCAAATCCTCTCTCCCCGACCAATAAAATTCGGTCCAGCCCGGAGACATGGGTAACAGAATGTACCGGCTACATGGGTAACACTTTTGGGCCGAAGGGATTTTCCAGCGGTTCTAACACGCGCGTCTCCAAAGCGAAGTATCCCAGATCATAATCCATAAAACTGACCAGCCAGATGTCGTCGTGAACTTCTTTGATGCCGACCGCCTGGCCGGCAAAGACCTGGCTGAAGTTAATCTTTTTATTGCCCATACAGATGCGCTCGCAGCGGGTGACGACGATGACCTTGTCGTGAAAGGGATAGTCGAGATCGGGCAAGCCCGTATAAACGCGAGGCGAAGGCTGATAGACCTCGGCCGGGCACTGCATGTCCAAAGCTTCGTGAGGGCGTTGGTGGTTGAAGACTTCGATGAAGTCGTCGAAGCGGGCTTGCTGCTGAAGAAAGTTGCCGGCGGCCGGTTTGGTGGCTTCTTTCTTTAGCGTGAGATGCATGCGCTCATGGCGGCCGTTCTGCTGGGGGGCCAGGCTTGATTCGTTCAATGCCAATGCCCAGCCGGAGCCACCAGACAGCAAGTTTGCTCAAGTGAAACAAAGCGTGAGCCGAAGCGAAGGGCACGCCGTTGTCACTGCGAATGTTGACCGGCAGGCCGCGCTCCTTAAAAAGCCTGTCAAACACAGCAAAAGCGTGCGCTTCGCAGGTGGAAGAGAGAGCCTCACAGGTGAGGAGAAAACGGCTCGCGTGATCGGTGACGGTCAGTGGATAGCAGTATTGATGATTGCCCAGCAAGAACTCGCCCTTGTAATCGGTGCACCACAGCTCATTAGGTTTCTGGCCTAAGGATAAAGCGGTCCCTTGTGCACGACGACGTACGCGAGCACGACGTTCCACCAGACCGTAGCGATCCAGCACTGCATGGATGGTGCTTTTGGCAGGGATGGGGATGTCGGAGAACCTGCGGATCAGACGCTCGCGGATCTTACGAGCGCCCCAGCTGGCGTGCTCGCGCTTCACGTTCAGGATGTAGTTCTCCACTTGAAAGGGAAGTTGGTTGGCATAGCGAAAGGGACGTCGGCTCCGGTCGGTGAGTCCTTGCACTCCGCATTGCTGGTAGCGATCGAAGATCTTGTAGCCGGTTTTGCGGGAGATTCCGAACTCACGGCAGAGTTCCACCATGGGTTCGCCGGCTAGCCGGCGAGCTACAAACTGCAGACGTTCATCCATTACCGAACACTCCTTCCAAGGCATTCACCCCTCCCCAAAAGGGGAAAAAGTGTAACCCATGTGTCCGGTACGATCTGTCACCTATGTCTCGAGTCGCTCATCAGCCTTCCGTTCAGAAAAATTTCGATCAACTATGCTTGTAAACGGCTGCATTATGTCAGAATCACCGACTGGTGGTCCGCTCCTGCGTGTGGGAAGTAGTTGCAACATCCCCAGACACTCATTGACGGCACAGCCAGTTCTCCAAGAGCGTTAACGCCCATCCACTTACCCTGAAGTCGGCCACAAATTGTCCGAGTGAACTGTGCGCACGCGATTACGAAAGTAATCGCGCTATATAGGGTTTAAAGGCGATAATTACGCCTATTCTCCCAACGTCAAGATAGCTCGTAAAACTCTTAGCAGATTATGTTCACAGCAGCGGGCGCATCGAAAAGTAGTAGCCAACAGATTTCAGACGCTTTGTCAGCACTGGACAAGGCCGTACTGGAAATGATTATGGCGCAAGAGCCGCTGCTGAGCGTGCTCGAGAGATTGTGTATGAGAATCGAGGAGCGAGTACCGGGTCTGTTGTGCTCGACATTACTGCTGGATCAACATAAAGGCGTCTTTTACCAGGCGGTTGGTCCGAGCCTTCCGCGAAGCTACCTGGATGCGCTAAATGGCCTTAAGATCGGCCCGCAATGCGGATCGTGCGGTACGGCTGCGTATGAGCGCCGGACAGTGATTGTCTCGGATATCGCAAGCGACCCGTTGTGGAAGGATTGCAAGCATTTGGCTCTTGTCCACGGGCTTCGTGCCTGCTGGTCGGTTCCGATTGCCTTGCAAGACAACCGGGTTCTGGGAACATTTGCGTGCTACTACCGGGAACCGGGTTCGCCTAGCGCTGAGCAGATGCAGTTGATCGAGCGCGCCTCTCACCTCGCGGGAATCGCAATCGAAAACCACCGAGCGCGGACCGAATTGCGTGCCGCCGAGACTCGGTATCGGACCTTGGTCGAGAGGCTGCCTGCGATTACTTACATCGCCGAAGTTGGGGTTCGTGGTCCTTGGCACTACGTCAGTCCGCAGATCGAATCCATGTTGGGCTTCTCTCCCGAGGAGTGGATGGCCAACCCGGAACTTTGGATAGAGCGAGTTCATGAGGAGGATCGGGAGATCGCGATTGCCGCCGAGAATCGGATTCAGGAGACGAGCGATTTGTATAAGGCGGAGTATCGGGTACGCGCCCGTGATGGAACGATTCTTTGGTTCCGGGATGAGGCAAAACTGCTGGATCAGGCGACTGACGAGCAGCCTGTGATGCAGGGTGTCCTGTATGACATCACAGAGCACAAGCGCTTAGAGGATCAGCTCAGACAGGCGCAGAAGATGGAAGCGATCGGGCAACTTGCTGGCGGTGTGGCCCATGACTTCAACAACCTGCTGATGGTAATGCAGGCGCATACCGATCGCATTCGCGACAATCTGGCATCCGGGGATCCACTGTACGCAGATGCTGAGGAGGTTCACAGCGCGGTCACAAAGGCCGCCTCCTTAGTTGCACAATTGCTGGCATTCAGCCGGAAGCAGTTGCTTCAGCCAAAAGTGCTCGACATAAGCGTCGTTTTGAAGGATATGGGCAAGATGCTTGCGCGGGTGCTGGAAGCCAACATCGACCTCCGGATTGAGACTCAGCAAAATCTGGCCCGGGTTAAAGCGGACCAGGGGCAACTCGAGCAAGCGATCCTCAATCTTGCCGTCAACGCTCGGGATGCGATGCCGGCGGGAGGAACGCTGGTGCTAGAGGCCCAGAACTGTTCCTTTGAGCGGTTCCACACGTGGCAGCACTCGTCGGTCGATCCTGGGGATTACGTCGTGCTGAGCATTACCGACACGGGGACCGGAATGAACGCTGAGACACAGGGCCGTGTGTTTGAGCCGTTCTTTACAACCAAAAGCCCCGGAAAGGGAACTGGCCTCGGTCTTTCCATGGTGTACGGTGTCGTAAAGCAAAGCGGCGGGGCAATCTCGGTGTCGAGCGAGCTGGGAAAAGGCACAACCTTCAAGATCTTTCTGCCCAAATGCGATGTCTCAGCACCTCAACTTCAGAGCAGATCGGCCGCGCCGCGAGTGGTAAGCGGTAACGAGACGATTCTGCTGGTTGAAGATCAGGAAGCGATTCGGGAAGTGACGAGTGAATACCTGATGCGGCGTGGGTTCCAGGTATTCGCAGCCCCCGATGGCGAGGCCGCCCTCAGAATCGCTGAGACTCACAAAATCGAGATCGATCTGTTGGTAACCGACGTGATCATGCCGAACATGGGAGGCCGAGAGCTTGCTGCGCGCCTTATCGCCCTTCAGCCCAATGCGAAGGTCCTTTTCATGTCGGGGTATTCTGACGATGCTCTGCGCACTCACAAAGGATTTAGTGAACACGCCGAAGTGTTGCAAAAGCCATTCTCTCTCCCGACTCTAGCCAGCAAAGCTCGTGAACTATTGGATGGTCATGAGTAAGCTTCAATTGCTGCTCACAGAATCAGTTTAGCTTGAAAAAAAGTTGGCGAAGAAGTGCGCCGTGAAAAGGCGCTGGACTTCAGCGGGTGCAAGTCCCGCCCGGGAACTGGTTCGCTCCACCCGGTAGCAATCGAAACGGCAGCGGAGGCAACGAAGCTGTCGGAGCTTTCGATGGAAAGGGTCGCTAGGCGATTCCGCGAGCATGCAGGCCATAATCTGAGTGAACGCTGAGCAGGTCCCGAAACAACACTTGCAGGAGCCGACCTGA
>Ga0210406_10007564_pt1 | contig 11004 bp, 12 predicted proteins | sample IncBWC30MmetaG_FD_155454 | JGI IMG/M metagenome (GOLD analysis project Ga0210406, IMG submission 155454) | Forest soil microbial communities from Barre Woods Harvard Forest LTER site, Petersham, Massachusetts, United States - Inc-BW-C-30-M | ecosystem: Environmental > Terrestrial > Soil >... | reverse complement strand
AGAGCGGGCATCTAATCCTCCGATTTTTTTTTGATTCAACGGCTCGAGCGATGAGCCGGCCTGTTACGAAGACAACCCATCCTACCCGAAATTATTCCACTTGCACGACGCCGAAATGAAAAGGCGCCGCGAAATGCAGCGCCTTTTCGCTATTATTTGCTATGGCCTCGCGAGACGATCAGGTTTGCTGGATCGCCGAAAGCTCCCAGTTGTCGCCACGCGGGCGCAGGAACGTCCACACTTCAGTGACTTCCATCGGTTGGTCGCTGCCTTCGACCAGCCGCCCGGTGGTGCGATCGAGGGTCTTGTCGACCAGCGAGTACCGCATCGCCACGCTGGCGAAGTCGGTTTCGCCCTCGCGCCAGGCTTCCGCGAGGTCGCCCTGCAACAGCTTGGTGCCGAAAACCCTGTTGACGACGTTGCGAGTTTTGTTCGCCTCGAGGTCGCGCGTAAAATACGACACCATTTCCGGCGTCGCCAGCGTGTGCAACCTGGCAACGTCTTCGTTCGACCAGGCGTCCTGAATCTCGCCCAGCAACCGCTCGAAGGCCTCATAGTCGCTCGGAACAATCTCAAGCGGCGCGCTGCCCGATCCGAGGCCAAAACCCGTCGCGGTTCGGAAACTCGACGGCGCGGCGGGACCTGCCGGCCCGCCGGCATAGGCGGAAGCGGAAGCGGTTTCGTGACGGCGTTGCCACCATGACATCGCGAGCCTGACCACGATGATAATCAGTCCGATCTGGAGAATGAGGCCGATGATCGACGACAGTCCGCCGAGGCCACCGAACATTCCGCCGCCAAACAGCATGCCCAACAGCCCGGCGCCGAGGAAGCCCGCGGCGAGGCCGCCCAGCATGCCCATGCCGGGCCGGTTGAAGAACCCGCCACCGGCTGGCGTTCCCAGACCGGGACTACTCGGCTGGGTGATGGTGCGATTGAACGGCTGAGCCGCACTCGGCGCGGTCGTGGTGCTCGGCGGGGCAGAGAACGTTCGCCCTCCCCGGGAACCCGAACTGAGGCCACCGCCGACGCGAGCGTCGGCCGGCGAGGCCACGGATATCAGGGGTAACGCGAGCGACAGGACAACGGCGATCGTCTTCACGATGCCGCGGACGCGTTGCGTGAATTTCATGTCAATTTCCTCGAATCCCCGACAGCGGGGAACTGCTCTTAACATGGGCAGGGTTGCCTAAAAGTGAAGCCACTACGAGGGTGACAGGCTGCGGCCCTCGGTCGCGGGGGATAAGGCGGGAGGGCGCATACCCGAAAAAGGACGCTTCGATACGGCGGTCATTCCGGGGCGATGCGGAGCATCGAACCCGGAATCTCGAGATTCCCCGATGCGCAATTGCGCATCTGAGGTCTAGTGCTAACGCATCATCCCGGAATGACGCCGCAATTGCTCGGTCTCACGTCGGCGCCATGGTTTCCTTTACGGCGGCGACCAGTTGGCTCAGCGTGAAGGGTTTCGGCAGGAAGGCGAATTGCTGGTTTTCCGGCAGGCTCTTCTCGAAGGCGTCCTCCGCATAGCCCGACACGAAGATGATCTTGAGGTCGGGATTGCGGGTACGCATCGTCTTCAGCAGGGTCGGACCATCCATTTCCGGCATCACCACGTCGGAAACGACAAGATCGACCGCGCCATTCTTTTCCTCCAGCGCTTCCAGCGCCTCGATCCCGTTCGACGCCTCGATCACGCTGTAGCCGCGCGAGCGCAGGCCCCGCGCGTTCAGCGAGCGCAGACCCTCCTCGTCCTCGACCAGGAGAATGGTGCCCTGGCCCGTCAGATCGGCGCGCGGCTTGGCCTCAGAGCCCTCCCTGGCGGCGCCATTCGCAGCCACGCTATCGGGCTGGATGTCCTGCTCGGGATGATGGCGCGGCAGGAAAATGCGGAACGAAGAGCCCTTGCCGGGTTCGGAGTCCACATAGATGAAGCCACCGGTCTGCTTGACGATGCCGTACACCGTCGACAGGCCAAGCCCGGTGCCCTTGCCGACTTCCTTGGTCGAAAAAAATGGCTCGAAGATCTTGTCGACGATCTCGGGCGAAATGCCGGTGCCGGTATCCGATATGTCGATCCGGACGTAATCCGCCGCCGGCATGCCTTTGTAGGCGAGATGACCGGACTCCGCCGTGGAGAGGTTGGCGGTTCGCACCGTCAGCGTCCCCCCTTCGGGCATCGCATCGCGGGCGTTGACGGCCAGATTGACGATCACCTGTTCGAACTGCGACACGTCGACCTTCACCGGCCAGAGATCGCGGCCATGCACCAGGTCGAGCTTGACCTTCTCGCCGATCAGGCGGCGCAGCAGCATGGTGAGATCCGACAGCGCATCCCCGAGGTCGAGGACCTGGGGCCGCAGGGTCTGGCGGCGCGAGAACGCCAGCAACTGGCGCACCAGCGTCGCCGCCCGGGTCGCGTTCTGCTTGATCTGCATGATATCCTGGAACGAGGGATCGGTCGGCTTGTGGGCGTTCAGCAGGAAGTCGTTCGCCATCATGATGGCTGAAAGCACGTTGTTGAAATCGTGGGCGATGCCGCCGGCAAGCTGGCCGACCATATCCATCTTCTGCGACTGGTTGATCTGGTTCTCCAGCGTCCGCCGTTCGGTCGTCTCCAGCATGTAGACGATCGCGGCCTCGGTCTCGCGTTCGTCTTCCTCGACCGCAGTGACGAAGAACTGACCCCAACGCTCCCTGGCGCTGTCGAGCATCGCCTCGACCGGTGCAATATCGCCCTGCCCCTCGGCCGCCTGGTTGATCGCCCCGATCAACAGGTGGCGATCGCGCGCGTTGACCGACCTGAAGATCGATTTGTTGGCCGCGCCGTCTGGGCTCAGGCTTTGCGCCAGCTTGGCGAAACGCGCATTGGCGCGGACCACCGCGCCCGCCCGGTCCACGGTGGCGATCGCCATCGGGGTATGGTCGAAGAAGCGCATGAAGCGCACCTCGGCCGCCCGCTGCGGATCGGAGCGCTCGTCCCGGGCGCGGCTGATCACCAGCGTGCGCGAGGCGCCGGCCGCTCCGTCGGCCCCGAAGGCGAGCTTATGGTAGAGACGGACCGGCATGGTCCTGCCGCCGCGCATGCGCAGGTCGATGTCGAACACTTCGGTCTTGACCTCGCCGGGCACCGGCGTGATCGACGTCAATAGCGACGCGCCGTCGCCCGACACGACATCGGTCAGCTTCAAACCACCCGACCCTATCTCGGCCAGATCGTAGTCCAGCCAATTTGCGAGCGTCGCGTTGACATAGGCGATGTCGCCGGCCGGATTGACCGAGAAGAAGCCGCATGGCGCATGATCGAGGTATTCGATTGCGTGCTGCAGCTCCTGGAATACGTCCTCCTGACGTTCGCGGTCACGGGTGATGTCGGCAATCGACCACACCGCGTATTTTGCCTCGCGCTTGGCTTGGCCGAGCGGCCGAACCCGCATCCGCAGCCAGCGGCCGTGGCTGCCATCAGTGCCGGCAATCCGGACTTCCTCCTGCTGCCGCTTGCCCTCACGTGCTGCCTTGAGGAGCCGAAATACCGCCTCCGACACATCGGGATTGCCGATGAAGACCCGCTCCACCGGGCGAACGTCGTGCGGGCTCGCCGCTCCGGTGAGTGCGAGATAGGCGGCGTTGGAATAGGCCACATGGCCGCGCGGATCGGTGACCGCGATGCCGTCATAGGCGAGATCGGCGATGCGGCGAACCACCGGATCGTCGGTCGAGCGATCGGTGAAGCGAATGATTCCGGCCGCAAAAGCGAACAGATTGAACAAGCCGACCATCGCCAGCAGCGCGAGCAGCCCGAGAATATAGGGTTGCGCCTGCGCGCGACCGATGGTCGTGAGCGCGACCGCAACTGCTACGATCGCGCCAGCCACCAGCAGCACCAGGACGATGCTGCCGCTGCGTCGCGCCGGTTCGTGAGCGGTCGTCGGCTCTCGCGACGAATCATTGTCAAGTTCGGCGGTCATACCAGGGGACGCGGCCTGTCGACATGGATGTAACGCGCTTGCGCGCGCTGGATTTGGCGCGCTGTCCGCGCGCCTGCTCCTGAGTGCCTGAATCGGCCCTGCAAGCGCAAGTCCAACGCGCAGTTATTTCGTCCGCCGCGCTCATTCGGGAACATTAAGGCAGACCCCTTGGGGGCATTACACCCGCCGGCCGGAAAGCCCCCGTCTCAGACCCATCACGTAGCCGATAATCTCGGCAACCGCATGGTAGTGCTCCACCGGGATCTCGTCGTCGATTTCCACGGTCGCGTAGAGCGCCCTTGCCAGCGGCACGTTCTCGACGATGGGGATATCGTGCTCGCCCGCGATCTCCCTGATCTTGAGCGCGATCCTGTCGGCGCCCTTGGCCACGCACACCGGCGCCGACATGCCGCGCTCGTAGGACAGGGCGACTGAATAGTGCGTCGGGTTGGTGATAATGACGGAGGCCTTGGGAACCGCGGCCATCATGCGCTTCTTCATGCGCGCATGCCGCAACTGGCGGATCCGGCTCTTGACGTGCGGGTCGCCTTCGGACTGCTTGAACTCTTCCTTCATCTCCCGCAGCGACATCTTCTGCCGCTCGTACCATTGCCGGTACTGAAAGAAATAGTCCGCGATCGCGACAATCGCGAGCAGCGCGACGACGGCGCCCATCAAATGCAGCGTCAGGCTTGTGACTACACCAAAGATCGCGGCCGCATCGAACCGCAACATCGCCTCCAGGCGATGCCGCTCCGGCCACAGGATCGCCGTCATCACGGCGCCGAGCGCCACCAGCTTGAAGACGCCCTTGGCAAAGTTCGCCGCCGCCTGCTTGCCGAAAATCCGCTTGGCTCCGGCCGCCGGCGAAATCTTGCTGAGCTTGGGCTTTAGGGATTCACCGGACCAGACCAGCCGATGCTGCAGCATGTTGCCCGCGATCGCCGCTAGTACCAGCATCAGCAACGGCACGCCAAGCGCCACGATCAGCGCATATTCGAGATGCTGCGCCAATGCCAGCAGGCTTGGGCCATCGGTGCGAATCATCCATGAATTGGCGATCAGATTGCGCAGCGGCGTCTGAATCCCGCCGATCGATCCGGAAAATGTCGAGAATACCAGCGTGGCGCCGGCAATCATGAACCAGGTATTGACCTCCTGGCTTTTGGCGACGTCGCCGCGGTCATGGGCATCGTCGAGACGTTTTTGCGTGGGGTCTTCTGAGCGTTCTGTTGCGTCGTCTTGGTCCGCCATCGTTCAGGCCTTCAGCGGAGCGGTATCATGCCGTGCATGACGGCAATGAAGTAATCGAGGAAGGTTCCCATCATCGCCGCGATGACGACCGCGAAGATCAGGAAGCCCAACAAGATCGAAAGCGGCACGCCGACGAAATAGACCTGCATCTGCGGCATCAGCCGCGCCAGCACGCCGAGGCCGATGTTGAAGACGAGGCCAAACACCAAAAACGGCGCCGCCAGCTGCATGCCGATCCTGAAGGCGGCGGCGAAGGCGCGGGTGGCCAGTGCAGCGACATCCCCGCTCGGCATCGGCTCGCCCGGCGAAAAAATCGAATAGCTGTCGTTTAGCGCGGCGATGACGAGATGATGGCTGTCGGTCGTAAACAGCATCGTCACGCCGAGCAGAGTGAGGAAATTCCCGATCAAGAGGCCCTGCTGACCCTGGTTGGTCGGGTCGACCGAGGTGACAAATCCAAGGCCGAGCTGTTGGGCGATCACTGATCCTGCGACCTGTAGCGCCGCAAGCGTGACCCGCGCTGTCGCGCCGAGCACGATGCCGATGATGATCTCGTAGAGCATCAAGATCAGGAGCGGCGTGAGCGAGCCCATGTCGATCTGATAGGCGGAGCGGTGCAGCGGCAAAATGATCAGCGTCAGCAACAGCGCGATCGCGAGCTTGATCCGGACCGGGATGTTGGACTCGCCCAGTCCCGGCAACAGCATCACCATCGCGCCGACGCGGGCGAACACCAGCATGAAGGCAGCGGCGAGCGCCGGCAGCAGTGAAATATCGATGCGCATTTCTCACGCACACTGCCATCAGCCGCCTATGATTCGCGAGGATATCCTCATCATGTGGCTGTGCAGCGAGTCCGCCATGAACGGCAGCGCCAGCAGCAATGTTACGAAAATCGCCAGGATTTTCGGCACAAATATCAGGGTCTGCTCCTGGATCTGCGTGAGCGCCTGAAACAGCGACACCACGACGCCGACAACGAGACCGACGAGCATCAGCGGCGATGACACCACGACGATGGTCCAGATCGCATCGCGCGCGACGTCGAGGGTTTCGGCACCGGTCATTTTTGTTATCTCACACGACTAAGTATGTGCCAACCATGGCGGCGGTGAACTCCCTCTCCCATCGGGAGAGGGTCGGGGTGAGGGGTTAAGGTCTATCGTTAGACCGTACCCCCTCACCCGGATTGCTGCGCAATCCGACCTCTCCCCATGGGAGAGGTGACAACAATCAAATCGGCATCCTCATGATGTCTTCATAAGACTGGATGACCCTGTCGCGCACCGACACCAGCGTCGAGACCGCGACGTCGGTTTCGGCGACCGCCGTCACCACATCCATGACATTGGCCTTGCCCGACGCCATCGCAACGGTCTGGGCGTCCGATTTGCGCCCGACATCGAGCACGCCTCCGATCGCCTCCTTGAGCACCGCGCTGAAGGATTGCCCGCCGGCGTCGGAACCTTTGCCGGCACCACCGGTGTCCGTGATGCGGGCGAGCGCGGCATAGGCGTTTGCAGCAACTGTGGGTGAAGCCATGGCTTAAGGTTTCCTTTTCAGGCCTTGAGGATGTCGAGCGTGCGTTGGATCATCCGGCGCGTGGCGCTGATGATGTTGAGATTGGCCTCGTAAGATCGCTGGGCCTCGCGCATGTCGGTCATTTCGATCAGCGAATTGACGTTGGGATATTTGACGTTGCCGGCCGCGTCCGCCGCCGGATTGCTCGGCTCATGTTTGATTCGGAATGCGGCCTGATCGGGCCGGATCTTGCCCAACGTCACCACCTTCGCATCCAGCGTGCGATCGAGGGCGGAGGAAAAGGTCGGCACCTTGCGGCGATAGGGATTGCCGCCGGCGGTCGGCGCCGTGGAATCCGCGTTGGCGATATTTTCCGAGATTACCCGCATCCGCCCCGCCTGTGCCCGCAGGCCCGAGGTCGCGATACCCATCGACCGGACGAAGTCATTCGCATCGCTAGTCATGATGCCGCTCCCTTGCCGCTGTCCGGCCACTGGTTTGGGTTTGATCTTCCGGGCAGGGTTTTGCGCTTATCCCGACGGGAAATCCGCTTTCTCTCTGCGCCAGCGCGGTCCTTGGGGTCCGGATCATGTTTCAGGCCTTGCCGACCGCCATCTTCAGGAGATGCAGGCTCTTGCTGTAGAGCGAGGTCGCGGCTGCGTAGTCCATCTGGTTGGCGGAGACTTTCAGCATCTCGTCTTCCAGATTGACGGCATTGCCGGCGGGCCGGGTTTGAAACCCCGCTCTGCGGTTCTGCTCGAAGCTTGGGTCGGTACCCGACGTGGAAATATGGCCCTGGCTGGTGCGCAGCATGGCCAGCGCTCCCGTGGATCCCGCAGCACTGGCGCCGGTATCGTTGAATTTCGGTTCGACCAGGTCGCGCGGCTTGAATTTGGGGGTGTCGGAGTTGGAGACATTTTCGGCGAGGACGCGCTGGCGCTCCTGGTGCCACTGCATCTTGGTGCGCAACACTGACAGGGCCGGAAGATCGTTGATGGACATCGCGCCGTTCTCCCCCGCCTCGGCGGCATGGCGCCGCTTCAGGTGGGCAGAATTTGCCGCGTGTATGGTTAACAGCTGGTTAAGAACCCGGCCGCAGGCGACATCTGATCCGGGCAGCGAATTTGCTCTCCCAGAATCAATCCGAGCGCATTTTCGCCGCGAAAGCTGCGATAACAGCGAAATCATAGTCCTTGGGACCGCGAGAAGTCGTTTTGGCCCAGCCGATTCATGGGTTATTAGGATGCGGGGGCGGCAGTTTCTGCCGCAGGGAATTAAGTATTTGGGCCAGACTTGAGGCTTCGTTTGCCGTTCGGTGCGTCGCTACCGATCCACGTTCGACGAACAGAGACTTGAAGAAGGCGCTATTTGCCAGGGACACAGCATGCAGGCACTGACATTTTTCTTCGCGTTCGTGGCGGTTCTGGCGCTGATCGGCCTCGCCGCCTGGCTGGTGCGCCGATTCGCCAGCAACCGGCTCGGCGCCAATACCAATCGCAGCCGGATGCCCCGCCTGGCGGTGATCGATGCCGCCGCAGTCGACGGGCGCAGGCGGCTCGTGCTGGTGCGCCGCGACAACATCGAGCATCTCCTGATGATCGGCGGTCCGACCGACATCGTCGTGGAACCCAATATCGTCCGCGCCATGCCCGGACGGGATCAGTTGCCGCCACGGCCGGCCGTCGGCAGCCCGGAGCCCCAAGCCCGCATCGCGCCGCTTCCCGACACCGGCAACTGGAGCGACGCCGACAGCCAGCGCGCCGAGGCGCTCGATCATGCCCAACCGCAAATGCCCGAACCGCGCCCGACCCGACCGCCCTTTGCCGACGAAGTGCGCCGACCGGCCCCGGAACGGCGCATCGAACGCACCGATCCCTTGACAGGATTTGCGCCCGAGCCGATGGGCGGCCGTCCGGAGCCTCGCCCTGAGCTGCGCGGCGAGCCGATGCCGTCGCGGGTAACATCGCGCAACGAGCCGGTGATACCCCGCCCCCCACGCCCGAGCGAAGCGCCCAAGCCGCCGCCGGTTCGCGCACCGGAGCGCCCGGTTGCGCCGCCGCCGCCCCCGCCGGTGTCTACAGCGGATCAAAATCTCGCCGAGATGGCGCAGCGGCTAGAGGCAGCCCTGCGCCGGCCAGCCAGCGACACAGTTGCGCCGCCGGTGGCCCCTGAACCGCCCCCGGGCCGCGCCGCGGCCCGCAGCGAGCCCCCCGCAGCCCCACCGGTTGCAGCGCCATCGAAGAGCGGGTTTGAGAATCTAGAAGACGAGATGGCGTCATTGTTGGGCCGTCCAAAGAACCCTTCGTGAGGCCGGCGGCCTTCCCGCGTAGAGTTTTATTTTTTGCCACCCTGATAGTCGCCGGATCGCTGGCGGCGCCTGCGTTCGCGCAGGACATCAGTATCAATCTCGGCCAGGGCAATGGCGGCGTCACCGAGCGCGCGATCCAGCTGATCGCGCTGCTGACGGTACTCTCGGTCGCGCCGTCGATCCTGATCATGATGACATCGTTCACCCGGATCGTCGTCGTGCTGTCGCTGCTGCGCACTGCGCTTGGCACCGCGACCGCGCCGCCGAACTCCGTCATCATTGCGCTGGCGATGTTTCTGACCGCGTTCGTGATGGGGCCGGTGTTGCAGAAATCCTACGACGACGGCATCAAGCCGCTGGTCGCCAACCAGCTCGGCGTCGAGGACGCGCTGCAGCGTGCTTCGGTGCCGTTGCGCGGCTTCATGCAGAAAAATGTACGCGAAAAGGACGTGAAGCTTTTCATGGACCTGTCGGGAGAGCCGCCGCCTGCGACGCCCGAAGAGATGTCGCTGCGAATTCTGGTGCCGGCCTTCATGATCTCCGAGCTGAAACGCGCCTTCGAGATCGGCTTCCTGTTGTTCCTGCCGTTCCTGATTATCGACCTCGTGGTTGCATCGGTCCTGATGTCGATGGGCATGATGATGCTGCCGCCGGTGGTGGTGTCGCTGCCGTTCAAGCTGATCTTTTTCGTCCTGGTCGACGGCTGGTCGCTGGTGGCGGGAAGTTTGGTGCAAAGCTACGGCGGATAGCGAGGCGCGGCCGCCGCTTCTTCAACCGGCAAGGCTGTTAGCGGTATTTCTTAATCCAAAGCTTCAGCTAAATATTTTGCCGCATTCCGGTGCAAGTTCAGCCGCTCACATCGTACTGCTTGCTCAGGTGATCGCCGATCTGGACGATCATCGCCACGCATTCGGGATAACCAGGCTTGGCCCTCGTTGCCTCGTCGGCCGTGGTTCGGAATTCCCAGGAATCGCCGGTGGGGAGAACGGCGATTGTGATTCCGTCCGGACAATCAGCGTGTACCTTGAGCTCAGCCCTCGCCATGGCAACGAGTTCGGCTTCGGTTCGGGTGGGCTTGCTCATGTTGGCGGCTTCCTCTGCGCACGATCTGCCGGAGCAAATTGACGCCTCGGCGAGCATCTGTCGAGGGGGTGACGCCAACTAGGGCGTGGCCTCCATTAACACGCAGCCAAATTTCGGATTGATGCTGTTAAATGCTCTGAATTTACTTCCGCTTCCGGCAGCACAGCGGACGTGGCCGGACTTGCTACTGGCTCGACCGGTCGCGAATGACCCCGCAGCAGATATGCGCGCGCCGTAATCGATTTCGGCTTCCTGCGCCCCGATCCGATCTCAGCGCCTGGCAAGTCGTTTGTACGCCGATAGGGCCCGCTTGAGGTCGTCGTATTCCTCGCAGGGAATGAGGCAGAGCCTTTCCAGCGCCGCAAGGAGTTGCTCGGCCTTAGCGGATTCGCCGAGCACCAGATAGGCCTCGCCGAGATGCTCATGGGCGCTGCGGTGGCGCGGATTCAACATCAGCGCCTGCTGATAATGGCCGATAGCCGGCCCTAGCTGACGCAGCCGCCGAAAGGCGTATCCGATATAGTTCTGGATATCGGCATTGAGCGGGTCGCGCAGTGCGGCGAGTTCGAATGTTGCGATGGCACCATTCCAATCCTCCGCGCCCAACGCCCTCTTGCCGGCCTTGAAATCGGGGTCGAGCTGCGCCCAATCGGCGTCCGATGCGACCGATGTCATGGTGGTGCAGATCGGCCAGTCTTCGGGCACGGTTGCCCTCTCAGCCCCACGGTCGAGCCCACCGAATAGTGGTGTAATCCTGTTTCGCCAGCCCGGCGGGCTTATCGTGTACATGACCACGCTGGCGACCAGCGCACCGAGCACCGTGGCCGATACGATCGCGCGGATCATCGGTTCTTCTCGGATTTATCGGCT
>Ga0210406_10007563_pt1 | contig 11006 bp, 4 predicted proteins | sample IncBWC30MmetaG_FD_155454 | JGI IMG/M metagenome (GOLD analysis project Ga0210406, IMG submission 155454) | Forest soil microbial communities from Barre Woods Harvard Forest LTER site, Petersham, Massachusetts, United States - Inc-BW-C-30-M | ecosystem: Environmental > Terrestrial > Soil >... | reverse complement strand
GTCGAGAGTGAATTGACGATTTATCACTAACTGAACTGTACCAATCGCAGTCACTACTCGCAGCACGAATGCTTTGACGGCTCCCGAGAATATCTTCCGTGGTTGGGAGACAGACCTCGGTGGCTCCCTCTAGAAACATCATGCGGACCGCCTGCGCAACGCCCTCGGGAAATCGTCTCTTATCCGCCTTGGAGAGCTGGTAGCGAATACACACCGCTTGATTTCAAACTGACCGATCACCAACAAGTGGTTCGTCTTGGTTGATTGACTGGGGCTTACACAAACTTGTACGCTCTAGAAGCCCAAGAGATGCATCGTGGCGCCTGCCATGTAGCGAGTACGATTATTCCGCTTTGTCGTCCGCTGCAGACAAGAAAAGAGGATTGGCAGAGTTGCGTGCCAATCCGTGTCATTTGTGGCATAGGATGCGTTATGGGATTGTGATCAGCCCTTTGACCGTAAGCGTACTGCCATCATCTCTGCTGAGAATCAGGTCGTGCGCCCCGCTGTTCAGCGCAGGCAGCGATACGGTCAGCGTGTTTTCGTCCATCAACTTTGCGCTAGCAGGGATCGAGTCCACAGTGACCGTGGTGGTGGTGTCGAAGCCGCTGCCGCGGAGCTGGATCGTCCCCCCTGAAACGGGCTGTACCGTACCCAAGTGCCCCACCGAAAGCGGCGCTTGGCCCAAATCCACTACGGTTAGACCGGCATCGGTGAGCAGGAAGATTTTCCTGCCCCCCTCGTCGATCGCCATTGGTTCAACGACATTCTGTACTGTCTGCGTAAGTGAGAAACGCATCCGGAGCGTGGCGGTTGCCGTATCGATGATCTCGAAGTATCCGGCGTGCGGTACGTAGTAAAGGCCTCCCGACGCATTGAGGTGCACTCCCTGCAGTTGCTGCGTGCGGCTACTTGACTGTGTCAACGCTGTTCCGTAGAGCGCTGGAGGCTGCGCCAGCCGACCGAGTGGTCTGCCGGTCACATCTATGAAGCGCGTGTCTGCGGAGATCAAATTACCGTCAGCGGAGATGCTGTTAGAGTAACCGGAGATACCGCCAGCGCCGGTAAACCCTGTGCTTGGAGAATAGAGGCATGCTTCGCCGTTTCCGACGTTGACTACTGCCAGCGAGCCGTCGGCATTACTCTGTGCTTGCACATTCCAAAAGTAAGGGTAACAGCCATAACCTACCGTATAGGCGGTTTGTGTATGCGCCTGCAGATCGACGATGGCCGCCGCGGTGAATGTGCCGCACTGCTGCAGGTTCGACAGTGAGGGGAGCACCAGAGCGCGGTTGTTCGGGAGCGCCGCAATCACGCCAGGTCCGGCAGTGCAGTTGTTCGAGGTACGGGACACCGATGGGACCGCGATCGCGTAGCTCGAGGCCGGAGTGTCGAGGTTGAGAACAGCCACCGAGCCGTCAGAAGGGTTGCCGACAGTGAGGTAGATGCCATCGGTGCTAAGCGCGCCATCACGTAGGTCAAGGACGTTATTCACTGTTGGAGCTGTGATCGGTGACTGAAGGCTGCCGCTATCTGTGGCAAAGACCAGCACGGAGTTCTTCAGGATGACGTACGCCCGTTTGCGGAACTTGTCGTAGATCACCGAAGACGCCGTCCCGGTAAAACCGTAGTCCGTCACGTTGGAAGCGTAGAACACAGCTTTGGGAAGCTTGATGGTTCCGTTAGGGGTCTGCACCTGAAGATCAGCATAGCCGGGCTTCCCCGCAGGTAGCGTGAATTTCACGTAGGTGCTGGGGACAGCTTCGCCTGTCCATGCCGGATACTGGCCGACCGTGCTTGTGATGGTGGCGTCATTGCCGTCCACACTGATGGAGCCGCCGGCACTGTCGGCCGGCAGGCCAAAGCCTGTCAGGGCAGAGGCCGCGCCACCAGCGGGCGCTGAGCCGTTGTACACCATGGTCTGGGCGTACGGCCCGTAGGAAAAGCCCTGCGCTGCATATCCCAGCACGCCATCCGGGAAGATCATTTTGAGGTTCACCGGTCCTGCAGCTTCGCCCGCGGGAGAGGTAAGCGTCAGGTTGTTGCTCGACAGTGCCGTTGTGCCCCTTACATTACCGAACCAGACATCCGGCTGGAGTGCGACGTAGCCGTAGGCGGAGAACGTGGTGCCTCCGCTCAATGGTCCTGCCAGAGGACTGAAGAATGACTGAGCTCCTCCCGCGAGTGAGCTTGTAGTGCCGTAGTCCTGGAAGTAGGTGCTGTCCTCGAAGGCGACGCCATCGCTCTGAATGCCAATCAGCATGCCGCTTGAATCCGCATCGACAAGAACGGTGTTCCCGCCATACCCGCTGCTGAGAGGCGGTGTCGGCGAGGAGATCGCTGGCGCCAGCCCCGACAAATTGCCGCTTGCGGCGTCATAGGTGGCAACCAGCTGTGCTCCGGCCTTTGATCCGGTCTGGTAGAGGGTGCGTCCATCCTGGCTAAAAAGAAAGGTCCTCGGAAAGAAGGAAACCGATTCAATTGTGCTCAGTATGCCGGAACTCAGTGCCGGAGTGAAGGCTCTCAGCGCCTGTCCGGTCCCGCTCAGTAACTGAACGCCTCGCACCGAGGACCCGTTGACGCTAGCGACGATCATCGAGCCATCCGCGTTGGAGGCATACAGCGTTCCGCAGTAGCTACTCCCCGTGAAGCCTGGGTCGACGGTGTAGGTGGTCGCCGAATTTGTAGTTGTAGAGTAGACATTCAACACGCACCCGTTAGTGAATGCAGTTACCAGTCCGAACACCTTGGTGCCGTCGGGGCTGCGCAGTAACCCGCTACCTCCCATATTCACCGAGGTGGTTGTCGCGGAGCCCGGTGACCAGACGTAGTCTCCTAGCGCATTGCCCGAACTACCCATGGCGACCAGAAGGAGTTTGCCATCCGCAAGCGCGTAGATCTCGCTTACCGTCCAGGTGCTTGACTGTACAGATCCCAAGGCGGTGATCGCGGGCAACGCATATTGCTTCATCGTGAAGGCCGTCGTATCCATGGCGAAGATCTGCTCCGACAGTCCTGCGATCCACAGTGTGCCGCTATCCTGCGAGAGATCGATCAGGGTCGGTGACGAAACAGGAATACTGCGCACAATGGCGTGTGACACATTACTGATGACATCGATCCTGTTCCAGACCTGATTGGCGGCATAGACCAGGTTATGTACGTGGTCGTAGACCACGCTGCTAGGCGTCGCCTGGGTTGAGGTGAACGCGGTGCGATTGTTGGGGATGTTTCCGGGCGTTGGCGCTACGTTCAGCACGAGCGCAACGCTTGCCGAGACAGACGATCCATCTACTGTACCAACGATAGAGATCGGAACATTCTGACGTATCGGCGCATTCGCAGCAGCTGTGAGTGTAACGACAACGCTGTCGCCGGGGAGGATAATCGCGGGCTCAAAGCTCGCGGTGACACCTTGTGGCAGGCCATTGGCGCTTAGCGTGATCTTAAAGTCCACGGTTCCCCCGCTGACGGAGTTCGCGAGTGAGGTGAGGGTAAAACCAGTGCTGCCGCCGGTCGGTACCGCCAGAGTATTCGTCAACGGACTGGCGAAGTAGAAGGACGGTGTGCCGCTAATAACGGTCACTGGGAGTGTTGCGTTCGCGGTGGCTGCTCCAGTGGCTGTCAGCCCGATGGAGTATGTACCCGCAGCGACCGAAGCGTCTGTGGCAACGAAGATGCGGGACGGCAACGTGTAAGGCAACGCCGAAGTCGTGGTGAAGCCCGCCGGCAGGGTAAGTCCAGCCACTGTTACCACTCCCTGACCTAGCGTTGTGGTCACGGCATCGATTCCCAGAGTCGTTCCGGGGTACGATGCAATCGAACTCGGTGAAAAGCAGACTGAGCTCTTGGGCGATAACGTGAAAGGGTCAGAAGCCAGGCCAAGAAAGTAAGTAGATCCGATGATGAGCTGCGGATTGCTGATGACGCCCAGATTCGCAGGCAGCGTTGCGATAATGCTGGTCGTGGAGCCATTGATGCCGGTCAACTTTTTATCTCCCAGTGTCAGCACGACTCCGCTCGTCGGGAAATTTTGTCCGGTGATGATAAGCCGGATCTGCTGGCAGGAGGTTCCAATTACAGTCTCCTGTATCGACGCGATGGTCGGCTTCGCGGCATAGATCGGGAGACGCAATGTTCCGCTTGTGCCACCGGCTGGCGCAGGGTTAGATACCTGTATGGTGGAGGAGTTTTCAGTGGAGGGGACATCCGCCTTCAACACCTGAATCGATAGCTGCGTGCTGCTGATGAAGGTGGTTGCGTAGGGAGCGCCGTTCCAGAGCACCGTGGAGTTCGGCTGGAAACCGGTCCCCCGTAGGTTGATGACCGTGCTCGCCGCTGTCAGGTAAATTGCACCCGGAGATATGGAGGTGAGCGCAGGTGCAGCGTTGGTAATCGTCAAAGTAGCAGCGCTGGAAGCACCCCCTCCCGGGGCAGGGGTAACGACCGATGCCTGGAAGACGTGCCCGCTCGCCTGGTCGGCTAGCGAAAGAGAGGTAGTCAACTGGGTACTGCTTACAAACGTGGTCGCCCGCGCTACGCCGTCGAGTTGGATCACCGAAGAAGCCACGAACCCGCTGCCAGTCACCGTAATTGTCAATTTGTCCGTGCCTCCGCTGGTCACGGTGGAAGGCGAGATTGTGATCGCCCCTGGCGCAGGATTCACCACCGAAAACGTTGCTGCTGATGAGGTGCCACCGCCGGGCGTCGGATTGAACGCCGTAACCGCAAGTGAGCCGACGGTTGCAAGGTCTTCCATGGTCAGAGACACGGTCGCCAGGATCGCGCTGGTAAAGGTTGTCGACCGCGCCGTGCCGTTCACTCGCACAACCGTGCCGCTCATGAATCCTGTTCCGGCAACGTTAACGTTCGTTGCGGCGGATCCCACAACCGCTGTGGAAGGATTTATCCCAGCGATGGTCGGCAGGGGATTTTCCACTGCGAGCGTGACCGTCGAGTTGGACGCTGTAGAGCCGGAGTCGCTTACTGTGATATTTAGCGTGGCGACAGTGGCAAACTGCCCCGCCGCTATCGCCGCCGTGACTTGGCTCGCGCTGATATAAGTCGTGGGCAACGAGATCCCGTTTACCGCAACAATGGTGTTTGCCGTGAAGCCCGTTCCAGTCACCGTCAGCGTTGCTGCCATGCCTGCTGGAAGTGAGGTTGGGGAGATGCTGCTTATGGACAGCAGGGCCTTCGATCCTTGAGAACCAGCTTCTGTGGTGGGAGAAGAGGAACAACCAAGTAGAAAGCACACCAAAGCAAGCGTGAAAGGGCCAATCAAACGGGCAAAATTTTTCATTATGCAACCAGTGAAACAGACTCCTCGAAGACTGACAATGACAATTCGTCCCTCGGGCTTAGCTTAGCGATCCAGAGCTTCCCGCGCCTTGCACCAGGGCGTATTGCCTTCGTGTCAAAGTATTAGGCCATCCATCTGAAAGGCAACCAAAATCCGATACCACTATTGTGGGAGTGATGTGGACGCAACTTCCTCCATAAATTACGACTTAAAGTACGGAGAAACGCGCTTAGTGACTTATCTATAAGTGACGATACGGAACTTGCGCGTAAATTCATCGACCGCCCACTCTACTCGTATTGAATGAGGAAAAGCTGAGATACGCTGTCATCACTCCAAGTGTGTTGTCGGTCGCACGATGCGACTGAGTAAGGTTGTAATCTGCTACTTCATTGTATCGGGGTGCCTCGGTGCACAGACTACGATCCACGTCCCCGTGGACCAGCCGAGCATCCAGTCCGGTATCAATGCGGCTAAAGACGGCGATACCGTTCTTGTCGGCCCAGGCACCTATCGAGAAACAATCAACTTCAATGGCAAGGCAATCACTGTCACCAGCTCTGCTGGCGCCGCGGCCACAATTATCGATGGCGGAGCGACCCCCGGCTCGGCCGTAGTCACCTTTGTCTCAAAAGAATCCCGCAGCAGTGTTCTGTCAAACTTCACGATCCAGAATGGAGGCGATGAAACCGCCAGCGGCTACGCGGGCGGAGGTATTTTCGTCGGTCAAGCAGCGCCTTCCATTCTTAACAACACCATCATTAATAACGCTTGCAACAATGTCGAAATTCGTGGTTCACAAACGCTCCTCCAGGGAAACATCATTGGGGCCACCAATACGGCTTCCTATAGCGATTATTGTTCTTTCCGCGGCGTTGGACTTTTCCTAGGCGGCCTTGTAAGTTCCGATCCCACCCAGCATGTCGATGTGATCGGAAACATCATTGAAAACAGCGGCGGCATTGAGCTGTGGTCGGCGGACGGCACTGTCCTTCGCAACAACATTATCCGTAATAACGTCGGGGTGGAGGGTGGCGTTTACGTTGCGAACGACTACAGTTTCGTATTCATCCAAAACCTCGTTTACGGTAACTCAGCTGGCGGCGTATCCCAGTCTCCGCAAGGAGCGGCAGGCCTCACCGTTTTGATCCCGTCTGGCGCTCCACCCGATCGTTATTATGGCCTGATCGCGAACAATGTCTTCTATAACAACTTGGCAACCTCACTCGAATACGCTGCAACGCAAGTCTACTTCGACGGGGATGTTAGTAAGCTGCATTTCGCGAATAACATTGTCTATGGCGGCTCCAGTCTATTGCCCTCTGTTGTGTGCATTGGTTCCTATTCCTATCTGGCTCCTACACCCATGGAATTGGATGACAATGACGTCTTCAATCCATCCGGAGCGGCCTATGGCAGTGGTTGCGACAACCAAGTCGGTAACAACATCTCTCTCGATCCCGGTTTCAAAGACGCCAGTGCGGGAGACTTTCACCTGACCTCAGGTTCTCCGGCTATTGATGCCGGCGACAACGGCGCGCTCACGCTGTTGTCTTCTTACAACATCACCGTGCCGACTGACTTCGACGGTCATCCCCGACTACTCAACGCTACCGGTAAGCCGTGTGCCATTGTTGATATGGGTGCCTTCGAGTATGCCGGCGCTCAGGCCGATTGTGCCACCCTCACCCTGCAGAGTTCGCTCAACCCCTCCATCTATGGGCAAGACATCGTGGTTACTGCCCAGCTCACATCCTCCCAGGGGGTGCCGACCGGAACCGTTCAGTTCACCGATGGAAGCGTCGTCCTGGGCACCGCGGTCATCTCCGGCACCGGTACTGCACTTATCACGGTTAGCGCGTTGAGCATCGGGTCGCATCCGATTGCTGCGGTCTATCAGCCGACCGGAAGCTTCAACGCGACTATGGCCACTCTCGCACAGGCCGTAGATGGCTATCCCTCAACAACGACTCCTACTTGTTCTCCCGCCACCGTCAGTATCTTCTCGACCGCATCTCTTTCGGCGATGGTAAGTTCTTCCTACGGCACACCTACTGGCAGCGTACAGTTCACCGATAATGGCGCCGTTCTGGCCCTGGCAGGCCTCAATAATGGATTGGCAACCCACGCTTACACCGCCCAGACGGTTGGATCTCACGTCATTACAGCAAGCTATCTTCCTACTAACGCCTTCGGTTCCAGCTCCGGATCTTGCACTGAAACAGTCACGGCTCTACCGTCGGTCTCGGTGCTTGTGGCAGCCCCAACAGCTGCGGTGTTCGGTTCACCTGTAGTTCTCGCCGCGAAAGTATCTCCGGCGAATCCGCCAGGATACGGAACGCCGACCGGCACAGTCAGCTTTCTTAGCGGGTCGGCGGTGATCGCGACAGCACCTCTTACTTCAGGAGTTGCCAGCGTTACAACAACGACACTTAACGCCGGTGCCGATACGCTCAGCTGCAATTACTCCGGCGATTCCACTTACGCGCCTAGCGCGTGCAACTCAATCCCGATCACGATTGCTGCCGCTCCAACCACGCTCAGCCTCACATCAAATCTCAATCCTGCACCCGCTCTCACGCCAGTCATTTTCACTGTCCGCCTGATGTCCAAGGGCGGCCCGCCCCCTGCCGGCCAGCTGATCAAGCTGATCGTTGGTACCGGAACTCCGATCATCCTGCTAACGGACTCGGCGGGCATTGCCAGTTACACGGCCAATGCTCTGCTGCCTGGCACCTATCCCATCACTGCGACCTTCCCACCTACGCAGAACTACATCGGCAGCAACTCCTCACTGACGCAGGTCGTCACAATCAATTCAAGTGACACGGCACTCACCTCAAGCCCCAACCCTGGCTATCAGGGACAGGTGATCACTCTCCACGTCACGATCACCTCTCCCACCAATGCTAGCCCCGCTGGCGTCGTTACCGTCTTCGACGGCACGAATCCAGTCGGCACGCAAACTCTGGACGCGACCGGCAGCGCGAGTATCACCACGTCTACTCTCGCCATCGGCACCCATGCTCTCACCGCCCTCTACAATCCCACTCCGTATTTCACCGCATCCACATCTCCCATCGATCTTGAAGTCATCCTGCCAAGCACCTTTAACCTGGCACTCTCGCCCTCCACGATCAGTCTTCTACCTAATCAAACGGGCTCAGTCACCGTACAACTTACCAGCGTCGGTAACTTCTCTGGCCCGCTTGCCCTCACCTATGGCACGTTGCCAACTTACGCGTCCGCTTCCATCAACCCAGCCTCGGTGACTCTTGCCATTGGCGGCAGCGGCACGTCTACGCTGACACTCACCACCAGAACGAGCGCCGCTAACGCCGTCCCTACGCGCCCGAGCTCACATGCAGGCCCGCTCGTCTTCGCAGCGGTTGGTCTGCTTCTGCTTCCAATCTGTGGCACAGGACGCCGCCGTTTCTCCAGACTTATTGTCCTTACGCTGGCCGTAATTCCGCTCGGAGGCCTTACCGCTTGCACCAACAGCTATTTCAACGTTGTCGTCCCCGGCACATATCAGTTACCCGTCACCGCGACCGACATAAACCACAACACCAAGACTGCCACGCTTACGATCATCGTTTCTCAATGACGATCGCCGCTTCACGGTCACGCTTAACTTGCCAACCGCTTACTCGCCTGCGGGAAAGCAAGGCACCAGCAGCCAATGCATTCCGGAGCAGGAATTGAATCTTCTTCGAGGTTTCGCAACTCTAGCTGCTCTGCTGCTCTTCAGTGTTGCTGCCAAAGCGCAGGCTGTCCCTGGTGCCTCCAGTACCATTGCGCTAGACGTCTTCCTTGGAACGACCGGTATTAGTACCGGTCTTGGTTCTGGTCGTAATGCTGGCCTAACCGCCGGTGCCACCCTAGGATTTCATCCCTTTTTCCACCTCACTCCGGCACTCGAGGTCCGTGGAACTCTGCCGATCGATCAGGGGTCGGTCGACGGACAGAAGAACGTGCTGGGCGGTCTCCAGGTCGCCACTCAACTCAGCCGTTTTCACCCTTATGCCAACATTCTCTTCGGCCGCGGAGAGATCACCTACCTCAACGGGGGTATCAGGTTCCTGGTAAGTTCATCTTCTACACCGTCTCCCACGACAACGTACTTTCGCCCGGCGCCGGTATTGATTTCGCGCTTTCCTCCCTTTGGTCGATCAAACTCGACTACCAACACCAGCGCTACGCCGCCCCCGTCGTGCTCTCCGGCTACCTTAATGCGAATGCCCTTACCGTTGGGATCGAATATCACTTGGCCCGACGTCATCGCAAGTAGGATCCCGGAAAACTTCAGTGCCGCAGACGAACCCCTTTATGCTGTGCGCGATGGTTCTCAATCTCACCTCCATGCTCATTCATCCACGCATCGATGGCGGGATCGCGTTCGAGAGCAGGTTTGAATCGCAGCAATTCCGTTCTCATCGTCGCTCCATTTTCGCTTTCGGGTCCATGTCGCCTGGCACCCCCCGTTACTCTTCATTTGTGGCTCGGCGAGCGCAGGTGACGTTGCCATAAAAAAAGGCCCGTGCGATTTGGATGGAACCTGCGATAGTGGTGGGTGGAGATTGGACCGATGATGCGTTGTGTTGCTTTGGCTATGTTGTTGATGGGATTAGTGGCTGTTGCGCAGGAGAATCCTGCGGCGAAGATTACCGCGAACCATGCGGTGACGGAGGCCGACGGCACGGTGCGGATGCAGCGCGTGGTGCCGTTGCCGCAGGGGCTTAGTCCCGAGGCGAAGGCTTGGCTGAGCCGTCCGCTGATGACGGATGCGGATGTGCCGCAAACGATTGAACAGCGGCGCGCCGGATTGGATGTCTCGCAGGCCAGGCATCGCGATGAGTTGTTGAAGATGTTTCCGGTAACGGTGAAGGACGGCACGGTGGCAGGCGTGCCGGTGCGGGAGGTAGCGCCGACGAAGATAAAGCACAAGGATCGCGTGCTGATCTGTCTGCATGGTGGTGGGTTCAATGCGGATTCGGGGTCTTACTCGGAGTCGATTCCGGTGGCAGGGCTGACGGGTGTGCGCGTCGTGAGCGTATTGTACCGGCTGGCACCCGAACATCCGTTTCCCGCTGGCGTGGAGGATGTGATCGCGGTCTACAAGGAGTTGTTGAAGACGTACAAGCCGAATCGCATTGGCATCTTTGGCAGCAGTGCGGGGGCCGGACTTACGTTGCAGGCTGCGGTGAAGATAAAGCAGTTGAAGATGCCGATGCCTGCGGCGCTTGGGCCGTTTTCGGCACCGGCGAGCATGGCCGACGGAGGCGATTCGCGGTCGTTGTACAACACGGATGGGCTGCGTGGGTATGTGCCGATCCCGGATGGAGTTCTTGATCCGGAATATGTCGGGAAGACAGATCCGCGTGATCCGGTCTTGTCGCCGATCAACGCTGACCTGCACAACATGCCGCCTACGCTGTTCATCACGAGTGAGCGCGACCTGTTGCTGAGTGCGACGAGTTCGTTGAGCCGTACGTTCGTGCGGGCAGGAAACCAATCGCAATTGATAGTGTTTGAGGGATTGCCGCATTGTTTCTGGAATAACAATGCGTTGCCGGAGTCGCGCGAGGCTTGGGGCTACATGGCGAACTTCTTTGATCGAGAGTTGGGGCTGAGCAGCAGGTGATCCAAAGATGGGTAACGACAAACGCCGATGTCGCCAGGAACGAATTCTAGGTTGAATGCA
>Ga0210406_10007562_pt1 | contig 11007 bp, 11 predicted proteins | sample IncBWC30MmetaG_FD_155454 | JGI IMG/M metagenome (GOLD analysis project Ga0210406, IMG submission 155454) | Forest soil microbial communities from Barre Woods Harvard Forest LTER site, Petersham, Massachusetts, United States - Inc-BW-C-30-M | ecosystem: Environmental > Terrestrial > Soil >... | reverse complement strand
CCCCCCCTCGCAGCCGCCGCGTACAGACTAGCGGCCGGATTCCATAAGTTGCGAGCCAAATCACGCTTTTGACGAGCGACCCGTTTATCTTTAGGTTTGCAATCGCCAAACTCGGTCCTACATGTTGTTTCTCACCGCAATCGTTCGACTCGCCCCGTCCGTCCTACCCCCGTCCGACGACCTGGTGGCGCAATCGCGCCTGGGGCACGCCGGATTGACGGTTATCGCATTGATATACGTGCTTGTCACACTATGGCAACAGTAGGGTAGCCGCCTCGCAAGCAGCGGAATTTGCTCCATTCCGTCGAAGTGCTAGCCTATGCGTCCGATCAACATGGGGGAGGCAGTCATGGCTGGCAAGCAAAGTTCCTTCGTTTGGTATGAGTTGATGAGCAGCGACGTCGCGGCGGCAAAGGCGTTCTATACCAAGGTGGTCGGGTGGAAAACCCAGGACATGCCCATGCCAGGCATGACCTACACACTGTTCAGCGCCGGCGACACGCAGGTCGGCGGAATGATGACGCTGCCCAAGGACGCGGCCAACGCAGGGATGAGGCCTTGCTGGACGAGCTATATCGAAGTCGACGACGTCGATGGCGCCGCCTCGAAGGTGCGAAGCTTGGGCGGCAAGATCTATGCGCCACCCACCGACATACCCAACGTCGGCCGTTTCGCGGTCGTTGCCGATCCGCAAGGTGCAAGCTTCAATCTGTTCAAGCCGTCGCAATCCGGTCAGCGCAACGTCTCGAGCGAACCGGGCCAGGTCGGTTGGCATGAGCTGCACACCAACGATGCACCGAAAGCGTTCGACTTTTACAGCACGATGTTCGGTTGGCTCAAGGGTGACGCCATGGACATGGGTCCCATGGGCACGTACCAATTGTTCACGATCGGCGGGGCGGCTGCGGGCGCCATGTTCAACAGTCCGGCTGCACAAGCGGCGCGATTCTGGCTGTACTACTTCAACGTCGGCGACATCGACGCCGCGGCCAAACGCATCACCGACGGCGACGGCAAGATCATGCACGGCCCGCAGCAAGTGCCGGGCGGAGGCTGGATCGTCCAGGCCGCCGACCCGCAAGGTGCGGCATTCGCGCTGCATGGCTCGAAAAAGTAGCACGCAGATACGCCGGGGGTCCGAGATCGGGCGATTTGAAAAGGAGGATTCATCGTGAAATATCGACACTCCGTGCTTCTTGCCTGTTTGCTCCTTGCAGGGTCGGCCATTGCCAACGACGCGCCGGCGAGCGACGAATCGATTCAGGAACTGCTCGCCATCACGGACGCGCACAAACTGATCGATACGATGAAGGTCCAGGTTCAAGCGATGATAAGGACCTCGTCGAAAGCGATGCAGGGAAAGACCATCACTCCGCAGAGACAGGCCATATTGGATCGAATGCAAACCAAGATGGAGGCCGCCCTGGATGAAATGCTGAATTGGGATGCTTTGCAAGCAATGTACTTGAGGACCTATCGCGCATCGTTCACGCAAGACGAACTCGATGGAATGATGGCCTTTTATAAAACGCCCGCAGGCATTGCGATGACCAAGAAAATGCCGCTGGTGATGCAGAATGTGATGGGGGAGATGCAAACCGTGATGAAGCCCATGCAGGTGAAAATGCGGGAAATTCAACGTGAGACGATGCAGGAATTACAGGCTCTGCCGGACAAATAGGCTCTGCCGGACAAATAGTGGACCGAATCAATAGGGGACGACGATTGAACGGTGTCTAGGCGCCCTCCTGCTCTGCCTCGTGGTCGCGAGCCCGGCGGTGTTCGCGAATGGTCCGCTGGAGGTGCCGGTCGGAGGGATGCTGCGGGAAGCGACGCTCAAAGGGCTGAACGGTCCGCCCCGAAGCTTGAGCGCGTTTCGCGGCCGGCCGCTGATCATCAATGTTTGGGCGAGCTGGTGCGGTCCCTGCAGGGAGGAAATGGCGTCGTTGGAGCGGCTCGCGTGGCGCGACGGAGAGCAATATTTTGCGATCATCGGCATCTCGACGGATGACGATGCCGATCAGGCCAAAGGCATGCTGAAGAATGCGAATGCGACCATCAGCCATTTCATCGATACCGGACTGCAGATGGAAAACATGTTGGGCGCATCGCGGTTGCCCCTGACCGTACTCGTCGGCGCCGACGGCCGAATACTCGAGAAAGTCTATGGAGCGAGACAATGGGACGGAGCCGATGCGCTGCGTCTGATCGATGATGCTTTTCACAAGAGGCCTCGACCGCGGTAAATTGCTCACGATCCATCACAGTGAATTGAGGAACGCGATCAGATCCTCTTCTTGCTCCTCCGTCAAATTCATCTGAAAACGCTGATTGTAGAAATTCACGAGCTCATGCAAGTTGGCGGCGGCGCCGTTGTGGAAATACGGAGCACGGGCCGCAAGCCCACGCAGAATCGGGCCCTTGCCGCGGTTGAAGTCGCTGCACAGACCGGAAATGAGCGCCTTGCCCGGATCGGTCGTGTAGAACGATTCCGGCTGTCCCACATTGAAGGGATTCGGACAACCGCTGATGAGATATACCGGAAGGTCAGGCATGGAAAGCTCGGCAAGTCCGGCAGCGATGTTCGGGTCCGGCTCTACGCTCGGCAGCACCGAGTGTGCGGTACCTATATCGAGCGGCAGCGGAAACGAGTGGTCTCCGACGTTCGGAGTGTTGTGGCACGTGGTGCAGGTGCCCGCAAACGTACTGGGCTTGCCCAGCGCGGCATTGTCGTTCAAGCCTCGGACGTTGGAGATGTGCACGGGTGCGGCGTTGAAGAGCGCTGCGCCGGCAGCGATCCTGCGTCGCTCCGCGTCCCGCCGCGCCTTGATGAAGTTGCCGTCGTCATCGCTCAGATTCGACCACGCAGCAAACAGCGTCATCGATGCCGGGTTGAAGGCCGCACCGGTGGGATCCGCGCCCAGGGAGTCGTTGATTCCCGGGTAATACACCTGGCCGGCAAGATTGACGGGTCCTCCATACGCGCCGCGCGCACTGAGCAATCCCGCGTCCTCGTCATACACTTGTGCGCTGAACAAGCCGAGCTCGAATCCTACGATGTCCGCGAGCTGGCTCGCTGTCGGAGGCTGGGCCGCCTGCGCGTGAATCGTGATCGCATCGAGTGCCTGCTGTGTGAGATTCGTGTTCAGGTTTGTGAGGAAGGTTTGCCCCTTGTTGAGCGGCGCGTGCGTCTCGCGGCCGTCGAACATGATGGCGCTCAAGAAATTGAGATTGGTGGTCGGCAGCGGCCGCCGGTACACGGAGATGACGGGTTGGCCGCCATTCGGGTCCGGCACGATCGCGCATCCATACGGGTCGTGCACCACCGATACGCTGAACTGCGCATTCGCGGGCAGCGGAAGAAACACACGGATGAGCCCATGGCGCAAGAGCAAGCTATGGTCCGAAGCATTGCCGGCGCGAGCCTTCGGACAGTTCGCACCGTCGACCGCAGCAAACAACGGGTCCTGTCCCTTAGTTTGCCCAAATCGAAGCTGGATTCCCTGCGCGCTCAGGCTCATGGCTTGGCTTGCGACGTGGCAGGTCGCGCACGTGCGCCCGTTCGTTCCGAGGCTTTTAAAGAACGCGCTCTGCTCGTTGACCGGCCCATTGACGTTCAGAGTTCCGATGATGCCGGTGCGATCGAAGAAGAGCTGCAGACCCTGCGGCCCTGCGTCGGGCAGATCCGCGCGTGCACCGCCGCAGAGTGTCGTGCCCCCGATTGCGAGCGCGAAGATTGCCGCACGTGCCTGCGGGGATGCCGATCGGATTGGCGCTTTCAGCCGCCGAATGAGAGACACAGGGTTATCCATGGGATTTACCTCTTGAATGGAATGCAGGGGTCCCTGTCCAAAGAAACGGAATCGGCGGACCAAACGTGACATGGGAATCGTCGGGGAGACGGATTCGCTGCGCTGCTGCGACGCACGCCCCGTCATTAAGGGGAATTTTGAGGTGACGTCAACCGAGGTGTTTTTTGCTCTAGACGCGTGCCCAAGCGCCGACCTCGGCGCGCCCGACTATCACGCTCTCATTGTTCGTTGCCTCGTGCATGAGCCGCTCAGCGAGCGTCTCGACGTCTGCGTCTGAAAGTGCCGCAACACCGAGCTGCTCCATCTTCGGCCTGAGAGTCCTGATGAGGTCCGCGACCGCTTCCAGGAAAGTGACACTTGCCGCGCCGCCGCCGATGAAGGTCTGCATACGCATTTGAGGTGGCCCCATACCCGCACGAATGAACGTCGTGAATAGCTTGCCAGCCATGTTCGAATCCGTGCCAGCGAGGCGGAACGTCTCCCGTATCCACTCGCAGCAGCGGTCATATGTCGGCGCGGGAGGAATCGACCGAGTGCCAACCCAATCAGGCTCGTGAAATATCACCAGACCGCCTGGCCGGACATGCCGGGCGATCTTCCGCACCAGTTCAGCTGGATCGGCCTGAAAAAGCAGCACATATCTGCCAACGACGGCATCGAACGGTTGATCGAACGTCAACTCTGCCGCGTCCCCTTCGCGAAACGATACCCTCGCCAAGCCTCTCTCCTCGGCGCTCCGTGTTGCTGCTGCGACCGCCGCCGCCGCGATGTCCGTCCCAATCACAATGCCAGAGACGCCGACCAGTTCGGCGGCCAGGAACGCGACGTCGCCCGCGCCGCTGCCGACATCTAGTACGCGCATCCCGGTCTCAAGCCCCGCCTCGCGGAAGATCTGTCGCGTGGCCGATTCTAGGAGGCGCGCCTGGATCTTCAGACGCGACAGTTCTCCTTCAGAGTGCCCTAAAACGTATGCGGGATTGGTCTTGCGCATGATCACTGCGTTCGGCTAAGCGCAGTCATCGCAGTCAGCGAGTCCATGTAGTCCCGCCATTGCACAATCTTGCGGTGCTCGATAGTAACTACCGAGATGAACCGGTTGTCGTAGGGCGCGCCGGTTCTGATGATCTTCCCGTGCACATCGTATTCGAGGATCACTACACGAGCATCCAGGGATCGATGCACGACGAGCGCGTCCGCGCCGTGCAGGATGATGTTGTTGCCATAGCCTGCATAAAGTGTCATCAGTGCTTCGCGACTATTCAGCTTCTGTGGCCATCCAGGGAAAATATATCGAAACTCGAAGACCGCGTTCTCGGCAATAGTATCGAAATAATGGTCGCCATCGACCTGGCCGGCCAAACCCTGCTGGACTATGTCGAAGAAAGGGTCGAGCGCCGTGAAGGCCTTGTACTTTGGATCGGTCATGATTGGGTCCTAGCTGTCGTGTCGGGAGATCTAGCCGGTAACAATCCCATTCCACTCTTCATTGTCTTTTTGTAAAGCCACGGCAAACCGCGGCTAGCTTATTCCCATCCAGATCGCGCACGTAGGCCGCGTAGAAATCTGGGCCGTAGTGCAATCGAAGACCGGGAGCGCCGTCACAACTTCCGCCGTTGGCGAGAGCCGCCGCATAAAAATCATCCACCGCTTTCCATGAGCGTGCGCTGAATGCAACCATACTACCGTTGCCAACCGTGGCCGGTCTCTGGTCGAATGGACTGCCAATCCAAAATCCAAGTTCGCGCGCACCGCCGTTTTCGTAGATACCCCACCCGGCCGCAACGCGATCCCAATCCGGATCGCCCGTAACGCAGCGCGGGATGCCGAGCGGAGCCAACGTCGCATCATAGAATCGAATGGCCCGTTCAAGGTCATTAGTACCGAAGTAAACGTACGAAAGCATCATGTACTCCCGGACAGAAAAGCCCATTGTATCTGGGGACTCGCGTCCGGTGCCTCTTCACGAAGTAATGCAAGCTGATTTTGAAATTCAGGTCCTGCCCATCGTGCGGAAAGCTGGCTTAGAGAATGAAGGTGCGCCGCAGACTGCCTTTGCGTTATTTGAAAAGCCATAGCCTTCCTTTGGAATCCCTAGCCCCTTAGCGCCAAGTTTGTCATTCAGTTCTCATCGTGAAGTGCGCTATCGTACAGACAACGCGCCGCAACATTTGGCAGCGTCTGACCGCGTTATGTAGGAACGTTTGCGAAACACTGACCCCGATTAACGAGTCGCGCTCACCGAAAGGTGGCCATCAATCTCAGCGGTGCGCCCCGTTTCCTTGAGTGACTACCGCATGATCGCGACATCGATGAGCGCTTTGACCGCGTAAATCTTGGAATTTTATTTCTAAAAGTCGGAGGGCTCGTCATGCACACTATCCGTCTTGACGCTCGCAGTTTTTTTGCCAAAGACAAAATTGCGGCCCTCTTAACTTCGTTGCTGATGGGAACGGGCCCGCTGGTTTTGCCAGGCGCTGCGATGGCTTGGACCGGCCAGCCCTTGGCCTATGTCGGCACCGCAAACAACACCGTAACGGTGATCGATACCGGGGATAACAAGGTGGTGGACAAGGTTCCGGTCAGTATCTCTCCCTCTTTTATCGCTGTGACGCCGGATGCAAAGCATGCCTACGTCGCCGGCAGCGATAGTTCGGGCCAAAACGGGGGCGTAGCGGCGATTGAGACCTTGAACCAGACGGATACGGTGGTGACCACTATCCCAGTGCCATATAACCCACTTGGGATCGTCGCTTCCCCCGACGGAAAGAGGGTCTACGTTGTCTCTGCTATAGGTGATTCTACAGATATTTTAGTTTCAGTGATCGATACTGCCACCAATAGCATTGTGGCAACGATCGACATAGGGTTGCTCCTTCCCGCCGGCATCGCTATCTCGCCGGACGGCACGAAGCTCTATGTGGCAATTGCTGGCGGCCTTTTGCCTTACGGAGGTCTAGCCGTCATCGACACAACCACCAATAGCGTGGTCAAAATCATCGTGATCGATACGGTGGTACCAAATAATCGATTCTTTTCTGTTGCCGTATCTCCGGACAATACGAAGATCTACGCTGATACCGAAAGCTATTCCTATGGCGACGTGATAGCAATAATAGACCCCTCCACCCTTAGAGTGGTGACAACGATTCCCAATGTTATGACTGTTGGAACCTTCTCGCCGGACGCAAAACGCCTCTATGGCGGGTTATCTGGCGGCGTGGTCGTCCTTGACACAACAACGAATGCAGTTGTGACAACTATTCCGATCGCCCCTGGTGGATTGGCAATTACTCCTGATGGAAAGCACCTCTACGTCACGATCGGTAGCAGTAACTCCGTTGCGGTTATTGATACGTCCACCAACACGGTTTCGGCAACTGTCAGCGGCGTTAGCGGAGCGGGTGCCATAGCCATCGTCCCACCGTCGATTGTTCCACCTTTGCACGGCTTCAAGGTTTCAAAGCTCGATATCAACGTTGACAAGGGACGCTTCGAGCTTGAATCAGAACTCCTCCTCAATGGCTCCAGCAGCGGCCTCGATCCTGAAAACCAGCCGGTCCGGCTGCAAGTCGGCCCCTTCATCACGACGATTCCGGCAGGCTCCTTCACGAAGCGGAGACATGACGACGACTTCGAGGGCGTGAGCAGACATGACGACGACGGCTTCGAGGGCGCGAGGACACATGCCTACGGCTTCGAGGGCTTGATCAATGACGTACATGTGTCGGTAACGATTAAGCAAACCGGCACCTTGCGCTACGCCTTCGATGCCACGGTACGCGGTGCAAATCTAGCCGGCGTGACAAACCCTGTGCAGGTCTCACTGAACATCAATACCCAGGGCGGCGGTCTGGCCGATGTGAGAGCTTTTATCGAGCCCGCCAGACGTGACTGGGATGATTGAACCCGTCCGTGCGCTCTTGGGACTCGGTCGCAGTGCCGCATTGCAGCTCTCAGAACATTGTTTCTACCGCTCTTGACAGCAGGTGAAGCAGGCGTACGATTTGGCCGTGCTTTGGGGAGGACATCGCAATGAGAATGCTAACCGTCCGCCTTCTCGCAATATTGCTTTTCACACCGCTGATGCTCTGGGTTGTAGCTACAGACGTGGCTCCGGCGCAAGAACAACAAGAAGACGCAGCAAACCGTCTAAGGATCGCACCAACTCCCGTACAGATCGTGGCCTTGGACGAATGCGATCCGACGACCTTCAACGCTGCGCTTGGACCTGACTTCTGCAAGAACGTCGCGCTTGCATTTGCCGCACCATTCGCGACGACGTTTCAGAATCTATTTAATGAGGCAAAGGCCGGACATCCAGACACGAGCTGGGACTTCGAGCCCGACAAAGTCACCATCACTAAAGGAACCCCCCTTATCGTGGTCAATCAGGGTGGAGAGCCTCACACCTTCACCGAGGTGGCGAAATTCGGGGGCGGTTTTATAGCTCCCCTCAACCATGGAGAGGAGACGGTTCCCGAATGTGCGGGCGGGTTTAAGGTCGTCGCGGTGGCCCGGACTCGTATCCTTCAAGGCAGCCAGTTGCAGGTCACGGGTTTGTCGAAGGGCGAGCATCTCTTTGAGTGCTGTATCCATCCTTGGATGCGTGTAACAGTCGAAGTCAAATGACTGTGGCATCAAGGGAGTCCGGCACGCGCTAGCGGGCGCCGCGTCGACTCCTCAATTTGAAAGAGTGCGGCGCGTATCAGTGGTCGGACGGGATCGCGAGTGCCGAGAACCGCGCGTCGGCTCTCGTTGTTGCGCAGTGCTGCGGCCGCGACGTACCTGAGCGATGACTCCAGTTTCGCGCGTTCCCAATTCGCTTGATCCGTCGGTGGGAGTTGTATTGCCAGAAGGCCGACTCTCGCGACTAGCAAACAAGGGTCGAAGGTGCCCGATCATCGGTGGCAGTCGTGCCAAAAGCGGTCACAGGACGAATGTAACTAGGCCCGCGACCATTACGCAGCTTATTATGCCACCATTGCGTCTCGACCCATGACACCGTGGTATTCGTGTGAGCAGGACGACAATTTGCACAGCGCCATCGCTGAGGCGAGTGATCCTCTGCGTAGCTCTCGTGCTGATGATTACACCGGCGAGCTACGGCCTTGGTTTGACAGTGACAATCGCGAGCGGTCGCTTGCGGGGCGCAGGTGAGGAGGTCGTGTCCTTTAAGGGCATTCCATACGCGGCCGCCCCGGTGGGGCGACTCCGTTGGCGCGCGCCGGAAGATCCCGTTGTCTGGAGCAACGTACGGGACGCCACGCAATTCGGACCCCAATGTCCGCAGCCGCAACCCAGCGGTGCAGTCAATGAAGACTGTCTTACCCTAAACGTCTGGACATCCGCGCGCTCCATCTCTCAGCGCCTGCCAGTCATGGTCTGGATTCATGGTGGTGGCTTTTTCCGTGGCTCCGGTTCCAATTCAGCATACGACGGGGAGGCTTTAGCGCGCCGCGGGGTGGTGCTGGTAACCCTAAATTACAGGCTGGGAGCGCTCGGCTTCCTCACGCACCCCGCGCTTTCACGCGAATCCGCTCACGGGGTCTCCGGTAATTACGGTCTGCTTGATCAGATCGCTGCCCTTCGCTGGGTACAGAAGAATATTGCTCACTTTGACGGAGACCCGGCGAACGTTACTGTGTTTGGGGAATCGGGGGGCGCCTATAGCATCTGCATCCTTATGCTATCTCCCCTTGCGAAAGGCCTATTTCATCGCGCCATTTTGCAGAGCTTGCCTTTAATGTTTCAGCCTACGCCCCGACTCCGAGAAGCATACGCGGGACTCGCGTCGGCTGAAGCTGACGGGGTCTCGCGACTCCCCGATATTAGCGTGGCTCGTAGCATGAGCGCAGTAGAAATCGTCAACCAGATCGCCCCAGCGCCGACGCTTAGTACGGGCGTTCACTTCTATCCTGTCGTAGACGGTTGGTTGCTGCCCGAAGTTCCCGCGGTGTTGATACAAGCTCAAGGGCGGACCCTCGTTCCCGTTCTAATGGGCTACGGCGCGGACGAGGGGAATTTCTTTTTGGCGAACGCGCCCAAGACGGTTTCAGGATTTCAAGCGTTCGTCGCTCACAAATTCCCTCAAACTCCATTTGAATCCATCCTTGCCATGTATCCTGCTAGAACGGACGCCGAGGCTTCGGTAGCACTAGCTCAATTCTTTGGAGACTATGAACTTCTGACTTCGACTGTGTTGACAGCTCGCGCGATGGCGAGGCGGGGCAATGTATACCTTATCAGTTCTCCCGCGTGGGACCGCGGAGCCGAAGATTGTGGAACGGCGCGGCGCATACAGCGGACATACCTTACGTGTTCGACCATGTTCAGCTTCCCTCGGAGGATTTTGACCTGCCGGACAGGACGGTGTCTGAAGCTATGGTGGGAGCGTGGGTGCACTTTGCGACTGCCGGCAACCCAAACGGGCCAAACCTTCCTGAGTGGCCTCGATACCACGAACCGGACTATCGCTACTTGAACTATTCCGATCAGATCAGTACTGAATCAGGTTTTCGGGAATCAGAAATCGAGTTCTGCCGGCGTGTTCTTGAGCAGGCGGTGAGGCGTGATCCAAACCAGCCGAGCAGGTAGCATTGGCTACACGATTGCTCGTGTCCTTCGTCTCGAAGGGGTCAGCCACTGGCGACTGATCTACCTACAGCCGAGGCCTATGGATTCCGAGAACTGATGAGCCGCGCCGCTCTTTCGCTCTCGCGCTGCACGAAACGTGCGAACTCAGGCTGAGTCACGATTCTAGTGCTCGTTCTCATGTTCGTTCACTCAACTGGGTGTCTTGACTGACCTTGTACACTTTATCGGTAACGTTCAGACATTTCTTCCCGATAGCTCGACCGGAAGCTCTCCAATGAGCCGCTGGTGGAGGCGTCGATGCTGGGCCTCATCGCACAGACGAACAATGGGCTGGGGCGTTACGCCGAGGGCATCGCGGCCAACGATCGGCAGATCAATATTCTGCGCACTCAGGGCGGCAGCGCTCTCGACATCGGGCAGGCTCTATCGCTGCGCGGCGAGCTGCTGCGCGAAGAAGGCAAGTGGTCCGACGCGAAGCCCGTGGTGCGCGAGGCGGTCGCGCTGCTGCGGCCGCTGCGCGAGGCGGCGGATTACTGCGGCGCGCTGTATTTGCTCGGCGTGGTGCAGGCGCATTTCAATCAAGAACAGGGTGCGGAACAGA
>Ga0210406_10007561_pt1 | contig 11007 bp, 12 predicted proteins | sample IncBWC30MmetaG_FD_155454 | JGI IMG/M metagenome (GOLD analysis project Ga0210406, IMG submission 155454) | Forest soil microbial communities from Barre Woods Harvard Forest LTER site, Petersham, Massachusetts, United States - Inc-BW-C-30-M | ecosystem: Environmental > Terrestrial > Soil >... | reverse complement strand
GATTCCGCTGAAGCGGGGAAGGGATTTTGGGCCGGAGGACACGCATGAGAGCGAGATGGTGGGAGTGATCAGCGAGTCGCTGGCACGGCAGAGCTTTGGCGATGCGGATCCGGTGGGCAAGCAGATTCGCTGCGGGTTGGACTCGGAGAAGTGGATGATGGTGGTGGGCGTGGTGGGGGATGTGCGGCAGGACTCTCCGGCGGAGAAGCCGGGGCCGACGCTGTACATGCCGATGACGCAGCATCCGTTCTATGCGAATCAAATTCACGTGGTGCTGCGTACGAAGGTGAAGCCGCTGACACTCATGAGCGCGGTGGATGAGAGGATTGCGCGGGTGGACGCGTTGATTGCGCGGCGTTACACGACGATGGATGCGATGGTGGACAAGTCGGTTGCGACGGAGAGGTTTCGCGCGGCGTTGATCTCGCTGTTTGCGGGAGTGGGGCTGCTGCTGGCGATGCTGGGAGTGTACGGGACGGCTGCGTACTCGGTGGGCCAGCGGAGGTTTGAGTTTGGAGTGAGGATGGCGTTTGGTGCGGAGCGCGGGACGATTCTGCGGTCGGTACTGGCGCATGCGACGAGGATGGCGTGCGTGGGGATTGCGATTGGGGTGGGGTCGAGCGTGGTGCTGGCGCGGGTGGTGGAGAGCATGCTGGTGGGAGTGAGGCCGACGGACCCGGCGACCCTGGGTCTGGTGTCGGCGATACTGCTGATGACGGCTGTGGGAGCGGCATTGGGGCCGGGGTGGAGCGCGACGCGGGTGAGCCCGATGACGGCGCTGCGGGCGGAGTGATGACCACGCGGCAACAGAAGGCTCAGACTCAGCTCGGCGCAGCCGCTGTCCGGATCTTTGCCGCGAATGATCGGATGAACCAGACGCTTATCGAGCGTCTTGACCCTGCTGCGTGGAGAGCGAAACCGCCCGGCGGGGCGCGCACGATTGCGGCGATCTTTACGCACATGCACAATGTGCGCACGAAGTGGGTCAGACTGACGGCTCCGCACCTGAAGGTTCCAGCACAGCTCAACCGCGCACACTGTACGCCGCAGCAGGTTTGTGCGGGATTGGCGGAGAGTGCGGCTCGTTGTGGGGAGATGCTGGCTGACGCGCTCGGCGGCGGGGGCCGCGTCGAGACGTTTCATAGGGACGGCTGGGCTCGAGCCTGGCCGGTTGGGCCGGAGATGCTGTGCTACATGGTTGCTCATGAAGCGCACCATCGCGGGCAGGTTTGTATGCTTGCGCATCAGCTCGGACTTCCGTTGCCGAAGGGGGTGGCGGAGGGGATTTGGAATTGGGAGAAGATTTGGAAGGAGGGCGGGTCGCCTGGCGGTCTGGGGTCGCTTTGGTGTTGACGCTAGAATTGTACGACCCACTCAGGAGTCCTCTTCATGCTCGTTCCGCCTCGCCCCATCGCCCTCTTTCTTCTGGCGATCTCTACTTTGGTTGCTGCCCAATCCGGTCCGCAGCCCACCTCTGCCGCGACGGCAGCTACGCGGGACACCAGCTACATCGACGCGCAGGGTACTGCCTACGTGACGCGGGTCGTCCCAGTCCCGCCTGACCTCAGTCCGGAGGCGCGCAAATCTCTCATCCGGACTACTCCGGATCAAAGCCCTCCGGAGTCTCTTGAACATCGACGGGCCCAGATGGAGGTGTGGGCGCTGCGCTCGAATGCTGCGTGGAGCAAGCTCTGCCCCAACACCATCGCAGAGTCAACGCTGGCCGGTGTTCCGGTACGGATCGTAACTCCATCGAACTTGTCGAGCAACGGGCGCGACAAGGTCCTCATCAACCTGCACGGAGGGGGCTTTAATGCCGATTCCGGCTCGTTTGCCGAGAGCATACCTATCGCCGGTTACACGGGAATCAAAGTCATCGCGGTTCTGTACCGGCTGGCGCCCGAGCATCCATTTCCGGCTGCAGTCGACGACGCCATCGCCGTCTATCGGGAGGTGCTCAAAACCTACAAGCCCAGCCACATCGTTCTGTATGGAACCTCCGCGGGCGCTGTGCTGACTGCCGAGGTCGCGGTGAAACTCAAATCGCTCGGGCTTCCGATGCCTGCGGCGCTTGGCATCTTCAGCACCCTCGATGGCTTCGCGCAGGTGCCCGATTCGCAGGCGATTTATACGCTTCAGGGTTTTGCAGGGCATCTTGACCCGCCTGATAACGGCGTACACGATGCCTATTACGTGGGCTCTGCCAATCCGAAGGATCCGGTGCTGTCGCCCATCTACGCGGACCTGCATGGCCTGCCGCCGAGCCTGTTCGTCACTAGCGGCCGAGACGCCCTGCTCAGCGGAACCGCAAACCTGCACCGGGCCTATTTGCGCGCTGGTGTCGATGCGCGCCTCGTTCTATTCGATGCGCTTCCTCATGCCTTCTGGTACGACGCTTCGCTGCCCGAGTCCATCGAGGCCAACCACATCATGGCGGACTTCATGGTGAGGCAACTTGCAAGATGAACCCGAGAACATAGACGCGATCGTGCGCCTCTGATTTGTATTCGCTGATTTGTATTTATAGCCCGAGAAGGAATACTGGGGCCATGGAGGCGAGTGCGGCTCCGGCCTGGAGGGCGAGGACGTATAGGGTTTGTCTTGGGGCGCGGGGCAGCCACTTGATTGCGAAGAAGAGCAGGACGGGGAGCTGCCCGGCCATGAGCAGCTGCCAGAGATGGGCGGCGGTGCCTTCGTCGGGTTGACGAATGATGCCGTGTGCTCCGTGAAGGATGCCGTAGATTGCGGCGACGAATAAGACTCCGAGGGCGGTGAGCGACATGGCGAGGGGAAGGAAGGCGCTGGGGTGTTTCAGGATGGCGCGGAAGGAGTTTGGATTGGGATTCATGTTGCCTCCCTGGGTTGGGACGATGTGTTCGTAAAGGGCCGAGCAGATGACGTTCATCGAGGTGCCGAAGCCGCCGGGGCCGGTTTGCAGAAAGGCCTCGAACTCGGCGCCGTAGCGTTCTCTCCAGCGGCGCGGATAGAGGCGCGTGAGCAGGCGGGCGAGGGGGGGATTCATAAGGCCTCGAGCCTCTTCAGCCCGGCTTTGGCGAACTGCCGGAGGGTGGTGAGTCTGGCGTGGAGGACACGGACGCCCTCGGCGGTGATGCGATAGGGTTGGCGGCGGTCTTCGGGGGGGAGCGGCTCGATCCAGCCCTGCTGCTCGAGGCGGGCGATGGCTCCGTAGAGGGTTCCGGGGCCGAGGCGGGTTCCGCACAGGCGCACGATGTCTTCGATCATGGCGTGGCCGTGCCTGGGTCCGTTGGCGAGGCTGGCGAGGACAAGGAGGGGCGGGTCGGAATAGTGGCCCATGGCTGCTGAATCTTCGGGGTCGGGCTCTACTACGTTTCGCGTACTACGCATGACGTAGTTATTGCATAGTTGACCCTGGGACGCAAGGAGATTCTCTTCGTCCGCGGCAAATCGACTGCTGCGGGGTTGGGACGTTACTTCTTGGCGAAGGAGCGCACCAGGATGACCATGTTCCAGAGGTCGTCCGGTTTGGTGCGGCCGCCGTCGGGAGGCATCTGGCCTTTGCCGTTTTTGAGGATGTAGAAGATCTCTCCGTCGGTGAGGTCCTTGAGGGCTGCTGGATCGGTGTAGTCCTTTGGGGGAGGCTTCAGATCGGGGATATCACCCTTGCCGTTTCCGTTGGCCCCGTGGCACATGGCGCAGTCGTATCCGTACATTTTTTTGGCGTGGGCCTGGGATTCGGGGGTGGGCTTTACAGGGTTGACCATGTGGGCTGCTTCCGCGGGAATAGTCGCCGGGGCGGCGGCCGCAGGGGGTTGCTGCGGCGAGGGTGCGAAGAGCAGGAAGGCGAGAAGAGCGAACAAAGGCTTCAGCATAGGAGCCTCCAGTATTCGGACGGAATCTTATGCTTCAGGCGTGCGGTTGGGAAGCTTTATCTTGAGGGGGGAATTGTCTTGGTGGATGCGGTTGTGGAAAGCGGCTTCGGCGTGGGGAGAATGTCTAAACTGGCTGGGGGAAAATGATGATTGTGGCCTACGAAAAAGAGGCCCGGGGCCAAAGCCCCTTATAGTTGCTGGTTAATCACCGGCCTAAAGCCCTGCGGTTAATCCGAAAAAGCCCACGCTTCCCTCCTAAGGCAAACGCTCCTGCGAAAAAGCGATTACGGGCGAGTGATTTGTTCGGCCTGGGCGAGGGTGAGGTCAAGGGGGACTGTGCGGATTTCGGTGCGAACGGCCTCCTGATCCTGAGCGAGGCTCTTGAGCATGAGGATGCGGCCGTTGATGTGAACGCTGATGTGGTTGCTCTTCCAGTGGCTTGCGTCAACCTGTTTACGGGCCAGGCTGAAATGACCGCCTTGATCGATGTGTCCGAGCATTCCGAAGCCGAACTCGACGGGACGGACGATCTTTGCGTCCAGGGTGCAGAGCCTGTCTTCGGGACTCTTCAGGGAGACGGTGCCTTCCATTTCGTGAGCTACGCGTTCCTGATACGAGGACGGTCGAAAGTCGGGCCTGGGCTGAAAGTTGAAGCGGAGGCAACCATTGGCTTCGCCATCGGGGGTTAAAGCGAAGTTGCTGGAGAGCATCTGCAGGAGCTGAGTCGCGCGGTCCTCGTCGTCCTTGTGAGCCTGGTTTTGTCTGCGGAACTCGTCGGGGTGGGCCAGGAGGTTGTCGATCCGACGCTGCTCGGCTGCAGCTTCTTCCGGGGTGAGGGGCCGGTTGTCGATCGCGATCAAGCGGCGCAGGGGGCCGTCTGTTGTCTCGACGACGTTCTCTTTCCAGAGGTGACCGCCGGTACGAACAGAGCGCTCCTCGGAGACGAAGAAGTAGTGTGGTCTGCCTTGTCGAGCAGCGACTTCGTTCGCGGCCACCTTCTCGATGAGGGTGGTCTGCTGCGGCCACGCGGTGGCGGAAAGGAGAAGGAGCGCGACGGCGACTCTTGTAGGTTGCGAGCGCAAACCTGAGCGTAAACCTGCACCGAAAGACCGTGGGATCGGAAGACGAGACGGCATCAATCTGCTTTCATCGGCGTGCCGTCGGGGTGGAATGCCAGTTCGCGATGCTTGCCGGCTTTTTCGATGGTGGATTCGTAGGCGATCAATTGTCCCTGGCGGGTGAGCGACTCGACCTTGCCGAGCTTGCCGCCGGAGGCGGCTTTGGCGAATGCGGCGGCGACGGGGGGCGGCACGGCGGCGGGGTCGACCTGCTGCTCTATCTCAAGGACGTCGCCGGCCTCGCTGAAGGTGACGTCTTTGCTGCCTTTGGAGGTGATTAACTCGATCTCGTAGGTTGTCTTTCCGCCGGAGACGTCCTTGACGCATCCGTGAACGGTGGTTCCGGGCTCGAGGAGGCTTTTGCTGCTTTGCTGAACGGCTCCGGGGAGGGTGTTGCAGGGCACGGAGTGTTCGGCCGCGTGCGCGCAGGAGCTTATGGCCAAGGCGGCGGTGAGGAGACAGAGGCGATAGGTCATGGAGGCGATCCTTGTTTCCAGATTTGAGTTTCCAGATTTCATAACGAGTTCATTATGTGCCTTATCACCTTAAGTAGAACTGAAGACATCAACAAGGAAGAGTCATCGGACGACCGCTTCGAAGGGGAGGAAGAGGGTGAAGACGGTGCCGGAGTGGTTTGAGCGCTGGCTGCTGCGGACGGCGAGGGTTCCGCCATGGCGCTGGACGATTTCGTGGCTGACCCAGAGGCCGAGGCCGGTGCCTCCGATCTCTTTTGTGGTGAAGAAGGGCTCGAAGATTCTTGCAGCGGTGTCGGAGGACATTCCCGATCCGGTGTCGGCGACGGTGAGGATCAGGCCTTTGCGCCCTGTCTTCCAGTCGGAGCCTTCGCGGCTGCGTATCAGGAGGCGGCCTCCGTGGGGATGCATGGCGTCGATGGCGTTGACGATCAGGTTGCTCAAGACCTGGCGAATCTCTCCTTCGAAGCAGAGGATCGGATGTTTGGACCGTTTGCGTCTCTCAACGAGAACACTGGAGTTTACGAGACGCCCTTGGTAGACGGAGATTGCGCTGCCGACGAGGTCGTCGCAGGTACTCCATTGGGGTTTGCTGGATTGCTTGTGGAAACGAAGTGTCTGGTTGGCGATGACGGAGACGCGACGCAGCTCGCGATCGGCGATGCCGAGATACTCCTTGGTTTCGGGATTGATAGCGGTTTCGCGGGCGAGATAGAGGAGATTGGTGACGGACTCCAGGGGGTTGTTGATCTCGTGGGCGATGGAGCTGGCGAGGCGGCCTACGGCGGCTAGTTTCTCGGTCTGCATGAGGGCAAGCTCGGCGCGTTTGCTTTCGGTGACGTCGACGCCGAGGACGATGATTCCGGAGATGGCGCCGTCGGGCTCGCGCCTGGGTTGATAGACGAAGTCGAGGAAGCGCTCTTCGAGAGGCTGGGAGGCGGTGCGGGCGAGGTGGATGGGGGTGCGGCGGCCTACGAAGGATTTCCCGGTTTTATAGACGTCGTCGAGCAAGGCGATGAAGCCCTGTCCTTCGGCTTCGGGTACGGCTTCGCGAATGGATTTCCCGATCACGGGCCGCTGGCCGATCAACTCCTGATAGAGCGGATTGATCATTTCGAAGACGTATTCGGGGCCGCGGAGGACGGCGAAGAAGGCGGGCGCCTGCTGGAAGAGGTCGGCGAGCCGTTCGCGCTGCTGCTGGAGTTCCCTGATGAGGCGAGAGCGCTCTTGCTCGAGGCGCTTGCGGTCGGTGATGTCTCGTACGAAGGCCTGCCAGCGGCCGTCGGGGAGGATGGCAGCGCTTACCTCTGTGGCGAGGGAGGAATGGTTCCTGGTGACGAGGTGCCACTCCTCGACACTGACGCCGCCGTTGAGAAGGGCGTCGCGTGCGCTCCACAGTCTTGGCCTTTCGGGCTCGGCGACGATGTCGGCGTAGTTGAGCTGGAGGAGTTGGTCGCGGGTGTAGCCGAGGAGCTTGCAGGCTGCGTGATTTGCCTCGGTGACGCGGCCATCGATGTCGGCGACGAAGATGGCGTCGGAGGCGAGTTCGAAGAGGGCTTTGTACTGCTCCTGGCTGGTGAGCTGACGCTGTTCGGCGAGGAATCGGCGAGTGGTTTCGGTGCAGACGACGAGGGTGCCGCAGATGGTTCCGGCGATGTTGCGGACGGGACTGTAGCCGTAGGTCCAGTAGACGTCTTCTAGCTTTCCGTCGCGGATGATGGGGACGAGCTGATCCTCGTGCCAGCTTGCCTGACCGCCGGTCATGACGGCGTCGATCTGGGGTCCGATGATGGGCCAAATCTCTGGCCAGCAGTCGATGCCATTCTGTCCGAGGGCGCTGGGGTGTTTGTCGGCGCCGATGCTGGGGCGATAGGCGTCGTTGTAGAACTGGACGAGTTCTTTGCCCCACCAGAGAAACATTGGGTGGCGGGAGGAGAGCATGGTGTTGACGGTGACGAGCAGTGTTTCGGGCCAGCGCTCGATGGGGCCGACCGGGGTCTGGCTCCAGTCGAAGGCACGAGTGAGACTGGCCATCTCGCCGGTGCCGAAGATAAAGTTTTGCCGGAAGGTTGGTGGAGGGGTTCGCTCTTCCTTTTTCTCTCGAAATTTTACGTTCACGAACAGCTCCTGCTGCGGCACACGGGCTTTCGGCTCCAGCGATCGGTTTGCGTTCATCTTATGCATCCGTGTCAATTGAAGCCAAGTTTTTGATGTCTTTGGTATGTGGGATGGGTTAAAGGTGGAAAAAGGCTGCTTGGGGGATGGTTTCGCTCTCGGTTGCGTCGCTAACTACCTGTTTTGGGGGGCTTGGAGTCAAAGGTTAAGGGTCGGGTATTCTGTCTGGATGCGAGTTAGCGTGCTTTATTTTGGTGTGTTGAAGGACCAGGTTGGGCATGGCCGCACGGAGATGAATCTGGCGGAGGGAACGTCGGTGGCGGAGTTGCTCGAGGTGCACCGGAGGCGGGCGACGGGGCAGGAGGCGCTTTGGAATTCGATTGCTGTGGCGGTGAATCAGGAGTATGCGCTGGCTGAGGATGTGCTGAAGGATGGAGATGAGGTGGCTTTGCTGCCGCCGGTGAGTGGCGGGATTGGTTCTGTCTGGGGCGGGATAGGAGAGCATACGCCAGGGGCTAAAGCCCCCTGAATTCGGCGGAAGGGTAGAGGGCCAAGCCTGAAGGCTTGGCTTACCTAGAGGCAAAAGCGAGAAAGCAGATCCCTACGGGATGACAACAAAAAAGCAGGCGAGTGTGACGAATCTTTGAGGGAAGTCAGGTATGCGGGTTGAGATTACAGATGGGGTGATTCCGGCGGCGGAGATTGTGGCCGGGATCAAGGCCGGGTCGGATGGGGCGGTCTGCGTGTTCGATGGGATCGTGCGAGACAATTCGCGGGGACGGAAGACGCTGCATCTGGATTACGAGGCGTACCGGGAGATGGCGCTGGAGCAGATGCGGGCGCTTGCCGGTGAGGCGGTTGTGAAGTTTGGCGTGCGGGATGTGACGCTGGTGCACAGGCTGGGGCGGCTGCTGGTGGGGGAGACGAGTGTGTTGGTGGTGGTGGCTTCGGCGCATCGCGGGGCGGCGTTCGATGCTTGCCGGTGGCTGATCGATACGCTGAAGAAGACAGTGCCGATCTGGAAGAAGGAACAGTTTGTGGATGGGGCGGTTTGGGCGGATGGGGAGGCGTTTCCTGGCGGCATTGCCCTTCAAGGGAGTTCGGAGGATCAGGCACAGTTGGCGGGTGGGTCGGGAGAAGAGAGCGGTCGAGCTCCGCTCGATGCCCACACATCAGAATCGATGTATGCACCCGGTTCTGTGGCCGGTTCTGGGTCCGGTTCTGTGGGGGTTCGTAAGGTGGAGGCGGGCGAGTGAAGTGGTGTGTTCTAGCCTTCGCGTTGGTGGTGCAGGGTGTGTGGGCGCAGGCGCCGGTTGAGCGGAGGCCGCCACCACCGCCGCCGGGAGCGCAGGCTCCGAAGGATGAAGATAACGTGCAGGATGTGCCGGTGACGAAGCCGCAGCAGGGAGGGTCTTCCGGAGCTTCGGGGGCTTCGGGAGCTCCGCAGGGCGGGTTTCCTACGATTAAGGTGGAGACGCGGCTGGTGAATGTTGCGTTGAACGTGATGGATGGCAATGGTTCGCCGGTGGGTGGGCTGGGGCGTGAGGATTTCGCGATCTTCGAAGATGGTAAGGCGCAGAAGATCGCGGTGTTTGAGAGGGAGGCGACGACGCCGCTGTCGATTGTGCTGGCGGTGGATGCGAGCGAGAGTGTGCTCTCGAGTGAACGGCTGGAGAAGGAGGCGGCGAAGCACTTTGTGAATGCGCTGCTGCGGGAGCAGGATGAGCTGGACCTGATGGAGTTCTCTGATGTGGTGCGGGAGCTAGTGCCGTTTACGAATCAGAAGAAGAGGATTGAGGTGGGGCTGAACGGAATTCAGCGTGGCGATGCGACGGCGCTGTATGACGCCGTGTACCTGGCGTCGCAGAGGCTGAGCGAGACGTCGGCGGCGGATGGGCGGCGGCGGGTGGTGGTGCTGATCACCGATGGTGGAGACACGGTGAAGGGAGCGGACTACACGCGAGCGCTGGAGCAGGCGCAGCGGGCGGGGGCGATGGTGTACTCGATCATCATTGTGCCGATCTATGCGGATGCGGGAAGGAATACTGCGGGGGAGCATGCGCTGATTCAGATGGCGCAGGATACGGGCGGAAAGTATTACTACGTGGTGGACCCGAAGGATCTGGAGCCGGCGTTCCGGCATGTGTCGGATGACCTGCGGACGCAGTATCTGCTGGGGTATTATGCTCCGCGGCGAGGGAAGGATGATTCGTACCGGACGATTAAAGTTCGGATGACGGATGCGGCCCTGCAGGGAAGGTATGACCTTCGCTACAGGGCCGGGTACTATGCGGATGCTCGGTAGGAGGTGTCAGGCCTCGGCGGTGGTGGGGTCGATGATGGTTTTGATGGGGGTGATGGTATTGGCAGGGAAGCCGGATTCGGTGGCGTGGCGCCGGATCAACTCTTCGCTGGGCGCGATGTAGATGCAGAAGAGTTTGTTTGCGGTGACGTAGGATTGGACCCACTGGATCTCGGGGCCTAGGTTTCTGAGCACGGAGCAGGAGGTTTGCGATGCAGCGGCGAGCTGCTCCGGGGTGAGTTTGCCGGCGTCGGGGATGTTGCGTTCGATGAGAAATTTCGGCATTTCTATTCCTTTACTTGTAAAGAATTTTGAGGGCCCGTTTTCTCTGCTGTTTTTGCTGGATATAGATTCCTTGATCCCATGGCCGGATATGTCATGGAGCTGTCAAGAGATTGTCAGATAGTGATGCTATGCCGGAGTCAATTTATATCGCAACCTATATCGTAATGACAGAAGGGATTGCACGTAGAGTGGGAGACGAGAGGGAATTGTGAGCCGATTTGAGTTTGCGCATGTGGCGGATGGAATTGCGAGGCAGGCGGGAGCTTTGCTGCGAGGGTTTTATGCAAAGGGTGTGGCGACGGAGTACAAGGGCGATGTGGACCTCGTCACCGAGGCCGATCGTGCGAGCGAGAAGCTGATTGTCGAGAAGCTGAAGGCGGCGTTTCCTGCGCATGGCGTGTATGGCGAGGAGGGGACGCGGGCCGGGTTGGAGAGCGAGTATCGGTGGTATGTCGATCCGCTGGATGGGACGACGAACTTTGCGCATGGGTTTCCGGCGTTCTGCGTGATTCTGGGGCTGGAGCGAAGGGTGCCGGGGTTGGCGGCGGATGCCGATGGGGAGATTGTGGCTGGCGTGATCTACGATCCGTTGCGGGATGAGATGTTTTCCGCGGAGCGGGGCAAGGGGGCTTGGCTGAACGGCAAGAGGATTTCGGTGTCGAAGATTGGTACGCTGCAGGAGTCGCTGACGGGGACGGGTTTTCCGAGCCAGAAGCGGCATAGCAGCCCGAACATTTACTTCTACCAGGAGATTACGCTGCGGTCGCATGGGGTGAGGCGGGCGGGAAGTGCGGGGCTGGATCTGGCGTATGTGGCTTGCGGGCGGCTGGATGGGTTTTGGGAGTTCAATCTGAATCCGTGGG
>Ga0210406_10007560_pt1 | contig 11007 bp, 12 predicted proteins | sample IncBWC30MmetaG_FD_155454 | JGI IMG/M metagenome (GOLD analysis project Ga0210406, IMG submission 155454) | Forest soil microbial communities from Barre Woods Harvard Forest LTER site, Petersham, Massachusetts, United States - Inc-BW-C-30-M | ecosystem: Environmental > Terrestrial > Soil >... | reverse complement strand
CGACTTCTTTGTACGCTCGCGAGTTGCGCGGCGCAAGCGAAAAGAAGATAAAAACACTGTCCCAAGTATCCCTCGCATTCTCAGCGCATTGACTTGTGGATTTCTTGGACCACGCTAAGGTTTCCGTGGTTTTGGGGGTTCAAGGCCCCCGCTCATCGCTTCATGCGTTCTTCCCCCGCGCCCAAAAAAGAGACCGCCCAATCGATCGGGCGGTCACGGAAATAAAATTGCGGAAAATTACTTGATAAAAAGAGTTTCCCGAAGTTGATCGCGGCCCACGAACGACTTCATCGTGCGGAAGCGGCCGAAAAGATCCTGAATCTCGCGGTTCTGATAAACCTTCTGCGCCGGGAAAATTGCCTTTGCGGACAACACTTGCAGCGTGGTCGTATCCGCCACGCGATATCTCTGAAATCCCGCCGGCTTCTTGCTGTGAAACATCGCGAACACCACGCCGCCCGGACGCAACAGATCCGTCAGTAGTCCGACCATCAGCTTGGCCAGTGCGGGCTCCAGATAATCCAGCACGTCCCAGAGCAACAGCGCGTCAAACGATGCCGCCTGGTATTGCAGATTTTCTTCCAGAAAACGCTTGGCCCGAGCTTCCGGCATCCGCTCCGCATACGATTCGGGAGTGGCTTCCCCGCTGGCCTTCGCCTTGGCGTCTTCTTCGGCCAGGAACTGCGACCAGTCGCGCAAAATATCGTCTGAAGTGACGCGGAAGCCACGCTCAATAAAAAAGGTCAGCGTGGTCTGCCAAGCCGGCCCCAGATCCAGCAAAGTTCCGCGGCCCAGACCATCCAGGTTCCACAAAAATTCCTTCAGTCCGTTCGAACCACGAGTCGTTTCCTGCGGCTCTGGCGCACGATTCGTTCCCGCAGCCACCACCGAGCCGTTGCCCTTGTGCACGCTGCGTTCTCCGGCAATCGGCCGCGAGCCCTCGCGCGCCGTATGCGTGCCGAGTCCAATTCCAAGCTTGTTCAGGAATCCCATGTTTTCAGTCCGCCCCTGCTACTGCCGCGCCTGGAGCAGGTTTCTCCAAGCTGGCCTCCGCATCCTTTGGTTTTGCGCTCTCAAATTTCTTCGCAGGCTGGTTGTCCGCAGGCCGTGAGGGTGCTTTCCCCGCTTCCACTTTTCCGCGGAACTCCGCCCCATCCTCGATCGCGATGCGCGCCGAGCGAATGTCGCCGTTCACTTTTGCGGTATGCCAGATCTGCACGCGCTCCGAGCCGTCGAGCTTCCCTTCCACGCGGCCACGGATCACAATTTCGCGCGCCTCAATGTCAGCCTTCACGTTCGCGTTTGGTCCGACCGTAAGCACGGCGTTGCGAAACGTCACTTTCCCTTCCACGTTTCCATCAATGAACAGATCTTCGCTTCCGGTAATTTCACCCTTGATTCGGATGCCCTGGCTCAAACACGCTACCGCGTTCGAGGAAGTCGGAGCGCTTGCCAACGGATTGGAACTTGCAGGCCCCAAAGCAGTGGGAGTAGCGGCATTCACAGGACCTGTGGAAATCTCATTGGGATTCTGCGGCCGACCATCTTCTTTTCGCCACATAAGGACACCTCGACGTTTAGGTTAGAGTCTCCAAAGTCGCTTATCGAGGGCTGGAAGCTTGCTGCGACTTAGAAAGAATAACATATTACAGCACTTAAACACTGTAAAGGGGAATGCAAGTTGCTTCCCGGAAGAATGTGACCTGACGGTCCACAGCTCGTCAATCCCCTGTATAAAAGAAAGCCAATTCCCTTCTCTTATCTTTCGCCTGCCCGCGGTCCGCTGCCCTCCCGGAACGCCACCAGCATCCCCACAATTTCGTGCACAAACAGCTCCTCGGACTTCCGCTTCTCCCACCAGTGGTCTGGGTCGAAATCCCCGTCGTGTGCACCCGCAACCGAAACAGCAATCCCCGGCGGAAAAACTTTGGCAAAAATGTAGCGCGCCCTCCGCGCGTGGTAATTCGACGTCACAACGATCACGTTTCGAAAGTGCCGCTCTGCGCACAGTCGCGCCAAAGCCACGGCTTCTTCCACAGTGCTGTCCGCATCGTGCGGAAGCCGGATAATCTTGTCTTTGGGTACGCCACGCTCGATCAGGTCATGCTCCTGAAGCTCCGCCACCCCGGCGCTAGGGCGCAACCGCCTTCCACTGGCCACCACCACGGGAGCCACACCATGGCGGATCATTTCCGCGGCGCGTGTCGCGCGGTCTGCGTAGAAATTATCGTCGCCCAGAAGCAGCAGCGCATCGGCATGTGTCGCAGGCTCGTCAATCACCCACGATTCCGCTGCAAATCGCATGATCGGATGCCGCGCCCAATACACGATCGCGCACAGCACAACCACAACCACCAGAATGATCAGGCTGATCAGCGCGCCGCCGCGTTCCGGATTGCGCCGCGCTGAAATCCTCATGTGTTGGGATCGACCGCGCGGAGCTGTTCGGCAGCCTGCTCCGGCAGCAATGAATTGAAATAAACTTCCTTGATGCTGTACGACTTGCTGCGCTTTTCCAGGATCGGCATGATCTCGATGTGCCAGTGGTAATCCTCGGAGAGCGTCTTCCAGTAACCGGAAAGCTCGCCCTTCTTGTTCCGCGTATTCGGCGCCGTGTGCACCACCAGGTGGAACGAAGCGGCGATTTTCTCCAGCCGTCGCAATACCCGGCCCAACAGCGCTGCCAGTTGCCGTCGATTCGCGCCGGGCCTCGGCTGTTCGAAAAGATGATTGTGCCGCCGGTGCAGGATCCAGATTTCGAACGGCACGCGCGAAGCGTACGGGCACAGCGCGTAGTAATCACCCTGAACATCCACGATGCGCTTCCCTTGCTTTTCTTCCTGCCGCACGATGTCACAGAACACGCACCGCTCCTTGTCCTTAAACCAGTCGTGAGCGGAGGCGAGTTCGTACTTGATGCGCCGCGGGACGAAGATCGTCGCCGTTACCTGCGAGTGAGCGTGCGTCCATTCTTGCCCGGCTTGCGGCCCCTCGTTCTTGAAAACGGTCACGTACTTGAACCGCGCATCCTTTTTCAGATCGACAATCCGCGATCCCCAGACGCCCAGCACATGATCGATCTCTTCGTCGCTGAAACTCGAAAATCGCTTGTCGTGTTGCGGCGTCTCCACCACCACCTCGTGCGCTCCCAGCGGACCCATCTTGTCGTAAATTCCCTCGGCCGCCCGGCCCGGATCGTTTTCCACGCGATACAACGGCTCCGGATGAGGCACCACTCGAATCTGCCACTGCCCATCCGAAGGCCACGACAATATGGGTTTCGCGTTGTCGATTGCCGGAGGATCGAACGGACATCCCCCTTCGCCATCTTCAGGCCGTTCCCTCTGCCCGGATACAACCCAACTCTGTGTGACGGGATCTCTGCGAATTTCCATGGAGTCTTCTAGCGCGTGTAGCGCGTGGGAGTCGGCCCTTCTTGCGACCGGTGGCGGTCCCAAAGCGCGCCTTCCCGGTCGTAATACGCCATTTCCACCTGAGACGACCGCCCAATCAGCACCGTCATGTTCACAGTCTCTTTTGCCAACCTCCGGATGTCAAGGATTCTCGCCTTCATTGAGCCCAGCAGGCTCGGCAATCCATTCAGCAGGCGAACGAGCGTGATATTCTCAACTACGCCACGATGAACGATTCTGAATTCATGCAAATCGCACTGGAAGAAGCTCGAGCCTGTGCCGAGGCCGGCGAAGTCCCCATCGGCGCCGTGCTTGTCTATCGCGAGGAAATTCTCGCTCGCGGCGGCAATCGCACCATTCGCGATTGCGACCCGACCGCGCACGCAGAAATCGTGGTGCTTCGTGAAGCCGCGAAAAAACTTGGCAACTACCGTCTCGCGGAAACTACTCTTTACGTAACGCTCGAACCCTGCGCCATGTGCGCCGGCGCCATCATCCAGGCCCGCGTCCCCCGCCTGGTCTACGCAGCCGACGACCCAAAAGGCGGAGCTTTCCGCACCTGCTTCGAACTGCTCACCAGTCCCAAACTCAACCACCAGGTCGAAGTCACCCCATCCGTCCTAGCCGCGGAAGCCACTTCCCTCCTCCAATCCTTCTTCGCCGCGCGCCGCTGAATTTTCCGAATTGCTCTGATTCCTCTCCGCGATTTGTGCCCAACGCGGCATAGCCCGAACGCCAACCTCTCTGCTAAAATATAGTTCCTGACCGCGGAGAGGTGACTGAGCGGTTGAAAGTACTCGCCTCGAAAGCGAGCGTGCGGGAAACCGTACCGTGGGTTCGAATCCCACCCTCTCCGCCATACCTTTAGAATCAGTGGGTTAGAGCCAGCGCTTTGTAGTTGTCCTCAACGTCTAAGAAAGTTTAGTTTCGAGCCGCCAAATTTCACGGCCTCAATTTTGCCTTTGCCCATTCTTCAAGTAAAATTGTTGTTTGGAGACAATTTTCTTTTCGTTTGTCGGAATGCGGGTTGGAGGTTTTGCTTGTTGAAGGCAGTCGTCGCATTTAGGTTCTGTTGCGCTCTTTTGTTTCTGGGAGTTGTCTCCTCCTGCAATTCCTCCTTCGCCGCCGAAACCACTTCTACGCAGGAACATCATCTCCGCCTTTATCATACGCATACAGGCGAGCACATTGACATTGTGTACCGTCGCGGCGATGTCTACCTTCCGGAAGCTGAAGAAGAGCTAGATCATTTCCTACGCGATCATCGTACAGGCGACGTCAAACACTATGATCCTCGAGTGTTCGACATTCTTTCCGATGTGGCCGCGGCGGTCGGACATCCGGGCGTGGAGATCGAGATCATTTGCGGATACCGGACCGCGTGGAGCAATGAATTTCTTCGCGCCCGTTCTGCGGGGGTGGCGAAGAACAGCCAGCACATGCAGGCTCACGCCATTGATATTCGCATTCCGGGGGTCGATACGCTTACGCTGCGCAATGCGGCGCTGGCCCTGGGGCGTGGAGGGGTAGGTTATTACCCCCGCTCGGGATTCGTTCATGTCGACACTGGGCGCGTCCGTACCTGGTGTTACGGCTGCTCCTTGTCGCACGCCAACGCAGAATAGTTTATGCAAGCGGAGCAATTAAAGTTGACTGTGCCCGAAGAGTAGGCCAGCGACTCAATTTTTTGACGCGTAGGCTTGGGCGAACAGTTTAGCCATAGCTTTGTCATACCCGTAGATGTCTTCGAAAAAGAAAACCTGGCCGTCTTCGTTGGCAATCGCGGTGCCATAGAGGATCAACACGGGAATCTCGTGCGCCAGATTTACCTGCTCCTGCTTCTGCGCTTGAAACGCCAGATCCACCCGCTCTCGCGTCCAACCGGGATTATTTCGGAGCACCCACGTGGCTAGCGCCCTGGGATCCTCAACTCGAATGCAGCCGTGGCTGAAATCGCGCCGGTTCTCTTCGAAAAGCGCTTGGGACGGTGTCGAGTGCAAGTAGATATTGTCGGCATTGGGAAAAACAAACTTGATCAGGCCAAGTGCGTTCTTCGGTCCCGGTTTCTGCCGGACCATGAGCTTGCCAGCGTGCAATTGCGCAAGCACTTCCTCGCTCACGACGCCGTCGGTGACCACTTCTCCGGAGTATGTGGTCACTTCAAAATTGTTTTTCTGCAGATACCCCGGGTCCTTTGCAATTTTCGGAACGATCTCGGCGCGCAAAATACTCGGTGGCACATTCCAGTAGGGCCAGATGATCAGGTATTTCATTTCTTCTTCGAGTACCGGCGTCTGTGTGCGCATAGCGCGTCCCACGACCACAGGCATGATTAGGGCCGGGTGCAACGACGAGTCGTATGCGCGCAAAACAAATTCCGGGATATTCACGATAATCGGAGGCTGCGCAAAGCTGTGCGGCATCCAGCGGAAGCGCTCCAGTATCAGCCGCAACTGTTCCACCCGGTCACTCATCGGCCGGTTGAGTTCCGTGATGGTCTGTGGTCCGAGTTTGCCCGAGGCGTCCAATCCATGGCGGAGCTGAAAGTGTTTCACGCCTTCCGCCACCGCGGCCGAATAATCCAGTGAATTTTCGGGCACCGACACCGACGGAGGCAGATCACCCAGGAATTGGAGCCTGCGCACCAGCTTTCCGCTGGCCTCGTACTGCTGGCCTGGTGCGACCGGTTTCTTCACTTGCGGCAGAGGATCAGCCACTTCTTCCTTCTCCATCTGCATGTATTTCTGCAGCACCAGCAGCGTGCGTTGGTAACGGGGGTAGGAAGACTCGATCGGCGCCAGGGCTTCCTTTACGCTTTGTGCGCCCACCACGTTTTTCCAGAGGTACGCTCCTGGATCATGTTTGTGGACGTCCGGATCGAAATCTTTGTGAAGAAGCTTGGGATTCACCTTTCCCAGGTGCAGATCAAGTCCATAACGGATCGCGGAAACGGTCAGGGCCACATCAAATTTTATCAATGCTGATTCCGTCGCTGTGGATGGGCTCCGCAGCGTTTTCAGGCGCTCCGGCCAACGCGCGCCATCGTAGTCCTTGTTGTCGAGTCCTTTTTGATCGGCGCCTTCCAGGATGCCGATCAACTCGGTGGCCTGCGCCGTCGGTTTGCCAGCTTGGCTCCATGCCAGCCTGTAACCAGCTAGATCGTAGAATTCTTTAACGGCGTCGCGGCGTTCAGTGAAGTTGGGCCACTGCAGATCTGCAAGGTGCCCACTCTCGACGAGGCCGCGTAGCTCTTGTTCCCCCGCGGCGCTCAGGGAATTCTGCTTACCCGGTGTCCGAGCCTCGTCCGTTCCTTTCCGTGAGCCGTCAGAGGAGACTGTCCCGCCAGAGCACGCCGTGAATCCCAGACCGACCGCCAGATACAGCACGAGCCGCTTTCTCATAGGTACTTTCACCCCTTCACACAAACCACCACGTCCCTTCTTCCCATACCGCGTTCCGGAACTGCGCCAATCTTTCAGCTCATTTCAATCCGGGTTTCGGTTCGCGTAGTGGACAATGGATTTCGTGCCGTCTAGCGTTTGATGTATGACGAGGGGGAAAGATGCACCGTTGTCTGTACCAGAGATCTCTCTTCACTGTCGCGCCCGCTTGGGCCTGGATGTCTTCAAATAGATCCAAGATCTGCCGGGAGCTTAGCGAGTTCGCCTGGGAGCCGCGCCTCACGCTCGATGAGCCGGGTCACGATGGCGAACAGGAAACTCGCCGACAACCCGCACATCAACACGCCGATGACACTTTCCACCGGACCTAACGTCCGCCACGTTTGCGGCAGAATGACATCGCCATAGCCCACGGTGGCATAACTGCTTGTCGAGAAGTAAAAGGCAGCTTCCCAGAGAGGAAGACAAAGCCAGCGATAGAACCCGGCCCAAAGCAGAATTTCCAATATGTGCAACACAATGAACGCAGTTATGAATCGCACCATGAGCACAGCGGAACGGAACGGTCCTAGCCTGTGAACGTCGGACGCCAAAGTAACTCTTGCCCAGGCAATCACCGCGCCCATCCCGGCGCAATGCAACGAAAGTGTAAGCATCACCAGAACAAGGGATGTACCGGCTTGTCGAGCAAAGATCATAGGCAGGATGGACGCCTTTCTCTTGAGATTCTAATGAACCGAGACGTTCCCACCTTTACCCATCTCGTTTCTCTTCAGGAAGAATGAGCCGACAAACATCACTGCCGAGGCCACAGACAGCAGCCAGTACACTTCGACGTAGGAGAGAACTGCAGCTTGCGCCTGAACCATTGCGTACAGACGGCCCATTGCTTGCTGTTGCGCGGCGTACACGCTTAAGCCGGCGCGCGTCAGGCGCATTGCAAGAGCTGTGACGGAGGCGTGAAACGGACCAGAAGCGGTGTATTCGGCCAGAACGGATTGGTGATACTGACTGCGTCGAGCAATGAGGGTTGTAACGGCGGATGTCCCGATGCTCTGACCCATGTTGCGCATAAAATTCATAAGCCCGGCGGCAGCGTTGGTTTTTTCCGCTGGCAGGCCGACGTATCCGGCAAGCGTGAGGGGAACGAATAGAAAGGCCACGGGAATGTATTGCCACACACGCAATAAGGTCGCTGACCGGAAACTCATAAGCAGATCAACCTGTTTGCTCGAAATATACATACTGACGGCCAGACCGATCCAACCAAAAGCGATGATATGGCGCGCTTGGAATCGGGTGGTGAGTTTGCCAACCATGGGGAGCACAACCAGCACCACAAGGGCGCCGGCGGAAAGCACCATCCCCGCCTTTTGTGCCGGATATCCCATAAGAGTCTGCAGGAGTTGCGGCATGAGCACCGTGGAACTGAATAGCGCTGCTCCCAGCATCAGGAACATCAGGTTGGTTGTGGCGACATTGAAGTTTTTGAACAAACGCACATCCACGATGGGCTCTTTCTGGAACCATTCCCAAATGACCAGAGCAACGAGCCCCGCGGCGGCGATTACAACCAACGCCGTAATGAAATTCGATCCGAACCAGTCGTCTTCCTGTCCCTTATCAAGGGCGATCTGTAAGGCGCCCACGCCGAGTGTGAGGAGAGAAAATCCGATGAAGTCGAACCCGGATAGCTGTTTCTTCAGGCGAGCCAGGTAAGGTGGATCTTCTATAAGTTGATAGACGAGAGCGAATGCCAGAGCGCCAACCGGAACGTTTATGTAGAAAATCCAGCGCCAAGAATAGTTGTCGGTGATCCAGCCTCCAAGAGTCGGACCAATGGCGGGAGCGCAGATGGCAGTGATCCCATACAGCGCAAAAGCCAGCCCGCGCTTTTCGGGAGGAAAAGTATCGCCCAGGATGGCTTGTGCCATCGGCTGCAAACCTCCTCCGAATGCGCCTTGCAAAACTCGAAACAGGAGAAGAAGCCCCAGATTGGGCGCGATTCCGCACAGAAGGGAACTGGCGGTGAATGACACAATGCATATCAGAAAAAAACGCTTCCGCCCAAGCCATCCAACCAGCCACCCGCTTATAGGCAGAACGATTGCGTTCGAAACAAGATAACTCGTTAACACCCATGTGCTCTCGTCATTGCTGGCGCCTAGATTGCCCGCGATGTGGGGCAAGGCCACATTGGCGATGCTGGTATCGAGCACCTCCATGAACGCCGCCAGCGAAACCGCGCCCGCAATGATCCATGGGTTGCCTTTGGGCTGCCAGATATTCTCTAACGCGGCGCTAGATCCGGCGTCGCTCATCGGACCCTCACATCGGGTTCAATGAGGAAGGTCGTTTTCAACCGCCGCAGACGGCGCGTCCAAATGACACTGGCGTTCGGCGAGATGGCATTTGAGCGAATCGGTCTCCATTTGCGCAAATTCATGCTTACTTCCCTGTTTCCTTCGTGGTTCGCGTAGCAAACGCGTTTCTTCTGAGTTCCGCTTCGGCCTGGAGCCAATCGCCCCGTTCATTGCCGCTGCGGCCATCACGCTCAAGATAAATTTCATATGCACGGCGCCTGATTTCTTCGTCGCTTGCAGCGCCATTCGAAGAGGTATTTGCTGTGAGAGGCTCGCCGGAGATTCCGTGAAGCTCCAAAATTTCATTTCTCTTGGCTTTCAAGGTCATGCGCGACTCCTTCCTTTTCGCCGTTGAATCCTTCCCGGTTCCGGAACTCGTGGCCAGACTGACGGTATCGCCGGTTCAGAAGCGAACTGCGATACCGTCGGAGGTCCGGGCGGAGTTCGTTGTAGACATGCTTGGCCCGACGAATTGCTCTACCGGGTGGATGTTTTCCTCGGGCAACCGATTCAGTGACGATGCCGGGGCCCGTTGAAGCCGCCGGGCCCGGTCAAACACAGAAATCCCAAAATCGCCAACACCGCAGCGAGCAGAAGCGTCTCCATGAGAGCCTCCTCTCATCCCTCATCAGCCGTACGCGTTGCCATCGGCCTGATTTTGCGAGATACATCCTGGGTTACCGATCACTCGTGGAGTGTCCCTTCCAAAAGTCCAAGCCGACCCGGCAAAGTGCTCCAGTCTTTTTCGCAACCTCTTTCGCCCTTGGAATATTCGTGCCTTTACCGCGCCAACGGACATCCCCATGATTCGAGCGGTCTCTTCCGTCGATCGCTCGTCAAGATCACGCAACTGTATGGCTCGCCGTGTTCTGCGCGGCAACTCATTCAGAGCAAAGGACAGCATTCGTCTCCACTCTCGTTTTGAGTAGGCGGCTTCGGGATCCGGAGCTGAATCTGGGATCTCCAGCGGAGTTACGGTTTGCCCATTCTCGTTCAGGTCGTCGATGGACACTTCGCGCGTATTGCCACTTTTCCGATACAACATTTGCGCTTCGTTGATTGCGACGCGCGTTAGCCATGTGGAAAAAGAGGACCTCCCTTCAAATTGGTGCAGGTGGAGGAAGGCCTTTTGAAAGCTCTGCTGCACGATATCCTCGGCGTCCTGCCGAACACGGGAGCGACGCAGCGCGATGGCGAGAATTCTTTGCTGGTAACGCGCCATCAATACTTCAAACGCCCGGGCATTTCCGCTTTTAGCGGCAGCAATCAAAGCGGACTCATCCCCTTCTGCAAAAATGCGGACAGGAGAGACAGCTTGTGCTCGTTTGTCGGACTCCTTTACGAGTGTGGGCACGGTGTCCCTCCTGGCCCCTCGGTGAAATCAAATGCGCTTGTGCTCAATCCATTGTTTTGGTTCATGTCTGCTTCCAGTTTCGCGCTCCTTTTGCCAAATTCCGGGTTTGCGAGCATTGATGGTGAGCAAGGGGTGGAATTTGCCAGCAAGGCAGCAAACAACCAAAGAAACCAAATGAACGGACCGTGTCTTGCTCCAGCTTTCAGTTGTTCAAGCACGTGCTTGGTATAGATACCCGTGGCGATAAATTGCGTGCCCTCTTTTGACATGGCGCGCAAGAGCCGTAGCCCGCTGTTGTCCATGAACGTGACCCCGCTAAGATCGACAGTGCATGTTCGTCCGTTCTGCGAACGGTGCCTGTTTTTCCAGCATGTCTTTAGCTCGTCGACCCACGGTTGCACCAAACGACCTTCGAGAGTCCATCTTTGTTCAGTGGCCGTCTCGGTGATCGTGATCCGCAACATTCGCGTGGCTCG
>Ga0210406_10007557_pt1 | contig 11008 bp, 12 predicted proteins | sample IncBWC30MmetaG_FD_155454 | JGI IMG/M metagenome (GOLD analysis project Ga0210406, IMG submission 155454) | Forest soil microbial communities from Barre Woods Harvard Forest LTER site, Petersham, Massachusetts, United States - Inc-BW-C-30-M | ecosystem: Environmental > Terrestrial > Soil >... | reverse complement strand
ACGCCTGACTGTGCATGCTGACGCCGCGGCCGACGGTGATATAGCCGACGATGGGCTCCGGCGGCACGGGTTTGCAGCAACGCGCGTAGGTGGACAGCAGGTCGCCGATGCCCTGCACTTCGAGGTCCGGGGCGCGCGCGCTTGCGGCGTGCGCCGGCGGGTGCTCGGGCGGCGCCTCGCGCGCATGCAGCAGGCGCTGCATCGCGCCGGCCACTTGAGCGGCGCTGACTTCGCCCAAGCCCAGCGCCTCATGCAGGGAGTCGGCACTTTCGAGTGCCAGCTCTCGAAGTAGTTCAGCGATGGGCGGACTCTTTTCGCCGAGCCGTTGCAGTTCGCGCTCCAGCATGGCGCGGCCCTCGGCCTTATTCTGCGACGTATCCTGTTTGCGAAACCAGGCACGCACTTTGTTGCGATGACGCGGGCTGGCGAGAAACCCGCTTTGCGTCGACAGCCAATCGCGCGAGGGCTGCGGCGTCTTGGCGGTAATGATTTCCACCGTTTCGCTGTTTTTCAGGCGGTAGTCGAGCGGCACCATGCGGCCGTTGACCTTCGCGCCGCGCGTGCGATGGCCGAGATCGGTGTGGACTTGATAGGCAAAGTCGAGCGGCGTGCCGCCGACCGGCACATCGACGATTTCACCTTTCGGCGAGAGCACGTAAACACGGTCCTGAAACAGGTCGACGCGCACGCGATCGAGGAAATCGCGGTTCCCCTCCGTGCTCTCGGCCGGTGCCAACAGCGAGCGCAGCTCATTGATCTTGCGCTCATAGGCCTGATTGCTGCGGCCGCCCTCCTTGTAGCGCCAATGTGAGGCGACGCCGCGCTCGGAGTTGGCGTGCATCTCATGGGTGCGAATTTGTATTTCGACCGGCTCGCCGCCGGGGCCGATGACGGCCGTGTGTATCGAGCGGTAAAGATTGTCCTTCGGCGTCGCAATGTAATCGTCGAACTCGCCGGGTATGAACTGCCATAGCGAGTGCACGACGCCCAACGCCGCGTAGCACTCGGCGATGCTGCCCACGAGCACGCGCGCCGCGCGAATATCCATGAGCTGCTCGAAGGCCAGCCCTTTCACCTGCATCTTGCGCCAGATGCTGAAAATATGTTTCGGCCGGCCATCGATGGCGGCCTCGATGCCGGCGCTGCGCATCTCGGACTGCAGCAGCGTTTTCAACTCCTCGATATAACGCTCACGCTCGGAGCGGCGCGTTTTCAACGCCGCGGCAATGCGCCTGTATTGCAGCGGTTCGAGATAGCGAAACGCGAGGTCTTCCAGTTCCCATTTGACCTGCCATACCCCGAGTCGATTGGCGAGGGGCGCATACACTTCGCGAGTCTCGATCGCGAGCTTGCGCTGGCGCGCTGTTCCAACGCCCTTGGCGGAGCGCATCTTTTGCAGCTGCTCGGCGAGCCTGACCACGACCAGGCGCACATCGCCTATCATCGCCAGCAACATTTTGCGCAGGGCTTCGGCCTGGGCCGCTTCGAGCCCTCGATCCGGCGTCCAGTCGGCCGGCAAGCCGAACTGCCCGAGTTGGCTCAAGGCGCGCGCCAGCCGAACCGGCTCTTCGCCGAAGCGTTTTTCGGTGCCGCCTCGGTCGATGTAGCCGCCGTCCAGCAGCGGCTGAATCATGGCGGCGATGACGACATCGTCGTCGGCATCCAGGGTGCGCACGATTTCGGCGACATCCAACGCCGCGCTGCGTACCAAATCGCCCGCCGGCGGCAGTGCCATGTCGTGCAGCGCCGCCATGCCGGCATGCAGTCGGCTGCTGGCCGTCCGGGTGCTCGCGGTGGTTTCCATGTAAGCGATTGCTGCGAGTGGGATAAGGTGCCTATTGCCGGTATCATACTAGGGCCATGCCAGTTCCAACGACGAATCCAATTGCGCGCGCCTGAGATCGCGACCATTCGCGTGCTCGGCATCGACCCGGGATCGCAGCGCACCGGATTTGGTGTATTGGATGCCGCGGGGTCCCGGTTGACCTATGTGGCCAGCGGCGTCATTCGCACCGGTCAGGTCGATTTTGCCGCCCGGCTGTGCGAGATTTTCCGCTGCATGCAAACCATCGTCGCGCAATATCAACCCCAAGAAATCGCCATCGAAAGGGTCTTCGTCAACCGCAACCCGGACAGTGCCTTGAAGTTGGGCCAGGCACGCGGTGCCGCCATTTGCGGTACGGTGGATTCCAAGGCGGGAGTGTTCGAATACGCAACGCGCCAGATCAAGCAGGCCGTGGTTGGATCGGGAAATGCCGAAAAGGCCCAAGTGCAGCTCATGATGAGGAGCATCCTGAAACTCGACGGACCGGTGGCCGCGGATGCCGCAGACGCCTTGGCAGCCGCCGTGTGTCATGCGCTGCGCGGACGCGCGCTGCTGCTACAGGCGGGCCTGCGCGGATGATCGGTTTTCTCAAGGGCCGGCTGGCGATGAAGCAGCCGCCCATGCTGATGCTCGATGTGAACGGCGTGGGCTACGAGTTGGAAGCCCCGATGTCGACGTTTTACGGCCTGCCCTCAACCGGGGAGGCAGTGGCGTTGTTCACCCACTTGGTGGTTCGCGAGGACGCTCACATCTTGTTCGGATTCGGCACTGAGGCTGAGCGGCGTTTGTTCCGCGGTCTGCTCAAGGTATCGGGCGTCGGACCGAAAATCGCGCTGGGAATTCTCTCGGGAGCGAGCGTGGAAGATTTTCTGCGCACCATCGAGGCGGAAGACGTAGGGATGCTGACGAGAATTCCCGGGATCGGGCGAAAAACCGCCGAGCGCATCATCATCGAGATGCGCGACAGCGTGCAAAAACTCTCGATGCCTGCGCTGGCCGGCAATCCGCTGGGTACCGCCACGGCACTATCCCCGCAAAGCGAGGCCTTCAGCGCGCTGGTTGCCCTGGGCTACAAGCCGCCGGAAGTGACGCGGCTGCTCAAGTCCGCCGATGAACCGGGATTGTCGACCACCGAAATCATTCGACGCGCCCTCAAATCGGCCGTGAAAGCCTAAACTCGCGCATGGGCATCGAACAAGACCGCATCATCGCCAGTACCGGGGGCCGCGACGACGAAATCGTCGATCGGGCGGTGCGCCCAAAAACGCTTGCCGACTATGTCGGGCAGCCGAATGTCAAAACCCAGATGGACATCTTCATCCAGGCGGCGCGCATGCGCGGCGAGGCCCTGGATCATGTGCTGATCTTCGGACCTCCGGGTCTGGGCAAGACCACGCTGGCGCACATCATCGCCAATGAACTGAAGGTGAATTTGCGTCAAACATCGGGGCCCGTGCTGGAGCGCGCCGGCGATCTGGCGGCGCTGCTCACCAATCTCGAGCCGCGGGACGTGCTGTTTGTGGATGAGATACACCGCTTGAGTCCCGTGGTGGAGGAGGTGCTATACCCCGCCATGGAGGACTCGCAACTCGATCTGATGATTGGCGAGGGCCCGGGCGCCCGTTCGATCAAACTGGATCTGCCGCCATTTACCTTGGTCGGCGCCACGACGCGCGCCGGCCTGCTCACCTCGCCGCTGCGCGATCGATTCGGCATCGTGCAGCGGCTGGAGTTCTACACCACCGAGGAATTGACCAAGATCGTCATCCGCAGCGCATCGATATTGAAGTTGCACCTGCAGCCCGACGGCGCGGATCGAATCGCGGAAAGATCGCGCGGCACGCCGCGCATCGCCAATCGGCTGTTGCGCCGGGTGCGCGATTTCGCCGAGGTCAAAGCGGGCGGCATCATCAGCGGCGAGGTGGCGCTGGCGGCGCTCACCATGCTGGAGGTCGACCCGGAAGGATTCGACATGCTCGACAGAAAGTTGCTGCTGACGGTGATAGAAAAGTTCGAAGGCGGTCCGGTGGGAGTCGACAGCCTCGCGGCCGCCATGAGCGAGGAGCGCGGCACCATCGAAGATGTCATCGAGCCTTACCTAATTCAGCAAGGATTCTTGATGCGCACCGCGCGCGGCCGGGTGGCCACTCGCGCCGCCTATGCGCATTTCGGTCTGGCCGCTCCGGTCATCGAGCGTGACTTGAATCTGCCGTTGTTCCGGGATGGCCAGTAGTGTCTGAAGCGCCGCGCTACACCCACACATACACGGTGTACTACGAAGATACGGACATGGGCGGCGTGGTGTACTACGCGAACTACCTGAAGTTCATGGAGCGTTGCCGCACCGATTGGCTGTGGGCCATGGGTGTCGATCAGCAGCGCTTGCGCGCCGATCGGCAGGTGCAATTTGTGGTGGTCAACGTCGATGTCGATTTTTTGCGGCCCGCCGTTCTGCATGATGAAATTCTCGTCACAGCTACACTTGAGCGTCTGGCCGGTGCCACAATACATTTTGAGCAAACCATTATGCGGGGCGACGAGCAGTTGATCGATGCTAGCGTGCGTGTCGCCTGTCTCGATTCGGGCACGTTGAAGCCACGTGCCATCCCTAAGGATCTTTTCACGGAGTGGCGGAATGCCCAATGACTTGTCGGTTTGGAGCCTGGTGCTCGAAGCGAGTCCCATCGTACAGGGGGTGGTGGCACTGCTGATGTTGGCCTCGGTGGCTTCCTGGGCGGTCATCTTTCGCAAGAGTCAGGTGATCGGACGTTCGCGCCGCCAGGCCGAAAAATTTGAAACCGCATTTTGGTCGGGGGGCGATCTGGCCACTCTGTATCGCAGCATCGAAACCAAGGGGCGCGCCGGTACCGGCCTGCAGAGCATTTTCGAGTCTGGATTCGGCGAGTTCAGCCGCTTACGTCAACAGGGCACGGCGCCGGAGCAGTTATTGGACGGTGCCCGGCGCGCGATGCGCGTGGCGCAATTGCGCGAACTCGATCGTTTGGAGCAACACCTGGCGATGCTCGCCACCGTCGGTTCCACAAGCCCGTATGTCGGATTGTTCGGTACGGTGTGGGGCATCATGAGTGCATTTCACAACCTGGGCAATGTGCAGCAGGCGACGCTGGCGGCCGTCGCGCCCGGAATTGCGGAAGCCTTGGTCACGACCGCGGTCGGACTATTCGCCGCGATCCCGGCCGTGGTGGCGTATAACCGCCTTGCCGACCAAGTCAGCCGTTTGGAACTTCGCTTCGATACATTCATCGAAGAGTTCTCGACGATTTTGCAGCGCCACGGCTCGACCCGGGCGCAGGCGTAGCATGCCTACGCCGCCTCGACGTCGAAGGTTGATGGCCGAAATCAATGTCGTGCCGTACATCGACGTCATGCTGGTGTTGCTCATCATATTCATGATCACCGCGCCCTTGCTCAAAGAGGGCGTCAAGGTTGATCTGCCGGATGCAGGGGCCAAGCCCATCGATGCGGATTTCCTGGCAAAGCACGAGCCGCTGGTCTTGACCATTGACTCGCGCGGCCGCTTGTTCATCAATTTCGGCCAGAACCAGGACCAGCCCGTTGCGGAATCGACGGTGAGCTCGCGTACATCGGCGCTCCTGCGCCGCGATCCGCAAACGCCGGTGCTGGTCAAGGCGGATACCACCGTGCCCTACGGTACGGTGGTACGCGCCATGGTCCTGCTGCAAAAAGCGGGTGCGTCCAAGGTTGGGTTTCTCACGGACCCTGTTCGCACCGGGCCCCCCGTACGCGAGGCACCCAACGGAGCCGCCAACGGGGCGCGCTGATGCCGGGATTTCTGCGCGAACATTCGTGGTCGATCGCATTTTCCGTGGGGCTGCACGGACTGATCATCGCGGCTTTCGCGGCTGCGGCCCTGATCACCATTCATCAGGCGCTACCCACCACCAACCAGCCGATTCCCGTCGATGCCGTGGTCATCGATTCGCAGGTGCTGCACGCGGCGCAACGCACTTTGACTGAGCGCGCCGAACAAGAGGCGGCGCGTCAGCGCGCGGCCGCGGAGGAGAAGGCCGCTGCACAGGCCGCCGAGGTGAAGGCCGCCACGGATGCGAAGTTGGCCGCAGAGGAAGAACGTGCGGCGGCGGAGACCAAGGCTGCCGCCGCGGAAGCGGAACTCATGAAACAGGCGCAAAGGAAACAGGCGCAGGCGGCGCAGGTGACCGACACGCAGAAAGCGGCGGCCGCGAAGCGTGCTGAGGACCTGAAGCGGGCCGACGAGGCCAGGCGCGAGGACGCCAAGCGTGCGGAGGAGGCGAAGCGCGCGGCGGAGGCCAAACAGGACGACGAGGCGAAGCGCGCGGCGGAGCTCAAGGCCAAGTCCGAGCGCGAGGCAGAGTTGCGCAGGCAGCTCGCGGACGAGGAACATGTCAGTGCGGTGGAAGCGAGTCCTGCGCGCGCGCAGTATCTTGCGAGACTGTCGAGCAGGATTCAGAATGCGTGGATCAAGCCGCCGTCGGCGCGGGCCGGTCTGGATTGTATTGTAAACATTACACAGATCCCGGGCGGTGAGGTGACGGGCGCGCATGTGAGCCAGTGCAACGGCGATGCAGCGGCGCGCCAGTCGATCGAGAATGCAGTGTTGCGTGCATCGCCGCTACCGCCGCCGCCCGACCCGGCGTTGTTTCAGCGAAATCTTGTCATTCACTTTCATCCCGACGAATAGAGTCAATCATGAATAAGCAGCTGGTATGTGTGGCTCTCCTCGCGGTGAGTTTGATGTGTCCCTGGCGCGCCCACGGCGAGTTCGTCGTTGAGGTCACCAAGGGCCAGACCGAGGCCATCCCGCTGGCCGTCGTGCCCTTCGCGTCCGCGCAGTTGACGGCTGCTTCATTCGACGTGGCGCAGCTCGTGAGCGATGACCTGGCGCGCAGCGGCCGGTTCAGGACCATGGACCGCAAGGACATGATCGATCAGCCGCACAGCGGCGCCAATGTCGCATTCGACGATTGGCGGCGCCTGAACAACGACTATATCGTCGTGGGATCGATGCAGGCGGACGCCACGGACCACTACAGCATCACGTACGAGCTCTACAATGTCCTGACCAAGCAGCGCTTGCTGGGTTTTCAGATCACCTCGAATCGGCCGGGCTTGAGGTCGGCGGGCCATCAAATCGCCGATGCCGTGTTCGAAAAGATCTTGGGGATTCGCGGTGCGTTCTCGACGCGGATCGCCTACATATCCGTGCTGGGTCAACTGCCCAACAGGAGCTATCAACTCATTGTGGCGGATGCGGATGGCGAAAATCCCCACGTCGTCATGCAATCGCGCGAACCGCTGATGTCGCCCTCTTGGTCGCCGGACGGCCAAGCACTCGCCTACGTGTCATTCGAGGACCGCGTGCCCACCATATACGTGCAGACCTTGAAGACCGGTGAACGGCAGCGCGTGTCGGCGCATGCCGGCGTGAATCAGGCGCCGGCGTGGTCGCCTGACGGCAAAAAGATGGCGCTGGTGCTGTCCACGCGCGATGGCAACCTCGATGTCTATGTCCTGGATTTGACGACCCAAGTGCTGTCGCGAATCACCGATGACCCCGGAATCGACACCGAGCCGCAGTGGTCGAAAGACGGCCAAAATCTCTACTTCACGTCCGACCGGGCCGGGGGGCCGCAAATCTACAAGGTCGGCATCAAGCCGGGGGACAAACCCAAGCGGCTGACGTTTCAAGGCAGCTACAACGCGATGCCGCACCTGTCGCCCGACGAATCGCAATTGGCCTTCGTGACCCAGGAAGAAGGGGCATTTCGCATCGCGACCATGGACCTTCGCGGCCGCGGCGACGTCCAAGTGCTGACCAAGGGTCATTTTGATATTTCACCGAGCTTCGCGCCCAATGGCGCGGTGCTGATTTACGGAACCCGCGATCGCGGCAGAGGCGTGCTGGCGCTGGTCAGCGCGGACGGGCGGGTGCAGCAGCGCCTGGTCGCGAGCGAAGGGGAGCTTCATGCACCCGCGTGGGCTCCGTTCTAATCAATGAAATTACACAAACAGGCTCATCGCCGGTACCCTTGCAAATAACCGGTCGCTCAAGGACCTTTGGATGGAGAGATAAATGAAACGAATCATATCGATCGCTTTGCTCATCGCCGGAGCGGCACTGCTGACAGGCTGTCCCAAGAAGCACAACGTCAACGAACCGCCGGTCGCCGGCAGCCAGGTCGACTCCGCCGCCTCAACGGCCGGAGAGGGCGCATCGACCTCCACCAATCCATTGGGCGGCGATGCGGACAGCCGCGCCCGGGGGTTCGGCGAAGGAACCGGCGCGCTGGCGCGCAAGGTCATTTATTTCGATTTCGACAAGTCGGAAATCAAGCCGGAATATGCCGACATTGTGACGACTGCCGCGCACAACTTGACCGCCAACCCCAAGATGAAGATGAAACTCGAGGGCAATACCGATGGGCGCGGTACGCGCGAATACAACATCGGCTTGGGTGAACGGCGTGCTCAGGCAGTGCGTCGCGCCTTGATGCTGCAAGGGGTCGCGGAGTCTCAAGTCACCACGGTCAGTTTCGGCGCCGAGCGCCCGGCGGTCGAGGGCGACGATGAGGCAGCCTGGTCGAAGAATCGGCGCGTGGAAGTGGTTTATCTGCCGTGAATAGGTGCATCTCCTTCGGCGTGAGTGCGCTGTGCCTGCTGAGCTGGAGCTTGAGCGGGTGCGCGTCCACGCCGCCCGATGAGGATCCGGTACAGATCAAATTGAAGGATATGGACACTCGGTTGGCGCGCATCGAGCGGGTGATGGCAAATCAGAGCTTGCTCGAAATCGGCAATCAACTCGAGGCGCTGCGCAGCGACGTGCGCGCCATGCACAATGACGTGGATCAGATCAACAATGCGTTCGAGGGGGCCCGTAGGCAGCAACGGGATATGTACGCCGACTTGGATCAACGCTTGAAGAACCTCGAATCACGCAGCGGTAGCGCGTCCGCAACTGCAGCGGCCGCGGCCAGCGCTGCCTCCCCGGCGAACTCGAATGCGCCGGACGCGAACGCGGGTACCGAGGACAAGGCGAGCTACCAGGCGGCGTTCACCCTGCTGAAGGATGGCCAATATGACCGCGCCATCGCCGCCTTCCAGAAGTTTCTCGCGGCCTATCCCGATAGCTCACTGGCGGACAACGCACAGTATTGGCTGGGCGAGGCTTTCTATGTGAACAAGTCCTACCCCGAGGCACAGCAGGCGTTTCAACGCGTGATCGATAAGTATCCGCAATCGCGCAAGATCTCCGATGCGTTGCTGAAGATCGGCTTTTGCCGTTATGAAATGAAGCAATGGGATTCGGCCAGGCAAGTGCTGGGCCAGGTGGTCGCCCGTTTTTCCGATACACCGGCGGGGCGTTTGGCTCAGCAGCGCCTGGAAAAGATGGCGGCGGAGAAACATTGAGTGAGCAAGCGGTCAAACCGGAGCGATTGCGCGTCAATGAGATTTTTCATTCGTTGCAAGGGGAGGCTGACTGCGTCGGCTTTCCGACGGTGTTCGTGCGGCTGACGGGATGTCCGCTGCGATGTCAGTACTGCGATACCGAATATGCCTTTCACGCCGGCGATTGGCTTGATCTGGAGTCCATTCTGGACAAGGTCCGAAACATCGGCGCATCGCACGTGTGCGTCACGGGCGGCGAACCCTTGGCGCAACCGAATTGCCTGAAACTGCTGGCGCGACTGTGCGATGCCGGCTATCAAGTGTCCTTGGAAACCAGCGGTGCGCTCGACGTCGCCGCGGTGGATGCGCGGGTATCGCGCGTGATTGATGTGAAGACGCCCGACTCGAACGAGGCGTCGCGCAACAGAATCGAGAATTTCCGGCATCTGACGCCGCGCGATCAGTTGAAGTTCGTGATCTGTTCCCGCGAGGACTATGACTGGTCCAAGGCGTTCTTGCAGCAACACCATTTGAGCGAGCGCTGCCGCATCCTTTTTTCTCCGAGTTATAACCAGCTGCCGCCCACGCAGCTGGCGGAATGGATTTTGGCGGACCGCCTGCCCGTACGCTTTCAAATACAGCTTCACAAGATTCTGTGGGGCGACGTACCCGGCAAGTGATGCGTGGTTGCTAAATGCGCCATCGTGTTGCTGTCGGGCGGTCTGGATTCGGCCACGGTGCTGGCGATTGCGCGCTCACAGAACTACGAGTGCTACGCGCTCAGCGTCGACTATGGTCAGCGTCATCGCGCGGAGCTCGACGCCGCCCGGCGGATCGCCGCCGCCTTGAGCGCCCACGAGCATCGGACCATGCGAGTCGATCTGGCCGGCATCGGTGGATCGGCGCTGACGGACGCAGAAATGCCGGTACCGCAAGCGCTTGCGCCCGGAATTCCGGTGACTTATGTCCCCGCACGCAACACCTTGTTTCTATCGCTGGCACTCGGTTGGGCTGAGGTCATTGGAACCGGTGATATATTCGTGGGCGTCAATGCGGTCGACTATTCCGGATACCCCGACTGCCGTCCCGCATTCATCCAGGCATTCGAACAGTTGGCTCGGGTGGCGACCAAGGCAGGAGTGGAAGGCGGGAGGTTCCAAATTCACGCACCGCTCATCCAAATGTCGAAGGCAGATATAATCCGCGCGGGCGTTAGGTTGGGCGTGAATTTCGGCGCCACTGTCTCCTGCTACCAGGCCACGGCGGAGGGCAGGGCCTGCGCCAACTGCGATTCCTGCCGGTTGCGCGCCGCCGGCTTCGCGGCCGCGAAAATCCCGGATCCCACGGCCTACGCCTGAAGCGCATTGGCCATGATCTGCGGCCGAAGTTCGGCTATGATGCGCGCCTGCAAATGGGACGGTAGCTCAGTTGGTAGAGCAAGGCCCTTTTAAGGCTTTGGTCCTGGGTTCGAGTCCCAGCCGTCCCACCATAACTCCATGAATTCACTCGCAAAATATATTTCAGATCGACCAGAGATCCCCAGACACGGCTTTTACACGGCTTCAGGTCGGATTGCCGCGTGCCTGGGTTGTGGTATTCGGATCTCCTGCCGGGACATGCTTGGAACGGAAGGCTCGCGGTGACACTTGTGTTCTAACGGTCCGCCCCCAGAGCGTGGCTAACGCCGCAGTGGTTTGAGGGTGACAACCGGGGCGAAACCTGCAGGAACCCTCACCGCTGGTGTTTGGCGCGATCCCGGCACACGTCGCGCGCCAT
>Ga0210406_10007556_pt1 | contig 11009 bp, 6 predicted proteins | sample IncBWC30MmetaG_FD_155454 | JGI IMG/M metagenome (GOLD analysis project Ga0210406, IMG submission 155454) | Forest soil microbial communities from Barre Woods Harvard Forest LTER site, Petersham, Massachusetts, United States - Inc-BW-C-30-M | ecosystem: Environmental > Terrestrial > Soil >... | reverse complement strand
GGTGGGGGACATTCGGGGGGCGGAGGCGCCAGCAGCGATTTTTGAAGGGGCGCCGGGTGGAAACCGGAGGTTTTCTCTACATCACGGATGAGTGGCGGAGAGGGAGGGCTTCGAACCTTCGGTACTGACGAGCGGTATGGGGCATTTCAGCGTCCAGATGGTCACGCTAGATCAAGTCGGGTAGCTCGTCTCGCGGAATCAGCAGACGGATGGATCGAGCCTGGCCCGGCGGTCGCTCGATAAGGCCATGAGTTTCAGAGCGTCAGGATCATTTGGTGTACGAAAGGCGGGGAGACTTGGAAGTATCGTTGCATTTCGGACTCCGAAGGTGGGTGCCCGTGGATTTTTCCGTAGTAGTAATGAACGCCAGGTACTGGCCTTGCTTATCGGTATAGGGTCTCTTCATCGGACGCGCTGACTATTTTGCTATTCGTATTAGTGGGCTGGCCGGCCCAAGCCGTCGGTGTTAGGTCGGGTAGGCGCTGTAATGGTAGGTTAGCCAGCTCGGAAATCAGGACAGGGCATGCGAACTCTTCAATTCACTTCTGGACCTTGCGCAGCGTGATGCGACGGTAGAGCGTCTTTCCGTCATCAATCGCCAGCTTTCCGGACATGGCGTCACCAAAGACATGGAATTCCCAATCATCTTTTTCTTTGCTGCTGGAAGTGCAACTCAGCGCGCCGGACTTGGGCTGATACTGACAAGTCAATGTGCCCATGAATTCGGGTGCTCCATCAATGATTTTGTAGCCATCCACGCTCAACTGCCATGGGTCTCTTTTGTCCTGCGCGATCTGATAGAGAACTTGCTCGTCGTGGCATGGGGAATTGGGAACGGTGCACTTGGATTCGCCCTCCCAGGAACCGAGGACGGTCTTCACGGATTGCGGCCAGGCTGGCCGAAGCAGGCAAGAGAGGATTACGACCAGCAACAGCTTGTTTCGCATGGCAGACTTCGCGAAGCACATATTATCTGAAGAAGGCGAAACTACGCGAAAAATTCGCGAGTCCTACGGGTCATCTTCAACCCTATGCGCGAGCGATGATAGGCTACAGATTTTCAGTGCACCGGTTGAGCCTGTCAACAGCAATACAGTCCGTCACCGAGTCAACCTCTGGCTAAGCGGTCCCGTTCGTAGAATCCTTCTGGCCGATCAGCGTGTCGCGGAGTGAACGTTCTGACGCCAGCAAGACCTTTATCACTTCAAAGACGATCGCCGTAGCATAAGTCACCGCGATCCAGACACAGACCTCCTCAATTGGCAGGCCGGACCAGGCTCCGATAAAAAGGCCAATCATCTGGCGGTGCTGGAAGTTCCACCAGTTGTAAGGAACGGCCAGCGTAACCTCCCAAAGCAGACTCACGAGAACCATGAAGAAGAGGGTGAGGCTTAGCGCGCGCCAATTGATGAAACGCCGTGCTACTGGGAAAAAGGTCAGTGCCGGAAGCAGGGCTCCGGCGACTAGGAATGTAAAGTATCCCGGGAAGCCGTCCTGGTCTTCCGGTAACGCGAGGTGCTTCTTATAGAACCACGCAGCAGCGATCAACACTGCAGCCAGAATGAGAGACGTGGGATGAAAGTGCAAAAGACGGCGCATGCTCTTGGCCTCGCCGGAATAGTCGAGCACGTTATACGCGGCTAGCCAGAACTCGCCCAGCCAAACATATAAAAGAAGAACCGCCAGAAAGCCGGTCAGATAGAAAACGTACTCTTCCAATGGGACCGGCCTGCCGAGTGCGCGTGCAGGGATGCCCAGGGTTGCGCCAGCGTTAGGATAGACGAAAAACCACTGTGCAAAAACAAAATCGAGCAGGCACCCCAGCGGCACAAGAATCAGCAGAGTCCACCAGAACGCGCGCTGAGGAATGTGCAACCCTTCGCTCGGTAGGAACCACACTGCAATCACCACAATGGGAACGATGAATAGCAGAAGACTGAGCGTATACCCATGCGGGGTGGAGCTTTGGTTGACCGGAATCACTGGCGGAGCGACGTGGACAGCGTTCAACGTGATAGCCGCTGGAAGCGCGATCATCGCCAACATGGCGACAACAATCATGGCGCAGAGCGCAGGGCTCGGGAGTCCGTGGGAGCGTGGCGCGGGCATGAACAGCCTCCAGTTCTTGTGGGTGTAGCGGAGCCCCGGCTGAGCGCCAAGCAGATGAAGTAACCCAGGCGTTAGTCGCGCGAAAGGTGACAACGATCACATACAAACAACTTGCTCGGCACGGTTTTCCGTCCAAACTTGCAAATCAAAGTCAGTGAATTAGTGCTTATCGATGAGAGAACTTCTTACCTTTTCGGTAAAACCGCTTTCGTGTCGGAAGTAGCCTCGGATGAAATCGGCGCCTCACCAGTTCACTGCCGTGAGCGCCTGTTGACCGGCCTCAGAGGCGAAGTAGTTCAGATGATGGCAGGCGACATTGCGGCGGATCGGTACGATCGCACTCTGGCCTCCGACGCCAAGGATGCTGTTATCAGCGACCGCGATATCGTTGGCCTGCCGTGCGAATAAAGTTTCGAAAATGAAACTCTGGCCGGCCTTGGTCAGCATCCGGGCAAAGAACTGATCCGAGGGCTCTTTGTACTGGTCAACATCTCCCGCTAGTACGGTGTATGGGATGCCTGGGTCTGCGCTGCTATTGAGGGTCTTGATGAAATCCGAGGCCGGGTTCATCTGCTCCAAGGTCGGAGTGATTTTTCTCGAGCGGTTCAGCAACATGAGCACGCCGCCGCTGAATGGAACAACCGCTGGAATGTAAGTCATCGACAGACTCGTAAGCAGGTTTAGGATCTTGCGCGCCCCGTCGACCTTACCGAAGGGGGAGCCATTGTTGGGCGTGCCGCACATCACGAGATGATCGACGACCTGGTTGCCGCCTTCGCGCTCGATAAACCAGCGGGAAACTAAACCTCCCATTGAGTGCACCAGCAGTGTGAGTTTCTTGTTGTCATTTTGCTGCAGCCCGGCCGCCGCTAATTGTGCTTTGAGTGTTCGCGCGGTTTGCTCGATTGGCGTGCTGAGATTTTCGTAGTCATAGGCGAGAACAAGATCAAATTGTCGATCGAGGCTGCAAGCCTTGGCTCCGGCGACCATGCCTTCCGTGTCGCCGATAATGCCGTGAACAAGCAGAAGAATATTCCGGGCGGCGGCCACTTTGTCAGCGACCATGCTCTTTTGATATGCGAACGAGCCATCCGCCTTGTACTCGATCCAGCGTAACTGATTGAGGTTGTCCTGCTTGAGATAGATCTTGAAGAAATACAACTTCAACGATCCGCCCAGACTGCGGCGTTGGTCGGCGATCTCAATAATATGGTCAATGCTGATGTGGGTATTGCCGTCTTCATCTTTATATGGATCGCCGCCGAGAAGCACATGCTGACCGTCGTAGACGCAAGCCAGGATTCCTTCATTCTCCTGCAGCGGCACATTCAGCTGGATTTCTAGCGGATTGTCTTTGAGCGACGCCGCATTCTGAATGTCAGTAAGTTCCAGAATGCTCTGGTTGTCGCCTCTCGTGCCGGCGAAATTCAATAACTCCATGCCCTGCCGCTCGAAACCTTGGTAGAAATTCAATCCTTCTCTGGCGCCGCGATTTACGGATTTCGCCGCACTCAGGCTTAAATTGCCCTTGACCGTTGGATGGGCCTTGACGACGATCTTGCCCTGGGCAAGAACAGAATCTCTTGTGCCCACCTGGTCGAGTCGCCGAACAACTTTGATGTGGCAGTTCCTGGTGAACCATTCGTTCCGATGCACCAGCTTATTCATAGGCTTGATGTTTCCAATGGCCCGTTTGGTGATGGTCATCTTGCCCAGTTCAAGATCTTCCTGGACCAGCAGGAAATCGTCGACTTTCTCGGTGCTGACAATCAGCTTGAAGTTCTCGATCGATTCGTTGACCGCATCGTCTAGGTACAAGTACTCGTCCGGCTTTTCGCCCCACAGCGTCACCCAAGCGTCGCCCGGATCTATGGGATCGTTCCTTAGGACGTAGATGCCATAGGCAGCGGAGAAATAGGCAAGCATTAGGTGCAGGGTTTGGGTCGTCCGATTGCGGGCTTTTAATTTTCCCCTGATTTCTTTCCACCCGCCTCCGCTTTTGGCAAAATCAAGAATGATGTCTTCCTGCGGATACACGTGCTCTGTGCCATTGTCCAATTGCTCGTCGAATACAAAATCGACCTGCGAGGGATCTATCTGCGAGTGTAGATTCTGTAGCGCGAGTCCGCGCTCCCATTGCGCAACTTGCTTCAGGAAGGGCAGCATCAGATCGGCCGCGTCTTCGGGTTTGCCGTCTTCGACCTTCGCGCCCTGGATCAACAGAGCCGTTTCTCTCTGTTTCAGTAGCAGGTTGCCACCTTCGAAGGAAAGAGCGTATCGCGCGCCCTCTTCGATGTCAGTCAACATCACGTTGACGGAGCCGTCCTTGTGCAGCTCTTTTTGAACAATGTCGTTAACCTCTCCATCCCCTTTGAAGTAGACCGGCATTGGGGGAACGGGGAGGCTGGTAATTTCCGCTCGGTATCGAACGGACTCGTCGCTATCGAAACCTAGCTGCAATTCGCTCTTCTGCGGCCCGACCTGAACGATGGTGGCGGTGCCGGCGAGCCGTGATTGTTCGTTTTCCGGATAAAGGGCCAGGGTCACGATTTTCTGCGGCTCCGTTGGCATACCTTGGATCGCGCCGCAATCAGCTTTCCAGCTGTCTTGGTCGAAGTAGACGCTGTAGCGGCGAGCGGTGAACGATGCTTCCCGTCCCAGAAATCCGCTGTTCGAATTGAAGTTGCCGTAGGCCTCGAATTGGGGGGTCTGATTATCGGCGCGGCTGCGAACTGCGGCTCGGCAACGCACGAAAAGATCGGCATAGGTAAGGTCGCCGGCCGATTTGTCCAACACTTCAACTAGGGTGCTGGTGAAGACGCCGCTCCGGTCCGGGCTTTCCTGCGCCAGTTGGGTGCGTTCGCACGCCGCCAGCAGCATGTGTTTGCCGGTGGGAATGAACAAATTCTCATTTTTCTGCCGCAGCTTGGCGTAGTAACCATCCAGATAGCTTTCGAGCGCCCGCTCGACACCGACTTCAGAGGCGAGTCGCGCTCGCAGACCGCGGAATGCGTCGGCGGCTCGCGTGCCGGAGCCGGAGTGGCAGCAATCCAGAATAATGGCCACATGCGCATTGTTCTTCGCTACCTCTGAGATCAGGATCGCGAGTTCCTTGTCCGCCAGGTCAAATCCGCCAGGGCGCCGACTGTCGATGCAAACCAGCCCTTCATCCTTGCCGTCGGGGTAGAACTCACGGAACGCCCCTGCCGAAACCCAGCGTGCCCCGTGGCCGCAATAGTGAAATAGCGCCACATCGCCCTGTTTGGCGCGGCCAAGGTGGTTGCGAAATTCCTTGATGATATTGGCACGAGTGCCATCGCCGTTTTTCAACACTTCGACCGCTAGAGCGGATTTATCGAAATCGTTGGTCAGATAAGCTTGGAGATGATCGACATCGTTGACACAGCCAGCAAGTTTACCAACTTCGGGCGGATAGTCGTTGATTCCGACCAGGAGGGCATAAAGTTGACGGGACATGTCTTGTGATCTCCTTGCGAGAAACAAATTAGGTCTCGACCGTTGCGGTTGCGATTTGGGTGGCGCATTTCAAATCCACTCGTCAAGACCGATCTGCCAGCAGGCTTCGGCTAGTTTCTCTGAGACTCATGTTGGAATCCTTTACCCCGCTGAGCCAGTGATGCCGGGGATGGAACACGGACGCTAAGCTGTAAATTCGCCACTATGCTCTCTTTTCTCTGTGTGGCGGGAATTGATGAGCGGAGAAGCACTACGCTCCCAGCCAACCAGTCGTGAAGGGTCTGTTTTTTCTTGGTGAATGGCTGCGGAAGAAAGCCGAGGAAAAACGCATTGGACAGCAAACGACAGAGATACCATTTCGTTGCTTTGGCAAAAGACAGGCGCCCCCCGTTTAAATCGGTTCTGCAGATACCGACGGCGCTCATACCCAGCGTGGCTTGCCTGCTCGATGCGATCTGCAATGTGTAGTACAACCAGTCGATGACCAGGTACAAGACAAGAATCGGATAGTCACTCATTACGACGCCCGCAACACTGAGCGGTAACCAGGCGAGAGACACGAGGGTAAGCTTCGTCAGCAGGTCTATCAAGGAACCACCAACGCGGCGCATCGTGGAGGCGTAGTTCGTCGGACTCACAGGCACGGTGTCCTGCGGATTTAGAAGCACGACGGTCTTGGCCATCCAGTCATGGAGGGTCTGCTTTTTCTTGGTAAATGGCTGCGAGAAAAAGCCGAGGCCAAAGGCTAGAATGGAAAGCAGGCGGTAGGCATACCATTCGGATGCTTTCCCGAAAGACAGGCCCTCTCCGTGCACGTCGGTTCGGAAGATGCCGACGGCTCGCATGCCCAGCGTGGCTTGCCAACTCGAGGAGATTTGCAGCGTCTCATAGAACCAATCGATAACCAGACACGTGGCCGCCCAAAGGTACACACCTCTGTCGCCGAGAGACAAGAAAGGCCACAAGAGCAGAACCATCACGAAAAACTTCAACTCCAAGTCAAGCAAGGAACCAGCAATACGGCGCAGAGTGTGGGCGTAGCTCGTCGCCTGCATGGCTGCTCCATCCGGAAGCAGCACCGGAATCGGTTTGGCTTCGACGACGACGCGCCCGCCTGTTGCGCGGAAGGCATTCAGAATCGAGCCGAAGGCCAATCGGCGATGGACCCTCTTGCCAGCCCACTGCAGCCCGAGATAGCAGACTAAGAAAGGACCGAGATACCACAATCCGAGTAAAAGCTTGAGCGATTTCAGCGCCTTGCGCATCAACTTCTGAGACTGGGGGTCGCTTCGATCTGAGGTTTTGTCAGCGTCAACGGGGCGGCCCTCTGGCGGCGCCAGCACCGCCACGTTTTTCGTCAGTTCTTCGGCCTCGCGCTCCTCACCTGCGACCGCGGATTCAACTTTCTTCAGTGCCTCTACTCCAACTGGAGTATGTACCTGGGCGGATGCTTCAACTTTCCTGCGGAATTCCTCGACTCTGGGAACCTCAATCCTTTTCACGGTCAGCACGACCGCAAGCAACAGGGTGAAGATGATGATCGGATTCCAGAACTTGTACCAGCGACGGTCCAACTCTACTTCCGCCAGATTCTGGCATTGTGACTCGACGCTCTGGTCGACATAGTTCATCGCGAGATCGAAGTCATCGCTGGCGTGGGCATACCGCTCGGCCCATTCTGCTGTGGGAACGACTTCGCTCTTCCAGGCAAGTACGCTCTGCAATTCTGATCCTTGTAACAACGCTCGGTCATGCTTTCGAGCCCGTGACACTAACTCGAGGTACTGATCGCGCGCTTCTCGTTCTTTGTCGACCCAGTCCCGCAACCGATTCCACTGGCGGATGAGGCTTTCGTGCGAGATATCCACTCGAGGGTCATCCGGTTTTCCATCGTTGGAGGCATGTAGGAAGCTCCGGCCATCCTCCTGGAACCGCTGGACAATCCCATCCACCACGCTCCGGTCAACGCGACCAACGGCCGTCAACTGGCTGACGCGTGCCGGACTACGCACACGGCGCTGGCTCAAGTCCGTATCGGTAAGCCGCCGGAATATCCGCTCGGTAGCCGTTAGGTCGAGTCCCTGCATCGCGCACTCGGCATCCCGGTCCAGCGCCTGCTCGAGTTCCCCTGCCGCCGCGAAGTGTTGGAGATCGATCGGGCCGACGCCGCCGGCGCGCTGCCAATCATCCCAGGTCCGGAGCAGAGCGTGCTGGAGCACGGGGAGCCTGTCGAACCGATCCCCGAGCGCGTTGAGCAGGTGGTCAAGCAGGCGTGGCGCTATGCTCTGCCGCATCAGCCTGGCAGGACCTTCGATCGCCTCACGCAGTTGCTGGCGGGTGAGGCGAGGCACCAGGTATCGCCCCTGGTTCAGTGCTTCGGGCAAGCCGTAGAACAGGTCGCAGTCGCCGAGAAAGTCGGTGCGCATCGTTAGAGCCACATAAATCGGAACTTCCCTTCGGCCGGCCAGAGAGAGGAGAAGATCGACGAAATCGGCCGCCTCCGCCTTGCGCCGGGCGCGCTCCTTCCGGCTGGCGAGATCGGCAATCTCAGAAATGTCCTCCTGTGAGTTGCCGCGAAAAGCGAAGATCTCTTCGAACTGATCCACGAGGAGAAACACGTTCGCATTGTTTTCCCCCCACTGCTTTAGGAACTGGACCACGCCGTCGGTGTGGTCATCGCGGATCGCCTGTTCGAACTGTGGGGTGGCTGCCACATCCCGGGGCGTCTCCGTCTGCTTTGTCTCCTTTGCCTGCACGAGCGCCCGGGCAAGATTACCGATCGGCGCATCCCCGGGCCTCATAACGGCGATGCGCCATAGGTCGCGATCCCCGGTGAGAAAACCTCCCAGCAGACCGGGTAGTAAGCCGGCGCGCACGAGGGACGATTTGCCGCTGCCCGAACTTCCCACCACCCCCAGAAAACGATGCTGGTGAAGGATCTCTAGCAGATCCGCGACCTGCTGTCCGCGACCAAAGAAGTAGAGGCTGTCTTCGGTGAAGAACGGACGCAGTCCGACGAACGGGTTCGACTGGAGATCGAGATCGTCTACACTACTCACTCAAAGGCTCGTTGAATTAGGGCATCCACCGAACTGGGGTCGAAGGACGACATGTTCGCGGCTTTGCTGAAGAACGGCGCAAATTTCACCTGTTCGGGTCCCTTGACGGGCGGGGCGAGATATACACCGAAACAGGTGGTCACCCCCGCATTCTTGTTGACGGATTGGAACGCCTGGTTCAGCCGGTTCACCACCCAGTCGCGCGTCACGTTCCCAAAGACAACTACGTATAAGGGGGTCTTGCTGAGCATTTCCTCAAATAGTGCCAGCGCCTCGGTGGGCGGTTTGTCGCCCGACGGCATGACGAGGGATGTGACGCCCTTGCCTTGCAGATACGTGACGAGTTGCACCGCGTTCCCGAGATCCTTGCTGTGCAGATCGACGAATGCGCTCCGTACTGCTCCGCCCGAAGCGCCAGGATTCTTCTGTGCCTGCCGTGCCTGGTCCAGCCTTCGTCGCTTTGCCAGGATTTCGTCTTTCATTTGATAGCGACCGGTGCGCACCAACTCGAACCGGCAAGTCTCACGGGGCCGATCGATAAGGTCCTTGATGTAGTCCGCGTACTTGCGATCCTCGATGTTTGCAATGTCTACGTCTTCGGGAAGCAGCAACAATTGGGAATTGGCGGCCTCGATCCCGATCCTCAATTGCTCCAGGGGAAAGGTGGTCCCGTCCATTGGTTCGCCGGGGCGGTCGCCCAGAAGATGCACACACATATCCGCGCTCCGGACCAGGGCCTGCACTTTCTTGGCGTGCTCGGGAGGGTCGTACGGAGGCGGGATGGAACTGAACACCCGGATCCCTTCGCTGGAGAGCTCCCCGTCGAGTTGCCGGTGCACCGGGCGCAGGGCCTCGGTTGTGGACGCGAGCAGGATGCGGAACTTATCTCCCGACCCGGCGCCCCAAAGGTCGTCGATCGCCGACGAGGAAACCGTGGTTGTGGCGGGTCCGCCGGCCAGTGCCGGGTCGGAATCTCCTGACGGGTGAAACAGCACTCCATCCTTGGATCGCAGGAATAGTACCGGCGTGGCCCACTCCGCGTTTTTGTTGGAATACAAGGCCTTGCGTCCCTCCGCTACGGCCGCATCCACTGGAAGGCGCTGCGCGATGCGTTCGTAGAATGTTTGGGCGAAGTTGACGGCAGCCTCATCGGAAATCGGAAACTGCATGGCCACGACGGCAGGCACACCGTTGCGGATAAGGGAAGTCGCGATTCCGGCAAACATACTCGCCGGACTGGTCGTCGCGGTTTTGCAGGCATTGAGAAAAAAGAGTCGAATGGGCTCGTCTTCCACCATGGCGGCCAGTTGTTCGCTAGTGACCGGATCGCCGCTGCCATCCTCGTGTTGCAGCATGAGGAGGCCACCGGTCTCTGGACTAAAGTCGCCATGCCCCATGAAATGGATTACGTGATATTCGGCATCGGCCACCTGTTTGAGAAGATCCGAACGGGTAGGACGCTTCCCCGGGGGATTGCCGGGCGCGAGGAAATCCACCTTCACGCCGGGCAACCGCGCCCAGCTGGCTTCAATGCGGGCACGCTCCTTATCGAGGTTCAGCGGCGCGGTTCCCGCCGGGTTCGACATCAGGGCCAGAATCCGGAGCGGCGGCTGAAACGGTCGTCGATCCGTCGGCTGCGGAACGTCGAGGGAGCGCACCGGCGGAGTATGCGTCGACACCGCCAACGGGCGCTCGTCGGTAGGGCACATGAGTTCCCATGGGAGGCTAGCCACCTCGGTCATTCCTTCGCCCCTCAGGTCCATGGAAAGGCGTATGCGGACGCCAGTATTCGGTGTGTAGCGCGCTGCCGTGCGCGTTTCAGCCAATTTGATCTTGGCGGCTTCCTGGAAGAGTGCCTCATACAGCTTCTTCCCGAAATCTTCGGCGCTCTTGACACTACCGGCGCTCGGTGCCGGTCCGGTGTGTCCGGCGAAGGAGAGGTCGCGCGAGTTGCTAGATAGCACTCTCTCTAGGTCACGGCGAACAAAGGGGAGGGCGAACTGGTAGTTGATCGTTCCCTCCTCGGATTCAAAGCGGACACTGAAACTACCGGCCGTTCCGGGCGAGATATGGACGGTAATGTCTTTGTACTCCATAGCAACTGTGGGCGGCCCTTGAGGAAAGGTCGGACCACGATCAGAGGAGAAGGGGGATGACGCGCCGGATAGTAACACAATGTGAATCGATCGACGCGGATTTTTTTATGATTTCGGTTATCCGGAATGCGGTGCTCCCATCGCATTTTGGCGGAGACTCAGGGCAGCAGGGGGTGGCTTTCCGCGTTAGTACTTCGAACGAACAAACACAATCTCGGCATGTCATTGACAACTCCGGCGACTGCGCTTGAGAAGAAAATCCTTTAAG
>Ga0210406_10007555_pt1 | contig 11009 bp, 16 predicted proteins | sample IncBWC30MmetaG_FD_155454 | JGI IMG/M metagenome (GOLD analysis project Ga0210406, IMG submission 155454) | Forest soil microbial communities from Barre Woods Harvard Forest LTER site, Petersham, Massachusetts, United States - Inc-BW-C-30-M | ecosystem: Environmental > Terrestrial > Soil >... | reverse complement strand
AGCCTCGTCCTGACCAGTGAACGGATGAACGGTGGAAAGACCGCCGTGCTCTGTCCCACAGAGCATCTGCCCGCGGTCAGCAAATCCTCGCATTATTCGTGATTTCGGGGTGATTTTGCCCTGTTTCGGTGCGCTCGCCAGGTTGGTCAGTCATCGGAATTGACACGCGATTGACACACGCGACGTCTAACACATTGATATCATTGAGTTGCATGTACCCTGCTTAGGAACTGCGCCATTGTAGGGCCAGCACCGGGGACGGCGCGCGGGCCGGGCGCGCCAGGTCGATGGGTCTCGAGGTCTTGATTCAAGGCGCCCCGCACCTCTTTCACCCCCGGAAAAAATCTGAGCGTGTGGAATCGTAGAATGTGCTACGGCTGCAAGGTGATTTGGCATCCAGAAGGACTGTGCCATGGGCGGTTACTCGCTTCCCCGCATGAATATGCAGCAGGTTCTGAGCAACCGGAGGGACCGAACTGTGCGGTTCCATGCGGTGGTTCTGGACCCTGAGACCGGGAAGCGGCTTGCGTCGGTTCCGATCTATGATGCCGGGCCCGGGGAGTTTGTTGACCTAAGCATTGAGACGGAGACGCTGGCATGAGCGGGATTGTGTGCTTATCGGTGCTGGTTTTGCTGTATTTGGGGTTGGGCTGGGGTGGGGTGATTGTTGGCGCGGTGGTATTGCTGTTCACCATGTGGCTGATAGCGCGGCGTGCGGTTGACCGGGAAGACCGGGATTTGATCCGTCGTGTCCAGCGATGATGTCCGAGTCGAACTTGCGATCCGCAGCGCGTCATACGTCGCTGTTCTGGCTCGGGCTCATCCTAGCCGTGTGCTACGTGCCTGGCTGGACCGGGGCATCGATCCCGACGCAGTGGGGGGTGATGGCGATCGCTGGCGCTTTAGGGCTGTGGCGAAGTGGTTCCGTGACGCGCGTTCACTGGCTGGGGATTTGGTTTATTTTTTTTACTGCCTTGTCTTTGACGTGGGCGGTTAACCCCTACGATGCGGGGTGGGGATTTGCGGTTGTCTTGATTTGGGCCGGCTCGTTCTGGCTGGGATCGACGCAGGATAGTCTTGAGGATCTGTGGAAGGGGTTGGCGATCGGGCTTTCGGTTTCGTCTGTTGTGTCGATCGCGGAGGCGTCGGGCTTTCATCCGTTTCCTGTGGCTGAGCTCGCCGGCCATCCTGGCCTGTTCGATACGCCGCTGGTGTCTGGCTCGGTGTCGGCGCTGGTGATTGTCGGCTTGGTGTGCCATGGCGAATGGCGCTATATCCCCGGCGTGCTGCCGCTGTTCATTCTGTCGTACAGCCGCGGTGGCTGGCTGGTGGTGGCGGTGGGTCTTGCCGGCAGATATCTGGGCTGGCGCGTTGCCGCCGGGATCGTGCTGTTTGCTCTCGTCTTGATGTACTTCCATCCCTCACCATCCGATATTCAGCGGATGCAAATCTGGGATGCGGCGTATAGTAATCTCAGATGGTTCGGCCTTGGCCCCGGCACCTTCACCGATCTGTGGATGATGGTGGAGGAACTTGGCCAGAAGGTAATGGAACGTCCGGAGTTCGCCCACAATGACTACATCCAATTTGCCTTCGAGGCCGGACTCGGATCTATCCTTTTCTTCGCCCTCATGGCAGCGGTTCTGGCTCGATCAGAACAGAGGCAATGGCCGGTCTTCGCGGCGTTCTGTTCGCTCGCGCTTTTTTACTTCCCGCTTCATTCACCGTTGTCTGCGTTTATCGGTTGTATCGTCGCGGGTCATATTGCTGGCGCTGGCGCTTACCTTCGCGGTTTCGAGCGTGAGCGCGGATCTGATTTCCTACCGGGGGCGGCTGCGCCAGGATCCGTATCTGGTCCACATGGCGGCGCGATTGTTTCCGTGGAGCCATGACATAAGGACGCATGGAGAATTCCCAAGCGTCAACGTCGTGGTGCTTCATAATGCGCGGCTCCAATGACCGATACTGAAATCATCGGCCCTGATGACGCCTTCACGATCGAATATGTCGGTGTCGCGCCTTTCCCGACCGATCGATTTTTGTCTTTCCTTTCCAAACTCAAGGTGCAGAGCAAGGATTTCGGCCTGGTGCCGTTTCGGCTTTTGGGCTCGCAGCGCTATCTTTTGAAGGAGCTGGAGGACGGGTTGTCGAAGGGCATCACGACGTTTGTCATCCTGAAAGCGCGTCAGCTCGGCATCAGTTCATTTTTTCTCGCGCTGGATATGTTCTGGGCGTTCGAGCACAAGGGATTGCTTGGGGTGTTCATCACCCACAAGGAGGAGGCGAGGGATGATTTTCGCGCGACGGTGGAAGTATTCTTTGCCGAGACACCGACGAAATACCGCATCAATTACGTGCGTCATAACCGGAATCTGCTCATCCTTAAAAATGCATCCAAGTTTAGATACCTTATTGCTGGCACGTCGGAAGTTCGCAAAGGTGGTCTCGGTCGTGGCGGTGCCGCAAACTTTGTTCATGCGACGGAATGTGCCTTTTATGGCAATGGTGACGACCTCGCGGAGTTTCGTTCCCAAACGTCGTCACTCTATCCTCACCGCCTCCAGATCTACGAGACGACAGCCAACGGCTTCAATCATTTCTGGGATATGTGGGAGATCACCAAGACCGATCCGACGAAGCGCGCTATTTTCATCGGCTGGTGGCGGGACGAAAGGAATCAAATTCCGGTAAGTCATCCGTTCTTCGAACACTACATGACCGATGGCATCAAGTCGACATTGACGCCGCTCGAGCGCAAGCGTGTGAGGGAGGTAAGGGAAAGCTATCATTTCGAAATATCGCTGCAACAGATCGCCTGGTATCGCTGGCACCTCGCCGCGGAAAAGGACGGCGATCAATCCATGATGGATCAGGAATATCCGTGGACCGAGGCCGACGCCTTCCAGGCTACCGGCTCTAAATTCTTCACCGTCGAGGCAATGACCGAATGCCTGCGGCAAGCGAAGAAGAATGCGTTCCAGACTTTCAGATACAAGCTCGGGATGAAGTTCGATGAAACAGAAATCAGGCAGGTAAAAGATGTCAGAGCAGAACTTAGAATCTGGGAAGATGCCTCCAGGTTTGGATACTACGCTTTGGGTTGCGACCCGGCCTACGGAAGCTCAGATGAAGCAGATCGAACTGTTATTTCGATCTGGAGGTGCTACTCCGACTGCATGGTTCAAGTCGCGGAGTATTGCAGTACCCAACCATCCACCTACCAATGCGCCTGGGTTCTGGCTCATCTCGCTGGATACTACGGACCCACCTTCCTGATGCCGATCCTGGAAATGAACGGGCCGGGGCAAGCGGTGTTCGATGAATTGGAGAAGGTCAGACGAACGGCAAGCGAAATACGGCCCACTGACGAAAACTCCCACATCCGGAATATCCTCGCCAACATGCGGCACTATTTCTATAGAAGGATGGACAACCCCGGCGGCGGAGAAATGCTGTTCCAGTGGAAGACCACGGAAGATCTCAAGCGCCGAGCCATGAACCAGATGAAAAACGGAATCGAGCTGGGAAGAATGATCCCGCGCTCGGTGCCTCTGCTCGAGGAAATGCGCCGCATCGTCAACGACGCCGGCCACATCGGAGCGGAGGGCAGGGCGAAGGACGATCGCGTGATGGCGGCAGCACTCGCTTACCAGGCGTGGAATTCATGGGTGCAGCCCAAGGTGAAAGTGCTCGGCCTGTCTCTATCGAAATCCCTGGAGATCGAAGAAAAGGGCGGCACACCTCCTACCGAACGCGTCATCGTCAATTATCTGAAGCGCATGAACATCACGGTGAAGCAATGAAAAAAATTGCTGAAATGGGAGCCCTGGAATTAAAAAACTACAGGGAAAGTTCGAATGGGCCATTACACGAAGCACTTGTGGAGATCGAACGATTGCGTGATCTCTTCACCGATATTGTCGATGATCTCGGATCATCGAGTCAGTCGCCTCTTGTCTACGGTGAGGTGACCATGGATGATTGTGTCAAAATGCTTGAGCGCATCGATGATGCTGCCCACAAACATTTCCTCGGGTGAAAGGTGTTCAGATATGACCACTTCCAATCAAGAACTTCTTGAAGAGATCACGAGGGAAGCGCTTATCAAGCGCATCAACAACTCCTATTCCGAAATGGAGCGACTGCTAAGCACCAGTCTATACGCCGACGGGCCTGCTGCTCCCAAACCAACCCGCCGCCAGCGCTTTGTCCGGTATCTGTCGGTGCGACGTGATCGCATTCGTGATGCGTGGCTGGTTCTCACCGGACAGGCCGATATAGATGGCGGGTGGTAAATAAAAAACACCCCCGTAGGGGTGTTTCTCGCTCTCCAAAGGGAGGGCTTACTTCCGGCGATGCTTGCGGCCACCGCGCCTGTGCTTACGCTTCATGATAGGCTCCTTTCCTTGTTGGGATTGGCGGGCGGACTTACGCCCATCACCTCAAATCAGTGAGGCTGATTTGAAAATATCCCGATCAATGAATTTTTGCAATCAAGCGTGGGCGGCTCTGCCCTTGCCGTTCGGCTTGTCCGGAATTCCCATCTGAGCCTTCATCTGGGCGGCCTTCGCGCTGCGCTTCTGGCGGGCTCGGAGCGAGTGGATCAGGTTGTCCCTGTTCGGCGGATTGAGCAATCGCAGCAGACCTTCCTGATCGATCGACTGGGACTTGAACAGGAACGCCGCCAGCTCTTTTGTATCATCAACGAACAGCGGCGAGTGAGAGTGGCCGGCAATCCGCAGAGCATAATCACCGACCATGTTGGCGTAGTAGAAATCATTGCCGGGCTTGCCGTCTTCCTTCGGGTCGGGGACAATCGGATTGTCATTGTTGCGCATGTTCAATTTGAAGGCGAGGTCGCCCAGCCTGACCAGGGGAGCCTCGAGCCTGATGGCCGCTTTCTTGACCCGGCCCGCTCCCGTAGATCCTAGTTGCTTGGCGTGCTCCTTTGACCTCACTCCCGGTGCCCCCTTGCCCTGCAGCACCTCGGTCAATCCCGAAGCCTCGATGAAGAGTTGCCCGATCTGCATGTAGTCGGCAAAGATGTCGGGCGGCATTTCCGGGTGAAGCTCCTTGATCGAAGCCTGTGGCAGCTGATCCATCACCCAGGTATCGGCGCCCCCGAAAGCCTCCATCTTTTCATCTGATAGACCCATGAAGCCAGAACCCACCCGCGGGGGATAGGCCTGTCGGTCCAGGATGTCATGAATTTGCTCCAGTCGCTCGTTCGACCACTCCTGCAAGGGAATCAGGCTTTCGATGTGCGCCTTGCCCCAGAAATATTCATAGATGTTGTAGGGCCTCACCAGCGTATAGGGATGCTCCCTGGGAAAGAACGGGTTGCATTGGGTGTCGAACATCTTCTGCTGCTGCTCGCGCTGTGGAGCAAACGATCCGGTTTTCTTCAGGACTTCGATGGTCTTCTTGGAGTCCGATATGATCATGTCGGGGTCGACCACCCAGAAAACCCGATAGTCCGAGCATTCGTCATCCCATATTGTCAGCTCGTGGAACGCCACCAGGGGCCGGTCGATCTTCGCCTGATAGGAAGGTCGCGGCAGATACGATGGATTGATCGAGCCCTGCACGTTGCCTGATAGGTTTTCTCCGCCGGTAGATGAAATGATCATGCGGGTGATCATCTCAGGGAAGGGCGATTCAAACGGCGTGTTGACCACGGGAAGATCGGGGATCTTGGAAGACAGGCCGGCTCTGGCCAATCTCTGACAGGCATTGTCGTAATCGATGTGATAGGTGTGGACGAAGGCAGGCTGGCTCTCGAGCTCGGTCACCTCTTCCGAGAATACCCCGAACTGCCACGGCATGATCACCTTGCAAGTGGCGTCTTCGTTGATGTCGGACCAGCCGGCCTTCAATACGATGCTGTCGTAAACCAGGCTTCCAATGATCGCATCGCCGAAGAAATCGAATAAACCCGCATCGCGGAAATCATTGTTGAAGGTGTCCTCCGCCGCCATGTACTGCTTGACCACCTCATCAGATGAATTGAGCGGGGCCGACAGGGCGAATTGCGCCTGGTCCTGGGAGTAGAGAAACGAGGAAACCAGATCGAGATGCGACTCGATCCGGTTGTAGATGACCTCCTGATCGGCCGAGGTGCCATAAAGGAAGAACTGGCGGCGGCGATCGTATAAATCTTTCCGGTCCTTCCTCGAGGTCAGGCAGACGTCGAGCACCCAGCGAATGAATTCAGCCTGCCGTGTGGGCTCGTCGGGGATAATCACGGTTTGTGGGCGGCTTCAACCGCGGTGTGGCTGCTCATGCTTGGATATTTGCCGCTAGGCGAAAGCCTGGATCCGGGCGCGGCCTTGACCTTGAAGTCCAGGTGATTTGACGTCGGGACGCATTGCGGCCCCGCCGTGGGATTGATGGCCGCGGTGAACCCCCCGGCGAAAGTGTGCACTTGCGAACCAGTGGGAACGGGCGGCGTCTTGATGACCTTCGCCGCCCGCCCCCGCTCCGCCGAATTCAGATTGTCAAGCTTGAAGCAGTCGGCGAGCGCCCGCAGCTCGACATCGGCATTCTTGGAATATCCCCCAACATGGCCGCCGTTCGGGCGCCAGGAAACCCGTACGCACTTGCATTTCGGGCATTCCGGGTTGGCTTCCCAGCTTTCAAACCACTCGCTGCAGCGGGCGTTCTCGCAAATCCAGCTTCGGATGATGTGGGCCATCCCTCGCTATTAAAATGATTGTTCCCCAAATTGCAAGACGGGTTCGTTTTCAAAAGGTTGACAGAAACTCTTAAATCAGATTGTCAATTGCGCCATGGAACCGTCTCCACTCGCGCCAGCTCCGGGGGAACCGCCGGGCTCCGCTGTGCCAAAGTCTCCCATCGGTGGACCAGCAGGCCCCGGCGGATCGCCGATGCTGTCGCCAGGCGGCGGTGCTGGCAACAAGGCGGCCGCGGTTCAAACGGTGAAAGCCCTGATGCCTGGACTGCTCAAGGCCTCGATGGCGTTCGAATCCGGATCGAAGGAACAGCAGGCTTTGCTTCGAGCGATGTCCTCTCTCAATCCGATCTTCGGCAAGGCGGAAGGCGACAACATGGTCCCGGCGGGCCTTGCCGCGATGGCGATGTCATCCAAACAGGGGCCGCTCTCAGCAGCCCCGCCGCCCGGCCTCGTTTCCAATCCATCACCTCCGCCCGGCATGGGCGCACCTGAAGGAGCTGCAGCATGAGCGATTATCTCAAGCCAAAGGTGAAAACCGGCAACCTCTCCACCCGCAGGATGGAAGACGGGATCTTCCGCAATCCGCCGACCTATACCGCATTGGGCGGATTCACCTCGGAACAGAAATGGTCAAGCCCGACTGGGCGCCGCTACGCCACCGGCCTGCCGACACTCGAGCGCGGCGGCCCGACCGCCCAGAAGGGCAAGCCCATTTAGGGGCTGATCCATGAGCGACACCCATCAAATTCAGCGCACCAAACGCGGCCTTGATCTCGTCACTGCGGCCGATCTTGCCGACCTCTTCCACGAGCTCAGTCAGCACAAGGACACCCGAAAAATCGTGGCGGCGGCTGTCAAGAAGCTGAAGCCGGATTCGCCCCACGCGATGGCTTTCTCCGACGTCGAGCAGGAGGACCGCTTCGAGGCCTTCAAGCGGGAGCAGGAAGAAAAAGACCTGGAAAACCAGAAGAAGGCGATGCTCAAGGAAATGAACGCCAAGCGCGCCGCTCTTCTCACCGGCGGGCCTGACGGATCCGGTCGCAAATACGGCGAGGACGATGTGAAAAACATCGAAACTCTGATGCAGCGCAAGGGTATCACCGATTACGAGGACGGCGCCACGCTTTACGCCGCGACCTTACCCCCCATCGATCGAGAGCCGGGCGAGGAAATCCCGCACCACGGCGCGACCTGGGAAATTCCGGAATTCGCAAAGTTCGGCAACGATCCGCTGAAGGCCAGTCGCGAGGTCGCGCACCAGGTCATCGGCGAATTCATGCGCAAGCGCTAACAGGAGGCTCAATTGCCAGTATTCGGCCAAGGCATCATCCCGGCGTCCGGCGCTATCGCCTCCGAACTTTCCGCCGTCGTAAGACGCGCCTACATGCCCAGGGTTTATGTCCAGCTCTGGAAATCCGCTCCCCTGATGGCGGCCCTGCTTTCCTCGGCCCAGGTCGCGACCGGCGGCCTCTCTCCGATCACCGCCCCCCTGCAGGGTACCCCGATGGTGGCCGGCCAATGGGTCGATTATTCCGGCTCGTTCCAGCAACCCGGCGTGCAGCCCGGTATCCAGAACGCCGAATTCGATCTCAAGGCGTTCGTTTCCACCATTCCGTTCCTCGGCATGGAAGGCCTGGTGCAGCTCGATTATTCCGTGGTGCCGCTGATCGAAGCGCGCATGAATGATAGTACCAACGTCACCATCGACACGTTCGCAACCGCACTGTTCAACAACGTGGCCAACACCCAGCAATTGATCGGACTCCCGGCGGCGATCGATGACGGAACTTTTGCCACCACTTACGGCGGCGTGTCCCGAACCACCAACACGTTCTGGAAATCGACCTACGTCCACAACGGTGGCGTCACCACGCCGACAAGAAACCTGATGCTGCAGTACATCAGCCAGGTTTCCAAGACGACCGGCGAAATGCCCACCATCGGCATCATGGGCTTTGGCACCTGGACGCTTCTGGCGCAGGATTTCACCTCTTCCGAGCGCTACAATGTGCGTCCCGGTGACGGCTTCGGAGCCGACAAGAAGGTCGAATCCCTGTTCCGCGCGCTCGACGTCGCCGGCGTGCCCTTCTACGCCGATCCGTACTGCCCGGAAGGCGTGCTCTACCTGATCAACACCAACTACCTGACGCTGTTCCTGCATGAGCGGGCGGCTTTCAGCTTCACCGGATTCGAATCCACGCTGCCGAACAACCAACTGGGTTATATCGGCGCGATCCTGTCCCTGCTCGAACTTGTCGACGTGAAGTGCAAGGCGCACGGCAAGTTTGACGGGCTCGCGTTCTTGAACATCTGAGGTCATCATGGCACAAGTCCGCGGCGCATTTAACTTCCCTCTCGCTCAGGTCCAGGAAGGCACGGCCCGAATTAGTCTCGGGTCCGGTGGCGTGTTTTATTTCCCGGCCGGCGAATACATCGTAACCGTCGACGCCAACACGGTCATCGAGCGGTTCGACCCGACCGAGCAGGTGTGGGCCGTGATCGAGGCGGCTACGGCCAATAACGGCGATTGGCTGAGTTGCGACGGTTACAATTTGCGTGCCCACAACATCACCGGCGTTGTCTCCGGTAACACCATCAGCAACGCCGGTTCGGGCATGACCAACGGCATTGGTTCGGTCGCGACGGGCGTCTCGATTGCCTATGCCGTATCGAACACCACCGGCTATCCGACCGCGACCGCCTACGTCATCATCGGCGGCACGGTCGCTGCTCCCACCGTCACCCAGGCCGGCTCGGGCTTCCTGGTACCGCCCGCCATCGTCATCGATCCGCCGCCCCCCGGCGGCATTCAGGCGTCCGCCATTGCAGTCATGACGGCGGCCGGTTCCAGCGGCATCGCCTCTATTACGATGGTCAATGCCGGCGCCGGCTACGTCACCACGCCGAACTTTTACATCATCCCGCAGCCCGCGCTTTACCAGGGCGGCCCGTCCGGTTCGTTCGCGGCCGGCGGCATCCCGGCGCCCGGCCTAGTGTTCCCGTCCAACGCCGTCCCCGGCAACCAGAACACCTCGGCCACTGGCGCTCAGTTGACCTCGGTGGCTTTGACCGGTTCCGGAACCCTGACCGGTGTTCATATGGTGAACTCGGGTGGCGGCTATACTGGCGCTCCGGCCGTTACCTTCACCGGCGGTGCCGGCGGCGTTGCTGTAACCGCGCTGGTCGCCGTGACCTCGCTCGCCAATACGTCTCTCTTGATCCAGCCCAGGGTGCAGTGATGTCGCTGATCGATAAAGTTATTGAGGCCACGAAGAAGGCATCAGTCCCTAACGCCGATGGCTCGCCGCTGACGGAAGCGCAGCAGGCCGCCATCCTGATCGCCCAGGTGCAGGCCATCCTTTCCGGCGATCACGTCACCATCGAACCGCCAGCGGAGCAAGCATGATCAAGCGATTTATCGTTGCGGCTCTGGCCGCTTCAGCGTTTGCGGGCCTCGCCTATGCACAGACCGCGCTCGGTCCCAACATGACCTCGGTCACCACCAACAGCGGCGGTTTGATGAACGCGCTGCCTGCCAATCCCAGCCGCAGGGGTGTGACGATCTGCAACGAGCACGCCAGCAATACCGTGACATTCACGCTCGGCACGCTTTCGCCGGTGGGGGTGACAACGGGCCGGGTGCTCGCGTCCGGCAATCTGGTCACATCATGCTTCAGCATTGGTTCAACGCAAGGCTTTCCGACCACTGGCGCCGGCTCCAACGTCGGCGCACAGATCAACATCCTCGCCTCTGGCACTTCCACTCCAGTAACCTTCATCGAGTATTATTAGGAGGGGTCATGGCCGAGCGTTACAACGTCAATGACCGCTATTGGGGCGGCTCGATGGAGCCGCGCCTCAATCCGAAATGCGTCGATCCCCGGCTCAATGTGAAGCTGAGACCGTCTTGGCCGTCTCCGATGGTGCGGGCTACTGGCGAGTCCATAAAGGAACAGAACGATTTCAACCGGCGCGGCATCATCGGCCTGCCCGATCGATTCAGGAAGTAGGCAATGGACCTCGGCGCTCCCGACATCCGCACCCATTACATCAGGCTGACCAACAACGGCAAGATCGCCTTCACCGATCGGCACGACGGCGTTCCCGTATGCATCGAGCCCGGCAAGAGCGACAATTTTCCGCTCGACATGGCCGCGCATTTCTTCGGCTATCACCTCGACGCGACACATGACGCCATGTTCCGCCATACCTGTAAGCGACAGGGCTGGAATACGCCCGCACACCTGGTCAAGCAGGAAAGCGGCAAGACATTAGCTGAGGAATTATTCGCTGCGCTCGAGATCAAGCCGGTGAT
>Ga0210406_10007554_pt1 | contig 11011 bp, 19 predicted proteins | sample IncBWC30MmetaG_FD_155454 | JGI IMG/M metagenome (GOLD analysis project Ga0210406, IMG submission 155454) | Forest soil microbial communities from Barre Woods Harvard Forest LTER site, Petersham, Massachusetts, United States - Inc-BW-C-30-M | ecosystem: Environmental > Terrestrial > Soil >... | reverse complement strand
TCGAGATCGCGCTCCGCCACCAGCTTCTTCAGCCGCCCATTCTCCACCTCGAGCTGCCGCAGGCGCTTGACATCGCTCGCCTGCAGACCACCGAAGCGCCTGCGCCAAGTGTAGATCGCCTGCTCGCTGATGCCGTGCCGCTTGGCCACCGCCGCCACCGGATCGCGATCCGCTTCTCGGATGATCGCCACCATTTGCTCTTCCGAAAATCGTCCTTTCCGCATCGCTCCCTCCGAATCGGGAGCCAGTCTCTCAACTTATCGATGGTCCGAAAATCCACGGGCAGGTCAGGCGAAACCGTTCAGAAACTTTATTGGTTCAATCCCTGAGCGTCGGTTCGCCGCGATGCAATGATATGTCCGAAGTCGGGTGAAAAACGGAAGAGAAAACTAAATACACCGAATCGTAGTCCGGTAGTATCGGACGGTTTCAAAGGAATAGTGCTCGCGGGAGATTCAGTCCCCGTGCTTAGCGCGGCACGGATAGGCTTCTCGCAGCGCTCGAAACACCGCCACTACCGCATTGCCCTGGAGTTCACCACCATGCGCGCGGGCATAGCGTACGAACGAGTGAATGAGCTGCAGCGTCATCGTCTGCTCCGGCGGACAAGCGCCCATAATCCGGTGCCCCTCCTCATCGGCGAGCACCGAGAGGTCCTGCATCGCTTGCATATATCCCCAACAGGTCAGCGCTTCCCGCGTGCGTGGGATGTAGAGGTGCCGCCCGTCGCCCTTAGCGCCGCGCTCGAGGCTTTGACAATAGCCTGCCAGCTCGTGCGCGTTTTCGACTGCGGCCGCGCTCCATGCAAAGGCCGCGGTCGCAACCAGCCCAATCGACAGAATGCGCGCATATCTCATCGGCGCGCCTTGCGTCGTCTCAATTCCGAGAAGGTTGCCCAGTATGTTAATTTCAGAGAAGCTTCCGGTCGAGACCGACTCAACGAGCCGCGTCCTTGATGAGCTGCCCTGAGGCGGCCCCAGGGTAGCGTTTCACCGAAGGCTGGTCGCTCACCACAGGCACGACGTTGACGGGAGCAAGTCCGGCAAATCCGAGGGCACGCGCACCGGCCTTGGACAGATCAATGCAGCGGCCTTTAACATAAGGCCCTCGGTCGGTAATCGTGACCGTGACGGCATGGCCATTCTTCTTGTTGGTGACCTTTACTGTGGAACCAAAGGGCAGCGATTTGTGCGCCGCCGTCACGACATTGTCGTTGAGAGGGATGCCGCTCGCGGTTTTGGTTCCAGGTTGCGACGAATCTCCCATGGCGTACACAGATGCGACGCAGTCTTCGCACGAACTGGAACGTTGAGCAAACAAAATACGAGCGCGGCGATCAACCATCGCATGGGCGATCCCCCAATTTACCGGGCTCGACGCCGCCGCGCGGCGAGCTAAAAACTGGCGGCGTCGCAGCGATATGCCGTTGCAAGACGCCGATTCTAGCCCCAAACGCGCAGCGGCCGTGTTGGTTCCTAAACTATGATAAGGATGCGCCCATGACGTGCCTCCTCACAGAAGGCAGAACAGTAAGCCGATCGTGAACAGCGTGGATAGCTCGCCACGAGAACAAGTCATGACCGGTCGAGAAATCTGGAGGAGATTGCAAAGATTCTTGACGAGTGGGGATTTTGGGCCAAATTTCCGCCGGAAGGGATCATTGTGGAATCGTGGTACGTTGCGATGGGCCTGGCCCACGTTATTACACTCAGAGTACCGCCCGGACGAATGAGCGAGGTGAACAGGTCGGTCGAGCAGAATGCCTGGAAGGTCTTCCACACCGAGGTCTACATGACCTACGACTTTCATGACATCGCCCGAAGCCAGCGGGAAAAGGCGCTCGCAAAGTGAAGCAGCCATAACGTCAGTGAGCGCAGTCCGGCAAAATGTCTGGAGTTGAGGTCAGCGGAAGTGGGGTCGATAGAGGCCCGTGGCTTCTGCAGCAGCCCCTGCAGCAGCTTGGCGATGTTCGCGGCGATGCGCCGCGCCTCGTCGCGGGTCAGCAGGTTGGTCGCTGTGCTTTGCTGTCGCCTCAATGCAGAAGCGTTAAGCCCACCCCGATGAGGCTGACGATCGCTGCCTGTCGTTTCGGTTCATCGGTGATGCTATCGAGCGCGTCGCGGACTTGTGTCTCGCCGATGCGTCTGAACTCGGCGCGCCCAGCCGCTTCCACCTCTGGCTCGGCCATCCAGACTGCCCATGGTTGCCTTACTGAGCGCGGGCGTCAATCGACAGGAGCAGCGCACCATCGACGCCGGTGGTGTCCATTGCTGCCACCATCTCATCACCTGTCGCCGATGGCGGCCCATGCAGGTGACCAACCCAGGGGCGGCCAGGATGATTTCGCTCGTAGGCATGCACTTGGGCATCGATAATCTGCACGTTGGTCCTCCCAGCAGCCGCCCCCGTATAGCCCCGCGCCGTCACCGCAGGTCGCTGTGCGTTCTAATGGTTGCCGGTTGGGGAAACTAGCCGCCGACGAAAGGCGCACGGGCGGAGCCACTAAAGGCCGATAAGTGCGCAGAACGCCTCAGCCGAAATAGCTTAGAACCCCTCAATCGGATGTCTTCGCTTCGTACGTCCCTGAGAGGGTGCGCCGCAGTGCAGGAGATTGCGGACTGGCTTGAAAAACTCGGAATGTCCGAGTACGCCCAGCGCTTTGCCGAGAACGGAATCGATGTCTCGGTCTTTCGATACCTGACCGACCAGGACCTTGAGAAGATCGGCGTCTTGCTCGGCCACGCCGCAGCCTGCCGTTAGATGAGTCGAAGCCCAAAGACATCGCCGAGCGCCGCCATGTCACTGTGATGTTCTCGGACCTCTTCGGTTCGACGGCGCTGTCGGCGCGAATGGACCCCGAGGACCTTCGGGAGGTCATTTCGGCGTATCAGAAATGCGCAGCCCAGGTGGTGGAGCGCTTCGGCGGGTTCCTAGCGAAGTACATGGGCGATGGTGTGTTGGTTTACTTCGGCTACCCGCAGGCCCACGAGGACGATGCGGAGCGTGCGGTAAGGGCGGGGCTGGAGTTGATCCAAGCGGTCGCCGGACTGAAGTCCAGTGCCCCACTGCAAACCCGAGTCGGCATTGCCACCGGGTTGGTCGTAGTCGGCGATCTGATTGGATCGGGTGCGGCTCAGGACCCGTGGCGCGCCACAATTGTGGGACTAAGCGAGCGTTTCCAAAGTTCGAATCAGATGGGATGCTTGAAACGGCCGCACTCCGTGGATGGAAAGCCGATGCAATTGAGTGGTTTCATGGAATCGGTCGTCTAGTTGCAACGCAATGTCGTAGAGCCAGCTTTCGCGCACCTAATTCTTGAATCCTCCTTCCTATCGCTTCCCACTTTGTATTGACCCTTCGCACTCCGTCGCGGTGGGCTCCTTGAGTTGGTACTGACATCGTCGTTCGCTTGGAGCCCTTCGCCTTCGGTCACTGTCGACGAGTGCGCTCGCGTCTTTGCTTTTGACGGAATTGCGTCAGGTCGACCAATTACCGAAGTTGCAACGCGATGGTGTCTAAGTCGAACCTTTTTATGCATCGTCAAACAGTTCGAATTAAGAAACGAGGATTCGAAGTCATTGCAAGAACCTTGAGCCTTCGGCTGTGTCACTGCGTCGTTCAAGGCGGCAAAAGCTGTTTCGATCGCAGATATGGGCGTGCGCTCCGCCGATGCGATCGGCGATGTGGCTTCGCGTTCTTGCCTCAGCGAGCATCCGGCCGTGGCCAATATCAAGGCAGGAATTGCAATCCAGGCCACTATCGTTTGCAAGGATTGAGGGCAACGAGCAAAGCGGGCCGTGGACCGACCCTCAACGGCATCGACTTTGGATACAATCGATCCAATAAGGCTTGTATTCATGTTTGACGCGTTGCCGTACCTGGGTCGCTATTTACTGGGCCAAAGTGTTCGTCTTAGCCGATCGGACAAATTCCCGACCAAGTCACGTCAGAAAACAAAAGTAATTGCGGCGATTACGAGGACGCTGGCGGTCAGCACAGGATTTCGGGGCATCAAATCCCGCAAAATATTGGCATTCATCTTATCCTGTGCGGTGCGAGCCGTTTAGGCGTTGGGGCCATCGACCCCACGGGGACCGGATGACAAGTAACGGTTTGTTGGCACGAGGACGACGACAGTTGTGCCGACCTTGACGCGATTGTAGAGGTCGATCACATCCTCGTTGGTCAAGCGGATACAGCCCGATGATCTGGCTCGGCCGATGTATTCGGGCTGGTTGGTACCATGGATACGGTACTGCGTATCCTTGCCACCGAGGTATAGATAAAGCCCGCGCGAACCCATCGGATTTTGCGGTCCGCCGGTCACGAAGGCGGGCAAGGGACCAAGCCGCGCCTGTTCGCCAGCGGTCGGTCTCCACGGCGGCCATTCTTCCATTCGGCCGACCGTGGCGATGCCGCCCCAGGCTTGCCCTTCTTCGCCGACCGTGACGCCGTAGCGGATCGCCTGGCCCTTAGGCAGGACGTAGTAGAGAAACTTGTTGTCGGTATCGACGACGATAGTACCAGGGGCTTCCTTGCGGCTGTAGTCGACGATGTGGCGGCGGAACTCTTCGGGAATTGCGGCCTGTTTGTAAGGCAGATTAGACATTAATTTCCTATCGCGTGTCTTCCAGCTAGCCTCCGGGGTGGGCGCCAACGTCGCTTGCATGCAACCCCCGAGCATCAGGGCAGCGAGCAGCGTCATGGTTGCTCCCCTCGCCATACGTAATTTGTACATGGAAATCCCCCTTACCGCCTAACATCGAAAAAGTTAGCGCGGTCGTTGTCAGCGCTCCATTGGGCGTTGGGTTAGTCAGCCTATACGTCAGTATGGGGTGAAAGTGCACCGAGCCGAAAAACGCAAACGAGCAGCAAGCAAAGCCCCTGGCAACTGCGCGCCGCAATGAGCGTGGCGTTTGCTCTGGCGCGATCTGGGCAAGCGTGAGGAAGCTCGCGAGCTACTCGCTCCTGTATACGGCTGGTTTACCGAAGGGTTTGACACGCGTGATCTGAAAGAGGCAAAAGCCTTATTGGACGAGTTATGTCGCTGACCGGGTGCGCCCGACGATCGGCATCATCGTCGAACTTCCACAGATGCACAATCTGGTTGATCGTTCCGGTATCGGCCTGGAAGTATTGAATCAATTTCTTTTCATGACAGCCCTTCTAGAGCGCGGAAAGCCAATCTCCTGATAGAGCTTCACCTTTCGGCCATTGTGCCGACCCGGAGCGTATAAGTTCTCAATTCAATAGAGGGGCATCGCGGGCTTCCTTTTCGTGACGCCGACTGCGTTCCGTATCATAACCTGAAGCGTCTTGCTCAGTTCGAGAGGGCTTCTGCTAGTCGGCATCGGCATGAGGGTGGCTTCGACAATGTGTGGGCGGTTCACGAATAAGCTAACGTGGGAAGAGATCGTGCGGCTCTATCGGCTGACAATCCAAGCGCCGCCGCACAATCTGCGGCCGCGATACAATATCTGCCCCACCGATCCGGTGGATGTGGTGACCGAACGCGACGGCAATCGCGACTTCGTCCGCATGCGGTGGGGCCTTGTGCCATCATGGTGGCCGAAGCCCCTCAAGGAATTGAAGGCGGCCACATTCAATGCCCGTGCTGAGACGGTCGCGGACAAGCCGTTCTTTCGGGATGCCTTCCGACGAACCCGCTGCCTCATCCCTGCATCGGGATATTACGAGTGGCAGAATACCGCGACCGGCAAGCAACCTTGGTACTTCATCCGGGCCGATGGCGAGCCTATGAGCTTCGCCGGGCTATGGGACGAATGGAAGGACAAGACAACGGGCGAGGTGCTGAAGTCATGCACGATGCTCATCACCGAGCCGAACGACTTTGTTGCCGAAGTGCACGACCGCATGCCGGTTGTCCTTGAATCCAAAGATTTCGCGTCCTGGCTCAACGACGGCGGCTCGGCGTTGCTCAGACCCGCGGAAAACGAGGTGCTGCAACGCTGGCCGGTGTCGAGACGCGTGAATAGCTCGCGAGCGCCCGCCGATGACCCCACCCTAATCGAACGGGTCGAGGTGACATAGCAGACCGCATTTTTGCGGACCACCCGCCCCTTTCGACTTTGAAATTCTTGTTTGCTTTGCCATCGGCATCAGTTAAAAAGTGTGCCTTTCTTCCCAACTTGGAGATTCTTATATGGCCAAGAAGTCAAAGCGTCGCGCGTGGACGACAGCCGACGTTCGTATGTTGAAGACCGCAGCCCGCAAGAAGACACGCGCGCCAAGCATCGCCAGAACATTGAAACGGACCGAAGGGGCTACCCGCCAAAAGGCATTCAGCCTCGGCCTGTCCCTCGACTCGCGAGCCTAATACAGTTCAATCAATTCAACGGTAAGGAAGCCCCGCCACTAATGGGGGCTTTCATTTTACTTCGCGAAATTCCCAACTAACGCCTTTGCGCCGACCTTCTGGTCGGGCGGCCACGAACTTTGGCCGTTCGTGAGGCGTCAATTTTCATTCTCTTCAAGCCGCCCCCTTAAGGCGTTTATTGCATTCACTGTAATAGCCGCCTCCCTTTTCAATCCACTTCAAACCACCGTTGCCACCGTTCACTTTGTTGGCACGGTATTGGTCCAGACAGGTTTGCATTCTTGCCTTTCCGGCGGACTCACCCGAGTACTTGGGCGATACCGCGTTGGGAAATACCGCGTTGCCGGTTGCAGTTGGTGTGGGCGCGGCAGAAGGCTTGGCCGCTGTCGCTTTCGGCGGCTGCGTAGTTGGAGCCGGGGGTGTTGCCGAAGGCGTCGGTGCGGCTGTTGCATCCGCTCCGCACTGCGCCTTGCGGAAATCGTTCCACTTCATGCCACCGAGCGTGCCTGCTTCCTTGGCAGCATTGTACTTTGCACTGCACTCTTGCATAGAAAGTGCGTTGGCCGGATTGCCCTGAAAAGCGATGGCGACGACAAGTGCACCAGCAGATATTGCAATCTGACGGAGGACCATGGGAGTGGTTCCTTGAACTATCCTCACCCTCGCACTCATCATAGCATAGATTTCGAAGTCTTGTTGGGACCACGTGAATGGACGCTACCTTACCTAACTGTTCGGAACTGCTGCCTGCGCTGAGAGGGACGTTGGCCGGCGGTCTAGTCGCGCTGGCTTGATGCGCGCAGCCCCCCGCCAGGGTATGGTGTGGGCCGTGGGTAACCCTGTCTGATGAAAACCGCGCAAGCGATATTTGGTGCGCTTGCAGCCGCTGTGGGCTTGCGGCTGTGGTAACGTTTTATGATGAGTTCATGCCCGGCACCCAAATGCCGCCGCACCCCAACGAGGCGGCCGAGAAGGCGGCGTGACCCTGGCGAATGGAGCATCGAACACGGCTGGCGTTCAGGGACTTTAGCCGACCGGCGCTCCTTCCGGCCAGTGTTGCGGCTGCGGAGGCTGCTGGCGCGGTTCCGAAGTGGAGGACCTGTTGGGTACCGGCCGCAGGCGCTAACGTATGGGCGGGCACGCCCGGCGAGCGGAGCGCATGCGAGACACGCCGCGCAATGCCACTCGCCGCTTTTCGGCGCGGTGGTTCTGACTCGGATTCCGGCGGCATCAGCGCTAAACTAAACCGCATGCCGCCGCGTTTGCGTTCCCGCCCGTTAGCCGGATTCATTGAGCCATGCCTGCCCCGACCTGTCGATCGACCGCCGATCGGGGGGGACTGGCTGCACGAAATAAAACATGACGGCTTCCGCATCATGGCGCGGCGCGACGCTGCCGGTGTGCGGCTCCTGACGCGCAACGGATACGATTTTGCCGGGCGCTTCCCGCTGGCCGCCGCGGCGCTCGCGGCGTTGTCGGCGCGCTCGTGCCTGATCGACGGTGAGGCGATCGTCACCGACCAGAAGGGCCTTGCGGTGTTCGATCTCATCCGCGGGCGCCAGCCTAGCGCAGCCGCGGTTCTATGCGCCTTTGATCTGCTAGAGCTTGACGGCGAAGACTTGCGGCGCGAGCCGATCGAAACCCGCAAGAGCACCCTGAAGTCGCTGCTGCGCGGCAAGCATGCGGGCATCGCGTTCAACGCGCACTTCATCGCGGATGGCGCAATCGTCTACCGTCAGGCTTGCGCGCTCGGTTGCGAGGGCATTGTCTCGAAGCGGCTCGGTTCGTCCTATCGCTCCGGTCGCGCCGACTGTTGGGTGAAGGTCAAGAACCCGGCCGCACCCGCGGTCAGGCGCGAAGCTGAAGAAGACTGGAACTGAAGCGCGCCCCACCCCGAGAAACCCTGCGCCTGCCAGAAAGTGATCGCGCCGGCCTCGTGCGCGATAAGCTCGACGGCCTCGACGCCGTCCCTCGCGAGCGCCGCCTCGACGAGGGCGCTGCCGACGCCACGCCTGCGATGCGCAGGCGCGACGAAGAGGTGCGAGAGCCGCAGCACGCCACCCCAAGGCGGAGTTGACAAAGCTCGGACGGCTGGCGCTCAGGGGCTTGAGCCTAACTGGGGCTGTACGTTTGCGGTCGGGTGTTTGCGCCTGCCAAGGCCGCCGGCTTTCAGCGAGGACGACGTTGGTGGGGGGCCCCGGCCATCCGCTCTGGCGCACGGCCCCCGGAAGGGCGGGCAGCGCTATCGCGAAGCTCTTGAAAGGTGCCCCCGCAATCTACCGGCACGCGGGTTGCCGCGTGGTGCTGCGACGTGCCGCTGTTGCCGGCTGTCGGGAAACTAACCCAGAGCAGCGACACCTTCGCCTGCGCCGGCTGAACCGAAGGCACCCGACACCGCCGAACGCCGTCATGTCACCGTTACGTTTTCAGAGCTAACAAGAGTCGTCCTGCAACTCGGCAGTTGCTGCATAGTCAACGGCAACGACTCGGCCGTCCAAATATCCCCAGTCGGACGGCTTCCACTCGAATGGAAGCCCGTCGTCACTCGGGCCGGCGTAGTCCCATTCAAGCCAAGTCACCCCTTTCCGTTCATCGAGCGCGCCTTTCGTAACCGGAGTTGTCGCGCGCCGCATTATCGAAACGAATGCGGGGCGGGAGCACCAAAGCACAGGGCACAACATTGAGCGCCTCCGCGCGCTGCTACGGCGGTATAGATCGGCCTCGTGACGATTACATCGCGTGCCGTTTTTGCCGCGGCAAAATTTGAAAGCGAGCGGGCCAAGGGTCACGACGGTGCGAGTCGATCCGCGGTAAATCATGTTCAAGTTAGGCCGTACACCCTTCAATTCGGCAATGTCGGCTCGTTCTCCGATAAAAGCGCTGGCGATTGCCGGCGAGAATGAGCCGCAAGGCAAGCTGCGCGACGCGCTCTCGATAGAGCACCGCCCGCAAGCGCCGGCAGCGGGAGAAGGCCCGCGATCGCCATATGCCCGCCTTCTTCCGCCCACCAAATAACTGACGCAGAGGGGAGTTATGCGCAATGTCGGAGGAATTGGAAAGCGCGCACGCTTTAGCGGTTCAAAATGTTTTCGGCGGCCAACCGGCTCGTTGCCGCACAGAAAGCGCGTATTTCCGCGCTCAAGGCGGCCGGGCTCGCGGCAAAGGGTCACGAGCGGCTACTCGAAATCATGGAACGAAGAGTGCGGCTCTTGGAAGAGGATGAGCGAAAGCTCCGACCAGCACACGAACGCGCCGCAGACGTGTCGGCGAAACTGTGATCTCCACGCATCACGTCAAACCCAGGGCGGCGAGACATAGACGGCGCTGTTTCTGCGATTTGGGGCGACGGCGATTCATCCGGTGCAGATGCCGACGCCACTAAGCCGCGCGGCGAAGGTCCTAGCGCTAACGCCTCGAATTAGGCACACCCATGAAACTACCCGCAACGGACGAACTCATACGGATCGCCGGCGCGGTCGCTGTAACGGTGGCGGTTGGGGTTGGCAGCCATGTTTTTTATGTGGGTCTTTGATGAACATGAAGCCGAGCGGTCTCATCAGTTGCTGAATGAGGAAATATCGAAGCCTCGTAGGTGACCGAACATCGTTTTGTGGAGGATGCTGAAGAACCAAGTGCGTTTCTGACTACGCGCAGCAACGAGTATGGCGCGGCTCTGGCGCGATCAGGGCAAGCGCACCGAGGCTCGCGAGCTACTCGCTCCGGTGTGCGGGTGGTTTACCGAGGGCTTTGACACGCTCGACCCGAAAGAGGCGAAGGCGCTCCTAGGCGAGCTGTCGCCGTGAGCCGCCTAGATTCTTGCTGCCCGCAATCGCAAATCCAATGCGCTATGCTTGTTCACACCCCGATTTGTTCGCCGTCCACGACGCGTCTGACAGCAGGCCGTTCGATCATCCGGTTCTTAAATGCTGTGTAGTTCTTGAGCTCTCCCATCGGGAGCTGGCGGCGCAAACCCCACGTGTAGAAGACGAAACCATAGGGATCGAGCACGGTGTAGCGATCGGAGAACCATTCGCGTTCCGCTAGCATGCCGTCTATCTGTTTCACGTAGCCGTGAAAAGCCTTGAGGCCGGTGTCTTTGAGCGTGGGGAAGGCAGTCGAATCAGACGCATACCGCTCGGGTCGGCTGACATGGGCGAATGCCACATGCACACTGCTCGCGAAGAAACCGATGAGCCATAGTGCCTTCGCTTCAGCAAGCGCATCCTCAGGCCAAAGGTCAAATCGCTTTCCTAGAAAAGGAAGGATAGCTGTGTTCTCGGCCAACGGCTCGCCGTTGTCGAGAAGCAGCGCTGGCACGCGCCCTAGCGGGTTAATTTTGAGATAGGCCTCTGTGCGCTGCTCGCCGCCGGCCAGATCGACCTTCTTCGCCTCATAGTCCTCGCCGCTCTCCTCGAGGACGATATGTGCCGCCATCGAGCACGCGCCAGGAGTAAAATACAACGTCAGCATACCCGGTCCTTCCCTCACAAAAGCTCAATTCTCATTCGTCCGCGAAAACAACGTGGTAATGCGCTAAGACTATACAGGATGAGAACACCAGATGGTAGTCACTGAGATGTTGGTCGCTCGCTGGCATGGCTTGCACCCAGTCGAGCTCGTGATGTCTCACGCCAGCAATGCGATGCAGATCGATAACAAGAAGCGTTGCCGATG
>Ga0210406_10007552_pt1 | contig 11017 bp, 4 predicted proteins | sample IncBWC30MmetaG_FD_155454 | JGI IMG/M metagenome (GOLD analysis project Ga0210406, IMG submission 155454) | Forest soil microbial communities from Barre Woods Harvard Forest LTER site, Petersham, Massachusetts, United States - Inc-BW-C-30-M | ecosystem: Environmental > Terrestrial > Soil >... | reverse complement strand
GGAAACCACGGCGCCGCGATTGGCAACAATGGTGATGAGCCCTTCGGCCGCCAAATGGCTCAGTGCTTCACGCACAGGAATGCGGCTAATCTGAAATTCGGCGGCAATGGCGTCCTGCCGTAGCTGTTCCCCTTCTCGCAACTCCCCGCCCAGAATTTTCTCGCGCAGGCGTTCAGCTACCGCGGCGGAAAGAGACTGCCGCGGAATGGGCGTTGATTTCGTGTACGAGATCGTCGCCATATTAGTTCAGAGAACCTCGCAATTCGATGCGTTCGGCGCGTGTAAGTCTTGTTCTTTCGCCAGCTATGGATTCGCGCTGAGATCCACCCACGTTATCCCGTTGCCGAGGGGGATCACATACGCCCCGCGCTCCTGCTGCATGGATTTCGTGGGGTGATAACTCACCGCGCCGCTCTTCTTTGCAGGTTGTTCGACACGCAGCCGCGCCGCGCGCAAGAATTCCGTCCCGGGCGAAAATCCAAGCCGTATCGCGCTCGTCTTCGAATTCACTTCGATCTCCTCGAATTTTCCAGCGTCCAGAGTCAGCCAAACCCCAGCGGACGCGACATACACTCGCATCCGAAACGAATCCAGAGGCGTCACCTTCACAGTCTCCCCATCGACGCGACCGTTTCCTCCAAACGTCACCCACCCGAATTCGGGGTGATGCACAATATAAGTTGCCGTGTTCCACGCGTGACCGAATAGGTTCGGCCCGTTGTCTCCCGTAATCCCGTCAGGTCTCAGCGCGTCGGGGAACGCATGAAACGCCGGTGCTAGAAATCCATCCTGATCGATGTCCGAAATCGTTCCCATCGTGCCGCCGTATCCCACTCGCAGCAGATAGAAATCTTCTGGATGCTCCCGGTATTCCGCCAGCAAGGGAATCGCGTTCAGGCTCGATCCATAATGGTGCAACTGCCGCTCCAGCCGCCGAAACTTGCCGGCAAAAATAAAGTCCCAATAGCGCCGCGCGCTTCCGTTGTAGCCCCAGTGGGGAATCGTAGGATCGTAGCCAAGTATTGCGTCCAAGGTCACATCCGCCTTTTCCTGATAACCAAAGTATTTCATCCAGGCATACACTTCTTCTTGTCCCGTCGAGTCCCACGGCATCTCGCTCCCAAACGGATACGCTTCTGCCTTCCATCGGTCCGCCCGCACGCGCATCTTCGCCTCAAGGTCGTTCGCTTGCGTGTTCCTGTCCTCCCGGCGCAGATCTGCTAGTACCTGAAGAAAAATGTCTCCTTCCATTTGGCCGAACACCGCGTACTCGGGCGCCAACTTCACCATAGCCATCGATGTCTCATATGCGTTTGTCAGATACCAGTCCCACGGATGATTCGTAACCAAACCATCGTAGTTGCGTGCTAGCCGGTACAGAACCCAGTCAGCCGCAACAACGTGAAGATAATCGAAAGAGCGGTCCACGCGCTCTGCGTGCGCCTTATCCCAGCTCGTCCAGCTGCTCCAATCGAAATCCCGGCGATAAAATCCCGCGGGCATCTGATCGGGTTGGTAGTAGAAGAGGCTTTTCCGTACGCCGAATTTCTTCGGCCCATCCTTATACTGCAAGCCGCCCCACAACACCCCGTCCACGAACTCTTGAAACTTGGCGAGCTCCTCCTTGCTCGGCGCACCGAGCTGTTTCATGATCGTCGCTATCCACGCGCCTCCGCCTCCTTCATCCCCCAGTCCTGCAATCCACGCTCGGCTGTCTTGCGTCACGATTTCGTTCGTCTCGCGGTCGTAGGTCATGATCGAAGGGGCGCGATGAAACGGATCGTTGGAATCCTTAAACCACTCCTTCGTCGTAAGAAAATGGCCCATGTCGCTAAGCGCCTCCGCTTCCGGCTTGGTCACGAAATAATGAACCGTCTGAACCAGTCCATCCGCGTAGGTGACTGTCAATCGCGCGCGTCCCCACAGCTTTCCCTGCACGGAATAGTTTTTCCACCCGGACGCTGTGGTCGCTCCTTCCTTGATGGTCATCGCCCCGGACGGTTCCACGATCATCGACTTCACCGCTTTCGGATATTTCAGAAATAGCTTCGCGTCCAGGTCCATTGGCAAAACATACCCGGGGATCCCTACCGCAACGGGCCTCCCATTCTCCGCGAGGGTCTTCTCAATGTTTCGAATGGAGTCCGCCGCTGCAAATTCCAGTCCGTACGTCTTCGTTTCGCCAGGCGCAATCGTCACCTGCGTCGGCGAATTCCACGGCGTAGCCTTCTTCCATTCGTTCTCCGCATAAGCAGCGCTGTGCACCATCCATTCGTAGAATCCCTCGAACGTAATCCCTCGCGGTGTCGGGTCGTGAAAAATTGCGGCGGCCGCCGACCGGCGTTCATCGAGGATCGGGTTGTAGGCCTCGAACGGCGTCTTCCCAACGGGCAGCACGAGCAGCGCTGGTCCGTGCCCGCTCAATCGCGTCACTTGCAAATATCCCGCGTCTTCTCCTATATAAGGATCGTAAAAGGAACAAATCGCATGGGCCTGCTCCAGCGAGCGGTCGTTGAGTACGTTGTTGAAAATCATCGGGATGCCCAGCGCCCCAATCTGCACGGGTTGAGAGGTCTTGTTTTTCAACGTAAACCGCAAGACGAGATTGCTTCGCTGAAGTCCCCAGGTCCGGATAATCTCGACTGGAATGTCTGGCGGAAGTGTCGGCGCCAGATCGGCCGCAGCGAGGATTTGGGCTGACGTCGGAAGGGCGGTAACGGGAGTGCGAGCGAGGGCCGTCGAATAGTTCTTCCATTCCCCTGAATTGCCCGTTCGGAGCCGCAGGTCTATATCGCCCAAGTGGTAGAAGCCGTCTTTGGATCGCTCCACGAGCAAATCACCAGGCGCAAAGTCGAAATCGCCCACCCTTGGTTTGAGCGCCGCGATTGTCTGCGAGGACCTCACCAGCCGCACGGAAAAAGCAGGTGTCTCCAAGTCGAGGTATCCTTGCTCGAGCATCGGTCCGGGAGTCGCCGGTTTCTTCTCTTGCCGCTCCTGTGCTGCCGCAGTCCATACCACGGTGGTGGCGGCCACTGCGAGAAGTGCAACGCGAACCAATTTCCTGCCCGTCCAGCCTGAAGCGCTCGCCTTTGGAATCATCTCCACATCCTCGTCCTCGTTTTCTACCTTGGTCATCTTCATCTTCGTGATTCCTGCATCTATGGCCGCCCAACAAGGATCTGTAAGCGCTTCCGCCCGACTGCACGCACCATTCAGGACCACCAGGCGAGAGTCAATTTCAATTGCATAATATATGCACTGTGCTACATTGCAAGCGCTTACTTGTCGCGCCGACCTGGAGGACCTCTTCTGTGCGCTTCAGCCCCGCCTTACTTCTCTCGCTCGCCTGCTCCTTTACGCCACCGGCTTCCGCGCAATCTCTCCGTAGCACCGCGTTTCGGCTCGACTATTCATCCTCCGGAGTAACCAGCCTCAAGCGCGTTCACGACAAGTACGACACAGATTACATCGCGCGGGGCCGCACCCTCGGTGACCTCATCCTTCGCTACCGTTCGGCAGGTGAGAAAGAATGGAAGAAAGCGTCGGCTGCGCTTCTCAATCCCAGCGATCGCTCTTCCGAGCAGACCGTCAATTTCACAATCGGGGAACTCGTCCCCACGCTTGCTTCTCTGGCTACCCCCTCGGCTTCCGTCCGCTCGCAGGGGCTTTTCGCCCTCAGCGATGACCTTCTCCCCGAAAATTCCCATGACGCCGACGTTCCTCGCTTCGTGTGGTTCGGCCGTAAAGGAACTGCCGAATGGGTGCAGTACGATTTTCCCCAGCCAAAAGAAGTCCACTCCGTTCAAGTCTATTGGGCTCTCCACGACGATGACGCCAACCCCAGCAAGCTTCCCAAAAGCTGGCGCCTGCTCTACCGCGATGGCAACGACTGGAAGGAAGTGACTTCTCCAGGTGGCTATCCGCTGACGACCGACCAACCCACCGGCATCGACTTCAATCCTGTTACAACCAACGCGATGCGCCTCGAGGTCCAACTCCAAGACGGCGCGACCGCCGGCCTCTTCAAATGGGGCCTCAATGGCGAGGGCCGGAAGGTCTCTCCAATCAATGACTTGCAAGCCATCGAGAGTTTCCACCTGCAAGATAACGCGCTACTTTGGACCATCTCGCTGAAAAACTCGTCCGCACGCGAACTGGAAATCGGCGACCTCGCGCTGCCCATCCAATTCAATACCCAATATGTTTGGGACAAAACCGAGACGTACACCAAGCGGCTCATTCCGCACACTTTAGTCGCTGGGAACGGCTCATTTTTGTTTTGGATGCGCACCAACACCGAAGGTCCTTACTTAGTAATGACGCCGTCATCCGGTAGCGGTCTTGAATACTTTGAGCCGCAGCGTTTTGGACGGGGTGTCGCTTACTACCTGCACTCAACGGCGGCCGGCGAGGAACTGCGTGCGAAAGGCGGCACCTGGCACCTGCCGCATACGAGTCTTGTTCTTAAATCCAGCGGCCAATCTGGCGACTCTCGAACCTACGAATTCCGTTTCCGTTGGGCCGAAGACTACGCCGCCGTCAGGAATGCTCTCTACGAAGAAGGCCTCTTCGATATCCACGTCGTACCCGGAATGACGGTTCCCACCGATTTGACTGCCATGTTTTCCCTCCACACGCACAACAAAATCCGAGCCGTTGTGCCAGAGCACTCGGAAGCCACTCGGATCGACTACCTCGGAGAACGCGGCAAGGACGTCCACGTATACAAAGTCCGCTTCTCGCACTTAGGCGAAAATCTTCTGAAAGTAGACTACGGCGATGCGCAGTCTCTCGCGCTCGAATTTTTCGTCACCGAGCCTCTCGAAACGCTCTTCAAGAAGCGCGCTTTGTTCCTCGTCTCCCACGAGCAGGTCAAGGATCCCTCGAAGTGGTACGACACCGTGTTTTCTCAGTGGGATATGAAACATGAAATTCTGCGCAGCCCCGACGATCTAGACAACTTGCAGTCCTACGCCGTGGCTTCCGACGATCCCGCTTTGGGAAAAGCCCCTTACATTGCGGGGAAGAATATTTTCTATCCGTCGCAGCCCGAGATTGATGCTGTCGAAAGTTATCTCAAGAATTTCGTCTGGGGCGGTCTGCAAGAGACCGATAGGGAACCCTATCCCTATGCCATCTATGGCATTCCGAACTGGAAAGTAAATCGCGACAGTCCCAAAGACGATCCGAGCGGCAAGAAGCACATCTGGAGAATCTACGATTACCCCCACGTAGTCCTGCTCTACTACAACATGTACCGCATCGCGAAGCTGTATCCCGAGATGACGAAGTATCTCGATAGAGACGCCTACCTCGAGCGCGCCTTTGGCACTGCCAAAGCATTCTTCACCGTTCCGCTCGACATTGTGAAATGGTCAGCCTATGAGACGGGCACTTATAATGAGGTCGTGATTCCCGAGCTTATTGAGGCTCTTTACGAAAACGGCCACAAAGACCAGGGAGACTGGCTCAAGGCCGCCTGGGAGAAGAAGGTCAAGCACTTCATTAATGACCATCCCTATCTCTTCGGTTCGGAATATCCCTTTGATTCCACCGGATTTGAGTCCACCCACGCCTTTGCAAAGTACGCGATGAGCCAGGTCCTCCATCCTGGAGAGACCGCGTCCCCGGGAGAATCGGCCGACGTATTTAATCGAACGGTAAAATACGAAGACGCCATTTCCTTCCTGGAAGAGCAAATGAAACTGAACCTTGCCTGCCGCGGGTGGCTCGAAACCTCTTACTACTACCTTGGCAGCGACTATCGCGGTGGAGGTCCCTCCAGCTACACGTTGAGTTACATGGCGCAGATGGGCGGGTGGGCTGTTTCGGACTACGCACTCTATTTCGCTCGCGATCCCATTACGTATCTGCGACTTGGCTACGCTTCGTACCTAAGCTCCTGGGCGCTGCTGAACTCCGGCACTGCGGAATCCAACTACGGCTACTGGTATCCGGGCAAGAATAATGATGGCGGCGCAGGCGGCGGGTTCGAGCCGAGACCCTGGGGACGCGCATGGCTCGGCAACAAAGAGATGGGCCGCGGCTCGTGGTGGTATTCCGGCGAAATTGATCTGGGTTACAGCGGAGCGCTGCGCTCCGCGGCAACCGTCGTGGTCGATGATCCGATTTTCGGATTGTTTGCGTATGGAGGAGATGTTTCCCGCGAAAAGAACTTCACGCAAGTGACTCCTAAAGATGGTTTGCGCGCGCGCTTTCACATCGTGCGCGGAGCGCAACGCGTGCATATCCTTCTGGATCGCGACGGTTTCGCAAAGGACAAACCGGTTTCTTTCGACGATGCGCTGACAACGATTCGATTCACGCTGGAGAATCGCGCCGCTGCGGAGCACGACGCGATTGTTCGCGTAGCAGGCCTGCCCGCAGGCGAATACAAGGCGACGGTTCAGAATCATCATCCCGCGCTGAAGCTCACGGTGAGCAGCGGAGACGAGCAACAGATTCGGATACCCGTCGATGCCTCTGGCGCTAGCGTTGCGATCACCCGCGTGAGTACCTCGGCGGAGCGCTAGCATCGAGAAATAACTTGGGCGCGGTGCCATCTCCTGTCAGTTGCTAGCGTTTTCACGAACCGGGTGACCGGGACGGTTCAGACGAGCCCTTTTCTAGGGAAAAAGCAAAATGCAAGCGATTGCAGAAAAGGCTTGACACTGCCTATTGTATATATTATATCCAACCCAGTTTCGGGGTGTCTCGCATCCGCATCGCTGATTTTCAGACTTTGCCTCGCGGCAAGGAGGGTTTATGACGCGGAGTAGAATCATATCTATTCGCTGGAGCTGCGTTCTTGGGGTGATCCTGTTTGTCGCGGTTCCTTCCCGCGGACAGATGAGTTCGCAGGGAACCGTCAACGTAACCGTTTTCGACCCGACTGGCGGGGTCGTCCAAGGAGCAAAGCTGTTTCTCCAGGACATGGCCACCAATGACAGCCACAACGGCGAAACGCAGCAGGTGGGAAGCTATAGCTTTGTCACCCTGCCGTTGGGGACGTATAGGCTTACGGTCTCCAAGGCTGGCTTCGAGAATGAAGTGCTGAATTCGGTCGTTGTCCAGGCGGGCCGCACCACCGACATCAAGGTTACGCTGAAGGTCGGAGCGGCCACGCAGACGGTGGTGGTGGACGCGAGTTCTACGCCGCTGGTTGAGCTCACTTCGAGTGCTATCGGTGCGACCATTGACGTGAAACAAATCGAAGATCTCCCTTTGCAGGGCCGCGACATCAGCTCGCTGGCGCAGTTGGCACCGGGATATACCGGTTCAAATGGATTTGGTACGTGGAACGGTCTTCCCTTGATCGCCCAAACCAACACCATTGACGGAGTCGTTTCCTCCACAAGCCGCATGAAGTTTGGCGGCAACGTGCAACCCGGGCTGGAGGCGCGTCTTGAAGACATCCAGGAAATGACCGTAGAGACAGGCCAGGTGGATTTGACCCAGGGAATGGGAATGGCCGCCATGCAGGTGAATTTCGTTACCCGGCGAGGCAGCAACGATTACCACGGGCGAGTCTTTGAAGATTTTCGCAATACGGCACTAAATGCCAACAGTTGGAATAATAATGCTATTGGCCTTCCCAGAAATCCAATCATCCTCAATGATTTTGGCGGAAGCGCGGGCGGACACATCATTAAGGACAAGCTCTTTTTCTTTGCTTCGTTCGCGATGTCCAAGCAGCCTGGCGGGTTCACTACGAGCCAGCCAGTCCTATCGGCATTGGCGCAGCAAGGGATTTTCACGTACACACAGACGGGACCGAACGGTGAGGCCAGAGGAACGGCGGTGAATCTGTTTACGCAGGTTGCGCAGCCCGCCGGCCAGCCCACCTGCAGCAGTGCGTCAAATCCATGCCAGGCCTTTGTGGCGCAACAGGCTCTTATCGCCAAAAGCGTGAGCACGCCCGGTGCGGTGCTGGTTAAGGGCACAACAGATCCCAACATCGACACGCTTACTTGGCTCGTTGGCTCTCCGCTAACGCACTACTATCCGGCATTCCGCGTGGATTACAACGTTTCGCAGAAGTTCCGCATCGATTTTTCGTTTCAGGACACGAAAATCAATCAGCCTGGGGCAGCCGCTCCTCTTTTTCCAGGCCCGGACTTCTCAAATCAAGCGGCGTTAAACAAGTCCAGCAATTACATCAGCTCGATTGGGTTGAATTGGACGGTCACGCCGACTCTGATTAACCAGTTCCGGGGCGGTTATTATTACAATTGGTATGCCTACTCGGTTGGCTCGAAACCTACGTGGGACACTTTGCCACAGGTAAGCTGGCCGATTTGCCCTCCTAACTTCGGTAGCTGCTCAGGCCAGGCGTTTAACCTGCCGATTTCCACTTTTTATCCCATTGTAAACGCTTCCGATACGGCCACCTGGGTGCACAAAGTTCACACGGTCACCTTTGGCTTTGACTTCTACCGCGAACAGGATCACTACTGGAATCCGCCGGACGGAATCCAAAACCTTGCTTTGGGTCTTGCGAGTGGCGACCCGAGTCGTGTTGCGTTTGATAAATATTTTGGTTCTGCCGGCGACAGAGGCGAGGCTGAGAACCTCTACGCGACGCTCGTAGGCAGAATTTCCGGTGTCGGTCCCGTCGGCAGCGGTTTTCCGTACGATGCGAAGACGGGCCAGTATGCGAAGACGCCTGGGTCGGCTTACAACCTCGATGAGCTATCGAAAGCCTGGGGACTTCACGCGATGGATTCTTTCCGCGTAACTCCCCAGTTGACTTTTAACTATGGTCTCCGGTGGGATTTCACGGGGGACAACCACGACCTGACTAGTGCGTACCATAGCGCCGACGCGGCTGCGATTTACGGGCCATCAGGCGTGGGTAACGTATTCAAGCCCGGGACGCTCACGGGCGACCAGAATCCCCAATATGTTGCGAGCAGCCATCAGTACAAACCGTGGAACGTAACTCCCCAGCCGACTATCGGGCTGGCCTGGAATCCGACTTATTCGGAAGGTCTTTTGGGAAAATTGTTCCATGGAGGTAACACGGTGATTCGCGCTGGCTTTGACATCAAGCGCTTTACCGAGCCTTATCAGTATTTCTGGAATAACGCCTCGAACCATGGCTTGGCGTTCTTCCAAAGCTTTTCGCTACAGCCAGCCAACGGTGGAGGGACGGGCACCTTCACACCCGGTAGCCTCACACTGGCCCCTAACCAACAGCCGCTGCCAGATACTCTCTTCTTGAAATCGCCCCCAGCCTACGCAGCCAGCATACCGGAAACCGACTATACCTGGAATTATTTCTGGGGCGCTTCCGGCTTCGATCCCCACATTAAGCAACCTTATGTTCAGGAATGGAACCTGGGCATTCAGAGGCAACTAGGCTCAAGCAATGTCCTGGAGGTGCGGTATCTCGGGCATAGAAGCGTGCATCAATGGATACAGATTAATCCCAATGAGGTCAATATCTTCGAGAACGGCTTCCTGAAGCAGTTCCAAGCTGCTCAGGCCAACCTGAAGGCCTGCATGGCGAATCCAGGTTGCGCGTCGAACCCGAGTTTCGCCAATCAAGGATTGCCTGGCCAAGTAGCTTTACCCATCTTTGATGCGGCATTCGCCTGCCCGCCAGGAGGATCAGGGTGCACGCCGGGGGCAGACTACACCAACGGTGGATTTATTACAGATCTGAACCAGGGAGGTGCCGGCGCCTTGGCTTCACAATTGGCGTACCCCTTCGGGACCGTTCCATACATTTGCAACTTGGTTGGGTCTTCGCTGTCGCCTTGCACAACGCAGTATGGCTACACGTCTCCGGGAGCCTACCCGCTGAATTTCTTCCAGGTCAATCCGCTCGGTGCTTCTTTTCCAGGCGTAACGCAGAGTTTGATGCAAGCGGGTGGATACGGCAATTATCACGCTCTCCAAGTGGACTTCCGCCAGAAACAGTGGCACGGTATGCAGTTTGATGTGAACTACACGTGGAGTCATACACTAGGGCTGCAGCCGGAAAACTACCAAGGATCGGCAGCCGCGTGGCTGGGCGCCGTCAATGTGTTCACGCTCCGCAACCTGAGACAGAGTTACGGGCCCACCAACTTCGATCTGCGGCACGTGATCCACGCCAGCGGAACATTCGAACTTCCCTTTGGGCACGGCAAACCCGTTCTCAATCGCACCGGTGCGATCGATAAGGTGGTCGGCGGATGGACTCTGGGAACAATCTTTACCTACCAGACCGGCTTCCCCTTCCAGCTGTTTGGAGGTTACAACACCTTTAACGACTACGCTGATGGTGGCCTAAACTTGAGCGGCGTAACCGTCTCGCAGTTGCAGCACGCGATCGGCGTCTTCCAACCAACGGCAAGTCAGTGCCCCGCGGGCCAACCTTGCACCATTAAAGACATCATCAATCCTTCGATGTTTGGCAGTGGGGCAGGTACTTGCAACTCGGTCCTTAAGGGCGTTTGCCAAAACACGACCCCTGGAACATTTGGATTCAACCCGTGGCTATACGGGCCTCACCTGTGGAATGACGATATGTCGCTTTCGAAAGTCGTCCCAATTGGAGAAAAGGTTCGCTTTTCCCTGCAGGCCGAGTTCTTGAACGCGTTTAACCATCCGAACTGGGGGAATTCGGGAAATTTTATTAACTCTTCCGGCTTCGGGACCACGGGGATACAGAATTTCACGAACGTGCCCTCGAGAATTAACAACGGTGCGCGTGTCGTTGAGTTGCGGGCCAACATTTCGTTCTAACCCAGTCAAGACGCTTTCATCTGACTGGCGGTGGAGGCATTCACCTTGCAAGTTTCCCCCCCACCCCGGGGATTGCGGTGGATGCCTCCTTTTCTGTTTCTATCACTGCCTTTGCGCTTGGGTTCCCGTTCGGCCAACATCGCAATCGTCCTCTAGCGGTATACTGCACTCGCTGGAAAAGCATTCTGCATTGTCTGTTTATGGATAGATCCGTTCAGCGCCTCTTTATGATTCCTGCCGGAATTCTGGCCGCCGCGGCCGCTGCTGCCCAGACGCGGCCGGC
>Ga0210406_10007551_pt1 | contig 11018 bp, 13 predicted proteins | sample IncBWC30MmetaG_FD_155454 | JGI IMG/M metagenome (GOLD analysis project Ga0210406, IMG submission 155454) | Forest soil microbial communities from Barre Woods Harvard Forest LTER site, Petersham, Massachusetts, United States - Inc-BW-C-30-M | ecosystem: Environmental > Terrestrial > Soil >... | reverse complement strand
TGTCGGCATGAGCAAGTATAGCCCGGCACAGCGCTTCGATCAGCACAAGGCGGGTATTCGCGCGGCGGGCAGCGTATTGAAGCGAGGCATCGAAGTGCTCACGGGACCGACAATGCATTTGCAATACATCAAGCGCGGCGAGGCAGCGCGCATCGAAGGCGAGCTGGCTCTGGCGCTCGCCGAGGCCGGCCTCCAGGTCATGGGCGGCCACTAATGATACTCATCGGCATGTTCGATTCTCCTTTCGTACGGCGCGTCGCGGTCAGCATGAATTTGCTGCAAATGCCCTTTGAACACCGCAACTGGTCGGTCGGCAAGGATTTCGAGCTGATTCGCCAGTTCAATCCACTCGGCAGGGTTCCCGTCTTGGTGCAGCCCGACGGCGACACGCTGATCGAATCCGCTGCAATATTGGATTTCCTCGATGAACGCGCAGGGCCCCAGCGCGCGCTGTTGCCCCGCGCGGGCGAGCTGCGGCGCGAAGCGCTGCGCATCATCGCGATCGCCGTTGGCGGCGCGGAGAAGGGCGTCACGCAGGTGTACGAGACGGCATTTCGACCGCCCGAGAAGCGCTATCGGCCCTGGGTGGAGCGCTGTCATACCCAAATGCACGCGGCGCTTGGCGAGCTGGACCGACTCTGCCAGGTGCGCGGCGATGAGTGGCTGATCGACACCCGAATCACCCAGGCGGACATTACCGCCACCTGCGTCTATACATTCCTGAGCGATGCGCTGGGAATCAATCGCGAGACAGTGGTATACCCGGCCTTGAGCGCGCTGGCGGGACGATGCGAAGCTCTGCCCGAATTTCTGGCGGTCAAGGCTGATTGGTTTGCGCCGGGTAATCCCTAGGAGCCTGTCTGAGTATTACGCGTGAGCCGCGTTGGCTCTGCATGGGAGCGGATGCAAGCCGCGCAACACCGCAGACGCCCCTTCCAGAGCCAACCCTTCGAGAGCGGACGGATTTGCCTTCATTCGTCGTTGTCGCCTCCTCATTGGGATCAAACCCAACTTCGTCGGCTCCGCCTCGACGATCAGCAAATCCGTCACGCTGGCCGCCACGGGGAATACTCAGACAGGCTCCTTAGGATTACAATCGGCGCATGGTCGTCGTTCACCACCTCAACAACTCCCGGTCGCAGCGGGTGTTGTGGTTGCTCGAGGAACTCGGCGTACCTTATGAAGTGAAGCGCTACGAGCGGGACGCAAGGAGCATGCTCGCGCCGCCCGCGTTGCTCGCGGTCCACCCGCTCGGGAAGTCTCCGGTGATCGTCGACGGCGATGTCACCGTCGCGGAGTCCGGTGCAATCATCGAATACCTGGTGGGAAAATACGGCGATGGACGCTTGATGCCTCCCGCCGGTACCGCGCAGCGCCTGCGCTATACCTACTGGATGCATTATGCGGAAGGCTCTGCCATGACGCCGCTACTGTTCAAATTGGTGTTCGATCGGATTGCCGCGAATCCCTCACCCTGGCCCGTCAGCACGATTTCGCGCCGCATCGCGTCGAGCGTGACCAATGCCTTTATCGCACCCAACTTGCAGCGCCATTTGGACTACATCGAGGGCGAGCTGAATTCGCATGCCTGGTTCGCCGGGGAGCAATTCACGGCCGCCGATGTTCAGATGAGTTTCCCGCTGGAAATTGCCGTGCCGCGGGCCGGATTGAACACCAGCCGTCCGAAATCGATGGCTTTTCTCGAGCGGATTCACGCGCGCGATGCCTATAAACGCGCGCTGGAACGCGGCGGGAAGTACGACTACTAGATTAAGACTACTAGACTAATAAGTAAGAGGGGGAGTTGCCATGTGGAAGTCGCTTGCCAAGAGCGCTGCATTGTCCGGCGTTCTGTTGTTCATCGTTTCCGGCTGCGGACAATCGCCACCGCCTCATCCCGCGCCCAAGGGACCTTCGCCGGCGAGCCAGACCTGGCTCAAGGTCGCGAATGCCTTTGTCGAAGACTACATGCAGGCGCAACCCGCCTTTGCCGTGCATTCGGGCCGCCACGAATTCGACGGGCAGCTGGCGGATTTGAGCGCGCACGGCATCAAGCGGGAAATCGCGCGCCTTCATGATGAGCGCGAGCAGATCGCAGGCGTCGATCCCAATGCTCTCGAGCCGCGCGAGCGCTTCGACCGCGAATACCTGCTGGCCGTGGTCGACAAGGATCTTTTCTGGATAGAAAAGACGCAGTTTCCCTTCAGCAATCCCGCCTGGTATTTGGAACAAATCGATCCGGATATCTACTTGAGCCGAAACTACGCGCCGCTGGATAAGCGCATGAAGGCTTACATCAAGTATGCCCAGGGCATCCCGAAGATGGCGGCCTCCATCAAGGAAAATCTCAAATCGCCCCTGCCCAAGACTTACGTGGAATTGGGGATCGAGGAATTCGGCGGGCTTGCGGATTTTTATGCCAAGAATGTCGCGACGGTGTTTGCAACGGTCTCCGACGCCGATCTGCAAAAGCAGCTGAAAGACGCCGATGCGGCGGCGGCGCAGGCGATGAACGCCCTCAAGGATTACCTGGTGGGCGAGCGCAAGAACGCGACGGACAAATATGCCTTTGGGCCGGAATTGTTCGCGCAAATGGCGAAGCAGACCGAGCAGGTCGATCTGCCGGTCGGCGAGATCGAGGCCGCGGGCCGCGCCGATCTTGACCGCAACACCGCGGCATTGAAGGCGGAATGCAGTACCTACGCGCCGAAGGCGTCTTTGGCCCAATGCGTGGGGAAAATGGCGGCGAACAAGCCCAAAGGGGGCCCCGTCGAGGAAGCGCGCAACCAGTTGAAGATGCTCAAGGATTTCATCGTCCAGAATAAGGTCGTTTCGATCCCGAACAACGACGAAGCCCTGGTGGCGGAAGCGCCACCGTACAATCGGTCCAACGCCGCCTTCATCAATACTGCGGGCCCGTACGACAAGGGCGTGGCCTCCGTCTATAACATCGCGCCGCCGGATCCGAAGTGGAGTAAAGCGGAACAAGCCGCTTATATTCCCGGCGAAGCCGCGTTGCTGTTCACGTCGGTTCACGAGGTCTGGCCGGGTCACTTCCTGCAGTTCTTGCATTCGAACGCCAACCCGGACAAATTCGAAGGGCTATGGGTGGGATATGCTTTCGCCGAAGGTTGGGCCCATTACTGCGAGGAAATGATGGTTGAAGTGGGTTTGGCCAAAGGCGATCCGGAAAGGCATATCGGCCAACTGAATGAGGCGCTGCTGCGCGATGTGCGCCTGTTGTCTGCCATCGGACTGCATACGCATGGGATGACCGTCGCGCAATCCGAAAAAATGTTCAAAGAGCTGGCCTTCCAGGATGCCGGCAATGCACGCCAGCAGGCCGCCCGCGGGACCTACGATCCGGCGTATCTGAATTACACGCTGGGCAAACTGATGATTCGCAAGCTGCGCACCGACTGGCTTGCCAAGAGCGCGGGCGCCGGATCGGCGCCGCCCAAAGCGGACGATCAGACCAACTTGCATGATTTTCACGACAAGTTCCTGTCCTTCGGGGGTCCGCCCATTCCCTTGCTGCGCAAGGAAATGCTGGGGGCCGGCGGCAATCTACTTTGACGCTGAGGCGTCCGAACTGCCGAGCCCGATGATGATCCCGCTGTCCGCCCAAGCGCCCAGAAGGCTTGCGGCGGCGGCGGGAATTTCTTCTTGCGGCAGCAAGGCGCCCAAGCCTTCACAAATCTGCGCGAAATCACTGCCGCGCAGCGCGGCATCCAGGGCCGCCGATTCCACCGCGTTCATCGATCGAAAATAGTTCTGCAGATTTTGGCGCCACAAGAGCCACTGCACAGGCGCGTCCGACGGTTCCGGACCCGGCGGCGTCTCATCGATGCTCATCGCCTTCCAAACGGCTGCAGTGTTCCAGCTTAGAGTCAGACGGCGCAGCGAAGGGTGGAAATGGAACGTAAGAGAACCCCACGCGGCCGGCTCGACCGCAGAAAGATCGACACGCTGCAAAGATGGCGCATCCGTTGCATCGAACACCTCGGAGAGAGTCCACTCGAGAAGCGCAACTTCCGAGAGAATGGGCGCATCGCTGTAAGGAACGCGGCCCGCCATGAACTCCGACAATTCGCGGCCGTACCAGCGAATCGAGCGAAATACCGAGGGGTGCGCCGCGACGTAGGCTTGCCCTAATTCAATCCAGGCCTCATCGCCGAGCAGCCCATGCAGAACGGGATAGGTTTCGTGCAGCGCATCGATCAGCCGCACCTGGTAGGCATTGCGATAAATCGCCAATCGATCGGCCGCACGCAGCGGCGGTGCATCTACAATGGCCGCCGTAACGCTGCTTTCCTCTCCCAGCAAGTGGCGCTGCATGTCCTGCTGCAGCTCGCGCAGCCGAATGTGCGAGGATCTCATGCGGCCTGCCGCGAGTGGCGCGCGGCAAGGTCGCGCGCCACGTCAAGCTCCGCCACCAGCTCGCCCAGTTCCGGAATGTTGTCGTCGCGCTCGATCATGGTCGGCACTTCGCCAAAAATCGTGAGGGCTTGACGGTATAGGTCCCAGACGGGTTCGATGATGGGATGATCATGCGTATCGATCAAATGTCCGCCCATATTGCTGTGGCCGGCCAGGTGAAACTGGCGCACGCGAGATTTCGGCACAGCCTGCAGGTACTTCACGGGATCGAAGCCGTGGTTGACGCTGCTGACATAGATATTGTTGATGTCGAGCAAGATGTCGCAATCGGCGCGCGAAGCAACCTCGCGCAAGAAGTCCCACTCGCTCATCTCGTCCGCGTGAAAGCTCAAGTAGCTGGACACGTTCTCCAATAGGATCTGCCTCCCCAGCGCCTCCTGTACTTGACTCACCCGCGCAACCACCGAGGTCAATGCCTCTTCGGTATAGGGCAGCGGCAGCAAATCGTGCAAATTCCGCCCTTCGACCCCGGTCCAGCACAAATGATCGGAAATCCAATGCGGTTCGATGCGCGCGGCCAGGCTGCGCACACTGCGCAAGTAGTCGAAATCGATGGGATCGGTGCTGCCGATCGAGAGCGAGACGCCGTGCATCACCATCGGGAATCGCTCGCGGATGCGTTCGAGGTAGTGAAGCGGCTTGCCGCCGGGGACCAGATAATTCTCAGTGATGACTTCGAGCCAATCGATCGCATGAGGCTCGTTTAAGATGGCCTCATAGTGGGGAGTTCTTAGCCCAAGACCGAAGCCGGAGAGTTTCATCAAGATGGGGCCGGGCGGTGAAACCCGGCCCCCTAAGTCAATGCTTCAGCGCTTACTTCGCGGGGGCAGCCTTGGCTTTTGCAGCGGCGCAGGCTTCTTTGGTCATGGAGACAAAGCCCTGACCCTTGCAGCTGTTCATGCCTTTGCAGCTATTCTTCGCGGACTTGCACTCGGAGGTCCCCTTACAGGAATTTACGCCCTGGCACTTCACGGTGGCGGCATCCGCTGCAAATGCAGTGGTGCTGATTGCGGAAGTGAACAGCATGGCAGCGGCAGCGGCCATGGCGGCGCTCGACAGTTTGATGCTCTGCATTTTTTGATTCCTCAATAGTTTTGGACGCAGCGGAATTGCTGCTCATGTAAAAGACCCGGCCAACGGCGTCATTATTACCCAATTATCTAAGCTGATGGCTGTTTCAATCGGGCTACAGCGCGGGTCGGCTGCTCGTGCCAGCCCGTGCTAAATGACGGTTTCTTAATGTTGAATCCGAGCGCATCCAATCGTGCGATCAGGCCGAATAGCATCCTGGCGGGGTCGAGGTTTCACACACGAAGGGGTACGCCATTTATAAAGAGCCGGCAGAGTCTCGACGCCTCACTGAAGACCTCCGCATGGGGCGAGAGGGACCTTACCCGCGTTGCATGTGGCCTTGCTCTTCATCAGGTCGCGCGCGATTTTGAGCTGCACCGCGTAGTCCTCAAACTCCATGGCATCCAAGCACCACTTGGACGGCAGACGCGTGCCCACCGTCGCGTCATCCCTGCAGAAAAAGGTTTTGCCGCTGTACACTTCCGCGTGGAAGCCATACTCCCGGGCTTTCTTTTGAGCCTGCGGCGACGGCATGGTCTTCGTCGCCGGCGCGGCTATCTCGGTTGCCGCTAAATTTGCATTCGCGGCAGCGACGGCATTGGCCTTGGCGATTAAGGCGGCGGCATCCTCGGCTTCCCCCGCCTGCCCGACAGGGGGCGTTGCCTGCGGTGTCCCGGGTGCTGATGCCGGGTCGGACACGGGCGCGGCGGTGGACGGAGCCGAGGTTGGCTCAGGGCGTTGTTGCTGGACTGCCGACGCGCCGATCGCGACGAGGGAAGCTAAGGTCAAAACAACGAATCTCGTAAAACTCATTTTGGTTTCTCTCCCTGTAAGACCTGAATTCTAGTGGCCGCCGCAATTGCCGCCGCAGCCGCGCTGCTTGAGCTGATCGCGCTCAAATTCCTGCTGTTCGAGCACGATGGCCAGCTGGAGCTGAGTTCCGCACAGCTTTTTAGTGAATCGGGAGCCGAGGATCGGTTCTTCGCGGCAATACACAGTGGCGCCATGCTGAACTTCCGGGCGCCAGCCGGCCAATATCGCTCGCTTCCTGAAGGATTTGTCTTCTTCGGGCTTTCCGCTCTGCGAAGGCGTTGCTTGTTTCGCGGCGGCAGCAGCGGCGTTGGCTTTTGCGATCGCGGCGGCCGCCTCGGCGCTCGACGCTGCATCGTCGCCGGCGGATGCCTGCGGCGCGAAAGCCTGCTCGGCCATGAGCGCGATAACGCAGCCGATAATTAGCGCTAAGCGCACGCGTCACTTACCGCCGCAATTTCCGCCGCAGCCGCGCTGCTTCAACTGGTCTTTTTCATACTCCTGCTGCTCCAAGACAACGGCGAGCTGTGTCGGAGTCGCGCATTTCTTCGATGAGAATCGGGTGCCGACATCGGCGGACTCCCGGCAATAGAGCGTGGTGCCGTTTTGCACCTCGGTGTGCCATCCAGCTTTCTTGGCCATTTTGGCCAGCGTGGCTTCATCGGTAATCTTGGTGGGAGCGTGTGCCGCAGCCGCTGCTGCTGCGGCATTGGCCTTGGCTATCATCGCGGCGGTAGCCGCGGCTTCCGCATCCGCGGAATCAGAACTACTGGCCGCAGTTGAGCTCGATGTCGCCGGCGTCTTGGTAGCATCGGGGGCTTGCTGCGCAGACGCAATACCGCCGGCGCACGCAACTGCACTCACCAGAATCAGGGGAAGAATTTTCGAAACCACGACTCGCACTCCTTTGTCACCGGCTCGATCCCATGCTCATGCGCGGCTTGCTGGTCATGCTCTGCACGTTGCCGCAGAAGTCGGCGCCGTAGCAACCATTCCTCATCGCCGCATCCCGCGCAACTTGCAACTGCGAGAGGAATGCCGAAAATTGATCCTCTCGCACGCAGCGCTTGTTTGTAAATCGGGTGCCGTCAATGGGCACTTCCTTGCAGAATACCGGAATGCCTTTCACGACTTCCGGTCGAAAGCCAAACTCCAGTGCCTTTTGCGATCCACGGGCGGCGGGGTTGTAGGTGTCGGGGCCGCAGTTGCCGAGTTGACTGGCGCCGCAGTTGCGGTATTGACCGGCGCCGTGCTGCTTTGTACAGCCGAGGGCACCTTTGCCGCCGGCTCGTCCGCGCAAACGGGCGGGCCGGTTATGGCCGCCACGGCACAGATCGGCGCCATCAGATGATTTGTCAGCCTCACGCCAGCACCCCGTTCTAACCGCTCGGGCGGCCGGATTATAGTCGATGTGCACTGCGCTCCGTTATTGCGCCAGGGCCACGGCGTGCCGCACGGGGGCAAATCGCACCGCTGCGCGGTCGAGCCAGGCAAGTCCCCGTCTGATTTCAGCCGCATTCATGGCGCGAGCCTGGCTCATTACGTCGCGCCTTAACGCGGCGTCATAGGCATGTTCGGGCGCCTTGGAGTAGCGGCGCATGTCCGGCCCCTCCAGTATCGCGCGCACTTCTGTTGCGGCCGCCGCGACGTCGAAGTGCCGTAGGACGGACAAGAGAAGCGCCGCCGGGTCGGCCAGAAACCGATCGAAGTCGACCCGAAATACGCGCCCATCGCTGGAATCGGCAGCCTGTGCCAATGCCGACATCTCGCAGGCCCAGGCGAGCGCCAGCATTTCTCCTTCACTCAAGTCTGCCAGTTGCCATACTGCATCGCCGATGCGGCGATGCAGGCGCCGTAAGCGACCGGGCGCGAGCAGCTTGGCTTCTTGCCGCGAATTGGGTCCCCCCAAAATCGTGGCGATATAGCTTTCGGGCGAGACGAACATCAGCACGGCTTTGGGCATGGACGCGCGCGCCAGAAGCTCGGCTGCGAGCTCGGACACGAAACTTGTTGCCTTGATCACCGCGAGTTGCGGCGTTTCGAAGGTGCGCGACAACAATCTCAAGCCGAATCCGACGCGGGCACTGAAGTCGGGCCAAGCGCGCGGCTGCGCTTGCTCATCGCGCAGTTGCGCAAAGGTCCGCAGTATCATCGGCTCGCGCAGCGAAAATACGGCGTCATGGGCGCCAATCAGGCGCGACAGCAGGGTCGATCCCACATGGCCAATATGGAAAATAAATCCGCAACGCTCATCGAGCCCGGCGGCCTCGATAGCCGCCCCCAACTGCGTCCAGGCAAGTGCACGCTGTGATGTTTGCGGGGTGAGCAGCCGCGCATCGAGGAAGCTGGCCTGCTCATACTCGGATCTTTTGACGCGAATGAATGCAACGCTGTCGGTGGGCAGCTCCAGCGCATAGGGGAACAGCTCCGGCGAGCGACCCAATTCCTCCGCAAGTTCATTCATTCCAGTCAGTTTCGCACCACCCCGCTGCTTTCGCGAGCGTGCGTTTATACTTGGCGATGTTGCTATCGAAAATGGCGGGAAAACCGATGTTTCTTCAAATTGACAATTATCTGACGCCGGCCGAAGTGCAGGACATCGCGGAGCTGGCCCGCGAGGCAAAATTTGTCGAAGGGCGCCGGTCCAACCCCCACAACCATACGAAGGACAATGTCATCGGGGATCCCGCCGATCCGACTGCCCAGAAGGCATCGCAAATTGCCTTGACGGCGCTGCAGCGCAATGAGCAGTCCCGAAATTTCGCTTTTCCTCAGCGCATGGCTGTGCCGTCGCTGGCTCGCTACGACGTCGGCATGAAGTACGGAGCTCACATCGATGCCGCGTTCCTGCCGCTCGGCCCCCAGCCGCTGAGATCCGATGTCTCCTGCACCATGTTCATTTCGAGCCCCGCCGACTATGAGGGCGGCGAGCTGGTCATTTACCTGGGTTCGGAAATCGTGCACATCAAGGGAAACGCGGGCTCCGCAGTTTTTTACGCATCCACCAATGTGCACCAGGTGGAACCGGTGCGATCCGGATCACGGCTGGTGATGATTACGTTCATCGAAAGCCAGATCCCCGACCCGCTGCAGCGCGACTTGCTGTTCTCCCTCGGCGAGGTGCGCGCCTTCGAGGCCGCGAAAATGGAGTGGCGCACGCGCACGCAGCTCGACTACGTGTTCGCCAACCTGCACCGTATGTGGTCGAGGTAGTGAAATGATTGGTCAGAACGACGATCGACGTATTCGGCACTTGATCGAGACCGCGGCGCAAGCCTCGGCCAGCGGCCGCATGCAGGAGGCCGATCGCCTGGTTCGGCAAGCCGAGGCCGAGGCGCCGCGGCATCCGTTGGTTCTCAACGAGAGCGCGCGGCGATTGTTGCTGAGCGGCGATGCCGCCGGCGCGTACGCGCTACTCAAGCAGGCCGTGAGCGAGGAACCCTCGCAGGCCTCCATTTGGCTCAATCTAGCCGCGGCGCTGCGCGGCCTCAAGCGGGCGGAGGAGGAAATGACGGCCATCGACAAGGTGCTCGCCCTCGAACCGCGCAATCTGCGCGCGATGCTGCAAAAGGCGTCGCTGCAGGAGTTGCAGGGCAAGCCGCGCGCGGCGGCGATGACCTATCGCTACGTCTTACAGAGCGTGCCGGCGGGAGCCCTTCCGCCGCAGTCGCTGCGGCCGGTTTTCCAATACGCGATACAATTCGTCGCGGCCAACGACAAGGAACTCGAGGAGTTTCTCGAGGGACGGCTCAAGGTCCTGCGCGAGCGCTTCAAGGATGAGCCGCTGCAGCGATTCGACCGCTGTCTGGAGACATTGCTGCGCAAGAAGCCGGTGTATCGGCCGCAGCCGAGCTTCATGTATTTTCCGCGCCTGCCGGCGCTCGAGTTCTACGAGCGCAGCGATTTTCCTTGGCTGGACTCCATCGAAGCGGCGACCGACGAGATTCGTTCAGAGCTCATCCATGTGCTGCAGGAGGGACCCTCGGTGCTCAAGCCCTACGTGGACATTCCGGCGGGAATGCCCCTCGATCACTGGCGCGAGCTCAATCAATCGCGCCGCTGGGGCGTCTACTATCTGTGGCAGGAAGGCGTCGCCATTCCGGATCACATTGCGCGTTTTCCGCGCACCGTTGCGGCGCTTACGGCGTGGCCAAGGTGCGAAGTCCCCGGCTGCAGCCCCACGGCGGTATTTTCCATTCTCGACGCCAAGACGCGGATCCCGCCGCACTCCGGAGTGTCGAACACCCGGCTCATCGTGCATCTGCCGCTGATTGTCCCGCCGGGCTGCGGATTTCGAGTGGGCGCCGAGCGCCGCGAGTGGCACCCGGGTCAGGCCTTTGTTTTTGACGACACCTTCGAACACGAAGCCTGGAACGACAGCGATGTGCCGCGCGCCGTGCTGATTTTGGATATCTGGAGCCCTCACCTGAGCATCGCCGAGCGCGAAATGGTGAGCAGGGTCAGCGGCGATGTGAGCGAGTTTTACGGTACCGGCTCGTATCGCGAAGGCGGCTCGTGACCCCGGCGATTGCGCGCGATCCGCAAGCCGATCACGCGACCTTGAGCGCAGTCCACGCGGCCGCGCAGCGCGGCGCGCATGCGGAAGCCGCGGTCATGGCCGCGGCGGCGTTGGCGGACGGGCTCGAGCATCCGCTACTGTTCAATGTGGCGGCGCTGCAGCTCGAATTGCAGGGCCG
>Ga0210406_10007549_pt1 | contig 11021 bp, 10 predicted proteins | sample IncBWC30MmetaG_FD_155454 | JGI IMG/M metagenome (GOLD analysis project Ga0210406, IMG submission 155454) | Forest soil microbial communities from Barre Woods Harvard Forest LTER site, Petersham, Massachusetts, United States - Inc-BW-C-30-M | ecosystem: Environmental > Terrestrial > Soil >... | reverse complement strand
CTTATACGTAGCGGTCTACAAGGGTAATTATATTAGAAATTAAGGGGAAGTCAAGGAAAATTTGGAGTCACTGGAGGATAGCTGCAACCCGTTGCAGATGTTCAGTTTTCAGCCAGACACTACTGGCAAATCAGAAGTCACGGAGTCACTCATGACCCACGAAAAATTCGAAGGCGAGCGCACCCTGATGCGCATCCACATTGGCGAATCGGACAAATGGCACAGCAAGCCCCTCCACGAAGCCATCGTCGAGATGCTCCGCAAAGATGGCTTCTCCGGCGCAACCGTGCTGCGAGGAGTCGGCGGCTACGGCGGCTCGAGCATCTATCACACCGACAAGCTCCTGCGCCTCTCGCAAGATCTGCCCATCATCCTCGAGGTCATCGAATCCATCGAGCGCATCGAAAAAATCCTCCCCCGCCTCGATGAAATGGTCGACGGCGGCCTCATCACCCTCGAAAAAGTCCGCGTCATTCTGTACCGCGCCGCCAAGAAATAGAGCCAGCCCTCTGGAGTACGGCAACTCTGCTGCCGCTTTTGTGCTCGCTCCGCCATCTCAATATGGAATTTCAGGCTAAATCACGATCCAGCGAGTTCCGAACTTTTAACTTTGAACTTTCAACTGTAAACTGCCTTCCCATGCCCGACACCCCGGAAAAACAATCCTGGCTCAACCGCACCGTCCTCGGCGTCGGACTCACCAGCCTCTTCAGCGACTGGAGCCACGAAACCGCCACAGCCGTGCTCCCCGCATTCCTGGCCGCTATCGGCGCAGGCCCGGTCTGGCTCGGCGCCATCGAAGGCATCGCCGACGGGCTGTCCAGCTTCACAAAGCTCGCCGCAGGCCACTACACCGATCGCTTAAAACGCAGAAAGCCTCTCGCCGTATTTGGCTACGCCTTCACCGCGCTTGCCACGGCGTCGTTCGCCTTCGCAACGCACGCCTATCATGTACTCTTTGGCCGCGTCGCCGCCTGGCTGGGCCGCGGTGTCCGCTCTCCCGCGAAGAAAACCCTGCTCGCCGCCGACGTCCCGCCGAACGCCTACGGCCGCGCCTTCGGTTTCGAACGCTTGATGGACACGGTAGGCGCCATCGCGGGCCCTCTCACCGCGCTCTGGTTGCTCGAAGCCACCGGCCATTCTTACCGCAAAGTTTTTCTCTGGACGCTTCTGCCCGGCCTCGTCGCCGTCGCGGCTTTCTGGCTGCTCGTCCGCGAGCGGCCCATCGCCGCTCGCCCGCAACGATCCTTTATCCTCGGTTTGAGGGCGCTGCCGCTCCCCTTCCGCCGGTTGCTCGTAGGCGTAGGAGTCTTCGGCGCGGGCGATTTTTCGCACACCCTGCTGATTCTCTACGCGACGCGAATGCTGGCTCCCAGCCACGGAATGGCCCGCGCCGCGAGCTTCGCCGTCGGCCTCTACACCCTCCACAACGTTTTCTATGCCGGGTCTGCGTATCTGAGCGGCTGGCTAAGCGACCAGGTCCCCAGCCGCAAAGCCGTGCTCGCCGCGGGCTATGCGCTCGCCGGAGTCACCGCGATTCTTCTCTGCACCGGAACACATTCCCTGTGGCTGCTCGCCCTGATTTTTGTCCTCGCGGGCCTTTACCTCGGCACCGAAGAAGCGCTCGAAGATTCTCTCTCCGCCGAGTTGGTCCCCAAAGAACAACACGGCATGGCCTTCGGCACCCTCGCTGCCGTCAACGCCGTCGGCGACTTCCTCTCCAGCCTCCTCGTCGGTTTCCTCTGGAGTGCCTTCAACGTCCAAACCGCCTTCGCCACCTCAGCTTTCCTTTTCATCATTGGTGCTATATTGATTCTGCGGCTTCGCTAGGAGTCTGGTTTGAACCTCGCCATGCCCGACGACTCCAGAGCCACTCCCCGCGACTTTCTCGCCGTCGAGCGGACCTTTCTCGCCTGGATTCGCACCGGCTTAGCTCTCATGGGTCTAGGCTTCGTCCTCGCCCGCTTTGGAATTTTTCTGCGGGAGTTCAGCCTCAATCAGCTCAATCTTTCGGCCCAGTCATTTGGCCTCTCCCTCTGGTTTGGTACCGCGCTGATTTTTCTTGGCGTGCTCGTCTGTCTACTCTCGCTTGTCCGTTATCGCCAACTGCTGCAGCAGCTTCAGCAGTCCGAAGCCCCGCTCTCGAGCCCCTCGGCGCTGGCTGTCACCGTCGCTCTAGTCCTCGCGGTCCTGGGCGTGGCCATGGCCATTTATCTGATTTCCGTTAGACCGATCGCCCAGGACAATGCATCTAAACGGCGGGAGACTTCGATGTCGCCAATGCCAGAGATCGGCATCCTTCGCACCGCCAGCAATCATTCCGTCGACGAAACCGTTACCCGCTTGCAGGGCATCCTTCAATCCAAAGGGGTAAAACTCTTCACCATCGTCGACCATAGCGGCGAAGCCGCCAGCGCCGGCTTGAAAATGCCAAACACCAAGCTGCTCATCTTCGGCAACCCCAAGGCCGGCACACCGCTGATGCTCGCTTCGCCCAGCGCCGCGCTGGATCTCCCGCTCAAAATCCTCATCGCCGAAGACGCCACTGGCAAAGTCTGGATCTCCTACAACGCCCCCGCCTACCTCCAGGCGCGCCACCATCTCCCGTCTGACCTGCTCCCCAATACCGCTGTGATCGATACGTTAGCGGCCAAAGCCGCCGAATGAGTTGCTGGCTTGCTTCTCTTTTAGGACTGACCTTCCGAGGTTGGACGTTCCATCTCTTCAGACAAAGGGGTTTTCGACCGCACTCCCGAAATATTTTTGGCCTGCATTCAAATCTTCCGACCAAATTTTCTGGCAGCCGCCGCGCTCGGCAGCGGCGACGATCATTCCATCGTAAAAGTGCAATCCGTACTGGGCGTGCGCTTGGACCGCGCGGAGGATGACATCCCCGTCGAGCGGGACGAGCTTGATCGGCCCAAGTGCATCCAGTAGCACAATCAAGTCTTCGGGTTTTGCACGCGGCGTTAATTTGTGAAGAAGGGTCGCCGCGAATTCACCAAGCACTTGGCTGGAGGCCGCGATCTCCCCCGCCACTGCCCTCCGAACCAGTCCCTGCGCAATCTGTTGCTTCCGCGGCTCGCTGCGGTCGTACGCGTAAACCAGAACATTCGTATCCAGAAACTCAAGCGCGCTCATGAAGATCTTCGCGCTTCCAGGTCTTCTTTCCGACTCTATATTGGAACTGTTCGAAGCTGCGCTCCAAGGCCTCCCGTTCTCGACGCGTTCGGCCTGCTGCCGCCTCTTGCCTGGCGACTTCGTTCAAATATTCACGGACGAGACCTGTCAAGGTCGTGTCGCGGTCCACGGCAATCTTGCGAACCCGTTTCACCAACTCTTCGGGCAAAGAAAGGGTGATATTCATGTACCCATAATACGTGAAACCCTTATTCTGTGCAATTTGTCTTTGCAGCACAGCATGAACCAATCGCTCCACTCTTTCTCTGCGGTCTCCGCGAACTCCGTGTTAAATTCCACATTTTCCATATTGCACTGTAAGACAACGCGTGCTAACGTCAGCGAATAAAAGGCGAATTAAAGAAAGGCGCGTTTCATGCCCGAATCGCTAGCAGTTCGCAAGGCTGGCATGTCCACGGCAATCACCCGCGTTCACGAAGTCCTCGACACCTTCGCCGCCCGCGATCACAACGGCGAAATCCTCACCGCCCTGCGCCATTTTCCTGCCCGCGAGGCCCAGTGGGCGGATTTCCCTGACTGGGTGCGTCCAGATCTCGCCTCCGCCTACGCCGCCAAAGGCATTCGCCGCCTGTATACCCACCAAGCCGCCGCTGCGGAAGCGGTCCATGCCGGAAAAAATGTCGTTATCGTCACGCCCACCGCCTCCGGCAAAACGCTCTGCTACAACCTGCCCGTCTTGAACGAAGTCCTCGATAATTCCGACGCCCGCGCGCTCTACCTCTTCCCCACCAAAGCCCTCGCGCAAGACCAACTCGCCGAACTTCACGACCTCAACCAGCGTCTGGACGACCGCTTCGGTGTTTTCACCTACGACGGCGACACGCCCGCCGACGCCCGCAAAGCCATCCGAGAAAAGAGCCACATCGTTCTGACCAACCCGGACATGCTTCACACCGGAATCCTGCCGCATCACACGCGCTGGACCCGGCTGTTCGAAAACCTCCGCTGCATCGTCATCGACGAACTGCATACTTACCGCGGCGTCTTCGGCAGCCACTTGTGTAATGTGCTGCGCCGGCTTCGGCGCATCGCCCGGTTCTACGGCCGCGATCCTCAATTTATCTGTTGCTCCGCAACCATCGCCAACCCCGGCGACCTCGCTTCACGCCTTCTCGAATCCGAAGTCGAAGTCCTCAACACCAACGGCGCTCCCGCCGCGGAAAAAACCTTCGTCTTTTACAACCCGCCCGTCGTGAATCGCGCCCTCGGCATCCGCCGCAGCTACATCAATGAATCTTCGCGCGTGGCGCAAGAATTTCTGAAACACGATCTGCAAACCATGGTCTTCGCCAACTCGCGCCTACACACGGAAATTCTCCTCACCTATTTGCAACAAGCGAATCCCCGGTTGCCGGGAAAACCGGAAACCATTCGCGGCTACCGCGGCGGCTACTTGCCGAATGAGCGTCGCGAAATCGAACGCGGCCTCCGCGATGGAAAAATCCGTGGAGTCGTTTCGACCAGCGCTCTCGAACTCGGCATCGATGTCGGTTCCCTCGATACCGTCGTCATGGCCGGCTATCCCGGCACCATCGCCGCCACGTGGCAGCGCGCCGGCCGCGCCGGCCGCCGCAGCGGAAGCTCTTGCGCCGTGCTGGTGGCTTCGTCCTCGCCTCTCGATCAATTCATCGTGCGCCATCCCGATTATTTCTTCGGCAACACGCCAGAGCACGCCTTCATTCAGCCCGACAATCTGGAAATCCTCATCAATCATCTGAAATGTGCTGCGTTCGAATTGCCTATCGCTCCAAGCGACACATTCGGCGATGTCGACTTGCCCGATCTCTGCGCGCGACTGGCCGAGGCTGGTTTTCTCCATCTCGCCGGAGAAAACTACCACTGGACGCAGGAAGCCTATCCCGCCGATACCATCAGCCTGCGTTCCGTCACCAGCGACAATTTCGTGATCATCGACGTCACCGGCGCGCCAAATGTCATTGGCGAAATTGATTTCCCCAGCGCGCTCGTGTTCGTCCACGAAAAAGCCATCTACCTTCACGGCGGCCAGCAACACCACGTCGAACATCTCGACTTCAAGGAACGCAAAGCCTACGTCAAGCGCGTCGACGTCGACTACTATACCGACGCCGTCCGCCACACCCAAGTCCGCGTCCTCGAAATCGCCGCCACTCAGCGCGGTTCTGAATCCACACCAACTGAGCAACTGGACCGCTCTTCAATTCCATTGGCGCCCTCTTCGTCCTCTACTTCCTTAACCTCGTTAGCCTCCTTTGCTTCCCCGGCCTCCTCCCATTCTCATGGCGACGTCCTCGTCCGCTCCCAAGTCGTCGGTTTCAAGAAAATCAAATTCTTCAGCAACGAAAATATCGGCGACGGCAAACTCGAACTCCCCGAAAACGAAATGCACACCACCTCTTACTGGATCACACTCGAACGCCCGTTGCTCGAATCACTTCCCTTCATCGTGAGCGAGCGCCAAAGCGGCATGTTTGGCCTGCTCCACGCCCTCGAATCCGTCGCCACCCTTCTCCTCATGTGCGATCACCGTGACCTCGGCACCGCCATCGGCGAGCGCCCTCCTGCTGCCGATTCCGAATCCACTTCCGCCGTTGTAGGGGCGGAGCATGCTGCGCCCCTTTCCGGCACGATTGAAACTTTCACTCCGTCCCGTATGGAAGACGCAATCTCCGCAGGTACCAAGGAATTCTTCGAACCAAATCTTTATCTCTTCGACGCCTACCCCGGAGGCATCGGTTTTTCCGAACCCCTCTTTCGAACGCACGATTTACTAATGCAAAAAACGCGCGAACTCATTTCCGCTTGTGCCTGCGAACAGGGCTGCCCCTCCTGCGTAGGCCCCGCCGGCGACCTCGCCCCGCGCGCAAAAGAAGCCTCCCTCGCGATCCTCGACAGGTTGTGTGCCTAAATGGCCGCAACCGCCGACAGATTTTCACGGCTCGCCGCGCTGAAGCCCACGCGCCCGCTCCCCGAGCGCCCCGCCATTCGAACCCCCGACGAAGCAGACTCGCTCGGCCGGCTCCTCGGCGCCGGCGTTGCAAGGAATCATTTCGGCGAACACCTGTCCATTCGAAACTGGTTCTCCACTCCGGAATTTTCCGACCCCTCATCCACGACCCTCGAATTGCTCTCCCGCAACCGCGACGAATCGCTCTCCCGCAAAAACCGCGCCGCGCTCGAAGATCCGGAAAAATGGCTTTTCCTCGATACGGAAACGACGGGGCTGGCGGGGGGCACCGGCACTTACGCATTCCTGATTGGTCTGGCGTGGTGGGACGCGGGGGGATTGCAGGCCGAGCAATTTTTTATGCGTGATTTTACTGAAGAATATTCAATACTTCATGAGTTATCCGCGCGCGCCGCCGAGCGGCCGGTGCTCGTTACCTTCAATGGCAAATCATTCGATTGGCCGCTGCTCGAAAATCGCTTCACGATGACGCGCTCCATCGCGGTGCCGAAGCTCGCGGCGCATCTTGACTTGCTGCATCCCGCGCGCGCGTTGTGGAAGCTGCGGCTCGGTTCCGTACGGCTCGTGGAGCTCGAACGTCACGTCATCGATGCGCCGCGGCTGGGCTGGCATCGCGAGAACGATGTGGCTTCGGCGCTTATCCCGCAGTATTACTTTGATTATTTGCGCGGCGGACCCGCCGAGCCGCTCGCCGGCGTCGTTCGCCACAATCAGATGGATTTGCGCGGACTGGCGGCGCTATTCGGAAAAATCAACTCCCTCCTTGCGGACGACGATTGCCATTCCGAAAACATCGACAGCCTGGATCTATTTGGGCTCTCGAAGTTTCTGCAACGACGCGGAGACACCGACCGGGCGCATTCCGCGTGTGCACAGGCCCTGTCGATGGGGTTGCCGGCGGAATTTCGCCCGAAGGCGCGCCGCGAGCTTGCGCTGATGGCCAAGCGCCGCGGCGAACACGCGCGCGCCGTGGAGATCTGGCTGGAAATCGTTGCCGATCTGCACGACGGCATTTATGCCTGCGAACAATTGGCCATTTACTACGAACGTCACGCCAAAGATCTGGTCAAGGCCACTGAATTTGCACGCTTGGCCATCGCCAAACTTCAGCGCAAGCGCGGCAATTCCCGCGACCCGCTCCTCACGGCGCGGTTTGCGCGGCTGGAGAAAAAGTTTCTGCAGCGGGTCGCGCGGCTGGAGAAAAAATCACGGCGGTCCTCTTCGGAGCGGCCCCGGGACGCTCGGGTGGTTGCGGCGCCAAAGGCCAGTTCAGGGCTTTGGTGAAGCCGTCGAAGATGTTGCGTGTCGCGCCTTCCATTGTTACGCATTCGTCTCCCAAACAATCCAGAAACACGCCGCTGTCCGGAGTGTCAAAAGAAAAAAACTTTGGCCGGCGAAGCAAATTCGACCGCTCGGAGTATTTCTTTTCGAGCGCTTCGGAATATTGCCCGAAGAAACGGGCTGCGTGTTCTTCGCTGTCGAGGTGCAGGCGGCTAACCAGAATGAGTTTCTTCGTCTGTTTCTGCTCGAAGACGATGTAGCGGTCGCCATCCCAGGCTGCTGCCAGAGTCTTGGCGCGGTCGTTGTCGAGGAATTGCTTCAAGACTTCCTTCCAGCCGAATTCACCCATAATGTTTTCGTCGAGCTTTATCCAGTTGTCGCCGAGCAGTTTCTCGAGAGGTGGAAGAGCGACACTCGAGGGCGTCTTGCCGGACCGGTAGAGCGCCGGGTGGAGGATCTGCTGGGTGGAAACCGGCGGCTTCTCGAATAAGCCCGGGAGGGCGGCCCATCCAGTATTTTTCATGACTGCAGCCGAAAAGGTGAGTCCGCCGAGATAGGGGAAGATCAGCGCGTCCTTGAGGAAGGGTGGAGCTTTTTGCATCGTCGGAGTGCTGCCCAAATCGCCGATCAACATCCCAGGGTCGAATTCCGGCACATCCTTCAGGGAGCGTCCCGTCCCGAGCATCAGATAGTCGACCATAGCGGCCATGGCGCTGCCCTCGAGGACGGCATCGCGCGCCAACTCAGCATCTTCGTTGGGACGGGCTGCCTTTAACCACGCCTCGATCTGGAAATGCTGGTCCTCGAGAGCGTGCGTCAGTTCATGGGCCATGACCATGCGCTGGTCGGCAAGCGGGCTCCAGTCCGCGATGTAAAATTCGCGGGTCGTCGGATCGTAGAGCCCTTCGATTTGTTCCGTGAGCACATTGATCATGAACGAATCGAGGTCGAATCCCTTGGGAAGGAGCCCAAAGGCTTCGGCGCTGCGCTGGTCGGCGTAGCGTTCGGCGGGGTTTTTGTCTTCGTTCATCTGCTTGATAACGTAGGCGCGAATTTCTTCGCGCGAACGCAGGGATTTTTTCAGCGGCGTAAGCAGTTTAAGGTCGGTGATTTGGCTCATCTGGCCGAGGACTTCGTCGGCGGCAGCAATAAACTCGGCGTCCGTGGCGGGCTTAGAATCCGTGGAAGACGGGGCGGCAGCTTCCTGGGCGTGGACAACTGCGCCACCAAGGAAGAGGATGAGGCTCAAAACTAGAGCGTGCAGCCCGAAATAGGCGTGTTTCAAATGAGAGGCCATATCGTTTTCAGAATAGCAGAATCGCGATGTGGCCGTCTGAAAGCCGGGGGAACTGGCGAGTGACGCGTGGCGAGGACGGCCAGGAATGAATGTCCAACGTGAGTGCTGGGATTGGGGGAGAAGGTTGACGGCGGAAAGTTCAAACTTCCTGCCGAAACTGCAGAGAGGATGGCCAGCCGGAGGCGTGAGTGGGGATCGAGGGGCAGCCGCCCGCACGTTACCGACAGCTATCGGGTAGGCTCGGCGGTTTCCGATTGTGTGTATACCGTTCAGAATGGGACAGTTCTGTGGCTGGTTTTGCCGTACTGTATCAAAATGAGGAAGAGTGACTTGACGGCAAAAGAGTTGTACTCCGTGCCCTGTCCTACGTGCGGTGTCGCTCCTGGGGAGCCCTGTTTGCTGCATTCAGGCGCCCCGCGCACGGAACCACACGTAGACCGGAAGCTTTCTGCGGTTGAGGCGATCGAGGCGAATAGAAATTCCCGTGGTCGTGGGCGCCCATAAATCCGCTTCCGCCCTACAATCCGACCTGTGCAGTTGTAACATGGAATCTCAGAGTCCATGAAGTTTCACTTAAGGAATGCAAGGCACTGCGGTGCCATTCAGGATTGACATGCGTGGGAAAAACTTTCGAGCCGTACAGGCAGGCCAACGGACCAACACCGAGGGAAAACAAGTAAGCAACAAAGTTCTGCTGGCAACGCCCGACAATGAATACGAGCTGATGCGCGCTGACTTGACGTATATCGACCTGCCGGATCATCTCAGCCTTCATGAGCCGACACAAAAGATCGAATTCGTCTATTTCCCGAACCGGGGAATGGTTTCACAAGTAGTGGTGACCAAAGACGGCCGGACCGTGGAAGTGGGTGTCGTGGGTAACGAGGGCTACGTTGGGGCGGGATTGGCAGCCGGCTTGAGCAGAAGTTCAGTGCGTGAAATCATCCAAGTCGCCGGCGATGGCTTCCGAATGATGGGGAACGCGCTGGAACGCATTCTGCGGTCGGCACCGCAGTTACAGGTGATATTGAGCAGGCATACGGGGCTTCAAGGAATGCAAGTCGCACAGACCGCGGCGTGCAACCGGCTGCACGATATACAGCAGCGTCTCTCGAGGTGGCTGCTGATGACGCAGGATCGGGTGAATTTGGCGGTGCTTCCGATCACTCACGATTTCATTGCAACCATGATGGGTACCGACCGATCCACGGTGAGCTTGGCGGCGGCAGTGCTGCAAAAAAAGGGAGTCATCGAATACGTGCGGGGTGCAGTAAAGGTTGTGAACCGCAGGAAACTCCAGAACTCCGCCTGTGAGTGTTACGGTGTCATTCAACAGCTGGAGGATAACCTCGGATTGAAATAGCAATTCTCGCCGGTGTTGGATACCCCACAGACAGCAGCCTCTTTCTATCGCTAATGTTCAGGGCTTGTGTATTCACTTCAATTTTTGACGTACGTTCAAAAGCGGCGACTTGGGCAGAACCTCGCTCAGGGTAATGAAAGGAGAGGCTTTTGCAGGGGCAGTGCCGTCGAAGACCAATGCTATACCGTTTTTCAGAGAAGCCTAACTGCACCAAATCGCGAGGTGGCCATGGCGGCGATGCGTCGCAAACTGGTATGGGTCGAAACACAGAATTTTCAGGGCTGGATTTGCAGCGAATGCGCATGGGCGTTCAACCCTTTGGGGCCAGTCGTTGGCCAATCCATCGACGAGATGAAGATGCACTACGAACAGCAACGCGACCAAGAGTTCGCATCCCATGTCTGCGCCGAGCACCCGAGAGCCACAAAAAATCGCCGTTAGCAAAATCACTCGTAAGCGCAGTACCGTGTGATTCTCGCGTTCAGGTCTTCGATCTTATCAAGGGCACCCAATTTCTCTTTGACACACCAGCAGGCCGACGACCTCCTCATTTCAATTTTTCTTTCGAGTGAAGTGGAAGAGCATGGGGATGTCCTTGTCATCCTGACGCCAGGTCCAAGTTTCCGTGATGTGTTCGGCGTCGTCGAAGCGGATGACGAGATGATGCTGGTGGCCCGTGGAGGGTGATTTGAGGTTGCCAGCACCGTGGTAATCGAAGCTGAGCTCCTTGATGTCGTCGGAATCGGGCACCACGCGCATGCGCGGCTGGTTGTTCGTGGGGCAATAGTGGACGAGTGCGACGCCGCCGCCATCGATGCTGTAGAGAGTGACCATTTCCTCCATACCAGCGGGCGAGAGCGTTTCCATGACAGCGGTGCCGGAGGCGAGGGCCTTGAAGCTGGTTTTCACGGCCATGCCGTGGCCGTCCTTGC
>Ga0210406_10007548_pt1 | contig 11021 bp, 8 predicted proteins | sample IncBWC30MmetaG_FD_155454 | JGI IMG/M metagenome (GOLD analysis project Ga0210406, IMG submission 155454) | Forest soil microbial communities from Barre Woods Harvard Forest LTER site, Petersham, Massachusetts, United States - Inc-BW-C-30-M | ecosystem: Environmental > Terrestrial > Soil >... | reverse complement strand
TGACAGCAACACCCATGAGAATGTGCATGAGCGCGGCCGGCGTTCCGATGGTGCGTGGCAGCCTTTGCGTGCCGCTGGCGCCGGGAACGAGTCCCAGGTTGGCCTCCGGAAATCCGATCAGGTAGTCACCATCCTCAGCGATACGAAGATCGCAGGAGAGGGCCAACTCGAATGCACCGGCCAGGGCCGTGCCGGAGATGGCGGCGATGACCGGTTTTGGCATGCTCTCGCACAGCGCCATGGCCTTGTCGAAGAATCCGCCATTGTAAGTGGCGTTCTCGGGCCACTGGCGACCGGAAGCGCGCAGGGACTCTGCGATGTCGATCAGCGCAGCGATTGTAAAATGACGAACGAAGTAACCGGGTGCGCCGCCAGTCACGACGACAACACGAACCTTGCCGTCGCCCGCGAATCCGTCCAGCGCCTCGGTGAGCGCGACGCCCATTTCGTCGTCCATGTAGATGCGCTCTGCGCTGCCAAGTGTAACGACCGCAATTCCATCGGCTGCTCTTGTCGTCAGAACATTGGCGCTCATCGGATCCTCCTGAGTTGCAACGCGTTTTACGCAGCTGTGGATCGTGCTCGAACCGCGTTCGCGGCGGTACGGATCACGTCGATCACCATGGTGGGACGCGAAAGCATGGGGACGTGGCTGCTGTCGACTTCATAGGCGGCTGCGCCCATGCGCTTCGCAACGAACCGTTCCATGTCGGGGTGGACGGTGCGGTCGTTCTTGGCGACGATGTACCAGCTTGGCTTCGATTTCCAGGCTGTTCCTCCGACCTTCGCGTTGAACAGGTCGGGAACCGGCACGCACTGGGTCGCCCAAACAAGCCTCTTTTCCTGCTCGGACAAATCGCCTGCGAAACAGTCGATGCCTTCCGGAAGCAGCCAGATACGTCCGTCGGCGACTTCGATGTGCGAGAAGACGTCCGTCTTCGGGAAGTTAGACTGCTGTGTCTCGGATGTCTCGTCGGCGTCCGGGGCGAGCGCGGCAATGTAGACCAGTCCCACAACGCGGTCGTCGGTTCCGGCGCCGGTGATGACGCTTCCGCCGTAAGAGTGACCGACGAGGATGGTAGGGCTGCTGACCCGCCCCAGCGTGCTTCTTACGGTGGCGACGTCGTCCGCGGTTGTGTTGAGCCCATACTGGGCGGCTAGCACTTGGTGACCTTCTGCCTGAAGCGCTGGGATCACTTTGCTAAAGCACGAGCCGTCCGCCCAGAGCCCGTGGCAGAACACGATGCTTGGTTTGGCTCCTGGAGATTTCATTTTAGGTCCCCCTCTCTGGTTTCATCTGTGCGGGTTTTCTCACCGTTCTGAATGCGTTTTCGGCCGACCTCGCTCCTCTGGCATCCATCCTCTTTTAATTTCCTCACCCTTGGACACGATTCGTGGTCGCGCTGCCTCTGTGAATGTTTTCCCAGATGCCACCGCGCTGGTCTTTGCGAAATCGCTCACTTTTGGAGTTTTCTGCCAAAACATGTGGGGCCGCGCTCGTTGGCACGACCGCAAGGAAAGCAAAGCCAAATCGACCGGGCGTAGCCAGCGGGATTTGCAGGTCGCTACCACCTGAAGCGGAAAACGTGATCCGCGGACGATAGTCTCGCTCGTGCGGCCGTCGTGGGGGGGCCAAGGTCGAATTCGACAAAAAAGAACGGTTTCATCAATACAACAGGGAATACAAGGGCTTCTCCTGCGATTCCATACAGCCACTTGCCAGCTGCCACAGAATGAGCCGGCTCGCGGCATCTTCGAAAATGCACTTCGGCAGTCCGACGAGGTGATGAAGGAGGGCCGAGAACTTCTGTTGGATCTGCGATGCACCGCCACCGATAGGGCAGACTTGCCAGGTGCACTCGCAGAAGCGGGACGCCAATTGCGGGAGGTCTATGCTTCCGAATTCCATGTCGTTGTCAATGGAAACGCGTGTCCGCTTGATCCCATCGTGTCCGACAAACTTACCCAAATTGGCAAAGAAGCCCTCAATAACGCGTTCCGGCATTCTCACGCGAGCCAAATCGAAGCCGAAGTGCACTATGAACCAAACCAGTTGCGGCTGCGCATCCATGATAACGGCGCAGGGGTCGACCCGAAGATACTCGAGCAGGGACATCGGAGCGGGCATTGGGGCTTGCCCGGCATGAGGGAAAGGTCCAAGAAAATCGGAACGCCGGTCGAGATTTGGAGTCAATCGGGGGCAGGGATGGAGGTGGAACTTAGAATTCCAGCGCGCTTGGCGCACGCATCTCAAGAGAATGGCAATTCCTGGTTTCAAAAAATGCGTAAGAGGGACAAGCCGAAAACGATTCGCGATTCCGGGCTAAGCTGAGTCGAAGTGCCCGATGACGAGCTACCGCTGCGAATCTGTCTCTGCATCTGCGGGATCCTCACGAAACGAGAGTAGAATACCTTTTGTTACTTTTCTTTTTGACTGCGTCGATCGATGGATTCATTGAGGAGTCTTGAAATACTCTCTCGACGGGCTATCTACTTGCTCGCCCTAGGCACTTGCGCTGTGTGCCCTCCAATTTCTCTTGCGGCACCGGATGATCAATCCCCCAAAACCTTCCAATCAAGTAGTCCGAGTCGGGCCGACAAGCTGACTCCCGCTGACTATATCCGAACCGACCTCACCGTTGATAACGGCCTTCCGAACAATGTCGTCAACGCCGTCGTAGAGACCGAGAACGGTCTGCTTTGGGTTGGCACGGAATCCGGGCTGGCCAGCTTTGACGGACGTGACTTCAGCCCGGTAAACCTCCAATCCGCCGGTTCGCCCCCACAAGGCGCAATTCATTCCTTGCTTCAATCTTCGGACGGTGATCTCTGGGTGGGCACAGATGCCGGTGCAGTGTGCATTCCAAAGGCCGCTCTCGATCAATTTAGTCCCAGCTTGTTGACCATTTATCACCTCGGCGAAGAACCGAGCAACGAGGTGCTGGAGCTCTTCGAGGCGCGTGACGGCACGCTTTGGGCGGGAAGTCATCACGGTCTGTTTCGAAAAGACTCTGGAAAGTTTGTGGAAGTGCTTTCAGGTCCCATTAGCCGAATCGCTGAAACATCAGAGGGGCACCTGCTTGTCATAGATGGTGCAAAACTCATCGAGTGGAATGGTCACCAACCCATCCAACGTCCTGATCTGGCAGCCAGCGCGGGCGTACCCGAAAGCAAAATCTTTGACGTATTCCAAGACCACGACAGAACCATGTGGTTTTCAACTCAAACGGGCACTTTTCGCCGTGGGCCGAAACCTTTACCGCCTTTGCTCCCCCTTGTGGCTTCACAAACCGCTTCCTTCCGAAGGCCGTATACCGACTCACAAGGCAACAAATGGGTTGTAAATGGAACCGGAGTATACCGGATTATCGCCGGCGAGATGGAGGACACGCCCGTTCTCGACGTCCTTCCGCGCTGTTTCCTGGCGGATCCCGAGGGGGGATTCTGGGTTGGCACAAACGGAAATGGCCTGATTCACCTCAAACGCCGAACTGTGCACATGTTCACGAAGCTGGACGGCCTCATTAGCAATATCCCCATGACAGTCTTGGCGAGCCACGACGGGAAGCTCTGGATTGGCTGCAATTGCGGGCTCTCCGCTTATGACGGGAAACGATTCACCTCTTACCTAGAGAAGGATGGCCTTTCGAATTCCTGCGTATGGTCCTTGGCGGAGGACCAACAACGAAACTTATGGATTGGCACTTATGGAGGTGGGTTGTTCCGATTTAAAGATGGCCGGTTTGTCCAATACTCCCTGAAGGAAGGGCTCGTAAGCCAAATTGTGTTGCAAATTGCTGTCGCCCACGACGGTTCTCTTTGGATCGCTACACCCGATGGCATCAGCCATATGCAGAACGGGCAGTTCCGCAACTACACCAACAGAGATGGACTGTCGAGCAACCACGTTCTTGCCATCCACCAAGACCGTTCCGGCACAATCTGGGCTGCGACGCAAGGAGGGATTGACCGGCTTATCGGAGAACACTTCGTCCCATTCCGTTCTGGACCGCTGCAAGCCGGCCCGTTTTCCGTACGATTCTCGGAGGACTCCGTCGGCAATCTCTACACCGCTGATTCCCCGAAAGGAATCAGCTTGATCAAGAACAATGACATCGTCGTGGTCAACGACGACTTGAAGGTATTGGACATGGTCGAGTCACCCCGGCACGATCTCTGGTTTAGCGGCACAAACGGAATCCTTCGTATTCGGCCGACCGATCTGGAGAGTTCCCGGGACGATCGCGATACTCCTCTCGATTATCAGCTGATTGATCGGGCGGATGGATTGAATTCGATCCAGTGCAGCATTGGCTCTCCGAATATGGCCGTTACTCCGGACAAAAAGCTCTGGGTAGCGACGGTTAAGGGACTGGCCATGCTCGATCTTGCCCGTCCGCCCGATGCTCTCCACAAACCGAAGGTGTTCATCGGCGCCGTGACCGTTGGAAAAGACAGATTACTTGTAGGCAGCGAGACCGTTCTCCCTCCCGGAGCGCAACACGTCGAGATTCATTTACAAGCGGTGGATCTTTCGTCGCCCGAAAAGATACGCCTTCAGTATCGATTGGACGGCGTTGATACGGCATGGCTTGACGCGACCACATCGCGAATAGCGGTGTACACGAATATCCCCGTCGGATCAAATGCGTTTCATGTGCGCGCCAGCAGTAGCGATGGCGTGTGGGATCGCAGCGGCGTCATCTATAACATAATGCAACGTCCTTACTTTTATCAGACCTTGTGGTTCCGGTCGCTGGTCATCCTCGTGGTTTTCGCCATTTTGTCGTTTGGGTATCTGATGCGGTTAAAGCAAGTGACCCGGCGGATTCAAGACCGCATGTACGAGCGATTGGCCGAGCGGGAAAGAATCGCTCGCGACCTTCACGATACCTTCTTCCAAGCCATACAAGGATTGTTCCTGAGGTTCCACACGGCTGCTTCCCAGCTGCCGCAGAACGAGCCCGCCCGCGACATTTTCGAAAACGTGCTCCGGCAGTCTGATGACGTGATGAAAGAGGGCCGGGAGCTTCTGTTGGATCTCCGAAACACCGCCGCGAGCAGACAAGACTTGCCGACGGCGCTCGCAAAAACCGGTCGTCAATTTCAAGAGTTTCATCCTTGTGAATTTAAAGTTATCGTCAATGGAGAGGCGCGCGCGCTTCGTCCCGTCGCGTGCGACGAACTAACCCAAATCGGAAAAGAAGCTCTGAGCAATGCGTTCCGCCATTCCCATGCGAGCCAGATCGAAGCCGAAGTGCACTACGAACAAGACCAGCTCTGTCTACGAATCCGCGATGACGGGGAGGGGATCGACCCTAAGATCCTTGAGCAAGGGCAGCGGAGCGGCCATTGGGGTTTGCCTGGCATGAGGGAAAGGGCAAAAAAAATCGGCACGCGGGTCGAAATGTGGAGTCGATCCGGTGCGGGAACTGAGGTGGAACTCAAGATTCCGGCCCGATTGGTTTACGCATCTGAAGTGGACGGCAACCCCAACTCATGGTTTCGAAAACGGTGGAAGAGATAAGGATGCCACGACGCACGACAATTCTGTATCAGGTTGAGCCCGCAAAAATCACAATGGGCGAAATCAGGAATCGCTCCTAAGTCTGCACTAACAGCTCCGGCCCTACTTTTGTACGCCGATAGGGCGCACGCCAACGCCGATGACTGACTTCTCGGCGCCACTGCCCAGGAGATATTCCCACCACTGCTTTGAAAGTTCGGCTAAATGCGGCTTGGTCGGAAAACCCCGCTTCCAGCGCAGCGTCGGAAAGAGCGCACATCGAGGCCGAAAGCAACGCTTTCGCCTTCTCAATCCGCTGCAGGATCAAGAATTGGTGTGCGGATCTTCCGAAGGTTCGGCGGAACGACCTTGCAAAATGGCTGACCGAAAGCCCGCATTCCTCCGCCAGAGTCGCGAGCCGCACCGAGCCGTCTAAGTGCTCGGTCAGGAGCTCCATCACCCGTCGCTTTTGCCAAGGCGCGAGGCCGCCTCGATACGCCTTTACCGCGGCCGACGATCCATACGTTTTCATCACGTGCGTGCACAACAGCAAACGGTAGTGGTCGAGAAACAGCTCCGCAAAGCGCGTTGAACCATCGAGCGCTGGCAGGATCATTTCCGTCATACGGTGGAGGACCGGGTCGGCAGCGCCAAACGAGCACTCAAGAGTTTGCACACTCGGTATCCCAAGGTCATCCGCAAGTGTCTCCAGCATGGACTGCGGAATATAGTAGTGAACCCAATCGACGGGGCCGCGGTTCCGAAATGATAAGTTGAGCTCCAAGTCGTAGATGCCAATGCCGCCGATCGGCCATTCCATCACGCGAAAACAGTGGTCGCCCAGCCAGATTTCACATCCCTGCGGAGCTTCGCGCGTCAGATGTACAGCCACCACAAATGCCTTGTCACCAAGGATGGGCGCGGTGCGAGAGGGCAGCCCCATTGCAGACATCAGACGCGTGACGGCAACTCGCAACCCCGAGCGCCCGATGACAAGGCTCGTAACTTTTCCCACCCGGAAATGCTTCGTCATCTGGTCGCCATATGCTCCGGATGCAGGAGACTCACTGATCGTAGGGACCTGGATCCCTGCCGAAACTCCAGTTCTCTGTTGCCGCACCTCGGTTAAGTCCATCGAAACCATGGCCTCATTTCTCCGTCCTACGTCTCCCTTGAAGGAAGACTGTAGAGGCTCTTACTTGAAGCCCGCCAGACCAAATAGAGCGAAAACCCACTGCCCCGTTCGAGCCATTCGCTACAGGAAGAAGGGATGCCCAGCACCGCCGGCTTTGGACCGATTGTCATGATGTGTGTTTATTTCGAATTTGATAGTTGGATCCGCCGGCGCCCGAACAACCGGCCATCTACCGAAAAGGCGCCAGGACCCAAGAGAAGAAGAGACAACGTAAGTCCGACCGAGAACGCCGTTTCAAAGAGGCCCCGAGGAAACGCCCATATCAGCAATGCGATTTGCGTTAGCACGGATGCAATACAAGCGGCCGGTGTAAACACGCCAATGCACAGCGCACCGCCCAGAACGAGCAAGGCCCCAGTTTCCCACCAGGAAAGCGCAGGCGCTGCAATCAGAATCACGTTGCGCACGAGCATCGCAGCGGCGCATAGCCGCAGAATCATCAGCCCAAATCCCGCTGCACCAGCGGGAAACATGGAGAAAAGTCGCTGCAAAGCGTGAACGTTAGCTGCTGGTCCCAGCGCTGAACAACCTCAAAAGGGGTAAGGGCAAATAGCCCTTTCGAGGTGGTATCGGCTAGCGGCCAAGGAGTAATATCCCGTTGTATCTCTTCAGAACCCTGGGGCGGTTTTCTATGGCGGCTGCATTCGTCATTCGCGTTATGGCCGTGGACGATCACCCGTTGATGATGGCGGGGATTTCCGGCGAGATTAATGCGCAGCCAGACATGCGCGTCGTTGCGGAAGCGAGCGACGGCGATGAAGCCCTAATACTCTTCCGCAAGCACAGGCCCGACATTACTTTGATGGATATACGAATGCCTAAGGTGAACGGTATCGCAGCGATCTCGGCGATTCGGGGGGAATTTCCTCAAGCGCGAATCATCGTCCTCACGACCGCAGCGGGCGATGTGCAGGCCCTTCAAGCTTTCAAGGCTGGCGCCGTCGGATACCTACTCAAGAATTTGCTTCGGACCGAACTGGTGGAAACAATTCGGCTGGTTCATAGCGGCCGAAAACGGATTCCCCGCGAAATCGCCGACATGATCGCCGAGCACGCCGCTGACGACTTGATGACTGCGCGAGAGATCGAAGTCCTCCGCGGAGTTGCAAACGGTAGCTCGAACAAGATCATCGCCTCGAATCTCAATATTTCGGAACACACCGTAAAGAATCACCTCAAAAGCATCCTTTCCAAGCTCGATGCCAACGACCGCGCTCATGCGGTCACAATTGCGTTGAAGCGCGGTTTCCTGGATCTTTAGAACTACCCGACGGTAGCGGATCGCCCCAACTGTGACGGTACGATAGCTGACAATCTCGATGACAAGCTTCTCGTCGCCACTGCCCAACCGCTTTGAAAGTTCGACTAAATGCCGGTTGGTCAGAAAACCCCGCTTGCAATGCCGTTTCGGAAAGAGCGCACATCGAGGTCGAAAGCAGCGCTTTCGCTTTTTCGATGCGCTGCAGGATCAGGTATTGGTGCGCCGATCTCCCGAAGGTTCGCCGGAACGATCGAGCGAAATGGCTGACCGAAAGCACGCATTCCTCCGCCAGAGTCCTGAGCCTCACTGAACCGTCCAGATGTTCTGCCAGGAGCTCCATCACCCGGCGCTCTTGCCAAGGGCGCAAGACCGCCTCGGTAGGCTTTTCTCGAAACCGATGACGAGCCATATACTTTTGTCATTTATACGCACAAGAGTAAACAGAAGTGGTCGAGGAACAGTTCCGAAAAACGCGTTGCAGCATTCAGCCATGGCAGGGTGCCGGGCCGACAGGCGTTGAAGCCTCGGGCGCAATTGCGGAAATCGCGCGGCAGACGCTAAAGAACGACTTCCGTTCCATACACCCTGATGAAGCGCAGATCATCCCGCTCGATGGCAGTCCCCGGATACTATGCGAGCGATTGTTTCCCATTCTTGGCCTGGCAATGTCCGGGAGTTGCAAAACTATGTGGCACGAGGCGTCATCCTTTCGAAGGGTGGTATCTTTAGGCCGGATCCTCCCCAGGAACGCCAGGCACCGCTATTCGAGAATTCGAACCCCACGCTGGAAGACAAGATTCGCAAAGAAATTCTCGCCGCCTGCCAACGCGCCAATTGGAAACTTGGGGGTCCGCGAGGTGCCGCCGTCCGGGTCGAATTGCGAAGCACCACTTTGGTCTATAAAATCAAACGACTCGGCATCAGGCGCCCATCCGATCCCAGGCAAGATTGACTTCGTCGTGCCCGTTTGCCGCACCGCTGTACGCATCCGAACCCTCATAACGAGAAGCATCAGAAGCCGTTTGTCGTGTTCCCCAACGATGGGCTAACGTGAACTCTCTACTTGGATCAAAAGCCATCTTTTCGTGCATCTTCATACCTGGCAAGATGGAGTTCGCTTGCTTGTGTTCAATTCTGCTCAGCTAGAGACGGCTGATAACGAGCCAGCGTATCCCGATAAGTCCAACGGTTGCGGCTCCATGAAAACTGGCGAGAGGCTCCTTGTCTGAGCCATCTGCACTCGCGACGAATGTCCTTAAATCGCTTGCTGGATCGTATAACATCTCTCGCAGGAAGTTGATCGGAGCCCCATGAATGTACACTTGGTTGACGGAACATATGAATTGTTTCGGCACTTTTTCGCAGTGCCCGCAGCAGCGGATAAGAATGGTCAAGAAATCGGTGCAGTACGTGGTGTCCTGACTTCCGTTTTGTCCATGATCGAGCGCGGCGCAACTCACATTGGGGTTGCAACCGATCATGTTGTGGAGTCGTTTCGGAACGATCTGTATCCCGGATACAAGACCAGTGAGGGTGTAGCTCCGGAGTTGCTCTCGCAGTTCCCTGTGCTCGAGGAAGCGCTGGAAGCAATGGGAGTGGTGGTGTGGCCAATGATCTACTATGAGGCGGATGATGCGCTGGCTTCTGCCGCCAGTAAGGCGGCCCTGGATGACCGTGTGGGGCAGGTGCTCATTTGTACGCCGGACAAAGATCTCAGTCAGTGTGTTGTGGGCGCACGAGTCGTTCAATTGGACCGTAGGCGTGATATCTTGCGCGATGAAACAGGGGTTGTGGCCAAATTCGGCGTAAAACCTCAGTCGATTCCGGACTATCTAGCAGTGGTCGGCGACAGTGCCGATGGCTTCCCAGGTTTACCTGGCTGGGGCATGAAGGCTGCGGCTGTTACCCTATCTCAGTACTCCCACCTTGAAGACATTCCAAAGGATTGGAGAGAATGGAATCCATCAATCCGGAAGGCACGCTTGCTCTCCGAATCGCTATTCCACGCATGGAACGACGCCCTGTTGTTTCGCACTCTTGCGACCTTGCGACTGGATGTGCCTGTTTTTGATACGGTCGAGGATCTTCGGTGGAAGGGACCGCATCCGAACTTTGAGGAACACTGTCAGCGCATGAAGTCACCCGATCTGCTTCGTCGCGCTAGACAACAAAATCGATGAGCCCCCAACATGTGCAGTTCGCTCAAATGTAACAGGTTCGCGGCCGAAAAGGAGCCATCGTGCGATCCTCGAAGATCATTCTAAGTATTCTCAGCATTCTTAGCGCTTGTGCTCTGACCCAACGAGTTTCTTCGCAGTCGCTTGCGCAAAGCAAACGCATTGTGATTGCCGCGAACGCAGTGCTCGACGGCAAGGGCCACGTACTGCACGACACTCGCATTGTGATCGGCGGCTCAAAGATTGTCGCGATTGACCCAAAGGCCGGGCCAGTGGACTACGATCTGCGTGGTCTGACGGTGTTGCCCGGCTGGATTGATGTGCACGTACACATTGGTTGGTTCTTTGGCAAGGATGGCAAGTTGGCGGGCGCCGGAGCGACCCCAGAGGAGGCCGCATATGCCGCGGCCTCCAATGCATGGGTGACTCTGATGGCGGGCTTCACGACCGTACAGGACATGGGCTCACCCATCACGATGCGCGATACCATCGCGAAGGGCATGCTCCCCGGCCCGCGCATCCTGACCGCCGTCGAGCCGCTCACAGGGCGAGGCGAGCAAACTGGGACGCCGGATGAAATCCGCGCGTTCGTGCGGAAACAAAAGGAAGCAGGGGCGGACCTGATCAAAATCTACGCGTCGGGTGGCATGCGCCAAGGCCGGATGACACTTTCGCAGGAACAATTGAACGCGGCCTGCGATGAAGCCAAGAAGCAGAACCTGCGCACGCTCGTGCATGCTTTTAGAGATGCGGTCCGAGCCGCGACGCTTGCCGGATGCACACAAGTCGAGCACGGCCTAGGAGCGACGGACGACGATCTGAAGCTAATGGCCGAAAAAGGGACGTACTTTGATCCGCAAGCCGGACTGCTGCTTGAAACTT
>Ga0210406_10007545_pt1 | contig 11025 bp, 13 predicted proteins | sample IncBWC30MmetaG_FD_155454 | JGI IMG/M metagenome (GOLD analysis project Ga0210406, IMG submission 155454) | Forest soil microbial communities from Barre Woods Harvard Forest LTER site, Petersham, Massachusetts, United States - Inc-BW-C-30-M | ecosystem: Environmental > Terrestrial > Soil >... | reverse complement strand
ATATGGTCGAAAAAACGGATTCCTGTGGCGACGCGCGCTTTGCCTTGCCCGTCCAGGTTCAGACGGAGGCTTATATCGGTCTCGTTCGTCTTACGATGAATCTTTGCCGTTCTGGCCATTCTTCCGTTGTTCAGCACTCCGCGTCGAACTTGGGAGTTCGGTTTCATTGGCGGACCGCCACAGCGTTATCGTGCGCAAGCAGATTTTCTGCTCGAGCGAGAACCCGGACATCATCGGCCAGCCGGCCGAAACCTTCGCGGTTAATGGTCTGCAGGCTGACGCACTTCACAAAATCCGCCGCCGATAACCCTCCGCGGCTGCGTGCCCATCCGCCCGTAGGCAAAACGTGGTTGCTTCCGCTCGCGTAATCGCCGAGTGGCTGCGCCGCCCTGGGACCAACAAAAACCGTCCCAGCCGCAGTAATCTTTCCGAGAATCGCCGCTTCAGCTACCGGAAAACTCAGATGTTCCGGTGCGAATCGGTTCACGAAATCGATTGCCGCATCTTCGGAGGCGGCAAGTAAAATCAGACCTCTCGCTCTCAGGGAAATGTGGGCAGCGTTCGTTTTCGGCAAGGTCTTCAACTGTTCTGCAGTCTCGCGGCGCACTTCCCTTGCCAGCCACGTTGACGTGGTAACCAAAATGCTGACGGCGTCCGGGGCGTGTTCTGCTTGGGCCAGCAAATCCGCCGCGATCCAGTTCGGATTGCCTCGAGAGGCAATCACAACGGCTTCGGTTGGTCCCGCAGGGAGATCGATGGAGCAATCACGGCTTACGAGTTGCTTTGCCGCAGTCACAAAGCGATTGCCCGGTCCAAAGATTTTGTCGACGCGGGGAACCGTTTCAGTTCCGTAAGCCAGGGCAGCGACCGCCTGAGCGCCTCCGAGGCGTGCGACTTCCCTCAACCTGAGGACACCCGCCGCCGCAAGCAACTCTTTGTTCGGTCTTGCGCAGGCGACCACGATCCTTTTTGCGCCCGCAACCTGCGCCGGCACAGCGGTCATTACCAGCGTCGAGAGAAGTGTGGCGTTGCCACCCGGGATGTAGCAGCCGATCGTTTCAATTGGCCTGACCATTTGCCCGATGCTCACACCCGGTTCTACTTCCATCGACCAGTCTCGTGGCAACTGTTTCTCAGCCACCTTTCGTACGTTGCGTATCGCATGTTTCACGGCTCGCAGGAAATCTGCGGTGACGCTCTTTTGCGCTTCAGCTATCTCTCGTTGCGATGCCCATATCCCTTGACGCACCAAATTCATGCCATCCAACTTTTTCGTCCAGAAAAACAGTGCAGTATCCCCGCGCCGGCGGACATCCGCGATAATTTTGCCCGCTACTGTCTCGGCTTGAATATCGCTACGTTCCCGCGTCGCGAGCAGCCTTTTCTCCAGCGCGGCCGTTAGTTTCAGGATTCGCATCACAGCACGATCTTATTGAGGGGATATTCCACAATCCCCTGAGCATTCGCGGCTTTTAGCCTTGGCAAAATTTGCCGGACCACGGACTCCTCGACAATAGTATTCACCGCCACCCACTCTGGATCACTGAGCATCGAAATCGTGGGTTTCTTCAGCGCGGGCAGAATGCCGACGACGCGGTCCAGATCCTCACGACGCACATTCAAGATCAGGCCAACTTTGCTCGCCGCGGCAATAGCCCCTTGCAGCATCAGGATCACGCTGTCCGCTTTTTCCCTTTTCCATTCTTCCGCGGCGGCCGCGTGATTCATGATAAAGACCGTGGCCGACTCTAGAACTGTGTCCACGATGCGCAAGCGGTTGGCGCGCAGCGAAGAGCCTGTTTCGGTAACCTCGACAATGGCGTCTGCAAGTTGCGGCACCTTCACCTCTGTAGCACCCCAGGAGAAATCCACGCGGCCCGTGACTCCGTGCCGCTTCAGATACTCGCCGGTGATGCGCACGATCTCTGTCGCAATTACTTTGCCTTGCAAATCGCGAGGCTCACGAATCGCAGAATCTTCTTGCACGGCAAGAACCCAACGCACGCGGGACAATCGTTGTTTGGCATAGACAAGCTCGGCGAGTTCCTCGACGTCCGCGCCCGTTTCGATTACCCAGTCGTGCCCAGTAATCCCGGCGTCCAGCGCTCCCGTTTCGACATAGCGCGCCATTTCCTGCGCACGCACAAGCAGACATTCGATCTCCGGGTCATCGATGGCGGGCACGTAGTTTCGCGAGCTTATGGCGATCTTCCAGCCGGCGTGCGAGAAGAGCTCGACGGTCGCTTCTTGCAAGCTGCCCTTAGGGATTCCCAGCTTCAGGCGATTCATCGTTCTGTCCCCGGAGCGTAAACTTTCGCCGGATCAAATGTCCGCTGTTCGACAATGTGAGCGACGCCCTCCTCCTCGATCTTTCGGAAGAAGCAGCTGCGATATCCTTCGTGGCAAACACCCGGCCCCACTGGCTCGACACGCAGCAGCAATGCATCTGCGTCGCAATCGATACGCACCTCTAAAACGCGCAAGACGTGCCCGCTCGTCTCCCCTTTCTTCCACAAACGGTTCCGCGAGCGGCTGAAGAACACGGCTTCGTGCGTTCGCCGCGTTTCCGCAAGCGCCTCGGCGTTCATGAAGCCGAGCATCAAGACTTCACCGCTACGGCCATCCTGAATAATGGCAGGCACCAGTCCGCCACCCTTTTCAAATACGATTTCCACGGTGTCCTCCAAACATCAAGCCCATAAAAACAAAAAACCCGCTGGGGCTTAGCGCCAGCGGGCCGATGAGTGCGTTTTCTAGCTAATCGCTAGGTACAACTCAACGGGCGCGGCAGATGGCCGTGATGATGATGGTGCGCCCGGAGATGGTTCGAAAGAGGCATTTGCTGAGCCGAAGTGTAAGCAAGCTGGCATACCGCGTCAATCCGGAGCAATCGTCAAAAAACAGATACACGGAACGCGTTTTTCGAATGCTTGCAAAGATTGACTTTCCCGGCGTGCTCCGCTAGTTTCGTTTTGTACTTGGTAGAGGTGCGGATCCCATTAGTAGCCGGGCGTGCTTTTCCGATCAGCTTCGGAGGCCCGTGCGAAAGGGGAAAGTGCTGTTGATCCGCCGAAGTCGCCGCGGCAGCTGAATGTCGCGCGGTTGGGGGACAGGCCTAAGACCTGTCCACTGTCATCCGTAAGCAGCAATGATGTTACGCGGGTGGAGCGCTATCGAGGAGTGACAGCCCCGAATTTCTTCGGTTCTTCCCTTCTCTTTCGTTCCATTCCAGAAAGCAATCATGGATTTGTTTGAACTCACGCGTGCGCTCGTTGGCATCGAGTCAATCACCAATAACGAGGCTAAAGCCGGCGAATTTCTGTTTGACCAGCTCTCTCCGCTCGCTGCGGAATACGGCGGTCGGATCGAACGCATGCCCGTCGAAGCGCAACGGTTTAACGTTTTCGTGAGCTGGGGCGAGCCGATCGTTACGTTGTCGACGCACATGGACACCGTGCCGCCCTTCTTCCCTTTGAGCGAAGACGATGAATTCTTTTGGGGACGCGGAGCCTGCGACGCCAAAGGCATCATCGCCGCCATGATTTGCGCTGTCGAGAAACTCCTCTCTGAGCGCGTTTCGGATTTGGGCCTTCTCTTCGTCGTCGGCGAAGAACGAAACAGTGCAGGCGCACGGGTTGCGGCAAAGTCGCCGCGCGGCTCCCGCTATTTGATCAACGGTGAGCCCACGGAAAACAAATTGTGCCTGGCATCCAAGGGAGCGCTGCGCTTCGAGCTTGTGGCGCACGGCCAGTTGGCCCATTCGGGCTACCCGGAGTTGGGCCGCTCCGCAATCGACGCGCTACTAGACGTGCTTGAGAACCTCCGCCATCTCACCCTGCCCAACGATTCCCTGCTCGGAAAAACCACATTGAACATCGGCACAATTTCCGGTGGCCGCGCGCCGAACGTGGTTGCCGATGAAGCCCGTGCCGAAATTATGTTTCGATTGGTGGGCAACGCTGCTCCAGTACGAGAGGCCGTTCACGAAGCTGTGGCCGGCCGGGTCGAAGTCCGTGAAGTTTTGTACACGCCGGTGTTTCACTTTTCCCCGCTCGATGGGTTGCCGACAAGTGTGGTTTCGTTCACGACCGACGTTCCGACCTTACACGAAACATGGGGCACGCCGTTTCTGATTGGTCCAGGGAGCATTCACGTGGCCCATACGGCTGAGGAGCGCATCGCAAAGCGCGAGCTGTGCGATGCGGTGCAGATCTATGCAGGCATGGTCAAGCAGTTACTCGCATCGCATGCCGAAGCCTCGGGGAAATCCCAATGACATACGGACTCGCCATCGTGGGTCACGGAAAGATGGGCCGCCTGATCGAACAGCTCGCCCCAGAATATGGCTTCGATGTGCGCGTGGCGCTAAACAGCGGCACGAATACTTGCTGTGCAGGGCTCACGAGAGAGAATCTTCACGGAGTCGACGCGGCAGTGGAATTTTCCACGCCTTCGACGGCGGCCCAGAATATTCGGCAACTTGCCGCGCTAGGTGTTCCCGTAGTTGCAGGCACGACGGGATGGCTTCACGAGCTGCCTTGTGTTCGCGAGGCCGTGCAATCTGACGGCGGCGCTCTAGTGTGGAGCCCGAACTTTTCGGTCGGTGTCTACCGTTTCCGGCAGATCATCACGCAGGCCGCCAGAGCCTTTGCCGCCGAACACGAGTACGAAGCATGGGGCTGGGAGATCCATCATGGCGCAAAGCGAGACGCGCCTTCCGGCACGCTGCTTGCGGTCGCTGAAGAAATGAAGCAAGCCGGTTTCGAACGCACGATCAACTTAAGTGCCAATCGCGCGGGTGCTCATTCTGGAACGCACGAGATCGGCTTCGATTCAAGCGCCGACACCATCACTATCCGTCACACAGCGAGAAGCCGTGAAGGATTTGCCCGTGGTGCTCTGCGTGCGGCGCGCTGGATTATGGGGAAAAACGGAGTGTTCGAGTTTCGCGAGATCGTAAACGAATTGGGTTCAGACCTGTAGATTGCGGCTTAGAGATGCAGAGAGGATCAATAAGGAGACACATCATGTTCACGGGTTGCGGTACGGCATTGGTTACTCCATTTCAGAATGACTTCTCACTCGACGAGGCCGCGTTGCGTCGGCTCGTGCGGCGTCAAGTTGAGGCTGGAGTGCATTTCCTCGTGGCCTGCGGAACGACCGGAGAGAGCCCGACACTGACGCAGGACGAGCGCAGGCGCGTGGTGGAAATCACGCTGGAGGAAGCGCATGGCAAAGTGCCGGTGGTGGCCGGCGCGGGAGGCTATGACACCGCCGACGTGACGCGCGCCGCGCGCGAGTATGAAGCGATGGGCGTCAGCGGCATTCTCTCCGTCACGCCCTACTACAACAAACCCACGCAGGAAGGCCTGTACCAACATTTTCGCTTCATTGCCGGCGCACTCTCGGTGCCGATTTTGCTGTACAACGTCCCCGGACGCACCGGGGTTAATATTGAGCCCGCTACAGTAAAGCGACTGTCGGCCATCGATACGATCGTGGGCATCAAGGAAGCGTCAGGCAACATTTCGCAAATGGCCTCCATCGCCGCAATCGTGCCGGAACATTTTGTGATTCTCTCCGGCGATGACGCTATCACTTTGCCGCTCTTCGCGCTCGGCGGCCGTGGCGTAATCTCCGTAGCCTCCAACGAAATTCCCGCGGAAATGGCCAGTCTTTGCAATTTCGCGCTGCAAAATAATTTTGCAGCCGCGCGTGCAATTCACTCGCGCTATCTTCCGCTGATGGAGGTCAACTTCGTGGAATCCAATCCGATTCCCGTGAAGGCCGCCATGGCCAAGATGGGTTTGCTGCAGGCGGTCTGGCGGCTGCCTCTGGTAGCGCCGAGTGCCGGCTCCCTAGGGCGAATCCATTCCGTTCTTGAAACACTCGGCCTGATTGAGAAAACCTATGCTGCCGTCGGCGATTGAGCAACTATTTGACTCTCCTCCGCCACAGTACAACGAAGAACACCGCAGCACCTTTGAGTCCTTCAAAGGAGCGCTGAATCGCGGCGAGGTGCGTGCCGCCGAACCTGATGTCGCATCGAAAACCGGCTGGCGCGTCAACCCTTGGGTGAAGAAAGGCATCCTGCTCGGATTTCGTATGGGCAAGGTTGTCGATATGTCGATTGACCACGAGCGGCAACCTTTTTTCGACAAGGACACCTATCCCGTCAAGACCGTCAGCGTCGCCAGCGAAGTGCGAATCGTTCCGGGCGGATCCAGTATTCGCGACGGTGCGTACATCGGACGAGGCGTCACGTGCATGCCGCCGATGTTCATCAATGCCGGTGCGTACGTCGGTGATGGCACGATGGTTGACTCACACGCGTTGATCGGAAGTTGCGCACAGGTCGGACGAAATTGCCACATCTCCGCAGGCGCACAAATTGGTGGCGTTCTCGAGCCTATCGGCGCCCTTCCAGTGATCATTGAGGATGAGGTGATGATTGGAGGAAATTGCGGCGTGTACGAGGGCGTGGTCGTGAAACGTCGTGGAGTGCTTGGCAGCGGGGTAATACTGAATGGCTCGACCGCCGTGTATGACCTTGTGCGAGAACAAATTTACACAGCGACGGTTTCCAGCCCCCTTGTGATCCCGGAAGAAGCGGTCGTCGTTCCCGGCTCACGCGCGATTTCGCACCCTGCCGGGAAACATTGGAATCTGTCTCTGTACACTCCCATCATCGTCAAGTATCGCGACGTGAAAACGAATGAGCGCGTCCAGTTGGAGAGCCTTTTCCGTTAGCTCCGCCACAAGAAATATTGCGAGATCAGTTGGAAATGCCTCGTTAAAATCATCCTACAGGCGGAAATTGGAGGCGCGGGTGGGATTCGAACCCACGAATGGAGGTTTTGCAGACCTCTCCCTTGGGCCACTTGGGTACCGCGCCAAGCTTTTTAGTATAACGAAAACAAGAAAGAGTGTCAGGGCGCGAGAAACGCCTCGAGGAGAATAGTTCTACGCCTTTGCCGATTCTTCGATTCCCTGCAGCTCTTTCCCGGGCTTGAAGCGCACCGCCTTACCGGGCGGAATGTTCACCTCTTCCCCGGTGCGCGGGTTGCGGCCGATGCCCGTCTTGCGTGGCTTTACGCTGAAGACACCGAACCGCCGCAGCTCGATGCGCTGGCCGCGGCCCAGGGCGTTTTTCAGCGATTCAAAAACCGTTTCGACGGCCTGCTCCGCCTTGGTGCGGCTGATGTTTGTCGTCGTCACGACGGCATTTACGATGTCGAGCTTGATCACGTGCGCCTCCAGGGACTCGGCAGATGCTAGAGGCTGCGACGTGGGTTGTCAAGACGTGACGGCTAATCTACACTGACTTCCTTTTGCATTCGCGTATTCCGTGACCGTTTGCAAAACACACACCGAGGAGGCGTGGATGTCCGTTAAGCCAGACCGTTGGATCCGGCGCATGGCGCTGGAGCACAAAATGATCGAGCCTTTCACGGATCGCCAGATGCGCGAAGGCGTCATCAGTTATGGCGTCTCATCTTATGGCTACGACATCCGCGTCGCCGACGAATTTCGCATCTTTACTAACGTGAATTCCACCATCGTCGATCCCAAACATTTCGATCCACGATCGCTGGTCGACTACAAAGGCGATTCCTGCCTGATCCCGCCGAATTCCTTCGCGCTCGCCCGCTCTGTCGAATATTTTCGGATTCCGCGTAACGTGCTCACGATTTGCCTGGGCAAATCCACTTATGCGCGCTGCGGAATCATCGTCAACGTCACGCCATTCGAGCCCGAATGGGAAGGCTTCGTTACCCTGGAGATCAGCAACACCACGCCGCTACCCGCAAAAATCTACGCCAATGAAGGTTTATGCCAGGTGATCTTCTTCCTCTCCGACGAAGATTGCGAGATCAGCTACAAAGATAAAAAGGGGAAATACCAATCGCAGGGCGGCATCGTATTGCCGCGCTTATAGCGGCAAAGTTCTAGAAGTGAGACTGTCGGCCTGGGGAATTTTAGACCAGCGCCGCGGTTACTAGCGGATATCCGCGCGCGCGCCAAGCATCCAATCCGCCCTGCAGCGGCCGAATGCGCCGCACGCCCTTGTTCCTCAGTAGCAGCGCCACACGGGCGCTGGTAGCCTCGTTTGGTCAAGTACAGTAAAGGATGACGTCTCGGTCGCGCGGCAGGCGGTCATCTTTCTCTTCCAAATCTTTGGCATCCATTCGAAAAGCGCCAGGAATCGTATGTGGGTCGGCTTCGAAATCCAGGGAATGCCGCAGGTCCACGATTACGAGTTCTTCTCCAGCGTCGATTTTCTGCTTCAATTCGTCTGCGGTAATGCGGCCAATGCGTAGCTCCCGCAGGAATCGTTGGCGCGCAATAAACTTATACGCGATGTAAGCGGCCAATCCGCCGATAACCAAAATTCCGAGTCCGCTGCCAAGATGAAAAGCGTGTTCGGCAATTCTTTCAATCTCGCCGCTGAAGATAAAACCCAGTCCGACATAGAGGCTGGACCAAAGGAGGGCGCCAAACGCGTCGAAAAGTAAGAATCGCGATGGTCGCATGTGGAAAATTCCCGCCAAAGGCGGCGCGACGGTACCCAGCCCGGGCACAAACTTAGCAAACACCAGCGACCGCGCACCCTGTTTCGCGAAGAGACCTTCCGTCCGCCGCACACACGAATCGGGCTCCAGTGAAATCTTGCAGAGCAGTTGGAGAACTTTGATGCCACGCACACGTCCAAGCGAGTACCAGATCGAGTCCGCCACCAAACAACCGAGCACACTGAGGAAAATCGAGCCCGCAAAGTTAAATCGTCCGCTCCCAGCCAAAGCGCCCGCTGCTAAGAGAATGGGCAGCGAAGGGACAGGCAGACCAATTTGTTCAGCGAATACCCACGCCAGCAGAACCGCATAGCCGTGGTGCAGCAGAAATTCCAATACGCTGTGCATGATTGAGCCGGATTCCGATGCGCTTACGTCGCAACGAAGGGAGCAGTATGCCCCCAACCGCCCGACATAACAAATTCGCTCAATGGCTTTCGCGTTCGCGGCGCACGTTCTCGCTCGCGCAGCTTCTCTGGCAGCGACTCCGGATCTCCGGGGTACCCCAGGGCAATGGCCGCTACCGGTTCCCAGTCCGGCGGAATAGCAAGTGTCTGCCGAGCTTCCTCCGCATCAAAGCCGGCCATCTGGTGCACCAACAAGCCGCGCGAATTGGCCTCGAGAGTAAGCTGCGCCGTCGCGCTGCCCACATCATGCAGAGCCACCCGATTCGGTTTGCCGTCACGCTGTGTCTTCAGATGCGCGACGGATAGCGCAAGAACCGGCGCGTGCTTCGCCCAATTCGCATTGAATTCCACTAGCACGCCCACCATCTTCGCAAAGTTCTCCGCATCATCCCTTGTAGCCACCAGGTAAGCCCATGGTTGCTCGTTATTGCTGGACGGAGCCCACCGCGCCGCTTCGAACAAAGCCCGCAGGATCTCGCCCGGCACCCGCTTTTCCGCAAACGCACGCGGGCTCCAGCGGTTCCGGATTAATTCATGAACCGGTACATCCGTCGCGGCTGGTTTTTGCATAATCTCGGCCTTTATCAATGACAGATTGTTCAGCGGGAGACGTGCGTTAGATGAACGAAATGACTCGCGCGGTGCATCCACGTTGGCTGACCGTTACCTGCCCGCGCCGCGGTTCAATTTCCCGCCTTTGCAGCCGGCTTTTGCACCATCTCTAAGTCGATTGTGATCGCGACGTCGTCGCCAACGACCAGCCCTCCGCCGTCCATCGTGGCGTTCCATTTCACGCCGTAATCTTGTCGGTTGATCTTCGTAGTCGCATTCGCCGCGGCCCTTTGATTTCCCCATGGGTCCTTCACCGCCGCCGTCGGCCCCTCAACGTCCAGCACGACTGGCTTGGTCACTCCGTGGATAGTCAGGTCCCCGGTCACCTTCAGCTTGCCCGGCTCGGCCAGTTCTACCTTCGTCGATTTAAAAGTTATCGTGGGATATTTTTGAACATCGAAAAAGTGATCGCTGCGCAGATCCTTGTCGCGATTCGGCACCCGAGTATCCACCGAATCTGCATCGATCGTCACCTCCACCGAGGATCTGCTCATGTCTTTATCATCGAGTTGAATTGTCCCATTTACCTTGGTGAACGCTCCCCGCACCGTCGAAATTGCCAGGTGCCGCACCGCAAATTGCGCCGCCGAATGGTTGGGATCGATCTGCCAGGTGGAAGTTGCTGCGCCCGCCGGCAGCGAAAGTGTAGCCGCAAGCGCCATGATGGAAATTACCCGAGTCAGCAAATGGCCCATTTTTTCTCCTTGTTATCGCAAAGTCAAAGCAATGGCTGTCCGCGCTGCAAACTGCTTCACGACCTGGCTTGTCCGCAGATTTCGTCAAGCAGATCCGTCAAAGTCTTCACGCGCGTGTGCCCCATATGCGCGAACTGCCCTTTGTGCAGCTCGCGAATGGGCGGATCGAGCCGCCTCAGCAACTCCAGTCCTCCGCTCGTGATTCTCGTTTTCACCACGCGCCGATCGTCGCTCTGGCGCTGCCGTGTAATCAGGCTGCGCTTTTCCATGCGATCCAGCAGACGTGTCATGTCCGGATCATGCGAAATCATCCGCTCGCTAATGCTGCTGCACGCCAAGCCATCCGGCTCCGCACCGCGCAGAATACGCAAGACGTTGTACTGCGCGCCCGTGAGGCCATGCGATTTCATTAACTGTTCGGCTTGTACCGCAAGCTTGTCCGCCGCCTTTTGCAGGGCGATGAATGCACGGTCCTCGCTCGGCAGCGAAACACGCTGTGTATGCCTTGCGCTCACAAAGCAACAATATTTGTTGCAACAACTATTGTCAAGAGGAAATAAAGTCGCGGGAGTTCAGGACTTCCGCAGCGGACGTAGGTGTATCTCGCTCATAAAACTCCCCGGCCTCTGCGTCACCACCGCTTCCACGGCGTGCGCCACGTCTTCCGGCTGCAGCGCCTTGCTCGCATCCTTTACCGTATGGCCGGAGAATTCCGTGGCCACGCTTCCCGGGCAAATA
>Ga0210406_10007544_pt1 | contig 11026 bp, 10 predicted proteins | sample IncBWC30MmetaG_FD_155454 | JGI IMG/M metagenome (GOLD analysis project Ga0210406, IMG submission 155454) | Forest soil microbial communities from Barre Woods Harvard Forest LTER site, Petersham, Massachusetts, United States - Inc-BW-C-30-M | ecosystem: Environmental > Terrestrial > Soil >... | reverse complement strand
GCCCCGTCTTTGCCAGCCAGAAATCCCCCGTTGCAAACCGTCTGGAAGCCTTTCGAGGGATCGGAAATTGTCGCGTACAGCCCTTCACCGATCTTTCTCACCGACGCGAAGCCCTTATCGACAAGCGGCGTTTGAGATACACGCGTGTCCTCTGCCAACTCCGCCGCCAGCGCCGGCATCGGGAGTAGCTTGGCGGTGGCATACAACGCTCCGAAATACGATGCCTTGGCCAGAAAACTCCGCCGTGAAAACGGCAGCGAGTTAACCCGTTGGCGGTCACTTCTGCCGCCGGCCGTTTCATAGTTTCCCCTGTTAAAGTCGATCATGGCTCCTCCGACCGAATTGAGTTTCCGGTTGTGGCGACTCTTTTGGAAAAGGGGACTATTCTAACAGAGCATTAAGCCGAAACCAGTTTCTTGTATTTGGAGCGGGTTATTCGAAAGATTGACCCGCCCTTGACCGCACGAAAGCGTGTCATGCACGACACCGATGTCATGTATGCTATGGATATACGTAATCCTCTTTACGTAATATAGAGTGAGTCAGCGACAACCCTTTCCTAAATTGCTCCGGCGGAATTCCGTTGCTCCTTGAGGAGGCACTCCAGCATGACCAAGATTATGGGCACGGTAGCATTGGTAATAGGGTTGGCGCTGCTCGCTCCCTCGTGGCAAGCCCAAGAAAACTGGCGGCAGACGTGCGTCCAGCAATGTTATAGCCGTCCTACGCCCGGCGATCCCGAACTGGAGAGGCAGGAGATCGTCAGCCTGGAAAAAGAAGCGGCACACGCCATCCAATTAAAAAGCGGCACTTACTTTCAGCGCGTATACAGCGATGATTTTGCCGGCACGCTTTCTCACGGTCAGCTGGTAGACAAGACGCAGTGGATCGAAGTGATCGAATCTCCCGCGGTCAAGTACGAATCGTTCAACGCCTCCGACATTAAAGTCCGCGTGTTTCAAGAGACCGCGGTTGCAACTTGCCTGTGGTCAGCGCGCAGCATCACCAAGGGCCAGCACATCAGCAGCCAGATTCGCGCCGTGCACGTTTATGTGGACACGCCCCGGGGCTGGCATGTGGTATCCGCCCAGTCAACCGTTCTGCCTCCGGATATGCAACAGCCGCTGTAGCGATTTGCCGATTTCCAGCGTGTGCATCGCGTTGACGCCCCGTACAGCGAGTGTTACGCTCACCGTTTGCTTTCCAAAAACGCATGCGCGCCGTCGACCTGATCCGCAAAAAACGTGATTCCGGAGAACTCTCCCGCGAAGAAATCAATTTTCTCGTTTCCGGCTACACGCGCGGTGAAATACCCGATTACCAGATGGCTGCGTGGCTCATGGCCGTGTGGATTCGCGGCATGAGCCGCTCCGAACTTGCGGCCCTCACCGAGGTGATGCTTTACTCCGGAGAAGTCCTCAACCATTCCGAGATCCCCGGCAAGAAAGTGGACAAGCACTCCACCGGAGGAATTGGCGACAAAACTTCTCTCATTCTTGCTCCCATCGTAGCGGCGGGCGGCCTAACGGTTCCGATGATCAGCGGCCGCGGCCTCGGGCACACCGGCGGCACGCTCGACAAACTTGAAGCGATTCCGGGCTTCAACGTGAATTTGTCGCTGGACGAATTTCGCCGTGTCCTGCGCGAATGCGGCATGGGCTTGATCGGGCAGACCGCGGAGATTGCTCCGGCCGACAAGAAAATCTACGCGCTTCGCGACGTTACTTCCACTGTCGAGAATATTGGACTCATCTGCGCGTCTATCATGAGCAAGAAACTTGCCGAAGGCATTGACGCACTGGTCCTCGACGTCAAGACGGGCTCCGGGGCCTTCATGAAGAAAGAGGAAGATTCCGTTCGCCTCGCTGAGGTCATGGTGGAAACCGGAAAGCGCATGGGTAAAAAAGTAGTAGCACTTATCACAGGAATGGATCAGCCCCTTGGCCGTATGGCTGGCCATTCGAATGAAGTTACCGAATCGGTCGAAGTCCTCAAAGGCCGTGGCCCCGCCGATCTGCGGGACTTGAGCCTGGACCTCTCGGCGTGGATGTTCTATCTCGGTGAGAGAACAAAAAGCGTGGAAGAAGGCCGCCGCTTGGCCGAAACCATGATCGCCACCGGCCAGGCACTCGAAAAATTCCGGCAGGGGATTCGCCTGCAAGGCGGCGATGAACGCGTCATTGACGAACCGGAACGCCTGCCCACCGCGCGCCTGCATTTCCAAGTAGCGAGTTCAGCCAGCGGCTTCGTCACCGGCACCAACTGCGAGCAGTTTGGCATCGCGCTCGCCATGCTCGGCGGAGGCCGCGAAAAAAAGGAAGACAAGATCGATCACGCCGTGGGCCTCGAATTCCTCAAGCGGATCGGCGATCGCGTGGAAAAGGGAGAAACGCTGGTCACGATTCATTACAATAGCGACGCCAAACTTGGCGAGGCGAAGAGCCGCATCGCGGACAGTTATCACATCGGCGAAGAAGCTCCGCGCGAGAAGCGGCCGCTGGTGCGCCGGGTGATTGGCGCTTGAATTTGCTGTGTGGAGAGAGGTGTTCATGGGACGTTTTACCGGGGTACTCGGCATGGCCGTGATTCTGGGGCTGGCCTGGCTCTTCTCCACCGACCGGCGGGCAATCAAGCTCAAGACCGTTGCTTGGGGCCTTGGGCTCCAGTTGGCGCTAGGCTTCTTCGTTCTCCGTTCCGGTGCAGGTAGCGCGGTGTTTGGTTTCCTGGGTGCGGGGGCAAATAAACTGTTGAGCTTTTCTTACGCGGGTTCCGCGTTCGTGTTCGGCGATATTGGTCTGCCGAAGGAGCTCTCTCGGCTGGGCTTTTCGTTTGCGTTCCAGGTGCTTCCCACGATCATTTTTATTGCAGCATTTTTCGCGGTTCTCTATCACCTGGGCGTGATGCAGCTCATCATCCGTGCTGCGGCGTGGATTATGACTCGCGTGATGGGCGCCAGTGGCGCGGAATCCCTCAACGTGGCCGCCAGTATTTTTATGGGCCAGACGGAAGCTCCGCTCACCATCCGCCCCTTTCTTCCCACGCTCACCAAATCGGAACTGATGGTCGTCATGACCAGTGGCATGGCGCACATCTCCGGCGGCATGATGGCCGGATACATCCAGGTGGGGGGCGCCGATCCCAAAAACCTTTTAACCGCAGTTATTATGACGGCGCCCGGAACGCTGCTCATGGCCAAGATGCTCGTCCCGGAAACCGAACAGCCGCTCACAGCCGGCCGGGTGGAAATGCCCCCGATGGAAAAAGAAACCAATCTTCTTGGCGCCATCGCTCGGGGCACAACGGACGGCTTGCATCTCGCGCTCAATGTCGGCGCCATGCTGATTACCTTCATCGCTTTGCTTGCGCTGCTCAACGCCATCATGGGCGGCATCCACAACTGGCCCCACATGGCCTGGTTCCCGGAAAGTCTGCAGACTGTTTTCGGGTGGATTTTCGCGCCGGTTGCCTGGCTGATCGGCGTGCCTTGGAACGAGGCGGCGAAGATTGGCGACCTGCTCGGAACGCGCATGGTGATCAATGAATTTGTCGCGTTTGGAAAGCTTGGCACGATGAAGGGCACGCTCGATCCGCGTACTTTTGCGATCGCCACCTTTGCTCTCTGCGGCTTTGCCAACTTCAGCTCCATCGGGATTCAGATCGGCGGCATCGGGGCGCTCGCGCCCGAGCAGCGCAGCCAGCTCGCAAAATTCGGCATCCGCGCCATGCTTGCGGGAACGATGGCCAATTTGATGTCGGCATCCATTGTGGGGATTCTTTCGTGAGCGCAAAGAAAAGCTCTAAGACCAAAACCGCGAAGACGGTTTCGCCTCGAAAAATCGCTGTTGCAACCCCGACCAGCAGTTCGCCGACCGGCGAGTTCGAGCGCGCGGGAGAAGCGGCTGACTTCATTTTTTCTCAGACCGCTCACCGGCCGAAGATTGCGCTTGTTCTGGGCTCCGGCCTTGGCGCCTTCGCGGACGAATTTGCCGATGCCGCCAAAATTCCCTACGCAAAAATTCCGCACTTTCCTCAATCTACCGCCATTGGCCATGCGGGGAAGCTGGTCATCGGGAAAGTGGGAGCAACTCCCGTGGCGGGGATGCAGGGCCGCGTTCATCTTTATGAAGGATATTCCGCCAAAGAGGTGACCTTTCCCATTCGCGTTTTAGCGCGCTTGGGTGTAAAGGCGGTGATCCTCACCAACGCCGCTGGTGGCATCAAGCGGGATTTCGTGCAGGGCCGGCTGGTAGTGATCAGTGATCACATCAATCTGCAGGGCGTCAATCCTCTGACCGGACCGAACGACGAGAGATTCGGCCTGCGTTTCCACGACATGACCTCGGCGTACGACCGCAGATTTCGCGAAATGGCTGTTGGCGAAGGAAACCGGATGGGGATCGGGATGTTTGAGGGTGTTTACGCGGGACTCCTCGGGCCGAGCTATGAGACGCCGGCGGAGATACGCTACTTGCGCGCGATTGGCGCCGATCTGGTGGGAATGTCCACGGTTCCGGAAGTGATTGCCGCGCGGCATAGCGGCATTCGCGTGCTTGGCATTTCCTGCGTGACGAATGCGGCGGCGGGAATTCTGGATCAGCCGCTCAACCACCTGGAAGTGCTGGAGACGGCAGAGCGTGTGAAAGGGCAGTTCATCGGCTTGCTGAAAGCGGTCATTCCGCGAATTGCAGAGGCGATTGCATGAGCGAATATGGGACCCTGATTTCGGTGGCCAGGCAGGCGAGAGAAAACGCGCATGCGCCGTACTCCGATTTTCGCGTGGGCGCGGCGCTTCGCGCCACCTCCGGACGAATTTTTGGCGGCTGCAATGTCGAAAACGCCACTTATGGCCTCACCGTTTGCGCCGAACGCATCGCCATCTTCAAAGCCATCAGCGAAGGCGAGCGCGGCTTCGATGCCATCTCCGTGGTAACCGACACAGAGACGTTGACGCCTCCCTGCGGTGCTTGCCGCCAGCTGATCTGGGAGTTTTGCGGCGACGTTCCCGTGATCCTGGCCAATCTCAAGGGCAAAACGGAAATCTTCCAGATGCGCGAGCTGTTTCCAAAGCCGTTTGATTCCTCGAATTTATAGAAAATGGAAAATATAAAATGGAAAACCGAAGCCAGGAAGAAATGAACCCGAGAAACAATGAAGTCCTGGCATCGCCTGGGAGAGAAGGGATGAAGCAAGGCTCCGGCATCTCCGCATCCCTGGGCGCGATTGTGAGCTCGCTCGCAACGATGGGGTGCTGCCTTCCTTTGGGATTTGCAGGCGCGTTGGGTGCGGCGGGCGCGAGCGCGTTTCTGTAGAGATTCTGGCCCTTGCTCCTGGCGCTTTCCATAGTGTTTCTGGGTGTTGGATTCTGGCAGCAGCGCCGCGCAAAGCTGTGCGCGGTGAAACGGAGTTATTTGAGCACGGTGCTGCTTTGGACGGCCGTTGTGCTCGTTGTGGCGATGATCGTTTTCCCGCAGGAAATCGCAGGATTCATTGCCGATCATCTTTCAGGTGCCGGCAAGTGAGGAAGAAGAGGATCTTCACGATCGGCTTTGCCGTGGTCGCACTGCTTCTTGTGGCGATGTACCTGCGAATGGATTCTTCCACGCCGCCCGGTCAAGATCCTCTCGCCACGCTCACAACCGCGAATTTCGTGGCGTTCGAAGGGTCCTTCGACAAATCCATCGATGGGCCGCGGCTGGTACTTCTTCTTTCTCCGACTTGAGCGACCTGCCTGCGGGGGGCCTCCGCAGTCGAACAACTCTTGCATCGCAATTCGAACCCTTCACTCCGCGTGTTGGTTGTGTGGGAGCCGATACTTCCGACGGACTTGCGCTCTCCGGTTCATAGCACGCTCGGGAGAATCCTTGACCAGCGTGCCCGTCAGTTCTGGGACCCGCAACATCTCGTCGCGCAAGAACTTCGCAGGATTGCTGCCGAAGGCCCCGGACAACCGAAGCCCGATTGCTGCATCAACCGCGGATTTTTCTGGGATGATGCCATTCTCTATGCACCACGCTCGAAGTGGCAGACTCCTACGGCGGTCTTTTGGAATGGTCCGGTCGTGCGCGTGACTTCTGCCCTCGAACAGGCACTGCAGAATCGCCCATGACGGAACGTCATCAAGATTTGGGGTAGCAGACCCCGCAGCGGAAGCGCCGTTCTTGTTTCAATTCCAGAACGTAGACAATATACCCGCGGACAAAAATGTCCGGTGTGCCCGGCGAGTAGGGTGCAGCCACTTCGATTTCGGTTTCCGGAACGTATTCCTTCCGGCTCTTGAAACGGAGCCCGCCTCGGGAAATGTCCTCGCACGTCACGATATCGTCGCCAAAGGCGTGACTCCGGATGCACGCCTTGAAATTCACTTTAGTGCGCACGTGCTTGCGTTTGTTTTCGGTGCCCGCCGCGGGTTGCGGCGCGGCTGCCGGATCTGGTGAAGCGGCCGGGAGATTCTCAACGGGCTCCGCTCTTTCCCCCGCTTCCAGGGGCGTGGTTTCCATCTGAACGGGCTCGCCAGCATCTCCAGAAGGCCGTTTCCAAATCGTTGAGGATCCGCACCTCTTGCAAGAACGGACGATCCCTTCGTTGACCAGATATACGTCCGATTCCAGGTCGCTTTGTTGAACCATCTCGCGGGCCTTACAGCTGCTGCACTGGAGCAGCACATTGCTGGCCTCTTTTTCGGAGTCCGTCATGCTGGGGAAATCGACTCCCCAGAGGTCCAGCTCCGCGTCCAGAAATGCCACCCCGTAGGTGTGGCTTTCGCCATCAGAGCCAAGCTGGCCAACGATACGAATCTCGGCCTCTTTGTCGGTGTCCAGCCTGCGAAGGATCAATTCCTGTTCTGCGGAGAGTACGTACTGCGAAACAATGCCCGCGCCGTGGCGGCTGAGCAACACTGTCCTGGTCTGCTCGGAAAAAACTTTGCCTTGCATATCGCTGCCCACTAACAGAATTGCAATCTCTCTCGCAATTCGGTTGCTGCGACGTGGTTGTTCTGGAGGCATTGCAACCCACGCTTATATTCCCCAGGAACTTAACAAGATGGTACTTGGATTTCTCCGCCGAAGTCACCGACTTTTGTGGGCGCAGCTCGCTCAGCGCGGAATCGGAATTTCTGGCAATACCCGGGGCGGCAGGCGTATGATAGCTGTGTCGTTCCCAACCCCGACACCCATCCTCCCAGTTTTGCGCTAGACAGTGGGGTGTCTCATGCAAGCTATTGCGCGCCGGGTGGAAGAACGCCGTCCCTTGGCCCTAAGAGTCGATCTCTGCAGCCTGGATGTCCGTCATCGTGCGCATGAAGCCCTAACGGAAAACGTGAGCACTCATGGTGCGCGCGTCGTTTCAAACAATCCCTGGAAACTGAATGATCGTCTGAACTTGTGGTGCCTGCCGGGGGACTTCCGGGCCCGCGCGCGAGTAGTCTATTGCGAGCCTCTCGGAAGCAATTCGTTCGCCATCGGGCTGCAACTGCTGGCCTCAGCGGGAGAATGGAAATAGCTCCGCCAGTGAGGCCCTCTCGATGGTCCTGAGATCCTGCGGTATTCGAAGAAAACCTTTGGGATTTAGCGCGAAAGTGCCAGCAGCGATTCGTTGAGCTTGGTCAGGTCGGAGTCTAGCCGATAGTAGCCGGGTCGCCAGCCAGCGGGAGTCTCATCACCAGTGACGTTGAGCACGGCAAAATCGTTTGCCGCCCCTTTCTCGTTACCCAGTTTCGGGAACTTATCCCCGACATAAGTGGCGGGGTGCTGGCTGACGACGCGCTCACACTCATTGATGGATAGAACGGCGCGCAGCATACCTTGGTTTTTCGCGTGCGGCTGGCAGAAGTAAAGGGTTGGCATACGTCAGCATCATCGCCATTCGGTTCGCAAACTTGAATAGTACTTTCGGGCAATTGGCCGGAGAAGTGACCAAAAGTACAAGGAAATCGGGGTGAATTGGAAATAATTGATTCTGCAGACCTTGGCGGCGGATTCCGGCTTCCTCGGATTCCCGATTCGGGACACTCCTGGAACTTACGGCTTGAGCGTCTCCATTGCGGTCAGCGCATAGATCGCGGCGCAATCGTTCACTTTTCGCAGGTCGACGTATTCCTTCGGTCCATGCGCCACGGACAGCAGGCCGGGACCATAGGCGTAGGCCGGGACGCCCTGCGCGGCGTAGAAGCGAGTCTCCAGCAGCCCGGGGCACATCTCAAAACGTGGTGCATTGCCCGTAATGGCTCGAACACTGCGCGCCAGCGCTTCCCCGAGCGGCTCCTCCTCATGGCACGCGGAGGATTGCCCCTCTTGCAGGATCTCCCATTCCAATCGGATGCCTTCGTGCTTGCAGCTCTCCAGGACCGCGATCAACTTGGCCTTCTCTTGCTTCAGATTTTCCTCGGGATTGATGCGCCGGTCGATGGTGAACCAGCACTCCTCCGGTACGACGTTGAAGTTTGCGCCGCCGCCGCTTTGCCCTCCCAGCATCAGAATCGAATTGCGTGCTTGCTCCGCCCCGATGTTGAAATTGGTGGCGCGCCGCTCCACCTCATCCTTCAGCTCCTGAAGCCGCTCAACGACACGGTGCGTGCGTTCGAACGCGTTCTCGCCCTGATGCTGCAAACCAACGTGTGCGGATTTCCCCAGCACCCGGACGCGCAACGAAATCGCGCCACGATTCGCGTTCCAAACGCCGCCGCTGGTCGGCTCTGCCAAGAGCATGCCGACGCCGCCGCGGCCCAATCGTCCCTGCGCCGCCAGCCACGCCGAGCCGCCTTCGCCTCCCGTCTCTTCATTGGGAACCAGCGTCAAAGCGATTCTCCCGTCTAGTCGGGCGCCACATTCTTTCAGTGCGAGAATGGCATAGAGCATCGCGACAATCCCGCCCTTCATGTCGCAAGAGCCGCGGCCAAACAAGAAATGGTCTTTGCGCGAAGGCTGAAATTGCTCCCTCGACTGTGCGGGAACCACATCGTAATGTCCGTGAAAGTAGAAAACGCGTTCTCCCCGTCCATAGTTGGCAAGCAGACAGATGGGGCTGTCGCTCGTAGCCTCTTTCGAATCGCCAGCTTCCAGGCGCTCGCAGTCGAGGCCCACTCGCCGTAACCGGTTTTCGAGAAGGTCGGCGCAGGCGCGATAATTCTTCCCCGGTGGATTCTCCGTGGGAATGGCAACAAGCTCCGCCAGCAGCGCGGCCATCTCGTCTTCGCGCTGCTGCAGCCACGACACTAGCGCGCCGATTCGCGTGGCATCGCCGGTCTTTGTTTTGCTCATTAGCCGTCATGCTAGAAGCCCGCAGCGTTGACGCCAAGCGCCATATTGGTGCATTCGGCGTAAATCCCGTTTTGAGCTTTGCAAAAAAAAAAGAACGGCCCCGAATCGCTCGGGGCCGCTGCCGAAAATCAATTCAGACGTCTCATGCAGCTAGAAGTTCAACTTCGTGCCGAGTTGCATGATACGAGGGTCGCGGGTTGTGGTCACTTGGTTGAACAATGTGGAGACGAAGTTGGTCGACCCACAGCAAATCGGATTGGTGTGGTTGAAAGTGTTGAAGGTTTCCCATCGCAACTGACCGGTAAGACGCTCGGTGAACTTGATGTTCTTGAATAACGACAGATCGGTACGCCAGAAGCCTGGTCCGCGAATGGCGCCAGGACGCTCCGTGGTTTCGGTCGTCTGTGTTGCGGACGGCGCCGCCAGGGCGGAGGCGTTGAACCAACTTGTAATGGTATGCGGAGCGCCGGAGTTGGGGTCACCAATCTGATTTGGACGGCAGCCCAGAGGCGAGGCGCCAAGCAGGCAGCCTGAGCCAGTCGGGTCGTTGCAGGTAGCCGTAGGTGTAGTTCCAAAGCAGTTGCCGTTGCCCAAGACGGCAGTGAGGGGAAGCCCTGTCTGGAAGGTTTGGATTCCGGAGAACTGCCAGCCGCCAAGGATGTGGCCCGTGAAGCCCTGCTGGTGGCGCAGCCACGGCAGTTCCCAGACAAAGTTTGCGGTCAGAACGTGCCGCCGGTCGCCAATAGTGGGCCCATAATTGTTGCGAAAATCGCCGCTGACCTGGGGAAGGGCTGCGCCTCCCGTGCTACGGTCGGCGGGATCGGTGGTCAAACCGTGCGACCACGTATAAGAGATGTTAACCAGAGAATTCCCAGCGAAGCGCTTCTGCAATTGCGTCTGCAGGGAGTGGTAGTTCGAAGTGAAAAGATCAACAAAGAACAGCCCGGGACCGTATCCGGTATAAGGCCGGAGCACCGCGAGCTTGTTCGAGTTTGTCGTGCCGCTGATGGCACCGCTAATGACCACTCCGTTCGCGGGCACGGCGCTCGGGCCGGCAAAGCACGGAGTGGCGGCAGTGCAGTTCAGATAAGAAGCTACAGCTGGCTGGTTGAGGTCCTCAAACCCAGGAAGATGGATGCCGTTACTGGCATAGTAGCCCACATCTGCCAGCCAAGTGCCGGCAAATTGACGCTGAACGTCAAGACTCCATTGCTGTGAATAAGGTGCCTTGTAATCGATGGGCATGCGGGACTGGATGGTAAAAGGAGTTGTTGAATTGAGAGTAGTTGTTGTTGCGCCGACCGGGTTCGACAAAGTGCTGCGGTTGATGTTGAGGTTGGTTAGGAAGCCCTGGCTTAGGCCGACGTTCAGTTCGGGGTTGCCAAACTCGAGGCCATTGTCAAAGAACATGCCATAGCCCGCGCGGATGGAAGTCGTGCCGTTGCCAAATGGATCCCAGGCGACTCCGATTCGCGGAGCGATGGCGCGGTTGAACTCCTTGCCAACCTTGCTGCCAAAAGGAGACTTAGTGCCAGTAAAGCCGTTGAAGGTAGGTGGATTAGCGAAAATGAGTCCGTTAAGCGGGTTGTAGTTCGAGTTGCAGGCGCTGCTGGTCGGCACACCGTTCTGCAGCTTCACATCCATGTTGCCACTGGAGGTAATACAGGGCGCCTTGGCCGGGTCGTACAGGGCCGGATCAAAATTGACCAGGCGGCTCGTGCCGTTCGGTCCGCTGGCATCGGTCGGCTGGCGGAAGAACGAGTGACGAA
>Ga0210406_10007543_pt1 | contig 11026 bp, 10 predicted proteins | sample IncBWC30MmetaG_FD_155454 | JGI IMG/M metagenome (GOLD analysis project Ga0210406, IMG submission 155454) | Forest soil microbial communities from Barre Woods Harvard Forest LTER site, Petersham, Massachusetts, United States - Inc-BW-C-30-M | ecosystem: Environmental > Terrestrial > Soil >... | reverse complement strand
CAATATCGAGCAATGGCGCAAGTTTCAGCTCGTCCACGGAGAGCATCACCTCAAACAAATCGCCGCCATTCGCAAGGCCCACAACGTCTAGCCCGGCAGCAGATCGCTCACCACGAACTGTGCGGCCCGCTCAAAACTCAACCGCGCCCTTCCAAACCATTGTCCACCAGCTCGTCCTCCTCGAGCTCATCCTCCACCCGCAGATACCGCCGCATATACCGAAGCGGCTCATCCGCTGCCGCCAGCTCCTTCAGGTGATAGAGCCACGCATCCTCACGCGCGCTGCGCCGCGTGTACCCCTTCCGCTTCACCGTGCCGATCGTCCCGTCCTTCATCCTGCGAGTGAACGTCTGGGTCGGCACCTGAAACGTCATCACCTCGCCAGGTTTCCAGAAGCTCGAAGCAAACTCATGCGAAAACAGCAACGCATAGTAACGCCTCTCCGCCGCCAGCATCTCCACCGCGTGGCGAGCGCTCTGCCACGGCAGACCCAGCTTGCTCACATACCACTTCCGAAACTCAAAGCCATTGCTGCGCGCCTGCCCGACCAACAACTGAAGCAGCTCAACACGTGTCATAAAGTCCGTTTCAGTTCAAATGAAATACAACGGTACCGGACGGTTTCCCGGTACCAAAGGGTATAGTTTACCGAGGCCTGCGTCCAATACCTGCGTCCAATATAAGATCGACAGCGTCTGAACCTATCATCTGCATCAGAAGAGACGTGCTCTCTAGTACAACCAACAATCCGAGGCTTCGGAGAAGAGCCATAAAACGCCGCGCCAAAACCTACACCCTCCTCCTTCTCGCTTTCCTGATGGCAACCCCGGCCTTCGCGGACGCCTACAATCCAGCCGCCCACACCGACCCCATTAACCTCACACCGGAGGTCCGCGAAGCCCACGAGCACTTCTACAACCTCGACTACGACGGCGCGCTTACCCGCTTCGAGGCCATCCAGAAGAGCCACCCGCAATCTGCCATCGCCACCGGCTACGTCCTCCAGACGCTCATCTTCCGCGAACTCTACCGTCAGGATCTCCTCGACACCACCTACTACGCCCACGACTCTTTCCTCACCTCCAAACGCAGCGTCCCCGTGCCCCCGGACATCCGCGCGCGCATCGAGTCCGTCACCAACTCGGCCATCGCTCTCTGCGACCAGCAGATCAAGGCCAACCCCAACAACGCCAACGCCTGGTTTGCCCGCGGATACGCCCGTGGCATGCATGCCGCCTTCATCACCCTCGCCGAACACAGTTACGTCGCCGCCGCCCGCCAGGGCTTCGCCGCCCGCAGCGACAGCGAGCAGACCCTCAAGATCGACCCCGGCTACGCGGACGCTAAAATGGCCATCGGCCTCCAGCAGTTCGCCGTCGCCAGCCTCCCCCGCCTCCTCCGCATCATGATCGGCATCACCGGCGTCACTGGCAACAAGGAAAAAGGGCTCGACCTCCTCCGCGAATCCGCCGCCCACGGCATCGTTACGCCCATCGAGTCCCGCACCGCGCTCTCGCTCTTCCTGCGCCACGACGCCCGCTACCCCGAAGCCATCGTCGTCCAGAAGGGACTCGCCGACCAATACCCCCACGATTTCCTCTTCCGTATCGAGGTCGCCAACCTCACCAAGGACTCCGGCAACGGCCCCGGCGCCATCGCCATCTACCGCGAGATCCTCGCCGACGCGAACAAACCCGGCTACTTCGTCGAACCCCGCCTGCACATGGCCTACTGGGGTCTGGCCGACACCGAACGCGGCCAGAACAACATCTCTGCCGCAGCGCAAAACTACCTACTCGCCGCTGCTCAACCGACCTGCAGCGATTGGCTGCGCCGCCGCGCCCAACTCAACGCCGGAGAGATGTTCGACCTCCTGAACAACCGCGACGAAGCCATCAAGCAATACCAACTCGCCTCTGCCGGAGGCGGCGACCAATCCCAGGCCGACGCTGCCCACCGCTACCTCAAAACCCCCTACACCGGCAAATAACCCGCTCTCGCCTGTCTGGTCTTTCTCTCTCTCTTGTCATCCTTCGCCGCAGGCGGAGGACCTGCTTTAATAGTTGTCGTTGTTCCCAGCCTTGCAGCCTTCTCCGAAGGCACCAACACCCTTCTCTTTTTCGCTACGCCACCGTCTCCCTATGGCAAAATAGAATCTCCGGAGACCCACATGTTCTGTACTCAGTGCGGCAAACCAGTCGACCCATCCTCCCGTTTCTGCCCCGCCTGCGGAGCCACCATCTCCGCCGTCCCGCCGCCTCCACCAGGGGTCTACCCCAATCCCAACCAACTCACGCGTCCACGCCACAACCGCATGATCGCCGGAGTCTGCGCCGGCTTCGCTCTCCACTACGGCTGGGACATCAATCTCGTCCGCATCATTACCGCGCTCGTAGCTCTGTTCACCGGCATCGGCGCCATTGCGTATCTCGTCCTCTGGGTCATCATCCCCGAAGCCCCTTACGCTCTTCCAGCAAAGGGCATCTAAAGTTTGCCAAAAAAGATCGCAATATCTCCGGCCAATCCCCGCCCCTTCGTCTATCGCAACCGCATCCTCCACTGCGATGGAGCCGACCTCACCACCCTCGCCGAAAAATACGGCACTCCCCTCTACGTCTACTCCGCCGAGCAGATCACCCGCCGCTTCCAACTCTTCCAACAAGCCTTCGCCGCCCGTCCCCACACCGTCTGCTACGCCGTCAAAGCCAACTCCTCCCTCGCCATCCTTCGCCTCTTAGCGAAGCAGGGAGCAGGCTTCGACATCGTCTCCGGCGGCGAACTCGAGCGTGTCCGAAAAGCCCACAAGCCCGCGCTCAAAAAAGTGGTCTTCTCCGGAGTAGGCAAACAGCAATGGGAGATCGACGCCGCCCTGGACGCTGACATCCTCCTCTTCAACGTCGAATCCGAAGCCGAACTCCACCTCCTCGCAGCCCGCGCCGAGGCCCGAAGTAAAGTCGCCCGTTTCGCTCTCCGGGTCAACCCTGACGTCTTCGCCGAAACCCACCCCTACATCTCCACCGGTCTCAGCGAACACAAGTTCGGCATCGACATCAAAGCCGCCCGAGCTATCTATCGCGCAGCAAAAAAATCAAAATGGCTCGATCCCGCCGGAGTCTCCGTCCACATCGGCTCGCAGATCCGCAAAGTCGATCCCTTCGCCGCCGCCCTCACCCGCGTCACCAGACTCATCGCCGACCTGCGCCGAGACGGCCACAACATCCGCTACGTCGACGCCGGCGGCGGCCTCGGCATCGACTACGGAGCCGGAACCTTCGACCCCGCAAAGCAGGTAGAAAAATACGCCGCAGCCCTGACCAAGGGTCTCGCCAACGAACCCGCCCACCTCCTCCTCGAGCCCGGCCGCTTCATCGTAGCCCAGGCGGGAACGCTCCTCACCCGCGTCCTCTACGTCAAGAAAAACGGCAGCAAAACATTCGTCATCACCGACGCCGCCATGAACGATCTCATCCGGCCCGCGCTCTACCACGCCCACCACGAGATCATCCCCGTCAAGCAACCGAAAAAATCTCCTGCACTCGAGCAGAAGGTCGACGTAGTAGGCCCTGTCTGCGAATCCGGAGACTTCTTCGCTCGTGACCGCCCTCTCTCCGCCGTCAAACCCAACGACCTCGTCGTCCTGCTTGACGCGGGAGCCTACGGCATGTCCCAGACCTCCAACTACAACACCCGCCCTCGCCCCGCCGAAGTCTTCGTCGACGGCGCCACCGCCCGTCTCATTCGCCGCCGCGAAACGATGCGCGACCTCCTCGCCCCCGAACTAAGTGGACTCAACAACTGAGGATCGCCTTCGAGCGTTGCCAAAATTTAAATCGAAGCCTCAAGATCGGGTGCCCCATATCTCGATTTTGAGATGTGGGCATTCGCGCGACGCGCGAACCGTCTTCCTCCTCCTCGCCATACGCATCGCGAGGAGACACGGACGTTAACCAGACATCTTCGCACCAAGCGCCGCAAGCATTCGAGGGTCCGCACGCACCTTGTCGGAAGCAAGCCACTCCCCCCTCACCGCAGAACCCGCAGCAACCAGCAAAGCCGCCACCTCGTAATATCCATCACGCACGATCTCCGGTGAGGGATTCAGCCAGCCATGGAGAGCCCATCCCAGCGGAGTGCCATTCCACGTCTCATCTTCAACATCGACAGGCGCCTTTCGTTCCAGCAATAGTTTTACCGTCTCAGCATCAGCGCCAAGCGCCGCCCAATGCAGCCCCGTCGCTCCTCTGTGTCTTTCCCCCACATGGATGCCTCGCCGCAGCAGAAAATCAACGACCCTGGACCAGCCGTACTCGCAAGCCCAGTTGAAGCCTGACTTCATCTGTTCTTTCGTCGTCCCCGCTTTCAAGCTGCCGTCCTCGTCAAAGAAACTCTTCACCACCTCAACCTGTCCCACGCCGGCCGCACCCTCAAGGTCCAGCCGCGCGCCACGCCTGGCCAGATACGCGGCAGCTCCACCTCGCCCATTGGCCAGGCAGGCATTGACGATGCTTCCCACCGTGTAGTCCGGGGCCACCGCGCCATCGAAGCTCGCCCCATGTGCCAGCAGTGTATCGATCAGCGCCTCCTGGACACCGGTGCGCAACGGATGACCGCTCGTCGCCACTAATCCCAAAGTCGTCGACCCGCCATACATCTCCCCCACGGCGTTCACATCGGCGCCCGCCTTCAACAGCATCTCTGCAATCTCCACGGAGTTCTTTGGCGACCTCTGGCGATAATCCTCAACACCATTGGCCCCCACATAAAGCAACAGCGTAGCCCTATGTCTGCGTGTCGAGCGCGAGCGTACCAACTCCGGATTCTCGCGCAACAACCGCTCCAGAGTAGCCGTGTCGCCCGCGATAACAGCATCCACCGCCGACTCGAACTTTGAAGTAGAGGAGCTCCTCCGGCTCAACGCTTCGACATGTTTCGCAAACCTCGGCCAGCTCTCGAAGCCGTGCTCGCGTGCAACGACGAGTTGTGCATCGGCAAGGAGAAATTTGCCGCTTCGAAGCTCGGACTCCGTCAGCTTCGCGAGGCGAGGATGGTGTTGCCGCATACGCTCGAGCGCATCGGCATCGCCGTTCTTCTGATTTTTAAGGAGAGCCTTCGCCTGCTTCTTGTACTGCTCCAGGCTGGCACGAGACGGTAGTTCCTTGACATCCATACGAAGCTCCTTTCACTACGCCTGGAGTCCGCCCGAAGTCAGGCTGAAAGAAGGTTCGCAAACCTCTCACTACTGGGGGTGGGCATGGCCCTTTCCGCGGACTGGATGCGCCCCTTCGCGCTAACGCGACTTTAACGACGCTCCAGGATGAAAGTCAATGTTGAACAATCACAGAAGCGGGTGCCCCATTATCTCGATTCTGAGATGTGGGCATTCGCGCTACGAGCGAACCGCTTTCCTCCTCTCGCCCAACGTACCCAGAGGCACGGATGGATCGAGCGGCATACTTGACAAACGCCCCGCGCCGAGACCCCCGCCACGAAGAGGAACACCACTGCCAAGCACCCGGAAGTCCAAGCCTATCCGCCCTGTTTCTTAGACTTTGCACACTTTTGACGGGGAGGGGGGTGTGCATTCCCCACATGCGAACCATCGCTCAAACATGCTAAACTCTCAAGGTTGCGCATCCCTCGCGCACCACAAATCTGCACCGAGGTAGTTCATGTCCGGCCATTCAAAATGGGCAACAATCAAGCATAAAAAGGGCGCGCTTGACGCCAAACGCGGCAAAATCTTCACCCGCCTCATCAAGGAAATCACCATCGCCGCCAAGACCGGCGGCGGCGGCGATCCCGACGGCAACCCCCGCCTCCGCGGAGCCATCGCTGCCGCCAAAGCAGAGAACATGCCCGCCGACAACATCAAGCGCGCCATCCAGCGCGGCACCGGAGAACTCGAAGGCGTCTCCTACGAGGAGATCACCTACGAGGGCTACGGCCCCGGCGGCGTAGCCCTCATCGTCGAAGTCCTCACCGACAACAAAAATCGCGCTGTAAGCGAAATCCGCCACGCCTTCTCGAAGAACGGAGGCAACCTCGGAGCCGAGGGCGCAGTCGCCTGGATGTTCACCAAGAAGGGCGTCATCACCATTGCCAAGTCCGCCGCCAGCGAAGACAAGCTCACCGAAATTGTCCTCGACGCCGGAGCCGAAGACCTCTCCGACGAAGGTGAAAACTGGGAGGTTCTCACCGACCCCAAAGACTTCGAAGCCGTCACTGAAGCCCTCAAAGCCGCCAAGATCACCCCCGAGCACGCCCAGGTCACCAAGATCGCCTCCACCTACACCAAACTCGAAGGCTCCCAAGCCAACGCCATGATCCGCCTCCTCGAAACTCTCGAAGACCTCGACGACACGCAAAATGTCTACTCGAACTTCGACTTCGATGAAGCCGCGGTGGCCGCCCAGTAATCCAACCGGTAGCTGAACGTAAACGGCCGCCGTTCAACGGCGGCTTTCTTCTGTCACCGCAACCGGACCGTCGAAAAGCAACGGGAGACCTTAGATTGACCAAAAGCATGCAACGCATCGCAACCGCGACCCTCGGGATCGTCGCTCTCCTGTTCTCCGCCACACGGTTCGCCCCCGCGCAGGCCATCGCCAGCGGCGACGCCAATCCGTTCCATCAAGACCTCTCCAGCCACTTACCCTTCGAGATTGGCGCCATCGTTCAGGGCGGTACCGGCCTCACCCAAAACCGCGACGGCTTCAAGTTCCTCATGGCAGGCGTACACGCCGGCAAGGTCCTCACTCCCAACATGGGGCCCGGTTTTCTGCGTGGCAACTTCGAGTACGCCGTCGAGGCCTTCCCCTTTTGGCAGTCCTACACGCCCAAGTTCCAGCGTCCCTTCTGCACCAACCCGCCCGGCACTCCGCCAGTCTGCACTCCGTTCTACACCGTAGGCGGCACCTTCACCGGAGTCTCCATCACCCCCATCATCCTCCGCTGGAACTTCCGCGGCACCCGCCGTTTCTCCTTCTGGGGCCAGGCCGCTGGCGGAGTCCTCTGGACCAACCACAAGTATCCAGCCTTCGGCGGTCCGCCCTACAACTCGCAAAACGACGGCCCTAACGCCGACGCCAGCGTATGGAACTTCACCCCGCAGGGCGGCATCGGCGTCCACTACTTCCTCCGTCCCCGCCGCTCCATCGACTTCAGCGCCAACGGCGTCCACATCTCCAGCGCCTCACTCGGAGACCGCAACCCCGGCGTCAACGCCAGCCTGCAATTCTCCCTCGGCTACACCTGGTGGAAATAAAATCAGCGTATAGGGAATAGGGTGTAGGGAGTAGAAAACCGGAACAGGAACACCATGCTTCATCCGCACAACCCGCCGCTGCAGCCGCGTTCGACAATCCCACACACTATCTCTTGCGCTTACTCCTAATTCCCTGTGAATCTATGAATCCAGAAGCCATCATCGAATGCGTCCCTAACTTCTCCGAAGGAAACGACGCAGCCAAAGTCAGCCAGATCGTCGCCGCTATGCAGGTCGAAGGCGTTCGCTTGCTGGACTGGTCGCTCGACAAGGCCCACAACCGTTCTGTCGTCACCATCGCCGGCACGTCCACCGGTGTTGTAGAAGCTGCAGTCCGCGCCGCAGGCAAGGCCGCCGAGCTCATCGATCTCACCAAACAGAGCGGCGTCCATCCCCGCATCGGCGCTGCCGACGTCATACCCTTCATCCCCGTCAGCGGAGCCTCTCTAGCTGAGTGCGCCGTCCTCGCCCGCCAGGCCGGCCTCCTCATCTGGCGCCGCTACGGCGTCCCCGTCTATTTCTATGGAGCCGCCGCGGCCCGTCCCGATCGCGTTCAACTCGAAGACGTGCGCCGCGGCCAGTTCGAAGGCCTGCGCGACGCCTCCCGCCGCGACGCCTCTCGCCGTCCCGACATCGGCGGCCCCGAACTGCACGAGACCGCCGGGGCCAGCGCCGTCGGAGCCCGCAGCTTCCTCATCGCCTACAACATCCACCTCAAGGGAACGGACATCGCCGCCGCTCGCGCCATCGCCCGCGATATCCGGGCCGCAAACGGCGGTCTTCACGGAGTCAAAGCCATCGGCGTCGTCGCCAACGGCCGCGCACAGGTCAGCATGAATGTCACCGACTTCAATCTCACACCCATGCGCCACGTCCACTCCACCATCCAACATCTGGCCCAGCGTCACGGTGTCCTGATCGACGACGCCGAGCTCATCGGATTAATCCCTGAAGCCGCTTATGAGCCCGACTCCGAATGGATACGCCAGATCCCCGGCTTCGACCCCGACGGCAAGGTCCTTGAACGCAAGCTCAACGCCCCGATCGCGTGGCCATAATGGATTTCTGTCGTGATCGCACCATCAACCAATCAGCGCGGATAATGAATCGCGCGGAGCCCCAGCAAACCCACCTCCAAATCTCGCCACGTACCACGAAAGTAGCAAGCCTGCTAACCAAGCATGACCCCAACCAGTCTTGATACTTGGGCACATTCACGAAACAATAGCGACACTGACGCTACACTTTGTAGTAGCTCAAGGAGCAAAAGGAACTATGACATCGATCAAGCAGAACCTCTTCACCGCGGCCGTCGCCATCGCGACCATCGTGGCCCCCACATTCGCATCTGCAGCACAGCTCTCGAGCGATGCCAAATCGTCGATCCCCAAAGACATTCAGCAGCTCATCGTCGTCGACTACCATGCCATGCAGAACTCATCGGCAGCCATGGAGCTCAAGGACCGCGTCCTTCCTCCCGAACTCAAGCGTCTCGAGACCGCGCTCAAGAGCTCCGGCCTTAAGGTCGATCAGGACGCTGACGTCTTAGCCTTCGCCGCCTTCCGTGATACGACCGGGCAGGGAACTCGCATTGTCGGCATTGCGCAGGGTCAGTTCCACACCCGCGAGATCATGGCTAACTTCACCAAAAACAAAATTAAGCCTCACGTGCTCCGCAACAACAGCATCTACCCCATGGGCTCCAACGGCATGAGCGTCGTCTTCCTCAACCAGACCACCATGGTCTTTGGCGACATGGACTCGGTCAAAGAAGCGATGGACGCACGTGACGGCATGGTTCCTGACTTTCTCACCAACGGCGACATGGTCAGCGAAATGGGCGTCGTCGATTCGAAGGCCGTATGGAGCCTGCTTGACGCCAAGGGCACCCAGACCATGATGAAAGGTGTCCTCGGCGACGCCGCTCAACTGGCCGACTACGACACCGTAAAAAATCGCATGAAGAGCAGCCGCTACACCATGGACTTTCAGAATGGAGTTAAGTTCGACATGGCTGTAGTCATGTCCGACACCATGACCGCGGCCACCGCTGCGACGCTACTGAAAGGCGTATCGATCATGAGGAAGACCTCAGGCTCGCCCCTGGAGAAGTCGGCCCTCGAGCAGACCACGATCGACTCCAACTCCGGAACCCTTACCGTGTCCTACGCCTCCTCCGATAGCCAGTTCGCCAGCCTCCTCACCTCGCCGCTCTTTCAGTCCGTAGTCAAGTAAGGCCGCCGCCGGCTATACCTCAAACACCATGAAGCCCGATCCCCCGTACAGCACGGCGAAGATCGGGCTTTCTTGATTGCTGCGCTAATCGGCCAGGGGTCGGTTGAGTTCCGTACGCCAACCAGACGGATCGGTACCCGACTCGGGGCCGACAACGTAGCACTCCCACAGATCGGGCCGCGGCGTATACCCCTTAGCCGCAATCCATGCATTGAACTCACCCCACGCAGCGCCGAGCCCTTCGTAATTCCCATGAAAGATTGTCCGCGCCACCGTAGTCGCCGGCCATTGGCCTGCCTTCACCCGGCCAACGGGATCGATCGGCGCTGCCACCGGCACGCAGATCTCAAAATCGAAGATGCCCGGTTCTATCCTGAGGTGATGTGTAAACCATGGACCCGTCGTAGCGATACCTTGTGCGGCAATAGCAGCTTTGACCTCATCCAATCCTGGCCCCATGACCTTCCGAATATCCTCGCGCGGTACAGTGAGGTGAACAAACGCGGTAAGCAATCCTGCGGTCTGTGTGATTTGAGGCGTGTCAATCATCAATGATCTCCTCGACTCTTCAGGGGTGTCTTCGAAAATATACACCAGGCCGGGAAAATCGTTGCCACAACAATTCGCGCATAAATGCACTTGGGCGAAGAATAAATCGCAGCACTCAAATCAGCGAAGGTTTGAGGAACTCCACTGCCGACGTTGCCGAAAATCGGACTTCGTGGGCACAAGGGGATAGTTCCCCGAAGCGGTCAATGAGTGCGTTGGAGATTTGGCACCAATTGACACGACGTACGGGCAGGAGAGTCGTCGCGGTCCCTTCGGGCTAGCAGCTTGCAGACGACGAGGCTGTTTGAGGGTGGCAGATCCGGAGTTCGCGAAATCGCCAGGTGCGCTGTTCAAAAGCGAAACGATGGATCGAGATTCGAGGTCAGTTCATCAGCACCGTCAGGGGAACGGCTCCGACAGATGGCATCGAGTTGATCAGGAAGCGGCTACCATCGGGGGAGACGGCATATTGGAACAGTACGAGACCCGGTCCGATGATTCGCGTCTGGAAGAGGACGCGGGGAACGCCTGCCACCGGCTCGTCATGCGAGGTGTCGATTGCTACCGCCATAAGCTTTTTGTCCATGGTGATATAGAAGAGTTCTTTTCCATCCGCACGCCAGCGCGCGTGTGCGCCGCCATGATTGGATATCTGGATTCGTCGGCCGGGGCCGGGGAAACGACCTACATACACTTCAGGGTCTCCAGTGCCCGACGACCCAAGTCCGCTGAAGGCGATCCATCTCCCATCGGGAGAAAACTGGGCTTCCGCACCCGTTGCGTAGGCTGTCTTCGAATGGTTCCTGAGGTCAAGAACCTCCAGCTCCGGCACAACACTGTTCGGAAAATTCATGTAGACGAGAAAACGCCCGTCGGCCGACCAGTCGTTGAGAGCCAGACGATCGGACGCCACCAGTCGCTCCAATTTGCCGGAACCATCGGTGGCCGCAACGTCGATGTACTTGGAAGTTCTGTCAT
>Ga0210406_10007538_pt1 | contig 11030 bp, 8 predicted proteins | sample IncBWC30MmetaG_FD_155454 | JGI IMG/M metagenome (GOLD analysis project Ga0210406, IMG submission 155454) | Forest soil microbial communities from Barre Woods Harvard Forest LTER site, Petersham, Massachusetts, United States - Inc-BW-C-30-M | ecosystem: Environmental > Terrestrial > Soil >... | reverse complement strand
CGGCGGAGAGGCCTGAGACGCCGCCGCCGACGATGACGATGTCCGCCTTTTTTGTGGCGTCGGGTTTCGGAAACGAGTGACCGTCGCGCACCTGGTGGCAGACGGCGAAGTGTTCGCCTTCGACGAGTGGCGTTGCGGCTGCGCCGCCCGGTTCCTCGATAAGAGCTTTGTCAATCGGGCATCCGGAAGCGATGGAACCGGCAACGACGTACTTGATGAAATCGCGGCGTGTTTGGGACATGGGATCTTTCTCCTAGGGGCGTTCGAGAAGTTCTTGAGCTTCCTTGCCGGTGGTGCGGGTGCGAATGTGGTACCAGATCAGAATCAGAATGACGGAGACGGCAAAAATCAGGGTGGAGATGGCGTTGATTTCCGGGGTGATGCCGCGGCGAAGGCGGGCCCAGATTTCGAGTGGCAAGGTGTTGTCGCGGCCGATGAGAAAGAATGTGACGGCGATTTCATCCATCGAAAGCGTGAAGATCAGCAGGCCGGCGGCGATCAACGAAAGTTTCAAATTCGGCAGGGTCACGCGCCAGAAGGTCTGCCAGGGCGTGGCGCCGAGATCGAGCGAGGCTTCTTCCTGGGCGCGGTCGATTTTTTGCAGGCCGGCGAAGAGTTCGGTGGTGGCGACAGAGATGAGCGCGGTGCCGTGGCCGAGGAAGACGGTGGCGAGGCTGAGATGCAGGCCCGCGAAAACGGCGAACATCAGCAGCGAGAGGCCGGTGATAATGCCGGGGAGGATCAGAGGCAGAAGGACGAGACGGCGAAAGATGGATTTGCCGGGGAAGGTGGCGCGATCGAGGGCCAGCGCGGCAAGAAGTCCGAGGGTGAGCGAGAGGACGACCGCGCCCGCGGCGACCAGCAAACTGTTCAGGACGGAATCCCAGATGGCGGCATCGCTGAAGAGCAGACGGTACCAGGCGAAGGTGAGGTGTTTCGGCGGGAATCCGCCGACACCGTCTCGATTGAAGGAGTAAAGAATCAACACGACAATCGGCAGATAGAGAAACGCAAAGACGAGGAGCGCATAAATGCCGAGCAAAGGCGAGCGACTTGCATTTTGTGATGAGCGGCTCATCGGAACGACCACCTTTTTTCCAGACGCTCGGTGAGAAACAAGAGCGAGATGGTCAGCAATAAGATGCAAACGGAAATTGCGGCGCCCAGCGGCCAATCGTAGGCGGTGCCGAAGAGGCTCTGAACGATGTTGGCAATCATGATGCTGGAAGGGCCGCCAACGAGAAGCGGGGCGAGAAAATCGCCGAGGGTCAGGACAAAAGCGAACGTCGCACCGGCCAGCAGACCGGGAAGAGAAAGAGGCAGAATGACGCGGAAGAAAGTGGCGCGCGAGCCGGCGCCGAGGTCGTGGGAAGCTTCGACGAGATTGCGCGGAATGTGTTCGAGCGAGGCGTAGAGCGGGAGAAATACGAAGGGCGTGTAGATGTGCGTGAGCATCAGGACGACAGCGAACGGGCTGTACAGGAAGAAACTGACCGGTTCCTTCGTGACGTGGATATATTGCAGAAATCCGTTGAGCACGCCCTCGGAACCAAGAATCGTTTTCCAGGCATAGCCGCGAACCAGATAGCTCACCCAGAGGGGAACGATCACGAGTTGATAGAGCAGATCCTTGCGCGCGCCGGCATGGAACGACATGTAGTAGGCGAGCGGGTAGCCGAGGAGCAGGGAGAGCAGGGTGACGCCGGCGGCGATTCGCATGGTGCGGAACAGCACTTCCAGATAGACCGGATTCTGGAACAGCTTTGCGTAATTTTGCAGGTTCCATTCGCGGGCGATCATGCCGTCACGCACGATCCAGAAACTGTGGGCAAACATCAGCGCGTAGGGAAGTAACAGGAAAATTCCCACCCAGAGGATGGGAGGCACGGAGACGATCCATTTGTATGCGCGCGAATACATAGTTAAGTCACTCGCGAACCGCTACAGCATCCGCGGGAGAAAACCAGAATTCCTGTTCACCAGAAAGCCAGCCACGCGCGGGAATGCGTGCACGCAGCAACCGGCCGGCAAGGTCGAGTTCCAGATGCTCGCTGGAACCAGAGAAAATTTGCTGCCGAACTGCAGCCCGAAAGCGGACCGCGCCGGCCGGGAGCGCACCATCCGGCGACAGGTGGATGGCCTCGGGACGCAAGGAGAAAACAACCGCACCGTTTACTTGCGCCGCGCTCCAGCTCAAAGAGCCGCACGCGGCGATGCCGTTTCTTATTTCCGCCCGAAGGAGATTGGTCTGGCCGATGAACTCGGCGGTGTAGGCGGTCGCGGGGTGCGCGTAGATTTCGCGCGGCGAGGCAATCTGCTCGAGCGCGCCATCCTTCAGCAACGCGATGCGGTCGGAGAGGGCCATGGCCTCGTCCTGATCGTGGGTGACGAAAAGAAATGTGATACCCAGTTCGCGCTGGAGTGATTTCAACTCGCCCTGCATTTGTTTGCGCAGATTGGCGTCGAGCGCCGAGAGCGGTTCGTCGAGCAGCAAAAGATTCGGCCTGTTTACCAACGCTCGGGCGAGGGCGACGCGCTGTTGCTGGCCGCCGCTGAGTTTCGCCGGACGCGCCATCGCGAATTCCTGCATCTTCACCATATTTAATGCGCTCGCGACGCGGCCCGGAATTTCTGGCTTGGCGACGCCGCTTACCTGCAAGCCGTAGCCGACGTTTTCCTGCACCGTGAGATGTGGAAAGAGCGCGTAGTTTTGAAAGACGGTGTTCACGCGCCGTTTGTAGGGCGGCAAGGTGTCCAGGCGCTCGCCGCTCATCCAGAGTTCGCCGCTGGTGGGCTGCTCGAACCCGGCGATCAGCCGCAACAAAGTCGTCTTGCCGGAGCCGCTTTCTCCGAGCAGCGTCAGAAACTCTCCCGAAGCAATTTCGAGCGAAATGTGCTTCAGGACTTTCCTCACGCCAAAGTTTTTGGCGACGCTGCGGACTTCGAGCAGCACATCTCCGGAACCTGCGATTGCGGCGGCCGGCGGCTGGCTGGAACCCGGAAGTGTCACGGAGCGGCCTTAACCTCATTCCAGATTTCGATGTATTTCGCGCGGCGCGGCACGTCCTGCCAGAAATAAATTCGCTGCATGTAGGCATCGGGATTGTCCAGGTGCAATCCCTTCTTTTCCGCTTCGGTCATGAATTGCGCCGAGGCGGGATTGGCGGGGGTGTAGTGGGTGATGTCGGTAACTTTTTTTTGGGTTTGCGCCTGAATCATGTATTCGAGGAAGGCGTAGGCGAGTTCCTTGTGCGGGCTAGCGCTGGTGATCATCAGGTGGTCGATCCAGCCGGTGGTGTTTTCCCTGGGAATCGTTTCGCCGATCGGGAAATTCGCCTGGCGCAACTGATTGGTCATCAGCGGCCAGCCCATCGCTGCGACTACTTCGTGATTTTCAAAGAGATTGGTCAACTCGCCGCCGGTCGACCACAGCTTCCGGATGTTGGGCTTCAGCGCCAGGAGTTTTTGTTTTACGGCTGCAAGTTGATCGTCGGATAGATTGTAGAGTTGCGAGGGATCGGGTTTGTCGTAACCGAGCATTTGCGCGGCCAAGTAAAGAGTAGAGAGATCGTCCCAGACGGAAAGCTTTCCTTTGAGTTTGGGGTCCCAGAAAATTGCCCACGAATCCGGCGGCTGCGCAAAAACGGTGGTGTCATATAAAAGAGGATTCGGGCCCCACATGAACGGAACGCCAAATGTTTTGCCGTTGGACTTCACGAGCGGAAGTTCGCGGAGCCTTGGAGAAAGCTGCGCGTAGGTGGGCAGTTTGCTCAGGTCCAGGGGCTCGGCGAGGCCGGCGCGGGCGATGGAAGCGGCGACGTCGCTGGATGGCGAGATCACATCGTAGTTGCCGGCGCTGCCGCCGCGCAGTTTTGCCACCAGATCGTCGCTCGAGCCCATGTAGGACGCGGAAACTTTGCAGTGATGTGCTTCTTCGAACGCGTGGATGAAGGCCGGGTCGGCGTAACCCTCCCAGACCAGGAGGCTGAGCGACTCCTCTTTTTTCTGGCACGCGGCCAGCAAAAATACGGACGCAAACAAGATGCCCGCCGAGATGAACGTCCGAGGCCTATGGATTGTCCGCTTCATTAAACGGTCTTGCCTCCCGCGATGAGGGTGACAACCTTTGTATCACCGATGGCGTGCGGATCGATTTCAAAGATGTTGCGGTCCACGAGGATCTCACCCGCCAGGGCGAGGCGGGCGGAATGCTGAGCAAAGACGTGGCATTTGACAGCGGGCACAGCTGCCAGCAAGGCAACTAAAGCAAGAAGTGAACGTGTTCTCAAGGCGTACCTCGAAAAGCAGTGCTGAGCCGCAAATCGCCGCAGGATGGATTGCGACTTCAAAACGTGGGTGGCGTGTTTACCCATAACACCCATGCTTCGGTGCGGCCGGGATTTTTCCAGCGATGCGGCGTGGAGCTTTCAAAATACAGGCTGTCACCTGCTTTCAAAAGATAGTGGCCCTCGTTGTGGAGCCACAGTTCGAACTCGCCGCGCAGGACATGCAGGAATTCTTCGCCGTCATGGGAATAGGATTCGCCGCTGCCGCCGCCGGGTTTCACGCGGAAAAGATGCGGCTCCATGGCGGTGTTGCCCCAGGCGAGAAGCTCCATGCGGACGTTGGGGCTGGTCTCGAGGATTTTGCGCTGCGAGGGGCGCACGAGATGCTGCGCTTCGCCGTTGGTTTCGAAGAGGGAGATGATGTTGGTCTTGTAAAAGCGGGCGATGCGGCGAAGCGTGGCGATCGAGCAGCGCATCTGGCCGCGTTCGAGGGCGCTGAGGAATCCGACGGAGACGCTGGTGGCCCGGGCGACCTGGGCGAGGGAAAGTTTGCGGCGCATGCGCAGGCGGCGGAAGCGCTGGCCGGGAAGTTGCGGCGCGTCGGCGGGGGCGGAGACGAGGCCCTGCTTTTTTAGGACGTGCACGATGGCGGCGGGATTCAGGCCGCGCGCGCGGCGCAGGAAGATGGCGCGCTGGAGCAGTCGGACGTCGGCTTCGGTATACATGCGGTAACGACTTTCGGTGCGCTGGGGCGAAACGAGGCCCAGGGCTTCCCAGGCGCGCAAGGCGGAAGAGGAGATCGCGAGCCTGCGGGCCACTTCGGAGATGCGCAGAAGCGGCTGGCGGCCCGGAGTTTTTGATGAGGGCGAGAAATTCTTTCTGCTTGACACGGGTCCCGGCTTTCTCTAAGTTTACTGGATTATAGTAAGGTTCAGCGGGAAGTAGCAACCACGAAGAATCACGAAGAATCTTGTGCCGGGGCAGGGGATCTTCGATGAAACATGGGGTGAGTCCAAGATGAAAGACGCAAAGCGCCTTCCGCAGCTTCAGTCTGTCTGTTGGCAGAGCATCCTGATTGCCGCAGTTCTCGCATTCTTCAGCTTTTTCTTCACCGATTCCGTCGCCAACGCGCAAAGCACCGGGGGCCGCGTTCGCGGCACGGTGACGGACGCCAGCGGGGGCGCGGTCGTCGGGGCCAAAGTGACGTTGATTAATGAAGCCACGAATGTCACTCGCGAGGCGCAAACGTCCAACAACGCAGAATATTTGTTCCTGGAGGTGCCCGTTGGCAGCTACGCGATAGAAGTCAACCATACTGGTTTCAAGAAGTATGTCCGCAAGGACGTGCCTGTGAATCTCAACGAAGTTGTCACGGTGGACATACCTCTGCAGATAGGGGGTTCCACCGAAACGGTTGAGGTGACAGGCGCTCCCCCGGTGGTGGATACGACTTCGACGCAGCTTGGCGCCATTGTGAATGAACGGTCCTCCACGCAGCTGCCCTTGAACGAACGAGATGTGTTTCAGTTGCTGCAGCTTCAGCCGGGTGTTCAGTCCCAGATTGGGAACAACCTGTTTTACGGGTCGGATAAGGCCGGCGTCGTCACGGTCAACGGGGGCCGGGGGCGTTCCAATAATTATTCCGTCAACGGAGGCGACAGCAACGATCTGTTCGCGAATCTACCCGCGGTGCAACCGTCGCCGGATAGTGTCGAAGAGTTCCGCGTTATTTCGAATTCGTTCGACGCCGAGTATGGGCGCAATTCCGGCGCGGTCGTGAACGTGGTGACGAAATCGGGCACCAACGAAGTGCATGGCAGCGCGTATGAATTTTTCCGGAACGACGTACTTAACGCTCATGGTTTTACGTTCCAACCCACGGTCAAGCCGCCCTTTAAGCAGAATCAGTTTGGCGGAACGCTGGGCGGACCGGTCAAGAAAGACAAGACGTTTCTTTTCGGTTCTTACGAGGGCCGCAGGGTCGTCCGAGGCATTGTTTCACAAAGCGTCCCCGTTCCAACCGCCGACAACTATGCAGGTACCTTTACCGGTCCGCCCCCTCCGGCCGGTCAAGCACCAACGCCCGTGTTTCCAGGCACGCTGAATGATTCCCTGGTCGCAAATGTCCTTCAGAATCGTTGCGGCAATCTAAGCCCTGGCGGGAGCCGGTTGACGCCCGCAGGTCAGACTGCGCTGAATCTTGCCGCTGGGGGCACACCCCAGGCATGGGATTCCATTTTTCCCACCACATTTTTGCCGGACAACTCGGGAATGGCCACGGTTCCGACGCAATGTTTTGATCCGGTGGCTTTCAACCTAGCGAAGCAGTTTTTGACTGGGTCCGGAAAGACAAGTTCGCAAGTACAAGATGTGGTGAAATCCCGGGACAGTGGAGACCAGTTCCAAATCCGGTTCGATCAGATTCTGAATCCGTCGCAGAAGCTCTCCGTTTATTATTACTATGACAACGACAATAACCTGGATCCATTCGCCATCTTTCAGTTGGCGGGCGGATCGCTGGGTAATTTTGGCGCAAGGATCATCACCAAAGCCCAACAGGTGAACGCAAGCCACACTTGGACCATCGGGTCCAGCGCGGTTAACGAGTTCCGATTTACGTATTTTCGGGAAGCGCAACCGCAGTTTTACACTCCCCTTCGCACGAATGCGGTGACCGGGTCCTGCGGTACCGATCCAAGCGCGCAGCCATTCTGCTTTACCGGCACCTCCGATACATCTCTCGTAGCCGACAACGGAACCGTTCTCGGATCAACCCCAGCCTGTCCCGGATTTGGCTGCGGCATCCATCCGGGCCTCGGTTCGAAGTTTGAAGGCGTGCCGTTTGTCACGTTCAATGGCTCGCAGGGACTTTTCGGAAATAACTTCGAGGGACAACTGCCGCAGACAGGCAATACCTTTCAGTTCAGCGATAATTACAGCAAAATTATCGGGACCCACAGCTTCAAGTTCGGTGGGGACGTCCGTTATCAGAAATTTGACCAAAAACTGTACTTCAACGTGAACGGCGAGTACATTTTTGGCCCCGGAGGCACCAACGACACCGGCGCCAGTAATCTCTACGCCAATTATTTGCTGGGGCTGCCGACGTCCTACACACAGGGGTCGGCAAACACGGAATTTGTCCGGAGCACTTCCCTCTACTTATTCGCGCAGGACAGTTGGAAGATCAAGTCCAACTTGACGCTGAATTATGGGTTGCGCTGGGAGATGAACACGCCGCTGACGGATGTCGGCCAGAAAGTGCAGCGGTTCAATCCCGGGCAAGTCTCCACCGTCTTTCCATGCCAGCTGAGTTCCACGAGCAACTTGTTTGGGCCGGGCAACGACTGCAATAACCAGGGCGTGACTCCCACCGGGCTTGTATTTCCCGGAGACAAGGGAGTTCCGGGCGGCCTCATCAACACTTACTACAAAGCTTTTGCGCCCCGGCTTGGTTTGAATTGGAGCCCCGGTTGGAAAGACGGAATGCTTGCAAGGCTTACCGGTGGCCCGAACAGGACAACGATCAGCATGGGTTGGGGCCTTTTTTACAACCCCATCGAGCAATTGGTTCTGGAACAGTTCAGTGCCGAGCCGCCCTTCGGCATCAGCAATGGAGTGTCCAATCCGCTGTTCAGCACTCCCTTCGTGACCCAGGATGGATCCACGAAACCGAACGTGTCGGATGCCTTCCTGAACCCTCCGCGGAATCAGCCCGTGGATTGGTCTCTCTATCGCCCGATCGTGCTGTTCGGTCAATTCCCAAAGACGCTGCGCACCCAGTATTCGGCGCAGTATAACTTAACGTTCAAGCGGGAATTGCCCGGCAACATTCTTGCGCAGGTCGGATACGTCGGCACACAGGGTCATCGGTTGCTTGCGATCCACGACCAAAACGCGGCGGCGGCGCAACCCTGTCTGGATTTGCAGGCGATTTCAGACTACTACACGAACCTAGTTGTTCCGAATCAAGCATTGGCCAGTGCCTATTCCTGCGGCCCTTTCTTCGAGGATTCCGCGTTTAGCCTTCCCGCAAATTCAGTTCCCGCGGGCTTCAAGCTTCATTTACCTTACGGCTCGGTACCCAGCGTCGGGCCGGGCAATCCGGCAATTACTCTTGTCGGTTTGCGGCCATTTTCTTCGCCCAATTGTCAGCCGACGACTGGAATCGGCTGCCCGACGGATGGCACCCCAATATTCGGCAGCATCTTCAACGAAGGCTCCGATGCTTACTCGAACTACAACTCATTGCAAGCACTGTTTGAGAAACGTTTCTCGCATGGCTTGCAATTCCAAGCCTCATACACGTACAGCAAGTCGCTGGACAATGCTTCCAGCTTTGAAGAAATTCTCAACCCTCTGAATTTCAACAGCACCTATGGACCGTCGCTCTTCGACTCGCGGCACCGGTTTGTCTTCAACTATGTTTGGGAACTGCCCATTCCGAAGAAAGAGGGGATGGCTGGGAAGTTCGTGAATGGGTGGGAAGTCTCGGGGATCTATACGTATCAGACGGGATTCCCGATTCTCATCAGCAACTGCAACGACCAGGAGCTGCAAGGCAGCACCCTTGGTTTCGAATGCCCCGGCAAGCCGGACATCTCGGGACCAGTAAGGATTCAGAATCCCCGAATTAACGGCAATGTTTTTGCGGACCCAACGGTCTTTTCCAATAGCGCGCTGGGACTGGTCGGAAATTCGCCGCGCACACTGTGCTGCAATTCTCCGATCAATAACTGGGACTTCGGCGTATTCAAGACTACCGCGATCAACGAAAGGGTTCGCGTGTCGTTCCGCACCGAAATATTCAACATCTTCAATCACGCCCAGTTTTACGGCGTGGACGGCGGAAGTGCCAACACAACCTTTGGCCAGCCGCAGAAGGTGCGCGATCCGCGCCTGTTGCAGTTTGCGCTGAAGATCCTGTTCTGACGTTCGGAGGAGCAGACCTTTTCGCGAAAGCGTCCCAATCAGGCCGGGACGCTTTTGCGCGAAAAGAGGCAGCCGGGCCGCGGAGACTGGCGCCGTGGCTGCAGGAAGTTGCAAAAGAGGCGTAAACTAGTAAGCGTAGTTCGCCGCAGGAACCGCGCAGTTTACCTCGCTGACAGAGGCGGCATTAAGCCGCCCCTAGACGGAGGCGACGTGAAGTCGCCCTACACTGACCGCAGGGAATAGACCTGCCCCAGGTGACCGAATAGCAAGGCCTACTTGGATGGAGCAGCAAATGCACGACACACTACAGAAGGAAATCGCCCTTTATGAGAAGCGCACTCCGAAATCCGCGGAAGCGCACAAGAAGGCGGAGAAACGAATTCCGCTCGGAGTTGCAAGCAATTACCGCGCCTATGATCCGTATCCGATTTTCGTTTCCGAAGGACGGGGAAGCAAACTCACGGATATCGACGGCAACGAATACATCGATCACAACCTTTGCTTCGGCACGCTGATGGCGGGGCACGGACATCCCGCGGTCGTCAAGGCGGTGAAAGATATCGCCGAGCGCGGCACCACGTTCGGCATGCCGCATGGCATGGAACTGGAACTAGCGGAAGAGATTTGCGCGCGGTATCCCGTGGAGATGGTGCGTTTCGGCAACAGCGGCACGGAAGCCACCATGCACGCTTGCCGCATCGCGCGCGCCGCGACGGGCCGCGATAAAATTTTGCGTTTTGAGGGCGCTTATCATGGACTGCACGACACCGCACTCGTCAGCGTGAAGCCGAAGCTGGAAGACGCAGGCGACATTCATGCGCCGAATTCCGTTCCCGGCGGCCTCGGCATCATCAAATCGGTCCTCGACAACGTTACCGTGGCCACCTTCAACGATCTCGGCAGCGTCGAAAACCGCTTCAAGCAGTTTCCGGGACAAATTGCCGCCATCATAATGGAACCTATCCTGATGAACGTCGGGCTCTGCCTGCCGCAACCCGGCTTCCTGGAAGCCTTGCGCGCGATCTGCACCAAGAACGGAGCGCTGCTGATCTTCGACGAAGTGAAGACCGGCGCGAAACTCGGCTGGGGCGGCGCGAGCGAATATTTCGGCGTGAAGCCGGACATCATCACGCTGGCGAAATCCATCGGCGGCGGGGTGCCGCTGGCTGCGTTCGGCGCAAGCCGGGAAGTGATGGACCTGATCGTCCAGCACAAGGTTTTCCACGGCGGCACGTACAACACAAACCGCTTTGCGATGGCCGCGGGTCTTGCGACCTTCCGCGAAGTGCTCACGCGCGAGAACTACGCCCACGTGGGCAAGCTCAGCAAGAAGCTCACGGACGGGTATCGCGCTATCGTCAAGAAAAACGGGGTGCAGGCTTACGTTGCCAGCGCCGGCGTGAACGGGGCGCTGATGTTCTATCCCCAGGAGATTCGCAACTACCGCGACTGGTTGAAGATCGATGTCGACATCTGGCGGCAGTTCTGGTTCGGGATGGTGAACCGCGGCGTGCTCGCGATGCCATATTGGTGGGACGAGCAGTGGACCATTTCCGTACAACACACGGAAGCCGACATCGACAAACATCTCGCTGTATTTGAGGAAGTCGCTCCCGGCCTTGCCAAGGCCCAACAGGAACGCGGCGCGCAATTTGTCGGCGCGGCCGGACACTAAGGAGAACACAGTTTGAGTTACGAGGCCGCGCCCGCGGAGGCTGACGTTTCGCCTTCTTCAACCGGAACCACGCACCTGAAGCGGGTACTCGGCAAGCGCGACCTCGTGCTCCTTTTTGTGGTCGCCGTTTTCAATCT
>Ga0210406_10007537_pt1 | contig 11031 bp, 9 predicted proteins | sample IncBWC30MmetaG_FD_155454 | JGI IMG/M metagenome (GOLD analysis project Ga0210406, IMG submission 155454) | Forest soil microbial communities from Barre Woods Harvard Forest LTER site, Petersham, Massachusetts, United States - Inc-BW-C-30-M | ecosystem: Environmental > Terrestrial > Soil >... | reverse complement strand
GTCAGGCAGTTCGCTGATGAGCGCCGAACGATTGTCTAAACGTCCATCCCAGGCAATCACTGCACCACGCGAACAGATATGTGGCTGGACTTCGGGACGCGATTCCTTCGTGGTGTGGAAGGCGCGATAAAGAATCTCTACGCCTCCTTTGGAATATGATCCACCGCCATCAGGCCCGTAAGCAGCGAGAGTGGCACTGACTTTTTGGAGATAGGTCGGAGCAGGCAACTGGCCTTCAAAATTCCATCTTCCAAACTGCGCACTCATAACTTATCTCCTTCCCAGCGATGCGATTTAAATGCAGTTCCTCCAACAACGGTCTCAGTTAGCTCTGTGTGGAACGATGCAGCGCAAAGTCGGGCGGCCCAACGGTGTCCAATTTCACACCCTCATACCTAAATAGGTGCCTGAGCCAATCCTCCATGTAGATGGTACGAGTCAAGCATTGCGAGAAGAATTCTTGGCCGTAGCGAGCATTTCGTAGGGCAGTGAGAAGACGATCAGAGTCAACAAGTCCCAAAGAGTTGCTAACCATTTTCGGACTCATCGCTACGAGGTTAGTCCAACTTCTCGAAATGGCAACGAGCGGCGCCCGCGCAACAACCGCCTTCCGCTTTCTGTTCAAGATTTCGTCTGGGACGATACCCCTCAGTGCGCGCCGCATTAGAGATCTGCGTTGCGTGGGGCGAACCAATTGTTCCTGCGGTATTGCGAATGCGAATTCTAGGAGGTCCCGATCCAAATAGGGATAGCGCTTCTCGTAAGGGGGCTCAAACGGCAAGGCCTTGGATGCCAATTGTCTTCGAAGTCCGTCAAGCGTCCTTATCCTGTCTTGAAAACTCGGTCCAGAACCGAACAACTTTACTCTGCAAGGATAGCCAGTCAACGCTGTCCAGTTGCGCTTCACAAAGTCGGACTGGAACCACGGCGAGGGACGCAGGTGTTTCGGGGCACCCACGATTTCGGGAGGAAGGAAACCACTCGCAGCTTCTAGGAGGAGATGGATCCACGGTTTCCTCTTTTCCAGTGCCCATGCTTTGAGCTGGTGAACCAGTACCCGAAACTCTGCAGATCTAAGGAGATCTTGGAGTTCCGGTATGGGTGTTGGAACCCCACCCATGGTCTCGTCGCCACCAGTACCAGAGAGCACGACGCGATTCCCCTGCGAGACTAGGCAGGTGCTCATTTGTTGGGCAAGGTGGTGATCGTAGTCCGGTAGCGGGAGATAGTTGAACTTCGGGGATTCGAGTACGGGCGTTTCCTCCGTCTCGCGCAGACCGATGTCGATGTGCCAGCCTTGGCGACCGCGGACTTGTTCGACCTTTGCGAAAAAAGGTCGGTCGTCCCACTTTGGTTCGAGGTCGTCGTACCAAGAGATGGTGTCGAGGCGGGGGGCCTGGGTACCACCGCGAGCACTGATCAGGTCCGCCATGCACACGATGGAAGAGGAGTCTCTGCCGCCACTTAACTCCGCTAGAATAGGCCGATCCGAGCGGAGTCTGCGCTGCACGGCCACCGCGAACACAGTGCGGAAGTGCTCTTCGTATTCGCCGTCAGTCTTATAGCTGATCTTGCTATTGGGGGCAAAGTCCCAATATTTGCTAACCACATGCTTCCTGTGCCAGAGGCGTACGAACGAGGAAGGCGGCACAGAGTGAACGCCCACCCAAGGCGTCAAATGCGTTGCCGGAGACATGGACAGCCAGCCTGCGATGTACTCTTCGTCGAGTGCAAAACTCCTGCCGGCCAACCGTACTAGTGGATCGAGGATCGTGCTCCAACAAATCTCAGCGGCGTCAAAGCGGTAGTAAAGATGGCGAGTGCCGATGGGGTCTTTGGCGAGGATCAAAGAGCGATTCTTCGAGTCCCAGATGGAGAGTTCCCAATCCCCGACGAGTTTGCTGAAACAGCGAGTCGACCACTGTTCGTAGACCGCGGCGACGATGGCGACGTCCGTAGATTCACCGGTCAGCGGCCCTGCAAGTTCCCTGATTAAATCGGCACGATTGTCCAGACGGCCATCCCAGGTGATGACTGCGCCGGACGAGCAGATGTGCGGCTGTACCTCATGGCGGGATTCGTTGGTCGTAAGGAAGCCCTGATAGAGAATCGAGATGTCTTTGTCGGTGTAAGAATACGCACCATCCGGTCCGTACGGCTCAAGGGCTGCGCCGACTTGCTCAAGATAGCGACGATCAAGCGGCTTGCCGTCGAGATTCCATCTTCCAAATTGGACGCTCATGTCTAGCCCTCACCGACTGACCGCCGGCCTCTAGCATTGATCCAACCTTGCGTATAGTTCTTGTACATACCGCTTGTCGTTTACCACCTTGCCATCGACCTCGACCCAGGCGTGCGCTTTGAAGGGCATTTGCTGGGCCCCGATCACCAAGTGTGCGGATGCGCCGTACTTTCGCAGAAGGCATGCCGTGGCCGCCGACCTCTGCAGGCACAGCACTTCCTTGCAATACCAGATACAGGCCATATCCACGGCCGAACAGATCAGCTCGATTGAGTCCGGTGTACAAGGCGTCTTCCTTGTTGGAAATTCTCGGACTTTCTGGTACAGCAACTCGAAATTCTGGCGCGCCAGGTACAGGTCGAATCGAATTAGACTCAAGTAGGCCTCGACGATCAGGACGAACCGGGCGGGGAGTCGTTCATTTTTCCCCCGTCCCTGCACAATGGCTCGGTAGCTCCCTTCATCGGACTGTCGCGCCTGTTCCATGGGGTCCTGGCTCACGTAGTCGCGCTCGTCAATGCTCTTCGACCAGACGATATTTCCTCAGTGTTTGGAGGAACCCGTGTACATCGTTTTCAGCAAGATGGCGGCTGATGCCGAACTCTCGGACGATCTCATCTACGATTTCTGCTTGGGCAGAACCATCTTTGAGAAGTTGGAGGATTCGTGATCCGACGAAGTTGAAGTTGAACATCTGACCTTGTCGGATATCGAGGACGATTGCGCCGTCCTGCCCGTGGGTGCTGCGCACTGTGTCGGAAACCCGGTACATCTGAAGCCCCACTTACTTGATGTCTGGGCGCACTTTGACACTCTTGAGTGGTTCAAAACCAGAAAAAACTGGAATCTTTCGGTAAAGTGACATCGCGGAAAAAATGTTACGTGGGATCAACAGGATGCTGCAGTTGTTCTCGGCTCAGCAATATCCCAATTTGTTCGTTTTTCGGTCATAACTCTGCAAGTCGGGATCCATGCCTAATTAATCTTTCGCAATCACCCAAGCAGTGAACGAGTATCTCGTTCCATTCTTCCATCAGCGACCTTCGTGCGGGAGTCTTACCTGCCCTCTGGAACCAATACGCGGCATTCGAGGCGTCGCCTTCCTTGCGGTGGAGATAAGCGTGTACCCACGCGCCTGCCGGACCTTCGTCTTTTTGCGCTGATTCGTGAGCTTTGATCCAGTCACCCTTGGCGTCCCACCACAGCCTAGTCAACCCCAGGCTTAGATCTCCCGGTGGATCGTCTTGCTGCAAGGAATCCCGAAACTCTTCGAAGGTCATAGCCGATAGATTAGCTCGCCGCACAGTGACGGCGCATCTCTCACCTCGTGTTCGAAGCGTCCTTTCAAAAGAGAGCTTGGGGGCGGCACGCCCAGTCATTCTCAGGATCGGAGAATAGAGGCCCTTCGGTATTTTCACAATCCACGAAAACCGAAAATAGAAAGGCTTGCTATTTTCGCGTGCCAGGGGAAGGAAGAAAACTGCGTTTACAGCAGGAGTTCGTGGGAATCGGCAGTATCGGAAACAGCAGATGTCGCGTAGGCATTCTGCGCGCGTGTGAATGCCTCAGGGCCGCAATTGTCGACAATTCGTCCGGCCGAAAGGATCAGAACTCTTCGAAATGCGGAGAAAGTCGAAAGTCGATGGGAAACTACCAGGAGCGTGGATGCCGGGAGATGGTGCTGAATATTTTCAAGAACTACTGCTTCGCCGGGAGCGTCGAGACAGGCAGTCGCTTCGTCCAGAATGAGAACTCGAGGCTGCTGCAAAATAGCCCTCGCAATGGCAAGCCGTTGACGCTGTCCCCCGGAGAGTTGGCAGCCTCCCGGCCCGATCCGCTGTCGCAAGCCATCCGGCAAAGTGGCAACAAAAGGCGACAACCCGACCGCCCGAATGGCCTCCTCCAAGTCGTGCTGAGGCGACGTCGACCTCACGAGTCGAAGGTTGGACGCGAGCGTTCCGTCAAACAGAACCGGCTCACGGGGCAAATAGCAGATGTGCCGGCGCAGACTTTCCAGTCGAATGTTCCGGAGGTCCTCGCCTCCCAGACGGATCGACCCACGAATGGGGTCATAGAGCCTGACCATCAGTTTTCCGAGCGTGCTCTTGCCGGCCCCGTTCTCTCCAGCCATGGCGACGCGTTCGCTAGCCAGGATCTGCAGCGCAGGAACGTGAAGCAGGTCTTTCTGTCGCGGGTAGCTAAACTCGACCGCGGCAAATTCGATCGTCGAATCATGATCATTGGGAAGATGGACGGAGTCAGGCGCATTTTCGACTCTGGGATACAGCGCCAAGGCAGACTGTACTTGCCGTACGCTGGCAAAAGTTTTCTGAGCTCTGGCGTAGAGTTCAGCGGCGCCGCTGAGAGGTTCAAACAGTTGAGTTACGAATCCGTAGAACGCTACCAGACTGCCGACACTTAGACTCCCGGCCACTACACTCGCGCCGCCGTAACCGATAACTGCGCATAGTGCCAGGGCAACCGCGAGCGAACTGCATACGGTGAACCAGACGCCTGTGGCAAAGAGCTTCAACTGCGACCGCACCGCACGAGCCAAGAGCCGGAAAGCCCTTCGCTCCTGGCGCTTTTCCTGGCCCAGGAGTTGTATGGGAATCACCGATGAAAGGTGCTCCTCGAGAAAACTGCTCCATGCAAGGCGGTCCTCTTGGACAGTGTCGGCATCATTTCCAAGTCGCTTCCGGAAGCGTTGTCGCGTCATTAGGAACACTGGTATCAGGGGAACAACAGCCAGCGTCAATACCGGACTGAGCCAGAACATGGTGCCCAGTGTGAAACCGGTAGTGAGGACCAGCCGCAACATAGCCGGCAAAAGGTCGGACCCGAAATACGAGACTTCGTCGATTGGCTCCTTGAGCGGGTACATCACCGCGCCAACTGCCGTGTTCTCGTAATATTCGGCGGAAAGCTTATCGAGGTGCCGCAGCAGGTCCACTCGTAACGTGAGGCTCATTTTCTGCGCTGCGCTCAACATCAGATAGTTGCCCAGGCTCGTGAGTGCGGTCCTGCCTTGATAGCCGAGGAAGATCAGTCCAACGGCCAACACAAGGAGTCCCGAATTTCTCTGGGGAATGACACGATCAATGAGCCACTTCAGTACGAGCGGAGTGAGAAGCGCCAAAAGGCTGCCCGCCGTAATGCACACGAAGCTGGCCACGTGCCAGTGCATAAGCGGGCGGATCTGTTGAGCGAGCCAGCGGAGTTCGCTTGGGAACGAAGACCACCAGCGGCTTCTCTGCTCTGCGGAAACCAACACTTCTCCACCAAAAAGCGAGACTATGTAGTCGGCACGCGTCTGTAAAGAAAATCCGCAAGTTGTTCGCCTTTCGATCAACTCGGGCGAGATTGCCAACAATCAGTTCGGTTGTTGGACCGGCGCTCCGGTTCACTTCGTCCGGAAGTTCGACAACTTACACGAGCTTACTTGCGATCACGACAATTTGCCCAACGACTTCGACATCCTGGTGATAGCGAAACACCTCAGCACGATGAAAATCCTTGGAGTAGGGATGAACCACCAACGTGCCGTTTTCAATGCCGCAGCAGGCGCACAGATACGTGCCGTCACGCTTGAGAAGCACGTACACCGGTTGCTGGCACAGCGGCTTGGATGCGAAATGCACGGGCCTCCTCCGCCGGCGATTCACTAGGGCCAGCAGTCCGTTCTTGAGGTGAGGGTGCAGAACATCCTGTTTACCACCGATCCAGAAAAAGTCATCGAGGGAAACGTCGCCAAGCCCGGAGAGCGACTCTATCGATTGCCTCAGAAAGAACGGCACTTCCTCCGATCGTTCCAATAGGTGCTCCAGGAACCCTCCACGATCAATGGTCTCGTCACGGTTTTCATGGGACCCGACAGGCCACACTCTGGATACAAACTGGTCTGGCATGGGCTCGTTGCCGATATCTTCCAGATTAATCCTCATTGCTTCGAAAAGAGTTTGGAGCGGCAAACCATAGAGCGAGCACAGAGTAATGGCGGTTTGGGTGCGGTGTGGCGCCGTGTTGCGAAGTTCATAGTCGCAGAGCGAACTGGGGGAGATGTAGTATCTGTCATCCTTCAGAGTATCGGCGATCCTGCGGCTCATTTCTGACCCTTCGCGTAGCGATAGGCGCATGGTGACGCGGGCGTTGCGCAATAGTGCGCCCACCGATCTGACCTCTCTAGACAGAGGACGCGGCTTCCACTGGCGTGCGAGTTCGGTTGGAACCTCCGGCGGATCGAAACGGAGCATCGGGCGTAGCACGAGGTCCACGACACCAATCAATCTCGTTTCCTTATGGCGTTGTAACTCGACTTGTCCGTAGGAGAGTTTCGTGCTCACGGGCACGAGCACGGCGTCTCCAACGGCGCGCAGGTGGCAACAAAACAGGCCTTGCGAGTGCTCGATGAGGAAATATCGGCTGGATGCACGGCTCGCCCGCGGGGCAATATCGTCCGGAATGTTGGGGTTCACGCGTACGATGGTTCCCGGAACGAGTGCCGGGTAGGCGAGTGCGTCCTGCTGTCCGATCTTTGCATACAGAAACCCTGGATCGCTGGTTCCGGGCAAAGAACGGATTTGCCTGGGGCCAGATGACCTCAGCAATTGTCCGAGAGGTGCGGCCGGAGGTACAGGGACGTTCCCTCCCCTGTTTTCAAACCATGGAACCCAAGCATGCGGATCGACCAGAGAAGAATCGAGCAGGATCGTGCGGGGCGATGGGAGGGCGACCTGGAATCGGACGATGTTTTCGGTTTCCGTCCCGAATACGCGCAGCCAATCCGGCAGTCGATAGCCGGTGATGCGGCTCAGGGCAACGAACTGATGAATGCTTGGGCTGAAGCTTCCTGCTCGGAGGTCATAGTAGAAATTGTGCGGAACAAAATAGCGGGAAGAACGCCCGTACAATGCCTCTGACCGTTGACATGTCTGGGACAGGGTAAGGCCTCTAAGCGCGAGGATGGATCGGACCCTCTCCCCGATATCCGTGTTGGGCTGCGATTTCTCCCTGCGGCTAGTTGACACGTTCTCTCGCTGCTCTTACCTGCGAGAGGTTTCTGGTTCGCCGCCGATCATAGGACGAACCTGCTCAGACCAGACAAGTAGGGCGCCTGAAGGTGGATCCTTTCCCGAGGCGCCTGCCGGAACATCTGCTCGCAGAGATTCAAACTCTATAGGCATGTTGCTCAGCAATTGCCACAACTATTTGCGACCTGTCCGAACCTGCGACCACAAAGGGGTATTCCTTAACAGCACTCGTGAGATACAGGGTTCTGACCCGAAACTCGCACTCAGGCCGGCGGTCGGGGTCTCGAACACGGATAAAGTGCAACGATCTCGGCCAGTTCTGGTTTTCGTAACCAATCTATTCTTGTTGTGGATAACAAGACAATTTGCGGTAACATGGCGGAATTACGTAGGGATAGGCAGTATGATGTCGGCCTCGTCATCCAGCCTGGAATTTGGAAAGCGACTGAGAGCTGAACGGGAGCATTTGCGCCTGTCCCTTCGGCAGGTGCAGGAGTTGAGTCGCGGCATCGCCGCCCAGAGAAAGAATTCCGAGTACTACATCGCGCACTCCTCCCTTGCGGATTTCGAGAATGGCAAGCAGATACCCAACATTTACAAGCTCTACAGCCTGAGCGTCATCTACGGGCGTCAATATGAGAAGCTTGCAACCTTCTTCAACGTTCCGGTCGATGAGGCCGAAAAAGACCACAAAGCATTGAGTTTTCCGCAGACCTACCTTGTAGGAGCCGCCTCAGAATTCAGCGAGGCCGCGATAGTATCGTCCCGCGAACTCCGGGAGAGATTGCGGTTCGAACGAACCAATCTTTTGTCCAAGATACTCGACAATTGGAAAGATGTTCCTCCCACCCTGTTGCAGCAGATCGATTGGCGCGATTCCCTTTACGGCTACATCGGAATGGAGGACCACACGCTCGACCCCATCATTCGCCCCGGTTCCTTCGTTCAGATCGATTCCCGGCAGAGAACGGTCCCACCACTGAATTGGCATGACGAGCATGACCGTCCAATTTTTTTCTTTGAACTCCGCGATCGCTATGTATGCTGTTGGTGCGAATTGCATGGCAACCAGTTGATTCTCGTTCCGACTCCACAGTCGAGAGGTCAGGCCAGGCACATCCGCTATCCAGGCGACGCCACCATCGTCGGCCGGGTCACGGCCGTAGCCATGCGTATTGCGGAGACACGCGAAGCTCCTGCCAAAACATCTCCTTTGAGCTGACGATCCAGCAGGGTTCCCCGCGGTGGGGAACCATGGGCACCACCAACTTTCGATGCAGTCACTCCACAAGAGGGCCATTTCGGGATACACGGCCGATTAGCTGATACCACCAGGTCGCAGGTTGCGAATACTAGTGGAGGCCCGAACCGCAGCCAGGGACACGTCTGTCTTCGGAGGTTGAGCCGCTTCCAGGTTCAGCACAGTAGAGTCCCCATCGTTACGATGATCAGTCTCAACAGGATCTCATGCCAGGAACTCGGATCCGTCTGTCGCGGGAAGAACTATACAAAAAAGTGTGGGCGGCGCCGATGCGAACGGTCGCTCAGGAACTCGGGCTTTCAGCTTCGGGTCTGGCGAATGTCTGCCGCAAACACAATGTTCCGGTTCCTCCAGTCGGCCACTGGACCAAGATCGAGGTCGGCCATAAGATAACGCCCCATCCTCTGGTTCCTGAATTGAGCGGCAACGAAGCCGTGCTCATCTACGTCCGGGAGCGGCTTAGCCCGGAACTTGCGTCATTGGCTGCTGATCTCCCACCGAAAGTGACCATTCCCAAGGAGCTCTCTCACGCCCTCGCCTTGAAAACGGAAACGTTATTGGCATCCGGAAAAGAGACCGAGAAAAAACTGATCGTACCGAAAGCAGGAACGGCGTCTCATCTTCTCGTGTCGCGTGACCAGTTGCCGCGTGCTCTCCGAATCACGAATGCGTTGTTTCTGGCTCTCGAAGAACGAGGACATTTCGTTTCGTGGCCCAAGAAGGAAGACGAACATTTGACCGTCACCGTCGACGGCGAGCCCGTAGCGATCAGTATGCGTGAAGCCATCGACAGCGACAAACACGTGCTGACTCCAGCCGAACAAAAGCATCCTTGGATGGCGCCCAAATGGGATTACAAGCTCACCGGCAGATTGCGGCTGTCAATAGACAACCTGCCCTATTCCTCCGGGCAGGTGCGAGGGTCATGGGCAGATGGAAGAATTCAGCTTGTAGAGAATTGCCTCGGGGACTTCATAGTTGGCGTCAAGGTTGCGGCTGCTGCTATCAAAAAGAGCCGACTGGAGCGTGAGGAGTCGGCTCGCCGCCGCGAGGAAGAGCGGAAGCAAAGAGAAGTGCAGCAGAAGAAAGCAGCGGAGCATAAACGGAAGGCCGAGTTCATCACCGAACTCATTGAGAATTGGGAAGAAGCGCAGCGCGTACGGATGTTTGTGAGAGCCATGACAGAATGCGTCAACCAATTAGAACTATCCGACGAGGAAAAGCATAATATTCAGCAGGTGGTGGACTGGACGAACGAGTATGCTGAGTCTCTTGATCCGCTTTCTGACCTTCCAGATTCCATTGATGAGTTTGTCCATCCTGAGCGAAAATATGCCTGGCTGAAATGGTGAGGTTTTGGGACGATGCCAGCCTTCTTGGAAAAGCTCCGGCTCCGGATCAGATCCAGCCTGAGAGAGTTTGCAGGTGGTCCCGCCCATCCATTCACTATTTTGCCAATTCCTGGAGGAGTCTGGTTCCATTCGGAGTGCCCCACCCCGTACAGCCCAGCCAATTCCAGCTTCGTAGCCACCGACTCCGCTGGAACCGTTATCTCCACATGTGATGTCGTTGAATGTATTCTGAATCGCCGAGGTTTGTAAAGCAACGGATTGAAATCTCCAATTCTATTCAAGCCTTGTTTAGTGAGCCCTTCATTCACGCCTGCGATGAGAGCAGCCCATAGAGCAGGTACGGCACTGGTGCCGCCCACGCCACCGAGATAGCCGCCTTCGACATAGATGCAATAAAGGCTAGCCGCTAGGCCCGCGACATCGGGCAGTCGCCGGCCGTCGAAGTCCTTGTTGAGCCGTGGTGGCGACGGGAGTATAGACATATTCTTGAAAGGCTGCCACGCCGGTCTCTTCAGAAGGTCGCTCACACCGCCGCCTGAATCGTCTTGTGCGCCGTCATTCCAGACAACTTCTTCGCTATTCTTTCCGTTTCCTTGAAACGCTGTACCGCCGCAGGCGAGAACGAACGGACTAGAGGCGGGAAAAGCAACCTGGGCGTGGCCCCGATCATCGATAGCACAACCACCGTCCCCAGAAGCGACCCAGACCGTCATCCCAAATCGGGTAGCGTCTTGGAGGATCTCGGACAACGCCGTCACTTTGTCTTTCTCCCATACAGCTTCAGGCCCTCCACAACTAACCGACATAACAGTGGGGTTGGACCCAGCCGTGGAAGAGGCGCTGTATGACTCGCCGGTGATGAGGCAGTTCGTGGGGATCGATTTAGGGCAAGAGCCGGCGCCGGACGAAACCACGGTGTGCAAGTTTCGGCACTTGCTGGAAGAACACAAACTTGGAGAAAAAATCCTGGGGGCGGTGAATCTGCATTTGCAAGCTCGGGGAGTGCGCATCACCACCGGCACGATCGTGGACGCGACCATCCTGCACGCGCCTTCGTCGACTAAGAACCGGGAGCAGCAGCGCGATCCGGAGATGCACCAGACCAAGAAAGGCAATCAGTGGTACTTCGGGATGAAGGCCCATGTG
>Ga0210406_10007536_pt1 | contig 11031 bp, 10 predicted proteins | sample IncBWC30MmetaG_FD_155454 | JGI IMG/M metagenome (GOLD analysis project Ga0210406, IMG submission 155454) | Forest soil microbial communities from Barre Woods Harvard Forest LTER site, Petersham, Massachusetts, United States - Inc-BW-C-30-M | ecosystem: Environmental > Terrestrial > Soil >... | reverse complement strand
CGGACCGCGCCCTCGATCTTGCTCGCAAAGTCTTGCGCATCGTCCCGGAATCGCCTGCATCGAATTTGTTGCACAAAATCGAAAGCGACCTCACGCCCAAACCAGCACCACCCTAGTAGCCGGTCATCCCGAGCGCAGTCGATGGATCCTGCCGCGAAATCTTAAAGGTAACTGCAACGGGATCCCTCGACTGCGCTCGGGATGACGGTCTTCTACCGAACAATCCCGCGCGCGCTTTTTTCGATGAACTCGATCAACTGCGTGATCTCTTCGCGCGGCTCGATTTGTTTGCGCACGGCTTCGATTGCCTGGCGCGTGTTTAATTTCGATCGGTAAATCAGCCGAAACGCTTCCTTGATCGCCTTGATGCTTTCGGGCGTGAACCCGGCCCGTTCGAGTCCGATCAGATTGACTCCGCGAATCTCGGCCGGATTTCCGTCGCCGATCAAGAATGGCGGGACGTCCTGGACGATCTTGGAACAACCGCCCGTGATGGCGAATCGTCCGATCCGGCAAAACTGATGCACGGCGGTGAGTCCGCCCATAACCGCATGATCGCCGACCTCGACGTGACCAGCGAGAGTGCCGTTGTTCGAGAACACCACTGAATTGCCCACCGTGCAATCGTGGCCGATATGGCTGTAGGCCAGAAAATTTCCGCGATTGCCGACCCGCGTCTTGCCATCAGCTTTCGTGCTGCGGTTAACCGTGCAGAACTCGCGAAAGGTATTTTCGTCGCCAATTTCCAGATAAGTCGGTTCGCCCGCGTATTTCAAATCCTGTGTTTGCTGTCCGATCGAGCAGTAAGCATAAAATTTATTTTTCGCTCCCGCCCGCATCGGCCCGCAAAGGGTGACATGATGTTGCAGCCAGCATCCTTCACCGAGGACGACTTCGGAACCGACGATGCAATACGGACCGACAATTGTTTCCACGCCGAGCTCTGCTTTTGGATCAACGATCGCAGTCGGATGAATTTCGACGCCACTCATGATTAAAATGACGAATGGCGAATGACGGATGACGAAGGTTTTCGACATTCGTGCTTCGGCATTCTTTCGTCATTCGTCATTTATGCTTCGTCATTCTCCTCACTTATCCAGGAATGTGAACATGAGATCGCCTTCGGAAACGACAGCGTCATTCACCACGCAGCTGCAATGCGCTTTCGCGAGGCGATTGCTGCGCGCTTTGATCAATTCCGCGTGAATGAAAAGCGTGTCACCCGGAAAAACTGGTTTGCGAAACTTCACTTCATCAGCGCTCATGAAATAACCGATCCGGCTCGCACTCTTCGCCAGCTTCATCAGTAAAATGCTCGCGACCTGTGCCATTGCTTCGACCTGGAGAACGCCAGGCATTACCGGGTGCCCGGGGAAATGCCCGGCAAAATATGGTTCGTTCACCGTCACCGTTTTCAGACCAGTGCATTTCGTTTCCCCTTCGAAACCCAGGATGCGATCGACCATCAGAAATGGGAAGCGATGCGGTAGAATTTCCATCACCTGATTAATATCGAGACCACCTTCTCCCGGCGGAAAAGTGCGGGGAACGGAAAGTGCCGTGATCTTGGCGTGTTGTTTCACGATCGCCCGCGCCAGTTCCGCGTTGACGGCGTGACCAGGCTTCACGGCAATGATATGACCGCGAATGCGAGTGCCGATGAGCGCAAGGTCGCCGATGATATCGAGAATTTTGTGCCGCGCGAATTCGTCGGCAAAACGCAGCGGCTCCTTGCTCAGGATGGCGTCACCCCGAACCACAATGGCGTTTTCCAAGCTGCCCCCTTTAATCAAGTTTTTCTCCATCAAAGGCGCGACTTCCTCGTAGAAAACAAAAGTGCGCGCCGGCGCAATTTCGCGTTCGTAGAGCGCTGGTGAAATTTCGGCTGAGAAAAATTGGGTGAAGCGATTGTCTGGTCCTGCTTGGGTGCAGGAGACGCGAAACTTGTCATCCGGCAGGAGCACGAGAAGCGAGCCGCTTTTTGATTCGACATGAATTGGCTCGCGCACATCGAAAAATCGGCGTGGCGCTTCTTGCGCGGCCGTGCCGGCCTTTTTGATCACTTCTACGTAAGGCGCGGCGCTGCCATCGCCAATCGGCGGCTCGTTCGCGGTCATCTCGACGATCGCGTTATCCACCCCCATCGCACTCAGCGCGGAAAGCACATGCTCGACCGTGTGCACCCGGACCGCGCCTTCCCCGATCGTGGTGGCGCGCTCGACCGTCTTTAGGTTTGCGATGTTCGCATCAATGGTCGGCTCGTCCGCCAGATCTTTGCGCTTGAATTTAATCCCATGATCGACCGGCGCCGGCTGCAACTTGAGCGTTACCTTTTCGCCCGTGTGCAGCGAGGTGCCACTGAATGCGGCGGATTTTGCAAGCGTATGTTGAAGCTCGGCAGTCATCGCGCGCTAACTAACAAAGAATTGGCGCGCTGGCGAGCAATCGGTTGATCAGGTCGATGATCCGCTCGTATTCCGCGGCTGCGCGTTTTTGGCAACGCGACGCTCCGCGGAGCCGGAGGAAATCCTAAAGGTACTCCAATGTCTCGACAGAGTCTTGCCCTACCGAGGTGGGTGGGACGTTTCAGGCCTATTTCAATTCAAATGAGCCACAGTCGAACGCCATCATTTTGGTAATGCCGCTGACTTCGAGCTGGCGGACATTCGTGCCGTTACTTAAAAAAACGATGACGCTTTTGTTGTCGCGCCCCGCGGCCACCGACACGCTTTTCGCATCCTGGCGCTTTGCGACTGTGACCAACGGCAGGCCGTCAATTGTTTGCAGATAAACGTCGTCATCATCAAAACCTGCGCAGATATCGACGGTTGGCCGTTCGTTATTCTCCAATGGATTTGCTACCAATTTAATACGGACAGAAATGGCACCCGCCGTCGCGGCATCCGTTGTAGTCGTTTCTGCTCCGATCTTCATCGGCGCAACCTGAAAACCGCGGGCGGCATATTTTCCCGCCGGCAAATCGTAATCGTAATCATCCTTCCCGTCCCATTTGGTGCTGAGCGCATCGGCCCCGATGGCGAACTCATCGAAATCCGCTTCCTGGTGTAACACCCGCACCAGTTGACTCCACTCGTTATAGACCCCGAGACTAATTTTGCCCTCGAGCGGGGGCGGAACAAAACCGATCCGAACCGCTCGTGCCGGGGTCGCACTTGCACTGGGTGAAGGTGAAATTTCTTGCGCCCGCAAGAATGAGATAGCCAGGAGTCCGATCGTGAGCGGCAGGACCGTTTTTGTCATGTCGAGCAGAGTCGAGACATCTCTTACTATTTTTTCTTCTTCAGAACATCGAGAGAGTCCTCGACTTCGCGCGGAATAACAAGCGAGAGAAACCGCCGCCAGTCCACATTCGGAAATAGATTATCCCGTTCTTCGCACTGGGCGAGAAATTCGGGATCGACCTTCTTTTTCTCAAATTGCTCCGCCAGTTTTTGGAAGCGTAAAAGATGAACGCTCACTCGTTGGGTTGCGTAATCCTTCGCCGTTCCGTTGCGAATGAGAAATGCCCAATCGCTAGACTGCGCGAGCAGGAGCTCGCGCGCGAGCTGACGCAGGACGCGCTCATCATCAGCCCTTGCCTCCCGGCCATACGATTTTGCCAGCGCGCTCATGCGGTTGTTCGCCGTCAAAAGATGCGGATAAATCCAGCCACATTTCTGATCGAGCCAGACATCAAGAAAACCGTGATCACCCCAACTGGAGGTCGCCGGCTCCGTCACCTGCTGGGTCGGATTTTGCTCGAGAAATTCGCTCGGCGTGGTCAGCGGCACTTTATTTTCCGCCGCCGCCAGAATCAGGTGCTCAAGAAAAATTGGTCCTTCAAACCACCAATGTCCGAAGAGTTCGGCATCGAAAGGCACTGTCATGATTGGATTCCAATCATCAGCTTGCAGACTTTGAGCTTCGGCGGCGTATCTCTCGATAAAATGACGGGCGTGCCGGCGGGCCGTTTCTTCGGCGGCCGCGCGATCATAAACTTGTTTCGCAACATCGCGGCCGGTGACGCGATGATATTTTATTCCCGTAAAGTCGTTCCCGGGTAGCGGTGCAAGCTCCTTGGCTGACAAATCGAAACCGATGTCGCGGTAGAAATCGCGATAAGTCGGATCGCCGGGATATCCTTGTTGTGCGCTCCAAACCTGACGGCTGGCCTGGATATCGCGAGCGAAAGCGGCTGGTCCCGCCCTTGTAAAGCATGGTGCAAAAGTTCCGCGCCGCGCTGGCGGCACGGCCTGTTCAAACGCATGGGCATCGACGACGAACCAGCGAACATTTTCCGCCTGCAACGACTCTGCGAGGCCGGTGGAGTAAGCGCATTCTGGCAGCCAAAACCCACTCGGTTCGCCTCCGAACGTCTCTCGAAACTGATCGCACCCGATCGCAATCTGCGCGTTCGCCGCCCCCGGCGATTGCTGCAAAATCGGAAGAATCGCATGCGTCGCCGCACTGGCCATTATCTCAACCGCGCCAGTCCCGCGGAGTTGCCGAAAAACTCCAAGCAGATCGCAATCCCACTCCTCGACAAAGGTGCGCCGTGTCTCTGCAAAAAATTCGCGGTAGAACTCCGAGAGCGACATCAAATTTTCCTCGGCGCGATTGCGTTCGCATTCGCGGTCCGCCAACGCAATTAGCAAATCGAGATGTCTGATGTAGCGGTCGCGCAAGAGCGGATCGGCTAGCATGGCGCACAGGGTGGGCGAAACCGAAAGAGTGAGTTTGAAACGAACGCCTCGGCGGAGCAGGCGCCGTATCATTTGCAAGAGCGGCACATAGCTCTCGCTGATCGCTTCGAATAGCCAGTTTTCTTCGCGGAAGAATTCGTGCTCGGGATGCCGTACGAAAGGCAAATGGGCGTGGAGAATGAGGGCGAGTGAGCCAGTACCCTTCGTCATTCCGAGCGAGGTGAGGAACCGCGCGAGTGGAGCGCTGATTTTGTATGGTTAGAGATTCTTCGTCTGCGCAACTCGGAATGACAACGCTCTGGATGTCGCCCAAAAGTCGCGTGGAAAGCGAAAGCCAGAGAACCGGTCATGACCTCATCCCGAGCGAAAACGCCTGTCCGACTCGGGATCGCGCGGCGAAACCTGAAAGCTCATTTCAACGGGATCCCTCGCTTTTGCTCGGGATGACCAAGTTTCGCAGGCCTCGCTATAGCGTCCGGCAAAAGTCCTGGAAGCGATCGAGTCCTTTCTTGATTATATCGATGCTAGTGGCGTAGCTGAGCCGAACGGTGCGATCGTCGCCGAAGGCCGCGCCTGGCACGACTGCGACATTCGCCTTACTAAGAAGGCGATCGGCAAAATTTTGCGAAGTGAGCCCGAGCTGACTGATATTCACCAGCACGTAAAAGGCTCCCTGCGGTTTGACGGCAGTCACGTTTGGAATCTTGGAGATGCGATCAAACATGTAGTTGCGGCGCATATCGAATTCATCGCGCATGTCTGCAATCGGCTGCTGATCGCCCTTAAGGGCCGCGAGCGCGCCCTTCTGCGCGAAGGAGCACGGGTTCGCCGTGCTGTGACTTTGAATGGAATCGACTGCTTTCGCTACCGCCTCCGGCGCCGCCAGATAACCGAGTCGCCAGCCCGTCATCGCATATGATTTGCTGAAACCGTTGACCGTAAGGGTGAGATCGTAGGCTTCTTTCGAAAGTGATGCGATGCTGACGTGTTTTGCGTCGTCGTAAACGAGCTTCTCGTAAATCTCGTCCGATAAAATGTAAATGTCTTCGCCGGCGGCGATGTCGACCAGCGCTTCCATTTCCTCGCGGGTATAGACTGAGCCGCTCGGGTTTCCGGGCGAATTCAAAATCAGCATTTTCGTGCGGGGCGTCATCGCGTTCTCAAAATCTTCCGCGCGGATCTTCCAGCCGTTTCGCTCGCTCGTTGGAATGATCCCGTCCTCCGCTCCGGCCAATTTCACCATATCGGGATAGCTCACCCAATAGGGAGCCGGAATAATGACTTCATCACCGGGCTGGCAGGTGGCGAGAATGGCGTTGTAACAGGCATGCTTCGCGCCGTTGCTGACCACGACTTGTGTGGGTTTGTAATTGAGCCCGTTGTCTGCTGCTAATTTTTCTGCAATCGCCTGCCGCAACTCCGGAATGCCGGAGCTCGGGGTATATTTGGTGAATCCACTTTGCAGAGCGCTAATCGCTGCCTGCTTGATGTGTTCGGGCGTATCGAAGTCCGGTTCGCCTGCGCCAAATCCGCAGACGTCGATACCCTCTGCTTTCATCGCTTTTGCTTTGGCGTCGATGCTGAGGGTGAGGGAGGGAGTGAGTTGGCTGGCGCGACCTGAGATTTCCATGGGAGTAGTAGTAGTCATAATTTATTATTTCTGGCGGTAAAACTCGTCAATCAGCGGTTTAAAATTGTTCTCGTCAACCTGCACGATCCTCATCTCGCGTTGGGCGTTCTCAATGGAATCGGAAGCATGCGCGGCATTGATCATGATGGTTTGGCCAAATTCTTTTCGAATTGAACCCGGTGGCGCCTTGCTCGGATCGGTCGGACCCAATACTTCTCGAATTTTTTGCACCGCATCCTCGCCTTGATAAACAATTGCGATGCATTTTTCCGTGCCGGGTTCGCCCTTTTGAGCTGGCGCGATTTGGCTTGGCCGCCCACCGGACATAAATTCTACAACGTCCTCCCACGCGCCCCGACCTTTTTCGGGTCCGAGTTTTTCCTCCAGCACAGGCAATACCGGTCCGTAAAATTCTTCCGCCTGCGCCACGCTCATGCGGTGAACCTTGAATCCAATGATGTAGAGCCCGGTACGCGAAAAAACTTCGATCACGCCGCCTGGTCGTAAATTAGGAAATTTGAAGTTGTCTGGCTTGATCAGAACGAGCGTCTTTTCAACCTTCGTCCCGGCCGGATATTCGATCACTTTTTCCAAAATCCCCCCGTCCGTGTCGGAGAATTCGGCCCATAGTTTTAGGTCGCGTTCCACCTGATCGGGCTGAATCGCAGTCAGCACCGCAGGTTCGAAATAGGTGACCTTGCCAGTCTCATCCGCGATGTAGTCGCCGAACGTATCGCGAATTGTTTCGCCGCTCGTCCGCTCGTTCACGATATGGCCGACAGTGCGATGAACCTTGGCCACGGCGTTCTCGCCGCGAAAAACGAGAAAGAGGACACGCGGCCGCTGACCATTGATCTTACCGGTAAAATTCCGCCGCACGTATTCGCGAATCAGTTCCTGCGTGGCGCGGTGCCGGGGCTCTGTTTCCGTTACAATCGTCTCGGCATACCGTTTCACCAACTCGGCGCTGGGCGCGAACATCCGTCCCGTCACGACATCCAGCCCGGTCCGCGAAATCAGTCGCGCCACAATTCCGCCGGTGCGCGATTTGCGCATCGAATAAGGCGTCACGATGGCGTAGGAAAGTTCCTGCATAAATTTCTCCGGCGGCCCTGATTAAACCGCCTAGATGCAAGTGGAATCGAAGTCGCCTGAGCCGAAGAAAATGCAGGTTGGCTAATGCTCCGTCAACTCTTTTCCCCGTGGATCGGTCATCCCGGGGGTAGCGCGCGCATCCTGTGCGCTTAGCTCCGCATCCTGCGGAGCTTCCCCTCAATGCGTCCGACAGAATGTCCGATCCTGTGCACAGGCTGTGCGCGCTACCCCCGAGCAAGAATTGCGATCCATTTCCCGCGTCGCCGCATTTCCACGATAACAATCCCGTTTCGCTTCAGCGCGCGGACCAACTGAGCCTCCTGGTCGCGCAAAATACCCGAAAGAATCAACCGCTGAGCGCGTTTTAGTTTTGGCAAAATCTCAATCAGCAATTCGCTGAACAGATTTGCGGTGATGATTTCAATTCTCGGCGGAAACGGCCACCGCCGCACGTCGGCGACGCGAAAATCGATGTTATCGAGCTTATTTCGTCGCGCGTTTTCTCTCGCGGTCGCGATTGCCACCGGGTCGTCATCGATCGCGATCACGCGCTTTGCTCCGAAGCGTGCCGCCACCAATGCGAGAATTCCCGAACCCGTCCCAAGGTCGAGCAGCGTCCATTCTTTTTCTGGGGAGCGCAGGCTGCCAGCCTGCTGGGTTCGGCTGCCAGCCGAACCCTCTTTAAAGAGTCTTCGTCGGCAAGCTGCCGACGAGTGCAGGCTGGCAGCCTGCGCTCCCCAGAACCGAGTGCAGCGCTCTAACAAACGCAACGACATCGCCGTTGTCGGATGTTCACCCGTCCCAAAAGCTCTCCCCGCCGGAATCAGCAAACTCTTAGGCTCATTCCTGCTCTTATTCTTACTCGTGACCGATCTGTAAATGATCAGGCGCTTTCCAATTCTGATCGGTTCGATCGCAGCTGCCGTCGAAAATCTTGCCAGCCAATCGCGCGGCAACTTTTCGATCGTCCCGCCAAAGCGAGAGCAAATTTTTTCCAAATTGCGCCGGCTGCTACCGGCAATTTCCGCGATCGCACTTTTGCGATCTGATCTCGAAATAATGGCGAGCCGATGGCCCCCTATTTCACACAACGGCGCTTCGTTGGCTGCGAGCCAGACCGCGCTGGCTCGCTTTCGCCAAACGAACATCAACCCACCACCAAAAAATTATTTCTTCTCTGCGCTTTCTGGCTTTTCCTTCTTCGCCATTTTCTGCGCTAACCCGGCGACAAACTTCGCGTACTGATCGCTGTCGAGAGTAAAGGTTCCCAGCATGTAATTCGTATCCGTCCAATCCCAATTCTGATCAGAATCGTTGTAGATCATCTTTGTCGTCTTGCCCTGCGCGTACTGATGATGAAGGGGATCGGCGCCCGGCGGATTGGTTATCCTCGACGAGCCGCCGAGACCACCTTCGACCAAATGGCCGGTAAAGGTGGCGACGTTTCCGATGGCAATGATGTGATCTTTGCCTTCGATTTTACGCGTGATTGGAACGTAAACAGTTTTGAAATTCTTCGACCCGTTATTCGAAGGCAGGACGGCTGCTGCGATTGCTTCCAACGCTTTGCGTTGTTCGGGATTCGCTTTCTCGTCGATGTAATTCGTGGAAAAATTCCATTTCCCGAACGAATCCATCATCGTCTGGTTTTCCGGGCTCTGCGCGTAATTGGCCAGAGCCAGTCCATCGAGTTTCACATTTCCGTAATTGCCCTTCTGAATAAAAAGAACTTGATTGCCGCCACACGTTGCCCGGGTCGGTTTGGAATCGAACCAGCAGGGGCAGGCCGCGTTACAGGAACAAGCTTCCTCGAGTTGACCCGTAATTTTCCATTTCGTTGCCTTTGTTTTCTCGTCTTTCGGCGCGCCCAGCACGAGAGGCGCTGCCATGGCTGCTGCTAGTGCGAGGAAAACAGTCTTCATACAGAAAGTTTAAAGCTCGTTTTCGCGCCCGCGACAAGTTTAAAAATTCATCGCTAAATTGGCCGGCCACGCTACCCTTTCGCCTTCCAATTTCCCATGCGCAGCGCCGGCATCCACCACATCACCGCGATTGCGGGAGATCCGCAACGCAATCTCGACTTTTACACCGAGGCGCTCGGGCTGCGTCTGGTCAAGCGGACCGTGAATTTCGACGATCCCGGGAGTTACCATTTTTATTTCGGCGATAACATCGGGAGTCCGGGAACGATCATGACATTTTTCCCCTGGCCAGGAGCGCGACGAGGCACCCGCGGAAGCGGGCAGGTGACCACTGTCAGCTTCGCCGTTCCGGGGAATTCGATGGCATTTTGGAAAGAGCGATTGCGGGCAACTCATGTGGTCGCCGAGGAAATCGAGCAGCGATTCGGATCTAACGCCTTGCGCTTTCTCGATCCTGATGGGTTGCAGCTCGAGCTCGTCGCGTCGGCAAACGAAGAAAGCTCTTCCGAGCGCCCTGTTCGCGGATTTGCCGCGCCAACGCTTGAAGTCAGGAACCCTGAGAAAACTGAAAAATTACTCACCGAGATTCTGGGATTCGAATTTGTTGCGGAAGAAAATAACCGGCGGCGTTTCCGCGGCAGCGGCTCAAACGCGTCCGCGGAAATCGATCTGGTCTCATCCGAAGCCGGCTTCGGCCAGATCGCCGCTGGCACGGTGCATCACATTGCCTTTCGCGCTGCTGCTGATGATGAGCAGCTGAAGGTGCGCGAGCAGCTTGCCGCGCGAGGTCTCAATGTTACGCCCGTAATCGACCGCCAATATTTTCACTCAATTTATTTTCGTGAGCCTAACGGAATCTTGTTCGAGATCGCCACCGACGGACCTGGATTTCTTATCGATGAACCAGCCGATGCCTTGGGCGAAACCTTAAAACTTCCGCCAATTTATGAATCAAAGCGCAACGAGATCGAGCGCGTGCTTCCCACCATTCATCTCCGCCACTCGGCCGCATCATGAACGATTTTACTTACCAATTTATTCCTGGGACCGGCGATCGAACACTGCTCTTACTGCACGGCACCGGCGGAAACGAAAATGATTTGCTTCCGCTAGGTCGCGCCATCGATCCCGACGCGGCTCTCCTCAGTCCGCGAGGAAAAGTTTTGGAAAACGGTGCCCCGCGATTTTTTCGGCGGCTGGCTGAGGGCGTTTTCGATGAAAAAGATGTTGTCGCGCGGGCACACGAACTCGCAAATTTTGTTTCCGTTGCGGCCAAAAAGCATGGTTTCGATCAGAACATCCTGGTCGCGATCGGCTATTCCAACGGGGCAAATATCGCCTCGGCGATGATGCTGCTCGGTGTATTGAAATTTCGCGGCGCGATTTTGTTTCGGCCGATGGTACCCCTTTCATGTCCGCCGGAGACCACGTTAGAAAATTGTGCCGTCCTGATCTGCGGCGGGCGGTTCGATACAATTGCTACGCCAGCGCAAGTCAACGCGCTCGTCGAATTGTTGCGCGGCCGAAACGTCGAAGTTGAGGTGCGAATGCAGGAAAGCGGTCATGAATTGACTGACGCGGATGTGGAGGCAGCACGAGACTGGCTTGCAGCGAGTGCCATTGCATAGGAAAAAGGAAGCTCGCTTATGCTAGTCGTCATGAATGCCAATGCTACGGA
>Ga0210406_10007534_pt1 | contig 11032 bp, 11 predicted proteins | sample IncBWC30MmetaG_FD_155454 | JGI IMG/M metagenome (GOLD analysis project Ga0210406, IMG submission 155454) | Forest soil microbial communities from Barre Woods Harvard Forest LTER site, Petersham, Massachusetts, United States - Inc-BW-C-30-M | ecosystem: Environmental > Terrestrial > Soil >... | reverse complement strand
ACGTGCGAACCATCGCACGCACTCTGCGACCTTTTGAAAGGAGAATGCGGACGGCTTCGCGAGCAGTTGAGCCAACACCGCCGGCTGCTCCCGTAACAAGGATTTTTGAACTCATAGTTGCTTCCTCCCTCTTAGGTAAGCGGACTCATCAATTGTGCTCGTTTCGACCAGATCCGCGCATTCCCTTACATAGACATGCAAGCCTAGTGCCTAGGACATTCCCAACCAAACGGACAGGGCGCGGCCGACTCGAATCATCAGGGTATTGCCCAGATGGCCCACCCGCTTGCCGATCTTTTCGGGCGGCAACGTCAGCACCTTGTCGACCATGATCTGCGACACCCTGCTGAGGCCATTTTGCCGACTTGGATCGAGAGTTATGCGAAACAGCGGTGCGTCGATGATCGTACTCGTTAGCGGCACGACTGTAATGCTGGCGTGAATCTCATTGAAGACATCCGCCTGGATGATTAAGGCCGGCCGAGGTTTCCCGTAGTCGCCCGGCGCCGCTATAGTCACGATGTCGCCGCGCTTCAAGTCCAGCCTTCCACGGATCCCGCGGCAACATTGAGCAAATCGTCCAACTGCACTGATTGATCGGCGGCACTCGCTAACCGAGATTGACGTCGGCATTCCCGGCGAAACTTCGGCGAGTTGGTGTCCGGAACCCAAATGTTGATTTGCCGAAACCCCAGTTGCTTCATCTTCGCGCGGTACACCCGCACTCTCTCGTGAGCTGCGCTAAGCTTTCGAGTCATACGTTACTTTCGTTACCGTAGCAATAACTAGTAATATCCCATAGTCGGGATAGGCACGATACTCAGAAATTGACCGCTAGCCTGGGTGCTTATTGATTAGAGGTAACCGTGTAAATTGTGGCGCAAAGAGGATTACTCGGCCTTCGGCCTCGCCCTTCGGGCGTTCGCCGCCGCTGCGCGGCGTCGTCGAACCCCTGACCCACGCATTACGAGTTCGCAGGTATTTCTAGCGGTGCCTATCAATCAATATCTTGCGAACGCCAAAAACGATCTTTGCCGTTAGAACGAGCGGAAGATCTGCTTGTGCCGGCACAAAAGTGACCACAGCATATTCTGTCAGTCAGATGCATGGTCATGCCGCCTTATACCCAAGCATGCTTGAGAATTGTATCCAATTTTGCGCGCCTCCCGCCTCAGGTTTTACCGGAAATACTAAAGGCCTCCTGTCTAAGCAAATAAATTGAAGCCGCAAGCAAAACGACATCCTTCATTAAGAACGGCAAGTCTCCGGACATTGCCGGGAAGCCGCCTGCAGAGGCTTCCCACCCATTGGGTAGGAACGGAATGATGGTAATCGTGGAGATGAACGTAACCGTAGCACCGAGCGCGCCAAGAAGGCCCAAACGCTTGTTCCAAAACCCGGCGATCAACAAGATGCAAATCAGCCACTCCGAGATTCCGAGAAACCGCGACGCGCCGCGAAATCCGAAAGTTGGATATAGCCAGAAAATGAACGGGCCGTGGCTGATGAAGGGAACCATCAGTTTCGCGCCATATTCAAACCATTTCGTGTATCCGAAGAATAGAAAAACCACTATCAACGACACGCGAATCAGCTTGTAGTCCAGACCTTCCTTCAGTAGACCCAGTCTTGCAAGTGCGCGAACGAGAGAATTCATGGGATGTCTCAATATCCGTGGCCGAGCGCCAGCAAGTAGATGACTTCTAGATCTCGCGAATCAATGACGCAGATCAATTTCTCCTGACAAAGATGCGTCTGATCCTAGTTGCCGACTCTGACGCCAGTTCCTCAGCCAAGGTGAGGATGGCTTCCGGCACGGCCTCCAATCGAGCCCGGGAGATAGGCTGGCCGCTCGCGTCTGAAAGGCCGTAACTGTGTTCCGCAATCTTCTGCAATGCTCTTCTCACCCGATCGAGTCGAGTTAGGTCACGAGCGACGAGGATGCCATCGATCTCTAGCTGAGCGAGACGCTGCCCATCGTACTCAAATTCAGCGGGAGCACCCTGTTTCTCTCGATTAAGGTCGCTCTCGTCAATTTCCAGCCAATGCGCATCAGCAAGCAACGATTCATGCAGGCGAACGAGGCAACGATATTGCCTTTCGATGAAAGCATGATCGAGATGTTCGGACCGCGAATCTCCAAGAGCTGCGGAATCCCTTGGCGCAGCATGCCTTGCGGTCTCAGAAGCCGGCGAGTCGTCTCGCGGAGCTGCGACACTTAACGGCTCACGGATCACAACTATGTGGCGCACCCCTTCGGAATCTATTACGGCGAAGTGCGGGAGGCCTGTCGTGACATCGTCTGCTTAAATCTCGCGCGGCCGATAGATTTTATAAGCATTTTCCGCCGCCCAAAGCTCGATCACATCTCGATCTGGGTCAAAGAAGAACCTCTGAATGGGAACACCATCCACCTCCAATTGACTCCCCTTGTGCAAGAAAAGCGTTTCGATGTGAGCGCGTTTGCCGAGCGCGTATCGCGATGCGAACGAGCAAAGTTGATCCCACTCATCACGATATAACTTACGAGTCGCCATTTGGACTCCCGTGACAACAATCGAGTTTCGAGTCATTAAAGCTCCCATGTACGAGGCACACGAACATTGATTGGCGTCAAGTTGATCCATCGCGAGCAGAAGTACAATCGCTGCCGTTAAAACGACTTGGGTGTTTCCACTTGCTCATGAGTTGCCGCACGAAACTGCACAACTTGCCACGGTTGGTGCTGGGGGTAGAGGCACCGCAGCAGTACCCTGGGGCGGGCTGTCGCTGCATCCCGTGCAGCATTCGGCCCCGGGGGCCGGCTCGCTCGGAGTTGAGCGGTCCCGACGCATGACAAAACCGGTGCTTCTGCCCCACCACATACTCCCATCAGACATGCGATGCGGATCGTGTTCGGCTAGGCCGATGCTGAACCGTGCGATCGGTCCTTAGATCGGAAGTACCATGAACCGATGGGCGGCTATGGAGGCGTTCGTACGCGTTGTAAACGCCGGTTCGTTCTCTGCGGCTGCGCGCCACCTAGGACTGGGACAGCCCGCGGTGTCCAAATTGATTGCGCAGCTCGAGAAGCGACTGGGCGTTCGTTTGTTGCTTCGCTCTACGCAGGGGCTGACACCCACAGAAGCGGGTCAGGGATTCTATGAGCGTGCCCGCCGAGCGCTCGATGAAGCAGACGAAGCGGAGATCGCGGCCCGCGGCGCGAACTCAAGTCTGACGGGTGAACTGCGCGTTTGCGCCGCGACCACCTTTGCGCGGCTTCACATAGTTCCTAAATTAGCCGGTTTTATGTCACAGCATCCCGAACTTAAGATGCAGGTAATTTTGGATGACCGCAAAATCGATCTTCTCGAGGCGGGAGTGCATGTTGCCCTAAGGATGGGCGCGCTGGAAGATTCTGCGCTCGTGGCCCGAAAAATCGCGCAAAGTCCCCGGCGTGTGTTGGCAACGCCAGCTTACTTCAAGCGAAACGGAGAGCCAAAAGCGCCACTCGACCTCCTTAATCATGAGGTCATCATATACAACGTCGGTGGCGGTGGCATCGCGTGGACCTTCGTCAGTGGAAAATCGGAGACACCTATTAACGTTACGGGTCGTGTGCGAGTGACGGCCGCGGAAGGAGTCCGTGAGGCGGTCCTTGCAGATCTTGGACTGGCGATCGCGTCTGAGTGGATGTTCCCAGAGTTGAAGACTGGTGAGGTAGTCAAGGTACTACTCGACTGGACGTTGCCTCCCATGGAGTTGTGGGCGATCTTTCCGGTTGGGCAGCATGCCAGCGCGAAGGCCCGCGCCTTCGTGACATACATTGAAGAAAGTCTTGTCAGGGACGAACCGCAAGGCACATTGCCTCTGGATAACGAGACCGCTTCCCACCTCGACCTTAAATAGGAAAGCTATCACTTGGGAGTTTCCGTCAGAAAACGCGCTAAAAGGGCAATCCGATGTTTGTCCAGGTCAGGCGGATGGACGCGGCTGGCATTCAGCGATAGGAGCGATGCGGCGAGTGGAACGTGCATGCACCTTTACGCGCAACCGCGTTGGTCATATTCCCAATCGGAATAACCTACATGCTCTCTGGACGCCTACATTCCCGACGCAATCCCACATATGGTGTTGTCAGGATCCTAGATGTGCCGGAACCTTGTATTGCCTTTGCGCCGATTTCAGAACAAAAAGCGACCTAAAGGACTAATCGATGACACTTCAAGCCAGGCTCGATGCGTTCAAAGCTGACTTTGAAGCGGGCAAGCCGCCGTATAGCGTCCCGCGGACGGTAATCGACACCATGCATCGGGCGACCGAGGAGCTGATTGCGTCCGGCGCCGCACAGCGAGCATTGAAGCTCGGTTCCCGCGCGCCCTTATTTACTCTCAAGGACGCTGAGGGCAGAGAATTCTCCCTATCCGAACTCCTTACCCACGGGCCACTGGTTGTCAGCTTTTATCGCGGCGTGTGGTGCCCGTATTGCAACATGGAATTGCAGGCGCTGGAGGCGGCACGGGCGCAATACGAGCAGTTCGGGGCCAGGCTGATAGCCATTTCGCCGCAAACTCCTGCAAACAGCCGTGAGGCTCTCCGAGAAAACCACCTCCACTTTCCCATCCTTTCAGACCACTCGAATAGAGTGGCGGACTCGTTTGGACTGAAGTTTGAATTGCCGGATTATCTGATCGAACTCTACAAGAGCCGCAAGAATGACCTTCCATCCTTCAACGGCGATCCCAGCTGGACTCTGCCGATGCCAGGCCGCTTTGTTATTGCGCAGAATCGCATCATCCTTTATGCCGAGGTCAACCCGGACTATACGATCCGCCCGGAACCTGAAGCAATCCTCCCGGCATTAGAAAGGGCCGCGCGGGAGTCTGTCTGATCGCTGAGACGCGCGGGCTGCCCTCGAAGCGAAGTCCTTTGACTAATTTGTTTTCACCAGCGACCGCCCAGTCCCTTGTGCCCAAGAAATCCGTTAGCAGCGGCATGAAACAAGTTGCGCCCCATATGAATTAATCGGGATTGCGGGCGCGCTAATGCCCAAGAGACAAATCAAGGTATATGAGCGATCAAACTCGAAAATGGAAACCCGGGCCGGCCACGGAGAGCACACTTGGTCCCCTGGAGAACTTCTCTACGATTGCTCGATTCCAGCGAGCGGAACCGATCTATCGAAACGGAGAAGCGGCCGAATATTGGTACCGGATCGTGGCCGGCGCGGGCCGCAAATGCGCCCTTACTTATGATGGCACGCGGCAAATCGTCGATTTTCTGCGACCGGGAGATCTATTCGGCTATGACGCTCACGACACGCATTCTTTCTCGGTTGAGGCCCTTGTCTCCGGCACGGTGGTTGCTCGTTATTGCAGGCTTAAAGCGGAGAAACTTGCCGATTCGGATCCTCTAATTGCAAGGAGGGTACGGGAGCTGGCTTTCGAATCGGTGGGCCGAGTCCAATCGCGGATGCTGATTCTCGGGCGCTCCACAGCCTTGGGAAGAGTCGGGAGTTTCCTTCTGGAGACGGCTGATCGATTCACCACAGAATCCGGCAGCCCCGTGGCTCTTCCCATGTCGCGCTACGATATCGCGGATTATCTCTCGATGGCGGTGGAGACCGTCAGCCGGGCGCTGACGATCCTGCGCGAGCGCGGGATCATTCAATTCGAGGGTGTGCGTTGCGTGAGAATCTGCGATCGAGACTCTCTGAAAATCGCAAACGACGGAACGAGCATTGAATCGGTAACCCGCCCAGTGCCAATCGGCGGTCACAGTACCCTGCCGTCCGAACACTCCCCTCCTGGGTCGCTGCCATGGCAGGTAAGATCTGAAGATAAATCCTGATTAAACTGCCGTACAACGCGAGAGGCAGAGAGCGGCTGGCTTGCAGGCGATCATCGCATTTATATTTCCCTAGTGTGCGATCCGCTGATCTTCCGCGATTGGACCCAGGGTCGATCCCAGACCGCCCTTCTCGATGATGAAGTGCACGACGTCATCGACACCCTCGCCGCTCTTTAAATTCGAGAAAATGAACGGTCGCGTCGGTCGCATCCTTCGTGTATCGGCATCCATCACCTGAAGATTTGCTCCGACGTAGGGCGCCAGATCGATCTTGTTGATGAGCAGAAGATCTGATCGAGTAATCCCCGGCCCACCTTTGCGAGGAATCTTTTCACCCTCGGCGACATCAATGACGTAGATGGTGAGATCTGCGAGTTCGGGGCTGAAGGTGGCGGCGAGGTTGTCGCCACCTGATTCGATGAAACACAACTCTGCCAGTGGAAATTGCTGGTTCATAAAGGCAAGCGCGGCCAAGTTCATGGAGGCATCCTCGCGAATTGCCGTATGAGGGCAACCGCCGGTCTCGACTCCCATAATTCGATCGGCAGGAAGTGCGTGCGCGCGCGTGAGAATCAGCTGGTCCTCCTTGGTGTAGATGTCGTTCGTAATCACGTACAGGTCGTAGCGCTCTCGAAGTTTCTTACACAATGCTTCGACAAGTGCTGTCTTGCCTGAACCCACCGGTCCACCGATCCCAACCCGCAAGGGTCCATGGCCGCCCCGTCGAGCCGCTGTACGAACGTCTGGCCTGATCGTCGCCGTCATGATCGGAATAACCTCGTGTATTGAGTTTCGTGTGCCATGGAGGCGAGATCGACCATCAATGCGGCCGATCCCAAGGCTTCTATATCCGCGTCTCGTGCATGTGCGCTAGCCGCCAGGACGGCATGCTCAAGCTCAGCAATGGCCAGCTGACCATCCGTTTGGCCGAGGGGAATCAGCTTAACTGCTGCTGTCACCCAATTGGCTACGTAGCTCTGCAGAAATGCCGGCAGCGCCAGAGTGAGCGGAATGTCTGATGCAGCCGCGCGGGTTGCCAGCACGACTGCGAGAGCGGGCGAGACATCGCGTTCACGAAGCACGTGGGCCAGAGAGTCGAGGAGCTGATCCGGCCAGACGCGTCGGAGCGTTGCAAGACACGCACCCGCTGGCTGAGAAGACTCCAGCGCGAATTCCAAGGTGCCGCGCAATGCAGCGGCGAGTTCGGCTATTTCAAAAAGCCCCACCTGGTCGTCGTCCGCCGATCGGCGCCAAGCCGCAGCAAACAGTATTGCCTCGTTTCGTCCCGAGCCGTGACAAAGATCGGCGGTAAGCCAATTGATCAGACTCTCGCGGTCGTATATTTGTCCCGCTTCGACCACCCATTCCAATCCATGCGAATAGCTATAGGCACCCGTTGGAAAGCCGGGCGAGAGCCAGCTTTGCAATTTCAAGAGGCCGGATGGCGTCAGTGGCTGCGCGTGACTAAACATGACGATGCTCGGAGTAAACCGTATGTTGAGCATAGCCTTGCATGCCGTAATGCGAGGGCCTGTATCAGCATATCAATACAGGAAGTAGCGCTGAGCCATGGGTAGGAGCTTCGCGGGTTCGCACGTAAGCAGCCGACCGTCTGCCCGGACTTCATAGGTTTCCGGATCGACCTCCATGCGCGGCGTGGAGCAGTTCAACACCATGGAGTTCTTCCCGATTCGGCGCGTATTCATGACAGGCAACAGTCTCCTGGAAAGACCGGGCATGCCTTTTGACATGGCGGCCTGGCTCACGAATGTAACCGAGCTTTCCGTGAGCGAGCGCCCAAACGCCGCGAACATTGGGCGAAAATATTGCGGCTGCGGAGTCGGTATTGATGCGTTGGGATCTCCCATGTTGGCTGCGGCGATCATGCCGCACTTCAGCACCATTTCAGGCTTCACGCCAAAGAAGGCGGGGTCCCAAATACAAAGGTCGGCGAGTTTGCCGACTTCAATTGAGCCCACGTATGAGGAGATTCCTTGTGCAATCGCCGGATTGATTGTGTACTTCGCGATATATCGACGCACTCGCAGATTGTCATTGGTACCCGACTCCTGCGCCAGTCGGCCGAACTGAGCTTTCATCTTGTCCGCAGTTTGCCAAGTACGAATGATGACTTCGCCGACCCTGCCCATGGCTTGACTATCGGACGACATGATGGATAGTGCGCCCAGATCGTGAAGTATGTCCTCGGCTGCGATCGTTTCCTTGCGAATACGGCTCTCGGCGAAGGCAACGTCCTCCGGAATACGGCGATCAAGATGGTGAGTCACCATCAGCATGTCGAGCGCCTCATCCAGTGTATTGACGGTATAGGGTCGTGTAGGACCGGTCGATGAAGGGATAACGTTCGCTTCGCCGCAGACTTTGATGATGTCCGGGGCATGCCCACCTCCGGCGCCTTCGGTGTGAAACGTGTGGATGGTTCTACCCTTGAATGCGGCGATGGTGTCATCCACGAACCCACTCTCATTCAGCGTGTCTGTGTGAATCAGTACTTGAATGTCCATGTCGTCCGCGACCGAAAGGCACCGATCGATGGCCGCGGGCGTTGATCCCCAGTCTTCATGTAACTTGAGACCGCAGGCCCCGGCTTCAATCTGCTCGACCAGCCCCGGTGCCTGACTTGAATTCCCCTTTCCAAAGAATCCCAAATTCATGGGAAACGCCTCGGCGGCTTCGATCATCCGACGAAGATGCCAGGGACCCGGCGTGCAAGTAGTCGCCGTGGTACCGGCCGCAGGCCCGGTGCCGCCACCCATCATGGTCGTGAGACCCGAATACAGGGCCTCTTCGATCTGTTGTGGACAGATGAAATGCACGTGAACGTCGATGCCGCCGGCGGTCACAATCTTCCCCTCCCCGGCGATGACTTCAGTTCCGGGCCCAATGATGATATCGACGTTGGGCTGTACATCCGGATTGCCCGCTTTGCCGATCGCGCTAATGTGCCCATCCTTGAGCGCGATGTCAGCTTTCACAACTCCCCAGTGATCGAGGATCAGCGCGTTAGAGATGACTGTGTCATGGGCGCCCTGGCTGCGCGAGCGTTGCGATTGGCCCATGCCGTCGCGGATCACCTTCCCGCCGCCGAACTTCACCTCTTCACCATAAGTCGTGAAATCCCGCTCGACTTCGATGAATAAGTTCGTGTCAGCGAGGCGCACCCGATCGCCGGTTGTTGGTCCGAACATTTGCGCGTAGGCGGCGCGAGTCACAGTCTTAGGCATGATGCCGGTCGACCTCCTGTTGGAAATCTCTGCTCGATATTGGTGATCTCATATGCGCTCTCGATTAGCGAATGGGGTTATGAACGGTCACCAGCTTTGATCCGTCCGGGAAGGTCGCCTCGACCTCTATTTCCTGAATCATCTCAGGAATACCTTCCATAACCTCATCGCGGGTTAGGACCGCGCCCCCGAGGGACATGAGATCTGCGACTGTCTTGCCGTCGCGCGCGCCCTCCAGCACGAAATCCGTGATAAGGGCGACACTCTCGGGATAGTTGAGTCGAAGGCCCCGATTACGTCGCGCGCGAGCAACGTGCGCCGCGAGCGCGATCATTAGTTTGTCCTTCTCACGCGGTGCGAGGTTCATGGCAGCACCTTTTCTAACACGACCACATCTTCGGGACCCCGAAGTGACCGGGACCGAATTCGTGAGCAATCCTCTTGAGGATCTCTCGCAAAGCCACTCTCAAGGCCGAGGCGAATTCACTTACAAACCGAACGACAACCAGGCCGCCTACTAACGTGGCTTCGAAACGACAGTGAAGCGATGAGACCAATTCGCGAAACAATTCCAGTCGGCCTCGCAGGTCACGTCCGAAGTAGATGAGAGTCGCGATCGCCTTGTTGGCCGCGAGCAATGCCTGATTTTGCAGATGAGGGAATGTCTCCTCTTCGATCAGAAAGCAGTCTGCCCAGGTAAGTCGGCCATCGATCGTAACTCGCCAGTTCTCAGCGATGTGTCCGGTGAGTACTTCCTCACCGTGCGCCGCGCGGCCGAGTACGAGCCACTCGAGCGCGAGTAGCTCGGCCCCCGATACCAATTCAACCTCGGTGGTGCGGATAAGACGGGCACCGTCGAAGAAAATCGTTTCCTGGGGCAACCATGCGAGTCTGCTGCCCTCACTGGCTCGGAGTTTCGTTGTCACCCGCGCAGGTTGGCTCAAGGCTCGGTACACTCTCTCCGCAGTCTGTGACGTACCGACGACGGATGCGTCGGCAAGAGCTGTTAAGGCGAATCCGAGGTGATCACCCCCCGCGATTCCACCACCGGTGTTGATGAAAACCACCTCCTCGATTCCGCGCGCGCCGATCTGCGGAAGCATTACGCGAATCGGAGAGCATTGAAATAGGTCGACGATCTGGTTGCCGCGGGGTGAGCCGCGTATAGCAACACGCCCAACGCCCTTGGCTCGTTGAAGCAGACTGTCGCAGGACGGCAATTCGCATTCGACTGAATGGGGCGCGTTCAGTGCTTTCTCGTTGACATAGTGCAGCGCGATGATATCGAACATTGGTTCAACTTCATGGGAGCGGAAATCCCTTCGCTCGCAGGTTCGCAATCTCGTCCCTCAAGAGCCCGGTCGCTCTCTTGAGGGACGACGTTTGTAGCGGATCAGAATCCCGCCAACCCTTGTGGGCTGTTATAGGGAATCTTGACGTTGGTAACCTCCTTAAGGGAACCGTCCGGCTGCGTCGCATATCCGACCAACTTCGAAGCATTGCCGTAAATCTGGTATAGATAGGCGCCGTCCTGCGTCACCCAGTTATCGCTTGGCCCGCTCGTCACAGTTGTGTTCAGACCTCGAGCGGTTCCATCGCCCGGCACCTTTGGACACGCCGGATCCATCGCGATTTCGAGCCCCTTTCCATTGATGCGGTAGCTGCTGAGATAGCTGTAACCGAAGTTGGTCGCGAATACGAACCTGTCATCCGGGGAGACGCCGAGCCAGCAAAGCTCGGAAGGCAGTCCTGCACTCGTGTTGATCTTGACGATCGGGCCAACATTCAGCTTTCCGTCGCCATCGATGGTTGCCAGGGCGCAGCCGTCGCTGACGGCATATCCGATGACGATGGTGTCAGGTCGGCTGTTCAAGAAGGCGATGTAAAAAGGCGAGGCTCCCTTCGCATCCTGGAATTTGGCCATGCCAAGTGTGCCGTCTGCTTGAATCGGAAACACA
>Ga0210406_10007533_pt1 | contig 11032 bp, 10 predicted proteins | sample IncBWC30MmetaG_FD_155454 | JGI IMG/M metagenome (GOLD analysis project Ga0210406, IMG submission 155454) | Forest soil microbial communities from Barre Woods Harvard Forest LTER site, Petersham, Massachusetts, United States - Inc-BW-C-30-M | ecosystem: Environmental > Terrestrial > Soil >... | reverse complement strand
ACAACATCGTTGCCCCCGAAAAAGGAGATCTGGTCGATATCGTGGGCTGGGTCACGATGGATAACCACAGTGGCAGAACATTTGAAAATGCCCGCATCAAGCTCATGGCCGGCGATGTAAATAAAATTCAGCCAGGGCAAGAGTACGACCGTGCCTATAAATTTGCCCTGGCCGCATCGGACGCAGGAATGGTGGGACCACCGGTGACCGAGAAAGCTTTCGACGAATATCACCTCTACACGCTTGAACGCAGCACGACGCTGCGCGATCGCGAAACCAAGCAGGTGGAATTCATCCATGCAGCCGGCGTCGCGACCAAACAGGTCTACGTTTATGACGGCGTCAAGATCGATCAAAACCGCTTCAACGGGTGGAACTGGGAAAACATTCGAAACGACCACTCCTACGGCACCGAGTCCAATCCCAAGATCTGGGCGATGCGCGAGTTCGTCAACTCGCAGGCTAACCATCTGGGCATGCCTCTGCCCAAGGGCCGCGTGCGCTTCTATCGCCGCAATGACGACGGCCAGGTCGAATTCACTGGCGAAAACACGATTGATCACACACCGCGCGACGAAACGATCCGCATCTATACGGGCAACTCTTTCGATCTTTCAGGGGAACGCCGCCGCACCACTTACGCCATCGACATGGGCAAGAGCATGGCCACAGAAACGTTCGAGATCAAAGTTCGCAGCCACAAAAAAGAGCCGGTGGAGGTTCGCGTGGTAGAACACCTTTATCGCGGGAAGAGCTGGGAGGTCACTACAAAGTCCGACGAGTACCAGAAAAAGGACAGCCAGACCGTAGAGTTTCCCATTACGGTTATGCCCGATGGCGAAAAAGTGATCACATATACAGCCCATTATACGTGGTGAGAATGGGGCCAACCAGGCGGGAATTCGCCCAGGAACGAGCTCACGCGGACGCAAGGGAACCGGGTGCGACCAGTCACGCCCTGCATATGCGCAGTTGTGATACAAACTTCTGTGGTCTTCCAACGAGCGGCTCGCGTTCCTTTTGTCGTCCTTTCGGACCTTATTCTTATCCTTATCCTTCCCGACATGGCGGGTCATTCATGCTAAGGGCGTTCTTCGTCAATCTTTCTGAAAATCGTTTTTTGCGCAATTTTGCGGAGCGGTCGGCGATCGGTCGCCGTGTTTCCGGGCGGTTCGTGGCGGGCACGGAAATTGCCGACGCGGTGCGCGTCACTCAAGCCGTCAACCGCGCCGGCATGAGCGTCAGCATCGACAACCTGGGCGAGAACGTCACCAACCCCGAGGAAGCGAGCCACAGCGCGCAGCTCTACCGTCAGATTCTCGACGCCATCGCGGCAGACCAGCTCAATGCCAACATCAGCCTCAAGCTGACACACATGGGTTTGGATGTGGATGAGAAGATGGCGCGCGAACTGGTTGCAGGATTGGTAGCCAAAACAGCCTCGATGCAGCCACCCGGCTTTGTGCGCGTCGATATGGAAGGCTCTCCTTATACTCAGCGCACCCTGGATTTTGTTCACGAACTGCACAGCATGCCGGGGAACCAGAACAGCGTCGGCACCGTGATTCAGGCTTACTTGAAGCGCTCCGAGAGCGATGTCGAGAAGCTGCTGGCGGAAGGAATTCGCATTCGACTGTGCAAGGGCGCTTATAAAGAGCCGCCCGACATCGCTTTTGAAAACAAAGCGGATGTGGATGCCAATTACGTCAAGCTGATGAAGATTCTGATGAAGAGCGGCATCTACCACGGGATGGCGACCCATGATGAGAACATCATCCGCGAGGCGCAGGCTTTTGCCACGCGCGAAAAGATTGCGCGCGATTCTTTCGAGTTCCAGATGCTGTACGGCATTCGGCGTGACTTGCAGCAGCGTTTGGTAAAGGATGGCTGGCGCATGCGCGTTTATATTCCGTTTGGAACCGAATGGTATCCATATTTTATGAGGCGATTGGGAGAGCGTCCGGCCAACGTATTTTTCATCGCGCGGAACCTGCTGCGATCATAGAGAGGAGCGTCTTCGGGCGGAGCTGAGCGCTTTTATTATCGCGGCCCGTTCTCTCCGCCTTCGGCGGGAGCGAGAGGCAGACGGGTGGCCCCGCGCATCATCTCGCGTTCCTGGTCGGAGAACATTCCTCGGAACCGGTCGGAGTTAATGATCGATTCGCGCTGATCCGGCGGCATGGCGCGCAAGTCGCGCATGGCGGTCATGACCATGCGGCGGCGATCGGGAGGAAGTTGTCGCATCTGGCCAAAGATCTGACGCGCCTGCTGCTTCTGTTCCGGGGTCAAATGCTCCCACGTCTCCATCCGGTTTAGCATGCGTAATTGTTGTTGCGGCGGCAGATTCGAAAAATGCTGTAACCGTTGCTGCAATCGCTGCTGTCTTTCCGGCGGCAAGCTGCGGAACGCAGGATCATTGTGTAATTCGCGTTCCTGTTCCTCCGGCGGCATGTCTTTGTAGCGTCGCAGCCAGTCGCCTGCGTGGCCACGAGCTGGCGGATGCGCTTGATGCACCTCAGGCAGCGGACGCCCCGGTTGGCGTGGAGGCGGAGGCGCCGGGGGGGCATGTTTCTGCTGCGGCACAGGTGCGTGGAATGCGCCCAAAACCGCCAGACAGGGTAGGGGAATGGCGAAGGCTATCGCCAAGCTGGCGGTCACCAGCCAATCGGTCCTGTAATTTCCCCACCTCATGGCTCTGCCTGTATTTCCCGCGCACTTCGCCACGGTCAGTTCATCTTGGTTACAACGATCGTTACAACGATCTTGGTTACAACGATCGCGCGAATCTTCTACGGATTCGCTGCGACATTCTGCTGCAAGTCCAGATCGTCGAGCAAGTCGAAATCGGAATACATATCGTGATTCTTATCCAAGGTCTGCAGATCGCTCACTGCGGTTCCCGGCGCCGAGTCCATCAAAGCCTCCTGGTCAGGGTGATACGCGATCTTGCCGCGAGTGACGAACAGGCCAACGCTCACTCCCAACATCACCGTGAGCGCAGCCGCCAGCACGGGCCGGCGAAACCAATGCATCGTCCATCGCGCCTGCGGCATGGCCATCTCTTCGCGCAACCGCGCTTGAAAGCGCACATCAAAATAAGGCGAAGGCTCTGGGGCTTGCCACCCATCCAGAAGCGTCATGGTCGCACGCATCTCTTTCAGCTGTTGCGCGCATGCTCCACAACTCTCCAGATGCTTACTTTCGTCCGGTGTCGGCTCGCTGAATCCAGCCGCCACATCGGGCATCCATTCGTGAATTTCATTGCATTTCATAACTACTTCCCCTCAACTCAATTCGCCACTGTCACTGTCGCTAAGAAAAATATCTCGCTAAACAAATTCTTTTAACTGTTCCCGCAAAGTCTCATAGGCCCGGAAGAGCAACGACTTGGTCGCCGACTCGCTCTTCTTTAGAACTTCGGCGATCTCCTTGTAATCCATCTGCTGGTACTTGTGCATGATGACGGCCAGCTTCTGTTGCTCCGGCAGCGCCTCTACCTTACTCCGAATCGCCATCAAGCGCTCCCGCCGCACGATCGCTTGCTCGGCAGTAAGGGCGCCGTCTGGCAGTTCGAGCGTGGTGCCGGTCTCTTCATCCGGTTCATCGAGGCTGACCGTAACCTCCGGCCGCTCATGGCGAGTGTCGCGCGCATGGTTGACCGCCAAATTGGTCGCAATCCGATAGAGCCAGGTTGTAAATTTCGCGCTTGCCTCGTAGCTTTCGCGCGAGCGATACACGCGTAGGAAAACTTCCTGCGCCAAATCTTCGGCAGCCGCCGTATTGCGCGCCATCCGGTACATAAAGCTTATGATCGGACGGCGATATTTCTGCACCAGATAATTGAATGCCGACTGATCGCCCGCCTTGGCGCGCAACATGATCTGGGCATCGGAAGTTCCCTCCACCGCTGTTGAAAATGAACCCGACGCTTGCGGCGTCCCGGCAGCCATCAGCACCCCTTGATCAAGTGCAGCTGTGCCCACACTAGTTTCAACCCCGGGTTGGCCTGAAAGTTGCGCTTTTTCCGGGCCGGATGTGGAGACAGAAGTCCCTGCGGGAGAAGGAGATAGAGGAGCTCGCGAGGGTTTGGGGTCTGGCGTCATACGAAAGTGAGGATCAACCCGGGTCACGAGCGATCCAAGACCGCCGCTGCCCCTGTCGGCGACTAGGCTACCACGGTCGGGCACCGTGCCGAAACTCTGCAATTGCACCCGGAGGTTCTCGAATCGACGGAAAATTAGGCTTGGAGCCGCTGTCGCGTTTCCCGAACACGGCACCTGCCTGCGGCGCGACTGCCAACACCGCACCTGGCGCGAACGAATTTGCTCGTCTGCCCAAGCTGCGGATTCCATCACGCCATACACTTCAGTGTCAAAACCGCAGAGATTGCAGCGAGTCAGGTGCCTACCAAGAGGGAATCACCGCAATGTTATGCGACTGCCAATTGCCCTGTAAATCCATGCTCGTCAAAATGAACTTGGGTGCAAACTTGGGTAGATATATTTTGCCCCAAGCTTCGCTGGGTCGGTAATTGTTCAGCCTATTCGAGGCGACCCGCTCGTCACTGCCTGCCCACGAGGAGACTCGAACCCTGAGCTCTACCGTGTCAAAGTAATTCCCCAACCGTTAAACCTGGCAGACGGCATTTTCGTCAGGCACAGTTGCTGCTCCAGGGGTCACACAGCCGAGGGTTCTGGGACGGCAACGGAAGAGATTTCCCTGTTATGCACAGCAGCCTGCGTACCTAAGATCGAGTAAACTATCGCAAAATGTCCACTCAGCACAAAGGGCACGCTCGCGTTCCACTCACCAATCCGCAACCCCAAAGAGTGGGCAGAGAACGGGGACCTCAATCCCAAGCTGTCCAGTTCGAGACCGACGCCAGGAGTGTCCGCCAATTGCTGGCCAGCAAGCACTCCAAAGCTGCACTGGAGATGGCCAAGCAAGTGCATAAACGGTTTGCCACCGCGCAGTCCGAAAGCGTGCTCATTGAAGCGTATGAAGGCCGCATCCGCGCTCTGCTTCAGCAAGGAATGTCAGCCGAGGCCATGTCGTTAGTCAAATTGGTGGAGGCACGCTTCCCCACGGCACGCAATCGTATGGAGGAAGTGCAATTCGACATTCGTGCCAGCGCGGGGACGCTGGAAGAAATTGTTGCTCCGCTTCTCGATCCGGCCGCCCCCGCGGCTCTTCGTGAGAAGACGGAGGCCGCCATCCGACGACGGGTCGAGGATCCTTTGGAGTTAGCGCAGCTTTCGTCGCTTCCGCCCACCCACCCGTTGCGGGAATGCGCCGCCGGGGTGGCCGCCGCGTTGCGGGCTGTGACCACGGGAGCGGTCGACGATGTTGTTGTCTCACTGCCACAAGTCTCCCATCGCGGGCCCTTGTCCCCCTGGAAGGCTTTGGTCAACGCTATTGCTTGCTTCTATCGCGAAGATGATCGAGCTTGCCAGAAGTGGTTGCAGGCCGTCGCCGCCGACTCCGTAGCCGCGCGCCTGGTTGCGCCGCTGAGCCTGATGCTCGGAACGGGAGCGAGTTCCGGGCAGGGCGTTGCTGCAGTGAAGTTGGTGGCTTCGGTGGGGGCAAGCCGCGAGGTGATGGGACCGATTTTGGCTTCGCTCGAGCAGGCACTCAGTGAGCGGAAGAGGAAGCAAATTCTCCAACTGACGCGCGAAGCAGTCACTCTCTGCCGGCAATACTGCCCCGACATGACTGAGCGACTCCGACAACACATTGCGATTCGGTGCATGCTCCGTGGCCTGGAACCAGACCCGGTTTGGGTTGCACTTGGAGGCCAACCCCGGCAGGATGCTTATTACTTTCGGCTTATGGCGCGCGCTCTCGAGGAACTCAAGGAGGGCTTTGAGGATCCTATCGAAATCATCGTCTTTTGGGAAGAATTCCGGCAGCAGGCCATCAAGGAGAAATGGTTCACCGCCAACAGCGCGGAGGACGGAGTGCTTTCGCTGCGCATGGCAAAGATCGCGGAACGGATCCCACCGGATATTCTTGAGGACCTGCGCGAGGAGGAGGAGATCATGCGATCGTCCCGCTCCGGCGGCGTGGGGGCACTGCCGTCCTTGAAATTACTCTCCCCCGGGGCGCTGTACGAGCGGGCCTGCCGCGCCGATCCTAGCCCTGAAGTCTTTGGAGATTGGCTGAAATGGGCAAAGACCGAGCGCGACTGGAGGGTCCCCGACCGCGTGGCCGAATTGTGGCGGACAACCAGACCGGAAGACGTAGGTCCCCTGCTCTGGCTGACGGAGTCTGCGGAAGAACGCGGGGCCTACAAGAGATCGCTCCAATTCCTAGAAGAGGCCGAGCAACGGGACCGCCTTAATCCGGAGGTTCGCAACGCCAAGCTTCGCCTGCTGCTGGCCGCCATCCTGCGCCACTTCCGTCAACGCAAGCCGCATTTGGCTGCTCAGGGAATTGACCGCATTGAAGCTTTACCGAAGGCGGCAGAGAGGGACCTTCCGGCTTTGGCAGTTGCGCTGCGACGACTGTGTAGGGGGCTCGAAAAAGACTTTGAAGCCGCGCGGCAGCTCGAGTCCGAACTGGACAAGCAGTTGGGCTCCGTGGCCGCGCACGTTCTTCTGTGGGGTTTAGCGGAACTCTCGGGGCTGGCGGCAAGTGAGATCGGCTTGCTGCAGTTCGAGATCGATTCCGTGGCCGCAACGAGTCTCCCTGCCGGTGTGGCGCGAGCCTGTTCGCTCGGGGCGCTGACCGGTGTTCCGATCCCAGTTCCAAACGCATGGGAGCAGTCGTTGAGTGCGTCCTTGACAGAAGCGGACCATTCCCTCGATGCCGCCCAGATGTTGGTGCTCGGCGAGGCTGCGCTCCGCGGACAGGCCCCGCAGTTGGCATTTGCAGTTTCGGTGGCAGGGATGACGAAAGGTGGCGCGAACGCTAGATTCTTGTTTCTCCGAGCAAGATCTTTACCGATCTGGGCTTCCGATCGGCGGTACCTCTGCCTCTGTGCTGCGCTGGAGTTGGCGCGACGGGAGCGCGACACAGACCTGGCAGGTAAACTCCTTGATGAGTTGAGGAAATCCCCGAGGCGCATGTTCGGACCGGATGACTTCCCATACACCATGGGGCGGGATGGCTTTTCTCTCGAGCCCGAGTTGCTGAGCCAAGTCTTGGAAGGGGAGATGACGGAGAGGGTGTTTCCGGTTCCCGGGCGAACCTCTCCACCCCGATATACTCGAGAAAATGTTTGGCAGCCCGAATCTGGCCAGGGTGACAGTCCGGAGGCTCGCCGTCACCCCGGAGAGTTTGACGGCGACGATGGAGATCTCGATGAGGGCGATCTCGAACTTGCGATCGATGAAATTCTCAAGAGCTTGCCGCCTGAACTGCAGCGCGAGATGCTCGAAGCAATGATCCGCGGCGAAGATCCGAAAAAGATGGGGCGAAAATTCTTCCGCGCAGGATCGTTCGCGAAGACTGCCGAGCGGTCTCCCAAAGAGAGCAAGAAGCCGGCCCGATCCCCATCACCAGAGCAAGGAGATTTGTTCTAGAGTATGAACCAGAATATGCGTGAGTCGAAACCGTCGTCGGACCCCTGGGCTCTGCTGGGAATCAGCGCGGATGCCGGGGATGACCAAATCCGTGCCGCCTACGTCCGCAAGATAAAAGAGTTTCCGCCGGATCGCAACCCAATGGAATTCGAATTGATTCGCGATGCTTACGAATTGCTGCGCGATCGCCGCCAGCGTGCCCGACACTTTTTGTTTTCGGTTGATCCACGGGCGCCTCTGCCGTCGATGATGGAACATGGTCCCAGAAAAAGAAAGTACGTGGGACTGGGGCCCTGGCTCGCGGTTCTCAAGGAAAAGTAAAAGCCCATGGAAACAAATTCTGCCTCTGAGTCCGAGGGGCGCACCCTGACGACCCGAGAAACAATCTTGCGTGGGTTCGAAGTATGGCTGGACGAAGTGCTGGCCCGCGGGGAACCGCCTCAGGGCATGATCGCAGAATTGATGCAAGCCCTGGAGAGCGGCGACTCTTTACCCTCGATCGAGGGCCAGTGCGATCTCTATTCCTTGTGGTCGGCAATGACCGCTCTGACCCAGGAAGTGAAGTTGCAAAGCCGGACATTCAAACAGCTCAAAGATACACTGGCGCAAGTCTTGGATGCTGCCCAGGAGAGCCGGAGGGACGATTCCCTCTCTCATTCCAAGATTGCTGAAGAATTGTTTGCCGTACGACGGGAAATCGAGCGTAGGGTCCGGCGGGAACAGATCGACCTGCTGCTCGACTTGCGGGACCGCCTCGGACGGGGGATCGAGATGGTGCGCCTCTCAGAGCCCGCCTCACCCACCCGCTTTTCGAAATGGGCACTCTGGTTGGCGAAGTGGCGACGCGATCAGAAACCCACGCAGGACAGGCTGGGGGCATTGGATAAGGGCTACACCCTTACCCTGGACCGCCTTGAGCAAGCTCTGGGGGATTATCGGCTCAGTCCGATTCTCTGCGAGGGGGAGACGTTTGATCCGCATCGTATGACGGCGGTAGAAGTCGAAGAAACGGCGGTCGTGCCGGAAGGAACGGTCATGGGCGTTTACCGCAACGGCTATGAATGGGAAGGCGAAGTCTACCGTCCCGCTCAAGTCAAGGTTGCACGCTCGCCGAGGGAATAAGGATAAGGGGAGAAGGGAGAAGGATATGAGCGAATTGATCGTCGGCATCGACTTAGGTACTACGAACTCTGAAGTCGCCGCCTTTGTGCACGGCAAGATCCAAGTACTAGGCTCCGGAAAAACTAACATGCTGCCTTCGGTTGTGGGACTTTCGCCTTCTGGCGAACTGCTGGTGGGTGAACCAGCACGGAACCAGTTGGCACTCTATCCCGACCGCACCATTCGCAGCATCAAGCGCAAGATGGGGACCGGCGAAAAGATCGCTCTGGGCGACCGCGAGTTCAGCCCCCCGGAGATCTCGGCGCTGATCCTGCGGGAACTGGCAGTATGGGCAGGACGCACTTTCGAGCAACCCGTCGAAAAGGCGGTGATTACCGTTCCCGCCTACTTCTCCGACGCGCAGCGCCAGGCAACTCGCGAGGCAGCCGCTCTGGCAGGACTGGAAGCGATTCGCATCCTCAATGAGCCGACGGCGGCGAGTCTGGCGTATGGCCAAGCTACCCGGCAGACGGCTATGGTCTACGACCTCGGTGGCGGCACATTTGATGTCTCCATCGTTGCTTTTGAAGGGGACGTGACCGAGGTGCTGGCCAGTCATGGCAACAATCACCTCGGGGGCGACGACTTCAATGACCTGCTGACCGCGCATCTGATTGCGGAGTTCGAGGCCAAGCACGGCGTCGATTTGAGGGCAGGGCATCCGATCGCTCGCGCGCGCCTTTGGTGGGCGGCCGAAGAGGCCAAGAAGCGACTCAGCTTCGAGCCGGAAGTCACCATCCGCGAAGAAGCGCTGGTCAGCGAAAATGGCCGGCCGCTGCACTTGGAGTTGGAAATCACGCGGGAACAATACGAAGCCATGATCTACCCGCTGCTCGAGAAAACTCTGGAGAGTGTTTCCAAAGCTCTCGCAGATTCGCGGAAAGGCCCCGCGGATCTGGATTCGATCCTACTGGTTGGCGGCTCGACGCGGACGCCCCTGGTTTCCCGACTGCTCCACGATCGCACGGGGCTTGTTCCCCGCGAAGAGATTCATCCAGACTTGTGCGTCGCTTTGGGCGCGGGCGTAATGGCATCGCGGCTGGCGGGGCATGACGTGGAGCGTGTGCTGGTCGATGTTTCACCCTACTCGTTCGGCATCTCCTTCCTCGGGGAACGTGGCGGAGTGCTCTATCCTCATTGCTACAAGCCGATCGTTCCGCGTAACTGCCCTTTGCCGCTGACTCGCACCGAGCGCTTCTATACCAGTGCCCCTTATCAGGAAATCGTGGAAATCCGCGTCTACGAAGGTGAGGATGAAGACGCACTCCGGAATATCCTGGTCGGCGACTTTCGAGTGGAAAAATTAAGAGCGGTTCGCGAATCGAGCGAAATCCTCTGTCGCATGAATCTCGACTTGGACGGCGTCCTACACGTGACTGCTGTCGAGAAGTCCACAGGAAACTCTAAGCACATCACCATCGCCCGGGCACTTGAGATGAAGAGCGAAGCCGAAATCTCCGAGGCCCGCAATCGTCTCGAAGCGCTGTACTCTACGCGGGTGAACGAAAACGAAGAAGCGATCGAATGGCCCGAGGCCGCGGAAGGCGAGGAAATCGTCGACCCCGAAGAACTCGATCTCAAGCAACAACCGTATGCACCCATACAAGATGGTTCCCCCGATGAGGTTTGGGTGAAGGCTGCGCAGGAAGGGCGGCAACTGGTGGAACGCTCGCGCCGGCTCCTGGAACAAATGCAAACGGAGGATCGCGAGGAGGTGATTCATCACAATGAAAAGATCGGGGCGGCGCTCGCGGCGGAAGATGCTACGGCCCTGCGAGAGGAGACCAGGAAACTCGGGGAACTGTTGTTCTTTGTGGAGGGCAAGGAATGAATTCCTCGCCTGAGCCCGGTGAATGCCCAGTCTGCAGGGCCCGCTTCCGCGGCATGGTGACCTGCTCTCGCTGTGGTGCCGACCTCGCACCCTTGATGCTGCTGATGGCACATGCCTACTCATTGTGCCAGAAGGCTCGGCAGTCTTTGCAGCAAGGCGACGCGCGGGCCGCACTGACTTTGGCTGAAGCTGCACAGAATCTACATGCCACGCCAGAGGGGCGCCTCCTGCACGCCGTGTGCTCCGTCGCCGCCAGGGCATTGTGTCCCCAGTGAGCGTTCGGTGCAGCGTCAGGCGAGGCTCGCTGTTATGAATTCGTTCTGTTCAACGGCGTCGCAGGGAAACCAAACCGGGAATCGGGCCGGGAAGCGAAGTCCGGGTGGCCCGGGGCGAAGAAGAAAATCTGTGTGTCACACTAGCCTGTGGCTTAAGCGAATGCACGGGCACCGCTCGGGCTGGCCAGCCCGAGCGTGGAAGGCGGCATGAAAAACTGCGGCGAAGGAGTTCGACATGACAC
>Ga0210406_10007532_pt1 | contig 11033 bp, 8 predicted proteins | sample IncBWC30MmetaG_FD_155454 | JGI IMG/M metagenome (GOLD analysis project Ga0210406, IMG submission 155454) | Forest soil microbial communities from Barre Woods Harvard Forest LTER site, Petersham, Massachusetts, United States - Inc-BW-C-30-M | ecosystem: Environmental > Terrestrial > Soil >... | reverse complement strand
CGGAAAAAACATTCCAACAAGCGGAAACGCAGGCGCACGATCTGGGCAAAGCCGTTCACGATTCGCAGTCGCGCCTCGGCGAACTTCGCGTTAATCAGAATGAAGCCAGCCAACGGCTCGAAGGAATTCGGGAGAATCTCTCCGCAGAACGAGCTCGCCGCGCTTCGATCGAGCAAATTCTAAGCGACCGCGCTTACACCGCCGACGCCGTTCAAAAATTATTTGCGGTAAAGCTCAGTGAAGACGTGGATTCGTCCGGCAGTGGTTTCCGTGCCGCCGGACTGCTGGCCGATTACGCCGAAGTGCAAGAACGTTACGAAGGCGCCCTCGAGCAGTTCCTTCGAGAAGAGCTGGAATATATCGTGGTGGAGTCGTTTGACCGTGCGCGCGCGGGGATCGCGCTGTTGCGCAACGAAATGGGCGGCCGCGCAACTTTCTTCGTGGATTCGCTGCACAATGTGGATGCTTCTGCGCTCGAAGCTGACGGTTCCCTTCCTTTGCCGGCAGGCGTGGTGGCCAGACTCGACCGCCTAGTGGAGTTCCGGGAGCCCATAGGTTCGGCGGCGAAAAATTATCTGACGAAATTGCGTACGGCGTACTTGGTGGAAAGTTCTGCAATAGCCGAGCAACTCGCGAATGAAAATCCGCACAGCTATTATTTGACACTCGATGGCAGTTGCTACCACGGACGCATCGTGTCGGGCGGCCGCGCGGGCGAAGCAGGACCGCTGGCATTGAAGCGAGAGCTCCGCCAGCATGAGACAGAGGCTGCACACCTGGAAAGAATTTCTCAAGAGCAGCAAGAAGCATGCGCTCGACTGGCGGAAGAGATCCGCGACGCCGAATCCAACATGACTTCGGCAATATCACAGCACGTTGAGGCGGAGAAATCGTTGGTTGGCGCGACTCATCTTCTTGACCAGGCTCGCTCTGAACTACAGAGAACCGACACGCAGCTTTCGACCGAGCGACAGGAAATCGGCCGGCTAAAATCCGAAGGGGAAGCCGCGCGCGTGCGTGCCGAACAGTCTCGCCGGCAACACGCCGAAGCGACGCGTTCCCGAGCCGCTGCGGAAACGGAAAGTGTGGAAGCTGCCGAGAAACTTCAGCGCATGCGTCAGGATTTTCAAGCCTTGCAGGAGCGGTTGGGCGCGAACCGCGAAGAGCTGGCAACCATGATCGAGCGGCTGACCGCCGCCGAAATGGCTGGACAAAAGGTGACGGAAGAAATCGCCATCGCCGATGAGCGTTTGTCTTCTTTGCGCCTACAACAGAAAGCGATGTATCAGGAAAAATCCGAGTTGGAATCTTCTTGCGGCCAGCTCTCGCTGCAGGCTGAAGATCTGCGCCAGGATAAATCGCGGATGGAAGAACAGAAAGCTGCGCTGGAAACGGAATGGGAAGGCACGCGCACGCGTACAGCCCAGCTCGAGGAATCTGTGCGCGGCAAGCGCCAATCTCTGGAAGAAATTCGCGCCGAGCGCAGCCAGAGGCAAATCGAGAAGGCGCGCAATGATGCGGACCGCGATTATCTGCGCCAGACGTGCGTAGCGGAGCTGAACGCACAGCCGGAAGATTTAATGGCGCAAGAAACGCAGTTGCTCATCGGCGAAGATTTGGTGAGCGCCGAGACAAATTACAACGAGATGAAGGCGCGCGTGGAAGCTATGGGCCCCGTAAACATGATGGCGCTGGAAGAGTTTCAGGAATGCGAGCAGCGCGAAGGATTCCTGCGACGAGAGCGCGACGACCTGGTGGCCGCCATCGAGAACACGCGGCTCACGATTACGGAACTGGATCAGGTCTCCAAACAGAAATTCGAAGAGGCGTTCAACTTTATCAACGCGCACTTTGCTATCGCGTTTCAATCTTTATTTGGGGGCGGGCACGGCGAGATGCGCTTGAGCGAGCCGGACAGTTCAGGCGAAGCGGGCATCGACATCGCCGCACAGCCACCGGGAAAGCGTCTACAAAATATTCTTTTGCTCTCCGGCGGTGAAAAAGCGCTCACGGCGTTGGCGTTGCTGATCGCCGTGTTTCGTTACCAGCCCAGCCCGTTCTGCATCCTCGACGAAGTGGACGCGCCGCTGGACGAAGCCAACGTCGGGCGTTTTAACAAGATGCTCGCCGAGATGTGCGCGCAGACTCAGTTCATCGTAGTCACGCACAATCGCAAGACTATGGAGATGGGTTCCGTTCTTTACGGTGTTACGATGCAGGAGCCGGGCGTTTCGAAATTGGTTTCGGTCAAGTGGGAAGAAGAGGCCGCGGCAACCGCGCCGAAAGCCGCCAGCAACGCGGCATAAATCCAGCGGGTGGGAGCTGTGTACCCGCTCGCCGCTCGCCGCTCGCCTTCTTCAGATCTCTGTGCAACAGCCTGCCAACCTTGTGGTAGGTAATTCCCGAAAATAATTTCTTAGACGTTGACATCCGCACTTGCTGCGCTAGAATACCCGCCTCCAGTGAGGAAAAACATTCCGTGCCTTCTCCACAAATGAGCGCCATTATTTCGCAAACAGATTTCCCGGGACTGAAACTTCGCGGTCGTGGCAAGGTTCGCGACATTTACGACCTCGACGATCGCTTGCTTATCGTTGCCACCGACCGGCTGTCGGCGTTTGACGTGGTACTGCCCACGCCGATACCGGACAAGGGCCGGGTGCTGACGCAGCTCTCGCTGTTCTGGTTCAACAAGCTAGCGGACGTAGTCCCGAACCACGTGATTAGCACCGACAATTTTGAAGGTGAGTTAGCGCCATATGGGGCTTCCCTTGCCGGCCGGGCAATGCTTGTTAAAAAAACGGAGCCGGTTGCGATTGAATGCGTTGTGCGCGGCTATATTTCGGGTTCAGGGTGGAAGGACTATCAAAAGACCGGCGCAATCTGCGGGATATCTCTTCCATCCGGCCTGCGCGAATCAGACAAGCTGCCTGAACCAATTTTTACGCCTTCGACTAAAGCTACCACAGGGCACGATGAAAATATTTCTTTCGACGATACCGTATCGCGCATCGGACGACCGCTGGCGGAACGTTTGCGCGAAACAAGCCTGAAGATTTACCGCCTCGCTTCGGAATACGCCGCTGAGCGTGGGATCATTATCGCCGACACGAAGTTTGAGTTCGGAATGATGGGCAACAAAATGATATGGATCGACGAGGCGCTTACGCCAGATTCTTCGCGGTTCTGGCCCGCCGACGAATATTCTCCTGGAAAAGCTCAACCGTCCTTCGACAAGCAATACGTTCGCGATTATCTGGAACGAATCGGCTGGAACAAGCGCCCCCCCGCGCCGCCTTTGCCCTTAGAAGTGGTCACCGGAACGACGCAAAAATACCGAGACGCTTATCAGCGCATTACCGGCCATCCCCTAAGCTGACGAAGGCAATAAACATCAGGTTCTGAGTACGGAGCCGGCATCGTGAAAGATCAATTGGAATCGCTGGTGGGAATGATGGTCGAGCGCGGAATTCTGCTCGAAGAAGCGGTCACAGAATTCGAGAAGAAATTCATCAAGCGCGTTCTCGAGCGCCTCAACGGGAATCAATCCCGCGCCGCCAAAGCGCTGGGAATACATCGCAACACCCTTAGCCGCAAAGTGGACGAATACAAGTTGGACCACAGCAGACGCCACCGCAGCTGAAAGCAGTCTCTGAGCAGATAGTTAACCGCGCAAATGCTAGAGCTTTTCCACGCAATGCCGGATCCAGGGAGTTTTTCCGCCGCTTATCGAGCCTAATAGCCGCTCGTCCAAAATCTCTTTGATCTGAAACGAGCGAGAGCGATCTTCGCAGCAGGAGGAATTATGCGAAAGCTTGCGCTCTCAGCAATCGTGGCAACACTATTTATACCGGCAGTAGCGGCCCAAGGAACGGCACGCAGTTCATCACGCCGCTGGATACGGGCCCAGTCGCCGGCCACTGCGGGCAACGAGAAAAGCCAAGCAGATGACGAACACGTCGCGATCCGGCGGGTCGCGCAGCTCTATATGGCATTCGACCAGGCCAACCTCCGCAAGGCGTTCTATCCCACGGCAAATCTGTATCTGGCCACGGAACAAGGAGAATTGCGCACAATTCCCTTTTCGCAGTTCCTGGAGAATGTCGCAAAAGGTGCCGCGAGTGGCCGGCGGGTTCCGAAAATGTCGATCGACTTGGTCGATCAAGAAGGAAGTGCTGCAATCGTCAAGATTACCGAGTACTCAGACGATGCAACAGTCACGGATTATCTATCGCTGATTCGCGGCCGTGGAGGTTGGAAAGTAGTGAGCAAGACTTTTTACGTCGACCACACGGTGCAGTCTGGCTCGTCCTCTTCTTCCACGACCACAAAAACTGCGTCACAGAGCCCATGCATAAGTAGCCCGGTAAGCGCGTTCGCTTACATGGCTGGAGACTGGATCTCATCGGAGTCGTCGCTTGCCGTGGGCGCCGCTACAGGTACAAGTCATACGGAAGCAAAGCTGGATGGCTGCGTGATCTGGGAGCATCGCTACATGGAGCAAAATGGCAAAGCATTGTTCTACGGCGATGCACTGTGGGGATACGACTCTACGACCAAGCGGATGTTGCTCTTTTATATCGACAACCGCGCGCATATGCAGGTTTATGAAGGCCGCTCGGAGAACGGCGGCTGGGCCTTTTATCGCGAGCGACCCGATCCCGATGGCAAACTAATTCTTATCCGAATAAAGTACGCGCAAAAGAGCTCGGGATTCACGCAAAGCGTCGAGCGGTCGAGCGATCACGGCGCCACCTGGGGGGTTCCCTCCGTCGTTTCTTACGAGCCGAAGCGCTGACTGCCTCGTCTAAGTTGGCTATAGAGTTCGCGTGAATTCGCAGGTGCATATGATGTCTCGCAGCAAGTTTGAAATCGCGCCGTTTTGGACAATCCAATTGATCGGGTGGCCGGCGTACGGACTCGTGTCGTTTCTTGGAGTGCTTCCGTACGTCGGCCTGGCGCCGCATCTGGATTCCGTGCGCTCGGCGCTGTTCAGCAAGATGGCGTTCGCGGCCACGGGGATTGTCATCAGTAGCGCCTTGCGACCCCGGTACCGGCGCGAGAACGAGCGCGGCAGCTCGTGGCTACGCATTTCAATCTTGGTGGCGGCAGCTTCCTATGTTGCCGGCACTCTCGCTACGCTCGCCGCCAATGCCGCAAGGCTTTTAGCCGGAGGAAAACATCTCAGCGACGGATTATCAGCATACCTGGGCGGCGCAGTGAACGCCTCTGCCGTATTTCTGGCTTGGAGCGCCTGCTACTTCGCCTTACGAACCTATCAAGCGCTGGAAACTCAAAAGCGCGACACCCTCCGCGCCAGCGCGCTTGCTCATCAGGCCCAACTCGAAACGCTGCGCAGCCAAATCAACCCGCATTTTTTGTTTAACGCGCTCAACTCCATTCACGCTCTGGTGGGAGAGAATCCCACGCGCGCGACGAATGCGATCGAGGAGTTGGCCGATTTTCTTCGCTATTCGCTCGCGTGTATCAAAGTGCCCGATGTGCCGCTGTGCCAGGAAATTGAAATCCTGGAAAGGTATCTCGCACTCGAAAAAATCAGATTCGAAGAAAAACTTTGCGCCAAAGTACACCTCGATGCCACCGCGCGGGACCTTCGGATACCGGGATTCCTGCTGCACCCCATCCTGGAAAACGCGGTCAAGTTCGGCATGCAGACGAGCGCGATGCCTTTGCAGGTTCATTTGACCGCAGAGCGATCGGGAACCTCGCTGCGCGTGGCCATCGCCAATACAGGGCATTGGGCGCGAAGCAGTGACGATTTTCAATCGAAAACACGCACAGGTCTGGGCCTGCAAATCGTGAGGCAGAGGCTCGAGCATCTCTATCCCGGGCGGCACGAATTCTCATGCAGCGAGCGGAACGGATGGGTGGAAAATGTGATTGTGATTCAGTTGGCGAATTCGGCGGTGGCTTGATGCAACGTGCACTTTTGGTGGATGACGAACGCCTTGCGCGCGTGCAATTACGCGGGCAGCTTGCACGATTCCGGCAAATCGAAGTTGTCGCCGAAGCAGATTCCATTTTGCAGGCTCTCGAAGCTTCCCAGCAGTTTCAGCCGGAAGTAGTTTTTCTCGATATTCAGATGCCAGGGCATTCCGGTTTCGAATTCCTGGAACAAGCGAGCGGCGATTTCAAGGTAATTTTCGTTACGGCATACGATCAATTTGCTCTGCGGGCGTTTGAAGTGAACGCTGTCGATTATCTGCTCAAGCCTGTACGATTTGAACGCCTTGCGGACGCGCTGCGGCGCGTTTCAGGGCCTACGGCACCGCCTCCGGCGAACGTCGCTCCGCTCCAATATGCGGATTACTTTTTCGTTGCGGATGGCTTGCGTCCTCAGTTCTTGAAGGTGCAAGCGATTCAATACATTGTGGCGGCAGGATCCTACTGCGAGATATTCACCGCGGATGGGCGCAAATTCATGCTGCTGCAAGCGCTGAAAGAGTGGGAGGAACGCCTGCCTCCGAAACGATTCGTGCGCATACACCGATCGTGCATCGTCAATCTTGATTATGTGCAAAGTGTGGCGGCAATGGGCAATGATACGTTTGAAGTTTTTTTGCAGGGTAAGCCCGAACCTCTCTCAATTAGTCGGCGGTACGCATTGGCTCTGAAGCACCGGCTCCGTTGAAAAACATGCGGACCTAGCAACGCCAACAAAAAGGCCGACTCACTTACGAGCCGGCCTCTAGTCTCCTTTAGCTGCGAGCTGAAAATTACTTTCCTGGCTTCGGAGTAACCTTGTGGGGGGTGTGCTTGCCCTTTTCAGCTGGGATGTCTTCGGGATTCACTTTGGCTTTGTCCCAGTGGAGCATGAAGCCAGGATCCGGATCATAGCTGGCGAGCGTGCCACTGAAGCGCACGCCATCATCTTTTTGCAAACGTGCTGCTTCCGGCTGGCCGACAACCTTTACGTCAAGATTCGCTGCAGTGGCCTTCTCAATTTCCTCCGGAGTAGCCCCGGTTGCCAATTTCAATTCCATAGAATCGGTTCCGGGTACGACTTCAATGACCTTGCCGACGACTTCCGGAAATTCGGCGCCGCAAATTGCCAGCCAAGTCATTTTGGCTTTATCGCCGCCGCCTTTCAGATCCGACAGCACGGTGAGAATGTTGCTCGAGGTCTGGATCTTCTTCAAATCATCGGCGCTGGGAATCGTGTAAGTAGCCGGCCGATCAGGAGCGTTGGCTGACAGCTGCAGCAACTCGCTGAACTGCGCATCCACGAGTGAATCGCAACCGGGCTGCTCGTAGGCAAGAATTTGTTTACGTAGATAATCCTTCACCTTCGCGTCGTCCGGAATTTTCTGATTGACGGCCCGCGCCAGGTACCAGAAACCATCGAGCGGCTGCGGAGGAGTGGATTGCAGATAGGCAAGTCCGAGACGATAGTTTGTTATCGCGTCGGTCGGGTTCACGGCTAACGCCGCCTTGAAATACTTAATGGCGCCCGGGAAGTCCTTCAACATGAAGGAGGCCGAACCGGCGGTGTAATTGAATAAAACGGTAGGGCCTTTTTTCTGCTCGGCGAACTGGTCATCCGTGAGGTTCGCCGGCTTGGGAATGGTGCTCAGAATTTTCAGCCCTTCACCAGCCGCGGTTCGAGCCTTATTGAGCTGATCCGGGTCGGCAGCCTTGTCGCTAAACGCGTAGTTGAACGCGAGCGAGCGGGTGTAAAACGCTTGCAAACGCGTCCCCGCATCCACTTTATCGCCTAGCGCAACAAGCTTATCGGCGTAATCGATGGTCTTCGGATAATTCTTCAACTCATTGTAGCTTTGCACGTAGAGCTGGAGGACGTAGGGCATCAATGTGGAGTTGGGAAATTTTGAGACAAAATCGTCAAGGCACTTGACCCGCATTTGGGCGTTGGTTTCCGCATGGCAAGCCTGAAAACCGTTATATTCCGGCATGGTATAAGCGGGGGCCTTGTTTGGATCCGCCTGGTCCTGGGCAGCTGCCGGCTGCGCAGATAAGCTAAGCGCTATGAGGATGCCGAGCGCCCCTATGATGCCGAGAAACTTTCGCATAATCTTAACCGCCTCCTGACCAGAATTACTTCGGAAGAATCGAACCAGGCCTGCTACCCGCACAGAAAAAACGGGATAACGAATCAACGAATTATAGGGAAAGCCATTCACGCGTGCAAGGTGAATCCCACTCTGGTGTTCGATTTGGTGGTTCCCGGAACGACACCGTCCCAATGTTATGATGTTCAGTGTGGGTAAATAGTCGCCTCGATGGAGTTTGCCGGTGACCAACGGAAAAAATTTGGAAGGGAAAGTTGCCTTAATTACAGGCGCAAGCCGAGGAATCGGGTTGGCTGTCGCTCGCAAGCTGGGAAGTATGGGAGCGAAGCTGAGCTTGTGTGCGCGGCAGGTGGATAAGCTTGAAAGCTTGGCGGACGAGTTAAGAAGCGCAGGCGCTGCAATCTTCTTCACCGCCGCTGATGTTACACGTCCGGGTGATATCGAGTCGCTGGTGCAAAAAACAAAACAGGCGTTGGGAGCAATCGATGTTTTGGTGAACAACGCAGGCATTGGATACTTCGGTCCCTTCCATGAGGCGAACGAGGCAAATTGGGACTCAGTATTAGACACCAATTTGAAATCGGTGTTCCTGCTGAGTAAGGCGGTGGCAAAAGAAATGATCGAGCGGCGCACTGGACACATCATTAACATCGCGTCGTTAGCGGGCAAAAACGCTTTTGCGGGCGGGGCCATATACTGCGCGTCGAAATGGGGACTGTTGGGAATGACCGAATGCATGGCGGAAGACCTGAGAGCTTACGGCATCAGGGTCAGCGCGATCTGCCCCGGAACGGTGGCCACGGATTTTTCGCCACACGCCGGAAAAGATCCCCGCAAGATGTTGCAATCCGATGACATAGCTCACGTGGTGGGGATGATCGTGACGCAGGCACCCCAGAGTTTCATCAGCGAAGTCCTGCTGCGACCGACGCACAAGCCATAGTCCATTTTGCTTCGCTGATCTGCCAGGCTGTGAAAATAAGAGGCGAACCTCAATTTGTAATTTGCCTTTCTAGTCCCAGTTAGAAGGTGCTACGTCGGGAAGTCAACAACTCCGCTTCGGCGAGCGGAAGTGATACTTACAAGCCGCGAAGAATATTCAGCTTGCCATTTCAAGGCGGGCGAGGACATAATCCGCCACCGCTGAGGCGAAAACCGCGCCGAGGCTAAAATCAAGGAGAAAATACATGAAGCGTATTCTGTTGCTGCTGACTGCTCTTGCACTCTCGGCTGTCGTGTCCGCGCCGTTGATGGCGCAGGAGAGTCCTTTTGTTGGATCTTGGAAACTGAACACCGAAAAATCGAAATACACCGGCGTACCCATGCCAAAGAGCCTCGACCGTACAGTCGCAGCCGAAGGTAAGGGCGCGAAGTATACCTATAAGGGAACCAACGGCGAAGGAAAGCCCATCGATTACACATTCTCCACAATGCTCGACGGCAAGGCTTCTCCCATTACAGGTACGGGAGCACCCGGTGGCGCCGACAGCATCGCTATCAAGCGCGTCAACGCCAGCAAGACCACCGGTGTGTTCTACAAGGGCGGGAAGGAATTCGGGACGTCCACGGCAGAGGTATCAAAGGACGGAAAGGTTACGACTGTCACAGGATCGGGAAAGACAGCGGATGGCAAGGACTATAGCACCACAGCCGTGTTCGACAAGCAGTAACAGCGCGTCGGGGGCGGTAACGCGCGCAGTTCGGATATTTTCAGCACACGGCTAAGCGCGGCCGCCTCTGACCAGCTTTTATCCTCAGTTATACCGCCGCTGACCAATTCGCTGGAGATTTCCAGAGTATCTGAGATTTGCTTGGCCCACCCGAAAGGCGTAACACCTTGCGCGGCCATCCGCCGGAGTGAGTATAAACAAGACGCTAAGTTGGTCAAGGACGTTGACCCAGATACAAGCCAGGCCGGGTCCCGCCGGCCTCAAAGTAGGTCAGAGGCAAGTGGCCAGGATGCGGGCACCTTCGCGGATTTGGGCGGGGTCGGTGCCGCCGTAGCCAAGGATCAAGCCGCCGCGTTTCGGTGATTTCGCATAGCACGAAGACAACGGCAGGGCGGAGATGCCGCGCTTGGCGGCTTTCACCGAAACCGCTACGTCGCTGACGCCAGGCGGCAGCAGCGCCACCAGATGCATGCCCGCTTGCTCGCCGAGCACTTCGAGCTGGTCGCCCATTTCCTTGCGGATCGCTTCTACCAACACTGTGCGCCGCTCCGCATAAAGCATTCGCATTCTGCGGATATGCCGCGCGAAATGTCCTTCACGGATGAAATCAGTCATGACTGCCTGATACAGAGTGGACGAGAAGATGTCGGTCGCTTCCCGCGCTGCAGTGAAGGCTCGCGCCAAGTCTTTCGGAACAACCAGGTATCCCAAGCGCAGAGCGGGAAACATCACCTTGCTGAATGTTCCAATGTAAATCACACGCGCGTCCGCATCCAGACCCTGCAGTGAAGTAATCGGACGGCTTCCAAAGCGGTATTCGCTGTCGTAATCGTCTTCGATAATCCACGAGCCAGTGCGCTCAGTCCAACTCAGCAACTGCATCCGTCGCGTGGCGCTCATGGTGACGCCCAGCGGATATTGGTGCGACGGCGTGATGTAAACAGCCCGTGCGCCGCGTCCGCGACGAATTCCCGCTTCTACGTTCAGGCCCTCGCCATCGACGGGAACTGGCACTATCTCGATGCCAGCGATCATGAAAGCCTGGCGCGCCCCGAGATAGCCGGGCTCTTCCATCCACGCGCGGTCTTTCGCGTCGAGCAAAACGTGCGCGGAAAGCTGCAAACCCTGCTGCGATCCCGTGGTCACCAGGACTTGCGACGGGTCGCAGCGAACCGCGCGAACTGCGCCCAGATACTCCGCGATTGCTTCACGGAACGGCGGGTATCCCATCGCATCGCCGTAAGCAAGCACTTCTCTCGCAGGTTTTCGCGAATGCCGGATCACAAGTTTCGACCAAATGGCGCTCGGAAAG
>Ga0210406_10007531_pt1 | contig 11033 bp, 5 predicted proteins | sample IncBWC30MmetaG_FD_155454 | JGI IMG/M metagenome (GOLD analysis project Ga0210406, IMG submission 155454) | Forest soil microbial communities from Barre Woods Harvard Forest LTER site, Petersham, Massachusetts, United States - Inc-BW-C-30-M | ecosystem: Environmental > Terrestrial > Soil >... | reverse complement strand
GATCGAACCGAGGTCTTGGTTGCTCACCACCATATTGTTAGTCGGTCAAACGTTGGATGAGAGCATTGTATCCGATTCTCGATTGTACGCCGCCGACTACACGCATCGATTCCGGCGAGCCGGGAAGAATGAGCCTGAATGAAAGCCCGAAGAAAAATCTCACGCAGGGACGCAAAGGCGCAAAGGAAAGACGGAGACATGGAAGTTGGCGGTGCGATTGCCGTTTGGACAGTGCGGGAGCAAGGCTTGGATATCGGCCGGTATCTGGCTAGAGAGCTTGCGGGCAAGTTGTATGCTGCCGACGAAATTTCGGGTCCTACGAATCGAGAGACCTTCTCTGAGCGATTTCATGAACACCAGCAATGGGTTCTCGTGATGACCACCGGGATAGCGGTTCGCTATCTCCAAGGTTTGCTGGCCGATAAGCAATCCGATCCGGGAGTAGTGGTTTTGGATGAAGGTTGCCGTTTCGCGATTTCGCTCAGTGGCGGGCACGAGGGTGGCGCCAATCAACTGGCTTACCGCGTCGCAAATCTGGTGGGCGCTGTCCCGGTGATCACAACCGCGACAGAAGCATTGAAACCGCTGGTCATCGGTGTGGGTTGTCGTCGAGGAGTTAGTAGTGAGCAGATCGGTTCCGCGATCGAGCATGGGCTGGCGCGTATCGAACGCGCTCGTTCCGAGGTCCGGGAAATTGCTACCATTGATCTCAAGCAGGATGAACCGGGACTCAACGCATGGTGTGACCGGAACGGCGTTGCGTTGAGAGTTATTCCTCGCGAGCTGGTGCAGCAGCGGCCGTGGGTAACGGAGCCGTCCGACTGGGTCCGAAAGAACATCGGCGTTGATGGTGTCTGTGAGGCCTGCGCCTTGTTGGCTACGTTCCGCGGTCGGTTGCTACTTCCGAAGACGATTTTGGATGGTGTTACGGTCGCGATTGTGGAGGAGTCCCCTTTAGCAAGCTGCGCCACGACGGAAAATCAGAGCCTTTGAAATGTTAGAAATGGATAGAGAACACCTTACGAACCCGTTGCGTGGAAAATCGCCGCAACGCCTGGAGGGGAGCCGCTTTGCAATTAGGCAGTTATGTAACGTGGCAGCAAGCGGCTCCCGGGAACGTCTCGTAACTGTGCAACTCTATCCTTCTGGCGCGTATCCGTCACTTCCGGAGCAGAGGCGCTTGGTGAAAGCATCATGCTGTGACGTTCCCGGGAGCCGCCGGCTGCCATCCGATAGAACTAACGCGTTACAAAGCTGCTCCCCTCCAAGCTCCGTTCGGAACGATTGGAGAACAGCCCGTCCGACGAAGCCCAAGCCCTACAGTGCCGACCGCTCAAGTCGGCCTCGCAAGCGAGGCGCGCTCCACAACCAGGACGTTGGCGAAGTCGGAAGGACGAGAACGAGTTAGTACGTTAACATGCAGAGCAAAGGCAAATTGAATCTAGTTTCGGTGGGGCCTGGTTTTATGAACCTGGTTCCGCCTATAGCCGAGATTGCTCTCCGCGAAAGCGATGTGGTTGTCGGATACAAACTCTACTTCACTTGGATACAATCTTTGATCGAAGGGAAAGAGATCCACTCGTTTTCGCTGACCCAAGAGCGGGAACGAGCCCAAAAAGCGATCGCCTGCGCGCGAAGTGGAAAGATCGTGAGCCTGGTCTCAAGCGGCGATATCGGCATTTACGGGATGGCTCCTCTCGTTCTCGAGGAAATGAGCGAGGACGAAGAATTTCAGCTTCAGGTCATTCCCGGTGTGTCGGCGGCAAACAGTTCTGCCGCGCTGCTCGGTTCACCGCTCTCTCACGATTTCGCGACCTTATCGCTTTCGGATCTGCTGTGCCCTTGGGAATGGATCGAGAATCGAGCCAGGCATTTGGCGAAGGCGGATCTGGTCATCGCTCTTTACAACGTACAGAGCCAGTCCAGGCCGGACGGGATCTATCGCATTCTGCGTATTTTATCGGAGGAGAAGGGCACCAACACTTGGTGCGGCGTGGTACGAAACGCATTTCGCCCGGATCAGAGCGTTTATCTTTGTTCGTTGGCAGAATTGCAGGAACGACAGTTCGATATGCTAACGACAATCATCGTCGGCAATCGGTTTACGCAACGAAAAGGGCAGTTCATCTACACCCCTCGAGGCTACAACGGCTGGCCCCGGGTTAACGAGCGAGAACGCCCGGGAACGCCCGGGAACGCCGGGGAGGGTGAACCGTTAACTGCCGACGGCCAACCGCAAACCGCTAACCCTCCACCCGTCTGGGTATTTTCTGGCACCGGGGACGGAAATGCGTTAGCTGCCGAATTGTTGGGACGTGGGTATGGGGTGATTGTTTCGACAGCCAGCGATTACGGTGCTGAAATAGCTTCGGTTGCTCTGCCCGGCGTTGAGGTTCGTTCCGGAAGGTTAGGGGTGGCTGCGCGGCGTAGCCAACTCCAGGTGTCGAGAGCGGTTGCGATTGTCGACGCGACTCATCCATTTGCGATCGGGATTTCCGACCAACTCATTGAGTTAGCAGCTGAACTAAGCATACCGTATATCCGGTACGAACGTCCGGCAGCGGTGCCACCGAATTCTGCTCGCCAGGCGCCGGATATGGCGTCGGCCGCTCGGCTCGCTATCGAAATCGGTCAGCGGATTTTCTTGGCGACTGGGATCAAGGATCTCGGCGCGTTCTTAAGACAACCTGATGCTGAGCATCGCAATTGGTTTCTGCGGATCACTCCGGATACCGGCTCTTTGGATCTAGCGCTTAAGGCGGGTATTCCCCGATCGCACATCTGTGCGATGCAAGGGCCGTTTTCGACCGAGTTTAATATCGCTCTTTGGTCGGCCTGGAAGGTGGATTGTGTGGTTACCAAGGAGTCCGGTGAAACCGGCGGGTTTTCCTTCAAGGCAGAAGCCGCCGCTAAACTAAGTATCCCGTTTATCGTGATCAAACGGCCGCAACTTTCTTATCCAGTGGTCACGTCCGATTTCAATTCGGTCGCGAAACTGCTCGAGCAGTCGCTATCGCAGAGAAAAAACTCACGCGAGGCAGACTTCGCCCCATCTCCCCCTTTAGCTACGTCGGCCGAGGACGCAAAGCCGCAAAGGGAAAGCAAAGAAAGCAAGCACTACTCACCTGAATCCAATTTATGAAAATACCTGTTACAATTGTCACCGGCTTCCTGGGTTCCGGCAAAACCACGTTAATCAGCGGTTTATTGAGGAAGAATCCGGACCGCCGATTAGCGGTGCTGGTGAATGAGTTTGGTGAAGTCTCCGTCGACGGAGCGTTGTTACGGACGGCCGGAGAAGAATGCGGAGTCGAGATTCACGACTTACCCAATGGCTGTATCTGCTGCACCATAAAAGACGATTTTCTGCCGATCATGAGCCAACTCCAAAAACGCAAACAGGAAATCGATCACGTACTGATTGAAACATCCGGTTTAGCGTTGCCCACTCCGGTGATGCGCGCGCTGGCTTGGCCGGAAGTCCGGAACGACTTCCAACTCGATGCGGTGTTGGCTGTCGTCGATACTCCGCAATTGTTAGCGGGTAACCTGGAGAAAGGTAAACCGATTCCGGGCGCCGATGTTGCCGAGATCCCTGAACATGTTAATTCGATCGATCTTATTCTGAATCAGCAACTCGAGAATGCGGATGTGGTTGTGCTCAACAAGATCGATGACCTGGAAGAAGAGGGATTGCTGGAGGCTGAAGATATTGTTCGAAAAAAGGCCGCCAAGGTCAGGTTCTTGGAGCTCGCTTATCGTGCGGAATTGGATACCCGGCTCTGTATGGGGCTCAGCCTGCATGATGAGCCGGAAATGTTGGGACCGGATGACGACCACGATCATCACCATCATGGTCCGGTGCAGTCGGCGCCTCTCGATGTCGATACCCCACTCATCGATCAGCATCAGTTCGACGGCCACTCGCATACGGGCTTAGCGTCGCACGAGCACGGTGAGCACAGTCATCAGCATTTCCATGAACATGATCCTGGTTGGCAATCCTTTGTGCTGCGCAGCTCGCAGCCGCAAGACTCAGAGAAATTAAAGGCCGCTGTAAAAGAAGTCAGTACCGATCAACCGGTGCTCCGGGCTAAAGGATTCGCTTCCATTGGAGGCAAACATCATCGCCTGGTGTTACAGGCGGTTCGCAACCGGGTACAAGCCTATTTCGAAGACGCTCATTCGCACGAGCATGAATCGCAGCTTGTGTTTATCGGGTATCACTGCCGGCGGGACAGGACGAGTGACTTGATGAGCGAGTTAACAGGCACTGTTTGGGAGTGAGAGGGGAGAGGTGAAAGGTGATTGGTGAAAGGTGATCGGGCGCGGTACGCCAATACTCCAGCACTCCACCACTCCGCGCCGCAAGAATCGAGGACGAGGACGACGACGAGTACGAAGTGGCCGGTGAGGCTAACCGAACCTTTATGCATTGGACAGCTGCAGAACCTGGGCAACTAGACGCTGAGAGGGCGCTGACGTTGATCGAACAGACGCCGGGCGAGATAGTTTTCCTCAGCGCGGCAGATACGGAGCTCTATGCGGTTGCCTCTATTTGGAAGGAACAATTCGGTTCCCGTCTGCGCGTTGCGAGTGCTTTTCCGCTTCGCCAACCGGTTGCGGCCGATCATTATATCGACCGGGTCATTAGTAAGGCTAAGCTGGTGGTGGCGCGGCTCCTGGGAGGCAATGCCTACTTTGCTCATTTCTTGCAAGGATTGTCCGACTTAAGAGAGGAAGGTTCCCAGCTTAAGCTTCTGATTTTGTCTGGCAGCGATCTGGATGAACCGGAGTTAGCGGCACTCAGTGATTTCTCGGGAACTGTTCGGGAAAAACTTTTTGCCATGTTTCGGCATGGTGGCCGGGAAAATATTCGACGGGCGGGAGTAGCGATTGAATCGTTGATTAAGGATCGTTCGGCCGAGCTGCCTGAACCGGAGCCGATGCCGCAGTTCGGTTTTTATAGGGTAACGGAGGGGCGACGGCCACGATCGGCCGGCGTCAAGTCCTCCTTCGCCGAGGCTATGGAGGAGAAGAGTAAGGCAGCGCTCCACGGTGCCGACCGCATCGGCCTCGCATCCTCCTTCGCCAAGGCTACGGAGGACAAGAGCGAGGCAGCGCTCCAGAAGCGAGCGTGGATTTGCTTTTACCGGGCATGGTTTCAGACGGGTGACTTGGCTGTGATCGATGCGTTGCAGGTGGCTCTCGAAAGCAAAGGGTTTCAGGTTTTTGCATTTTACTCGTTCTCGCTCCGGAGTGCGGCAGCCCAGGCTGAACTGCTGCGATTGGCGGAACTGAATCCTCCGGACGTCGTCCTTCTGACCCAGAGCTTTTCGATTTCGGCGGGTGGCGCGGATCGGCTCTCGTTCTTTGATCAGCTTGGTTGTCCGGTTTTGCAGGCGGCGATCTCGCTAGCTGATAGGGAAACCTGGGTAACAAACCAAGCTGGTTTAGCTCCAGCGGAAGTCGCCATGAACGCGGCTTTGCCCGAGGTCGATGGGCGGGTCTTTACAACCGTCATTGGCTTCAAAGAACAGGATCTCTGGATTCCGGAGATTGAATACCGAGCTAAAAGATTATTGCCAGATCTTGAGCAGATTGAGTACGTCACGACCTTGGCAAGCAATTGGGCTCGACTGCGCACGGTTCCAAATCGCGATAAAAAGATCGCGATTGTTCTTTCCAACTATCCTAACCGCGATGGGCGCATTGGGAATGGGGTTGGTCTGGATACTCCCGCTAGCACGGTGCGATTGTTAGAAGCACTGAGCGCGATTGGTTATTTAGTCGATCCCTGCCCAACGAGCGGTCAGGAATTGATGGAATGGCTGCAAACCGGGATTACCAATGATCCGGAACATTCTTACGGAAAACCTTGTTATCAAAGCGTCGGTCCGGCCGACCTGAACAGATTCTTAGAATCGCTTCCGGACTTGCGTCGGAACGAAGTCCGAGAGCGATGGCCGGTTAACTCCAGTGAATCGATCGCTGTCCCCGGAATACAGTTAGGGAACGTCTTTATTGGAATTCAGCCGCCACGCGGTTATTCGCTCGATCCGCAAGCCATTTATCACAGCCCAAAGCTTCCACCGCCGCCGGCGTATCTTGCATTTTATCTTTGGCTCCGGGAGGAGCTTCGGGCGGACGCAATCGTCCACATGGGAAAACATGGCAATCTTGAGTGGTTACCCGGTCGAAGTATCGCTCTCGGAAAGGAAGATTATCCGAGCCTTTGTCTAGGGCCGATACCGCTGATTTATCCCTTCATTGTTAATAATCCTGGGGAAGGCATTCAGGCTAAGCGTCGTTCTGCGGCTGTCATTGTCGATCATCTGACGCCTCCGCTGAGCCGGGCTGGACTGTATGACGATCTCGAGAAGGTCGAACGCCTACTGGAAGAGCATGCACACAGCGTCACACTTTATCCAAGTCGAGCCGCAGAGTTGGAGAAACAGATCGGTAATTTGCTAAGTCAAGTTTCCTGGAAAGACGAGCTGCCGGATAAGTCGCTGCAGGCAGTGACAAATTATCTCTGCGAGATTAAAGAGAGTCAGATTCGATCGGGATTGCACGTGCTTGGTGTTAATCCGGCCGGCGAACAAAGAACGGACTTTTTGTTGAGTCTGCTGCGACTGCCATCTGCCGAACGACCGGGCCTACTTCAGCTATTGGCCGGCAATCGCGCGTTAGAAACATTGACGCCGGCCGAACGAGACCAGGTTGAGTCCAAAGCTCGACGCTGGATAGAGTTGAACGCCGGCTTGTCCGATGTAGCATCGGTAGTTTCAGACGACAAAGCGAAGTCGGAGACTGCCGGCAGTGCCGCCCGCATCGGCCTCGCATCCTCCTTCGCTAAAGCTTCGAAGGACGAGAGCGAGGCAGCACTCCACGGCGCCGAACGCCAAACACCGAACGCCGAACACCAAACGCCAAACGGCGAACGCCAAACGCTAACAGAGTTGGCGAACTTTCTTCGCGAGCAGCTCATCCCGAGGTTGGCGCGGTGCGATGACGAAATCAAAAACGTCTTGAACGGCCTTAGTGGACAATTTGTTCCGCCGGGACCTTCCGGGGCTCCAACTCGAGGCCGGATCGATGTACTTCCTACCGGTAGAAACTTTTTTACAATCGATCCACGGGCGGTTCCGACCCAGACGTCCTGGAATTGCGGAAAGATGCTGGCTGACCGGTTACTGGAGCGATACCGGCAGGATCAGGGGGAGTATCCGCGAAAAATAGCGCTGGTTATTTGGGGGACGTCTAATATGCGGACCGGCGGAGACGATATCGCTCAAGCCCTCTGGCTTTGGGGATGTGAACCGGTCTGGGAAGAATCATCCGGGCGAGTGGTCGACTTTCGGATATTGCCGCTCAGTTTATTGGGACGGCCTCGAGTTGATTTGTTATTGCGAGTATCCGGGCTGTTTCGCGACGCGTTCGGCGACACGCTCCGTTTGCTGGCGACTGTCCCTAAGCGTCTAGCGCAACAGGATGAACCACCGGACATGAATCCTATCCGTGGTTCCTGGTTGCTTGAACGGGAGACGCTAACCGGCCGGGGCTTGGATCGGGACGAGGCCTCGCGACGGGCAACGCTGCGAGTATTTAGTTCGGGGTTCGGATCTTATGGGACTGGCCTGCTTCCGCTGATCGATGCAGGGAACTGGGATTCGGCCGAGGATTTAACCGAGGTGTTCTGTCGCTGGGGTAGTTACGCGTTTGATAGTGATGGCACCGCCGAGGAGGATGTCAGTTTGTTGAAAACCCGCTTGGCTGAGATAGAGGTCGTTCATCAGAATCAAGACAACCGAGAGCACGATATCCTGGACTCGGACGATTATTTTCAATTTCAGGGCGGACTCCACGCGTCAGTTAAACAACTTCGAGGCAAAGCGCCGGTTGTTTTACATGGCGATTCCAGTGATCCCGAGCAACCACGGATCCGAACCCTTGAACAAGAGATAGTCCGAGTTATCCGGAGCCGAGTGCTGAATCCGCGATGGCTAGAGGCGATGCAGCGTCATGGTTATAAAGGAGCTTTCGAAATAGCGGCGACGGTCGATTATTTGTTTGGCTATAGCGCCACCACGGGTTTGGTCAGGGACTCTCACTACGAAGAGATCGCACAGAAGCTTTTGCTGGATACAACCCTGAAGGATTTCTTCCGCGAGCACAATCCGGCTGCGCTTAAAGAATCGACGCGCAGGTTACTCGAAGCTGCCGAACGCGGTCTCTGGTCGGCTCCATCAGAGAGCACGATTACGGGACTCGAAGAGAATTTACTCGAATTAGAAGGTCAACTTGAATGAAGCAATTTCCTTTTAGCGCGGTGGTAGGGATGGAGGACGCCAAACGCTCTTTGATCTACCATGCCATTGATTCTCGGATTGGCGGCTCTCTGTTGTTGGGACATCGGGGCTGCGCCAAGACCACCCTGGTACGTGCCTTCGCTGAATTATTACAGGCCACTTCCTCGGAACCCACTCCGTTCGTAGAGTTGCCGCTCGGAGCTACCGAAGATCGTCTCCTCGGGTCGGTCAACGCGGAAGCATTGGTTGAACGGAGTAAGTGGGAGACGCGCACTGGTCTGATTGAGGAGGCGAATGGAGGCGTCTTGTATGTCGATGAGATCAACCTGTTGCCGGACAATCTTGCAGACCAGATCTTGGATTCGGCAGCTTCCGGCAAACATCATCTGGAGCGCGACGGGATCACCCATCGCATCGAAAGCCGATACATCCTCATCGGCACCATGAACCCGGAGGAGGGAGATCTGCGGCCACAACTATTAGACCGATTCGCTCACGGTATCTTAATCCAGGACGACTTCACTCCAGACCAACGGGTGGAGGTCGTGCGACGCCGGATCCAGTTCGACGACGATCCGGAATCGTTCATCCAGACGCATGCCGCTTCTCTGACGGATCTGGCGGAACGTGTGACTAAGGCACGGACACTGGTTAAGAGTGTAACGGTTTCAGAAGAGCAGCGACTCGAGATTGCTAACCAGGCGCGGGAATTACATGTGGAGGGGCTTCGAGCCGAACTCGCTGTGCTCCGTACCGCGCGCTGTGCTGCGGCGTGGGAGAACCGATCGAAAATCGAACCGCGAGATCTGGATGAAGCGTGGCGGATGTGCCTGGGACATCGACATCTCGAAAATCGCCCTGCTACACGGACGCCTTCGCCCCCACCGCTCGGCCAGCGATTCAATCCGCCGCTCGCGCAACGCACTTCTCATGCGCCTATCAATTCGGTGCCGGATCCAAAGCGATTACCTGAAGCCACGCCCTCGCCGCATCAACGGTTGCGAGATTGGGCCAGGAATCAGATTCCTGGAATGCAAAGTCGAGGAGCCAGGCTGGCCTCGGGTACTTCAGACGCAGTTCCGCACGGAGCCATCAATTGGATCGCAACACTCCTCAATTCGATCCCGTTTAGTAAGACTCCCTCCATTAACCTGCGTTACTATTCGCTTCGTCGCCGTCCCCGGGTGTGGTGTTTTTTAGATGCCAGTCGATCGACCGGGATGAGTCGTTGTCTAAGCGCAGCACGAGATTCACTGATCGATCTAGCTACTCATTGCCGGTCGCGTCGCTGGAACTTGCTTCTGCTGCGGGATAACCAAATCAAATGGGTGCTTAAGCATAGGAGTTTCCGTTCTTTCAGAAGCGTCCTCGACCAACTCGATACCGCGGGCGGCAAAAGCTACCTCTTTCAATCCCTCCATTCTCTACACCGTGCGATTCTAAAGCATGGCCCGACCAGCCAGGATCGGGTTGTGATTGTGTCTGACGGCTTGGCAACTCTTGAGGCCGGTCAAGACTATCGAGACACGCCGTCTCGTCTCCGCCATTTTCTGCGACGGCTAACACAGCTGAATGTCGCTATGGCTTGGCTCTATCCCTCCGCTGAACGGGCTCTGGCGAGATGGCTCCAAAAAGTCTTCCGAGGTTTGCCGGTTACGAGCATCAAACTTTAACCGCCAATCTTAGTGAACCGCGAATGGACACGAATGAACGCGAATAGGAATTTCCGTCAGCGAACGGTGGGACTATCGGTCTCGCTAGTATTAGCGAATATTGCGGCGTGGGTTTGGGCTTATCTTGTGTTTCATGATCAGCCGGTACTTCTTGGGACCGCATTTCTAGCTTACTCCTTTGGCTTACGGCACGCGTTAGATGCCGATCATATTGCGGCGATCGATAACGTCACTCGAAAGCTAGTGCAAGGCGGCGAACGGCCGATTTCTGTTGGGTTCTATTTTGCCCTGGGGCATTCAACGGTAGTCATGATTGCGGTAGTGATCGTCTATTGGACAGCGGCCATCGCCAGTGAACGCTTCAAGCAATGGCAAGAGGTGGGAGAGATCATTAGCACGTGTGTATCAGCCTGTTTTCTCTTTGCGATTGCGCTCATCAATCTGCTGGCCATGCAAGACACTTACCGGGCGCTCAGAAGACAAAAACGGGAAAACCCACCTCCGTCAGAAACGGTCAACCCCCTAATGGGTCAAGGTATCGTCAGCAGACTGCTCCGACCATTAATGAAGACGTTGGCGAAACCGACTCATATGTATCCGATCGGATTCCTGTTTGGACTTGGTTTCGAAACGGCCACCGAAATTGCTTTGCTTCAGGTGTCGGCCTCATCAGGAGCCAAAGGGCAATCCCTGATGAACGTGATGGTGTTACCGGTGCTTTTCGCGGCGGGGATGACTCTGGTGGATAGCGCCGACGGAATGATCATGGCTGGCGCTTATAACTGGGCCTTTATCAATCCGATTCGGAAGCTTTACTATAATCTAACCATTACTTCTGTGTCGGTGGTGGTTGGAGTTGTCGTTGGGGGAATCGAGTTAATTGGCTTGGTGAAGGACAAACTGAATCTTGACGGTGGCTGGTTCTGGTCCACGATCGGAATCCTGCAAGATAATTTCGGAGCTATCGGTCTCACCATAGTAGGAGTATTTATCCTGACCTGGCTGATATCGGCGATTGTTTACCGGCTGAATAAGATCGATTTTTCAG
>Ga0210406_10007530_pt1 | contig 11033 bp, 11 predicted proteins | sample IncBWC30MmetaG_FD_155454 | JGI IMG/M metagenome (GOLD analysis project Ga0210406, IMG submission 155454) | Forest soil microbial communities from Barre Woods Harvard Forest LTER site, Petersham, Massachusetts, United States - Inc-BW-C-30-M | ecosystem: Environmental > Terrestrial > Soil >... | reverse complement strand
AATGAAATACAGGGAGCCATCCTGGTCCATCAGGAATTCAACGGTACCAGCGTTGGTGTACCCGATTTTTTCGAGTGCGCGCACCACTTTAGCGCCCAGATCTTTGCGCCGCTTGGCGTCCATGCCCGGCGACGGCGATTCCTCAATCAATTTCTGGTGACGCCGCTGAATACTGCACTCGCGCTCGCCCAGATGGATGATCTTGCCGTGCTGGTCACCGAGCACCTGAAATTCAATGTGCCGCGGATGCTCCAAGAATCGCTCCGCATACACGTCCGGATTTCCAAACGCCTGCTGCGCCTCGCTGCGCGCCGTTTGGTACGCGGAAAGTAATTCGCCCTGATTGCGCACAACACGCATGCCGCGCCCACCGCCCCCGGCAACAGCTTTAAGGATTAAGGGATAGCCTATCCGCGCAGCCTCTTTCCCAAGCTGCTCTTCCCCTTCCACGATCCCGTCGCTTCCGGGAATCGTGGGCAGCCCCGCGGCTTTCACTTCCCTGCGCGCGCGGTCCTTCTCTCCCATCATCTCAATGACTTCGGCAGTCGGACCAATGAAAGTAATCTCGGAGGCCTCGCAAACCTTGGCGAAGTTGGCATTCTCCGAAAGAAAACCATAGCCAGGGTGAATGGCGTCTACGTTGGTGATTTCCGCGGCGCTAATCACTTGCGGAATATTCAGGTAGCTCTCACTGCTGCGCGGTGGCCCGATGCAGACCGCCTCATCGGCAAATCGCACATGCAGGGAATTGCGGTCCGCCTCAGAGTAAACCGCCACGGTGGAAATTCCGAGCTCTTTGCACGCGCAAATGACCCGTAGCGCGATTTCGCCGCGATTAGCAACTAGAATTTTCTGGAACATATTGGTGAGGGCCGGCTATTTCTTCCGCCGCGGATGGATGCCGAAGAGTGGCTGGCCATATTCGACGGGCTGCCCGTTCTCCACGAAGATACGCAGCACCTCGCCGCTGATGTCCGATTCAATCTCGTTCATGAGTTTCATGGCCTCGACAATGCACAACGTTTGCCCCGTCTCCACATACGCGCCGACCTTGATGAACGCCTCCGCGCCGGGACTCGGCGATTCGTAATAAGTGCCCACAATCGGCGACTTCACCAAATGCAGTTCCTCAGTGGAACGGGTTTCCGCCGTGGGCGGGGGGGCAGGTGGTGCAGATGCCGGCTGAGTTTGCGCCGCGCCGGGGACGATGATTTCTGGCGCCGCGAACTGCCGCGTACTCACGCCCGCACTTACCGAAGGTTTCTTCAGGCGAATCTTGAGGTCGCCGCGCGAATACTCAAACTCTTCGAGGTTGTGCTCGGTCATGAAATTCAGCAGATGCTCGATATGCTCAATCTCCGTGCCGGCAAACTGCGAATTGGCGCTTGGTTTTGAGGGCTTTTTGGGTTTCATGCCAGTTCAAATCTCGATAAGGTCCCGCGGAACTCGGGTGAGCACTTCTGTTCGCCCAGCATGCACCGCGACGTCGTCTTCAATGCGGATTCCTCCGAGGCCCGGCACATAAACCCCGGGTTCAATCGTAATCACATTCCCAGGGGCCAAAACGTGCTTCTGTCCGCGCGCCACTCGGGGATTCTCGTGCACTTCCAACCCTAACCCGTGTCCGGTGCTGTGCACGAAATGCCGGTCAAGCCGATAACGCGTCAGAACACCTCGGGCGGCGGCATCGACCTCCCCACAGGTCACACCAGCGCGCGCCGCGGCTATCGCAGCCGCCTGCGCTTCCTGCACTGCGCGATAGAACCGCCGTATGCGCGCAGGAACGCGTCCAACGAAGACAGTCCGCGTAATGTCGCTGCAATAGTGGGCGAGTATAACACCCAGGTCCAGTACCACCAATTCATTTTTGCCCAACCGTTTTTCCGTAGGCCGCGCATGCGGATGCGCTGAACGAGAGCCGAACGCGACGATCGTTTCGAATGCTGGTCCCGAAGCTCCGCGGCTCCGCATCTGATACTCGATCTCCGCCGCGATCTCGATTTCGCGCACACCAGGTTTCAGCAACTTGAAAGCTCCGGTAACAATGTCACCCGCAAGCACGGCGGCCTTGCGCATCTGCGCGATTTCGCCCGGCTCCTTCCGCTGGCGCAGCGAAGCAATTTCGCCCCCGGCTGCGGTCAAACGTACGCGCGATCCGGCGGCCCGGCGAAGCGTCCGAAATTGCTCCACGGTGATTTGCCCAGCATCAAACCCAATCTTTCCGCGCACGCGGCCGCGCAGCCAGTTGCCAACGCTGGCCATCAGTGACGCTTCCTGCCTCACCACCCGAATCCCAGAAGTCTCTTCCTTAGCCTGGACTGTGAACCGTCCGTCTGTCACGAGAGCCGATCCGCTTCGCGAAATGAGCAGAGCGCCGGCTTCCCCGGTGAACCCGGTCAGATAGTACCAATCAGCTGGATTCGTCGAGAGGGCAGCGGACAGCCCTCTTGTGGCGAGCTGCGCCTGCAGCGCTCGCCTTCTCTTCGCAAATGGTGCGTTCATAAAAGGTTCGAGGAGACCAGGGTCTCCTCGAATCCCATCCTCACGAAAATTGTAGCGCTACTGCGCTGTCCGGCGTTATCCGGGGATAATCCTCGGCGTAAGGAAGAACAACAACTCCTGCGAGGAAATGGTGATGTTGTTGCGCTTGAAAAGGTGGCCGATGAGCGGGAGACTACCGAGCAGCGGCACCTCGGTCGTTGTGACGTTTTGGGAGGAAACAATGATGCCTCCCACAACAACTGTGCCGCCATCCGCCACAAGAATTTTGGTCTCTTCAGACTGTGTGTCCAGTGCCGGAACACCTTGAATGCGCGGGATGCCCGGATCGATTGTTGTGTTCTCCACCAAAACATCCATGAAGACGGTGCCTTCCGCGGTGATTTGCGGAGTTACTTCCAGTTTCAGCACCGCATCAATGAATTGAACAGAAATCGTGTTGTTGATTGTCGTCTGGATAGGAACTTTTTGACCTTGCTTGATGATCGCCTTTTCATTGTTCTGGGTCACCACACGCGGCTTTGAAAGCAGTTTGCCGACGCCCTTCGATTCTGCCGCGGTAATGAAGAAGTCCACGGCAAAATTGGGCGAACGGTGCCCCAGGAAGAGACCGCTGGTAGGAACGCCAGCGCCGAGATTGACGTTCAGCGGCAGTGGAGTACCGGTGCTGGTGCCGCTGCTAATGAACGGAGGCGGTAAAGGTGAAACAGTCGTCGTACTGGTTCCGACATTTGGATCCCCGGCGATCACACTACGCCCGCCCGTCGTCGTTCCTGCGAAACCCAGCTGCACACCGATATCCTGAGCAAATGAGCGGCTGGCGGACACTACGCGCGCTTCGATTTCCACCTGCTGCGACTTGCGGTCCAGTTGACGTATCAAATTGTCGATCACCGGGATAACCGAGGGGATATCGCGAATGATGAGCTGATTCGAACGGTCGTCGGAAAGAATATCGCCGCGTGCTGACAGAAATTTCTTCAGCGTGTCTTTCATTTTTTCGGCTTTGCCGTAGCTGAGCACGCGGGTCACTGTCACCGGCGCCACCGCTTCCGCTTGAGCCCTCTCGAGATCGCGTTGCCCTTCCGCTTCTCTCTTCATCGTGTCGCGGGTGGCGATGCGCAGCACGTTGCCGCTGAGCTGCTTGTCCAGTCCATTGTTCTGCAGCACGATGTCGAGCGCCTGATCCCACGGCACTTCATCGAGCACAATGGTCAGGCTCCCCTTCACCGCTGGATCGAGAACCACGTTCAGTCCGCTAATTTCGTGAATCAGGCGGAAGAAGTCTTTCAGGTCCACGTCCTTCAGGTTCACGGAAATGGGCTCGCCGGTGTACCTTCCGGTCGCTGCTACAGTTGCTGCCGCATTACCGGATTGCTGCTGCGCAGCCTGTTGCGGCGTCGGACGCGCAGGTTCCGTGCTCCCACCAAACGATGCCAAAACGACTGAGGGCTGGGTCAGTTCGCCGGGCAACGCGAAACGAGGAGCTGAAATCCTGCGAACCTTTGCAGAGGAAGCCGCTGCGCTGTGCGGTCCGGGCATGCCATAACGAAACGCCGGCCGCTCTACGGGGATTCTCTCCGACGCGGCTTTCAATGTCGGCGCGGCGGCTGCGGGATCCTGCGCCACGGTGGCAAAGGAAACCACAACCGAGCCACCGTCACGGGAAATCTGATACGGTGACGCCGCAGTGAGGTCGATCACCACGCGCGCTACGTCTGGCCGAAACTGCCCCAGGCGCACGCCACGAACGGGCGCGGAAACGCCGGGAATCACCGTCTTTTGCACGTCCAGCTTTGCGCTGCTGAAGTCAAGCACCAAGCGATCGGGATTCTGTACGCGCGCTGCGTGGACCTCCAGCGGTCCTGCGCCTGCGACGCGCACGCTGGCGCGCTGGTCGGCTTGCGTGATCGCCACGCTTGAGATTACCGATGCCGTCGCACTGGCGGCGGGCTCCTGCGTTTGGGCGTCGGACGGGCTGGTCGCCAGTGCCGTGCTCGCAAATATCAAGCAGCCAATTCGAATGGCCGGCCAATTCGTCTTCATTGCTGTTCTCCTGCACTGGCGTAAATTCGTTTATTCACTTGGCGCTCCACAGGCTTCCCGAAAGCGTCCTTCCCGACTTCGTGGAAAGACACTCCATCCATTGCGATTTTTTCAACGCGGCCATCGAATAATTGATCGCCGTCTCGCAGAAAATACGTCCGTGATTGCGGGTTAGAAACCACCGCGATCATCCCACTGGGCGCGCGCACGACTCCGTCTAATCGCAACGTGCTAACTTGTAGTCCGGCTTTCCCCGCCGGAAGAGATTGCGTAGAGGCTCCAGCGTGCTCGCGGCCGACGAGCGATTCAAAAGGATCGCGCTTAGCGACTTTCGGCTCTTTATCCGCCCCCGCTGAACTCCGTGCAGACGCTGCGGGCTTTGTGGTTTTCGGAGCTGTCTGCTTCGGAGCTTTTTTCGAACCCGGCGTAGCAGGTTTGGCAGCTTGCGTTCCCGCCTTCATGCCCGTTGTGGGCGTCGCGGGCTTGGCACTGGCAGCCGCTGGTTTATTTTGCCCAGTAGCCGCCGCTGCCGCCGGTTTTGCCGGCATTTGCGCGACCGGCTTAGCGGCCGTTTTGTCGGCAGGCTTCGCGGCTTGCGGCGCAGGCTTTGCGGCCGCGGGCGCCGCGGGATTTGCACCCGTGCCGCTCGCGGGCTTCGCCTGTGCATACAGGCCTGGCGCGGCAGCCGCCACCGTAATCCCGAGTACGAGAGTCTTCACAAAATGCATATTTCGCTCATTCCCGTTCAGGGTTTCCCCGCCGGTTTCGCCGCTGTCGAAGTTGCCCCGGCGTCACTCGGCTTGGTAAAGAACGTCGTAGCTGTAAAAACTCCGGAAACGGTCGTGCCCGGACGAACCGGATACTTCGCGCCCTTATTAGCGCCGCTCGCAGGGTCCGCGAAGACCAGGTCGCCGACGTTGATGATGCGAGATAGCCGCCCCAACCGTCCGAAGAAGTCCAGAATGTTGAAATAGGGGCCGTCCGCTTGCACTTCAAACGGCATCTCGTAGTGATATTCCTTGGTCACAATCGCCTGCGACGTCAAGCGCCGTATTTGCACGTTCGACGCGGCCGCCGCTCCCTGCACCAACCGGATAAACTCGTCCGTCTCTTTCTCTTCCGGCACGATCGTCTTCAGCGTATCTAGCTGCTTGTTCAGTGCGTCCATCTGCGACTTCAATTCGCTGTAACGCTGCCGGTAGACTTGCAGTTGTGTCACTTCCTGGTTCAGTTGTGCGCGCAGACGAACCGCTTTATCCACCTCGTCGCGTTCTTGCGCCACTGGTGAACCTGGCACGTAAACCCCCACGACCACCAAGACCACGGTAATCGCCAGGGCCAGAAGAACCTGCATGATCAACGACATATCGCGTAGTGGGTTGGCCATGGCTGTTTACCCTTTCTTCGCCGGGGTTACCGTACTTGCCGGAGTGCCAACCGGTTTCGCCTGCTGTGGGCGCGGCGTGACGGGTGCCATCTGCGGCGGACTGATTTCCGCCGTCATTTGAAACAAAAACGTCTGTATCCCCGAGTTCTTTTCGTCCTGCTTCGTTTCCTTGATCTCCACCTTCTGGAAGTAGCCGGAGCGCTTCAGGGCGGTAATGAAATTAGCCACTGAGTTCACAGAGGCCGCTGCTCCGTCCATGGAAAGATTGTTTCCTTTCCGGGTCATGCTAACCAGCCAGAGGTTTTCCGTCCGCGACACTGTGCTAGCAATTTCATCCAGCAATTCCTGCGCACCCGTCCGGTCGCGCTGCAACTGCTCGATGGTCTGCACGCGCTGCGTTAAGATTTTCTTCTGGGCCTCGAAGGTATCGACTTGCTGCTTGATCTGCTCGAGGTCGGCCTTCTGTGCCTGCAATTGCTTAATCCGTCCGTTCTCGTCGTTCAACTGCTTTTGCCACGAGAGGTACAGCAGAAAAAGCGCCAGCACACCTAACGCCGCTCCCGCGCCCACGAAAACCACCGGCATTGCCGCCCCGGTGTCCACAGGGCGCCGTGCGGCCCTGGGTCGCGTTTGTCCGAGAAGATTTATGCGAATCATGGCTAGTCAAAGCTCCTAAGTGCCAGCCCCACCGCTATTGCAAGCCGAGGGCCCATTTCGCGAATTTGATCCTCACTGTGCTTGCTGGCATTCACGAGCACTTTCCGGAAGGGATTCAATTCCTCGACTGGCATTGCGAATTCCTCGCGAAGCAGGTCCACTAAGCCGGGAACGCGCGCCGTCCCGCCTGCCACCACGATCCGCTGGATGTTCTCGCCGCTCGCCGTGGCGCGGAAAAAGTCGAATGTCTTTTGGATTTCCAGCGTCAAAATATCCGAGACGCTTCGCAGGATCTGCTGCTTCTGCTCGTCTGTGACGCTCGGCAGCGAATCACCCTTCTTTAGCCGTTCCGCGTCCTCGAAGCTCAGGTCCAGTTCTTTCTGCAGCGCGTCCGTGTACTGATTCCCGCCGACGCTTACGTCGCGCGTAAACAGCGGGACACCGCCGCGCACGATATTGATGTTCATAACGCTGGCGCCAACGTTCAGCAGCGCTACCGTTTGCCCCGCGTCAGGGTCATAGTTCACTTCAAAGCAGTTCTGCAGCCCAAACGCATCGATGTCCACCACCACTGGCGTTTTGCCGGCCTGCGCCAGTACGTTCGTGTGGTTCAGAATCTTGTCCTTCTTCACGGCGACTAGCAGCACGTCCATCTGCGAGTCCATCGACTCCAGCAACTGATAACTCAAATTTACGTCCGCGATATCAAACGGAATGTGCTGGCTGGCTTCCGACGGAATGCGATCGTAAAGCTCATCTTCCGTCATCAAAGGGAGCGGCACGCGCTTCACGATCACCGAGTGCCCCGAAACAGACGTCGCCACATTTTTAGTCTTGATCCGCTGCGCGTCGAAAATCTTGCTGATGGCATTGGCCACCTGCGGCGCGTCCATAATCGCGCCATCCACAACCGTGTCCTGCGCCAAATTTTCGGTCCCGAAGCTCACCAGTTCGTATCCACCCTTGGTGGCCTTCAGTTCCACGGCCTTGATCGAACTGGACCCAATGTCCAATCCAACCAACTGCCTGCTCTTTCCGCCGAATAACGACATAACGCGGCCTCTTTCTCCGAACCCTCGCAAAACTACCGGCGCCTTTGCACCTGGCTCATCTTGCGTTCCATCCAGCGATCCAGGATGGTTTTCCTAAGTTTCCAGCGGTTGCCGAGTTTGAATGCGGGAATCTCGCCTTCGGTGATGTAACGGTACAGCGTATCCGGGGATATTCCCAGATACTGCGACGCCTGCCGCACGTTCATCACTTCGCGCGATTCGCTCACGAGGAAGACGACCCCTAAGACACACGCCGCTGGAACCCGACCACTGGTGCACCCCAGTTGACGCTGCTGAACTTTGGGGCACTCCCCGTGACAACGTTATGACACCGCGCAACACCGAGCGTCAAGCGATTCCAAGCCGCAGTTGTCCTAACAATAGGGGGTTATTTCAGGCAATCAATGGGTATTCTGGGGTAGTAATCCCAGTACTTGAGTACTTCTCCGCAAAAACCACCATTAGTTGTGTTTTTACGGCACAACCCCCTGTCCATATGGACGGTTATCCTTTGCATCCAATGCTTCGCCTTAGCGCACCAAGCCACACCTTCATAAGGCCAGCGACTTCCAAATCGCATCGATTTTCGCCTTCGTCAACTCATCCATACGGATCTCATCCGGCCACGGACGCGTAAATCCCTCGGAAGCCCACTTTCGGGTCGCGTCGATCCCCATCTTTGAGCCGTAATCCTGCATTCGCGCAGCGTGGTCCAACGTATCCGTTGGTCCAAATACAAACTGCACGTCCCGCTCGGGGTCCATCGCGCACAGCGTCTTCCATACCACCTCGCCGTAGTTATGAATGTCCACGTCGTGATCCACCACCACGATCACTTTCGTGAACATCGCCTGCCCCAGTGACCAAATGGCGTTCATGATTTTTCGCGCGTGCCCCGGGTAAGACTTCCGGATCGCCACGATCATCAAATTGTGAAAAATTCCCTCCGCGGGCATCGCAACATCCACTATTTCCGGATACTGCATCTTCATAACCGGCAAAAACACGCGCTCCACTGCATAGCCCATGTAGAAGTCTTCCTGCGGTGGCGGTCCCACTACAGTAGTCAGGTAAATAGGGTCCTTCTTATGCGTCACGCACTCGACATGAAATACCGGAAACTCACCCTCCAGAGAGTAGAATCCTGTGTGATCGCCGAACGGTCCTTCCGTGCGCATCTCGTTCAGGTTCACATACCCTTCCAGAACTATTTCGGCGTTCGCCGGCACCTCAAGATCATTCGTCTCGCACGCAACCATCTCCACAGGATCGCGCCGCAAAAATCCCGCAAACATCATTTCGTCCAAATCCGGCGGAATCGGCAGCATCCCCGCGAGCGCCGTAGCGGGATCAGCCCCTATAGCGACCGCTACCGGTATTCGCCCATCTGGATTCGCTGCCCGCGCGCGACGAAAGTGCTCCGCACCATGCTTTTGCGTCTGCCAATGCATGCCCGTAGTCCGCTCGTCGTAAACCTGCATCCGGTACATCCCGACGTTGCGCTTCCCCGTTTCCGGATTGCGCGTGAACACCAGCGGAAAGGTAATGAACCGCCCGCCATCCTGCGGCCAGCACTTCAAGATCGGAAAATCGAACAGATTCACATCGTTTCCGTGACGGCGGACGTCCTTGCAGTCGCCTGTCTTCACCGTCTTCGGAAAGAAAGACCCCAACTCGGCCAGCTTCGGCAGCATTTTGATTTTGTCGAACAATCCGGCCGGCGACTGCATGTCCAGAAATCCCCGGATCCGCGCTGCCACTTCGTCCAACTCGCTCACCTCGAAAGCCAGGCACATGCGCCGCACGCTTCCAAACGTGTTCACCAGCAGCGGTACTCGTGACCCGCGCGGCTTCTCAAACAGCAGCGCGTAATTTCCTTCGTGTGGAACAGCCATTCCTGGCTGTCCGCTTTGTCCCCGCAATCCTCGTCCGCCGCCCGTTCCATGTCCCGCATCGCGTCCCACACGCTGCACAATCTCGGTAATCTCTAAATTCGGATCCACTTCCGTCCGAACGCGCTTCAGCTCCCCTTCCTTCTCCAGCTTCCGCACAAACTCCCGCAAATCCCGATACGCCACACTTCCTCCGCACCAATTACCGATTCCAGAGCGCTTGAAATGCAGTTCGAGACTCTAGCATGTAGGCAATGCTTAAGCACCTAGGCGCGTCGACTCGCCTTGCTCGATACAATTGACTAGGTTACGCTGCCGCAGTTTCAGCTATCAGCTCGCTGGGGAAATCGATGTCTAAATGCGAAATCATCATTTACTGGAGTCAGGCAGACCAAGCTTTCATTGCGGAAGTGCCCGAACTCCCCGGCTGCGCCGCCGACGGTAAGACGTACAGAAAGCCCTAGCCAACGTCGAGACCATCATTCAAGAGTGGATTGAAACTGCCAAGGAACTTGGCCGCCCAATTCCCGTGCCGCGCGGCCGCCTGGCGTTCGCATAATCGTCGCCAACTGCTGCCTATGCGCCGGATTCTTCTCACCCCCTAACGCCCACGCTCCACATCCAAGCTCTGCTCCTCCAACCAAGGAAATAACGAAATGCCAAAAATGAAAATCGCCGTGGTCCCCAAACCCGGCGCAGACTTCGAACTCCAAGAACGCGATCCCACACCAATCGTAGGATGAGCGAGATCGCTTAGTGCTCTCCCAGCCGTCGAAGCCTTCGCCCGTCCTAGAACAATAATCCCCTGAAGTTGCTGCCCTCAGCGCATCTAGCGCTCGCCACACGGACCAAGAACCGCAACCCACGGGTCCCCTGTGGATAGCTCATCTGTACGTATCGACCGGCTGGATAGAAAAACTGGATGCAGACTTGAGCTGTGAGCAGCAACACGATGATAAGAAGCAGGAGCCGCATGAAGTTATCTCGGTTCGTTCATGCTGCCCCCAAGACTAAAAATAGATGACTCGCACAGGCCTACTCAGGGCTAACCTCGATAAACACCCACTCTGCTGGACCTTTTCTGTCAAATGTAAATCCGGGTTTATTGTTCGGAAGTCTGCCAGGCGTTCCTTTTCCCCCAGAAACGTTATCTATTCCAAAAAAATGCGTTTCGTTTTCATCTTCCCAAGACACCACAACCTTTTCTTTGCCTTCGAATTTGGCCAGCTTTGCCCGTAAATCATAAACGGTCATTGGTTTGTCCTTGCGGAGCGACAGCGTGTCAGGAATGGTATTTATATAGTTCTGTATAACAGCTTAATGACTATACTTCAACCAGCATAAAATCAACTCGTGTCAAACTCAGCAGGAACTTGGAAAAGCTCTATCTGTCCGTGTTAGGCGGTCGGAATTCCGGCCACGCTATAGCGAACTTTACCGTACTGGCTCACAATTCTGTTACGGCTGCGAGGGAGGCCATCATCGAAAAACATCAAGCCC
>Ga0210406_10007527_pt1 | contig 11034 bp, 11 predicted proteins | sample IncBWC30MmetaG_FD_155454 | JGI IMG/M metagenome (GOLD analysis project Ga0210406, IMG submission 155454) | Forest soil microbial communities from Barre Woods Harvard Forest LTER site, Petersham, Massachusetts, United States - Inc-BW-C-30-M | ecosystem: Environmental > Terrestrial > Soil >... | reverse complement strand
GCTGAGTGGCGAGTTGTGCGCGCAGACCGTCAAACGTGGTCTGTGAGTTGTCCACGGCCGCCTGACTGACGAAGTGCCCTTGGAGCAGGCTTTTTTGGCGCTCATAGTCGCGCTGCGCGTTTGCCAGGTTCACCTGTGTCTCGGCGAGCGAGGCCTTGGCGAAGTCGAGCTGGGCACTCGATTGATTCAAAGCCGCGCGAATATTGGTATCGTCGAGTTTGGCGATGATTTGCCCGGCTTTGACATGGTCTCCTTCCTCGATGTCGAGTTCGACCATCCTGGCCGTGATCTTTGACGCCACCGTGGCCTGACGGCGTGCGACGACGTAGCCGGAGGCATCGAGGATGGAGCCCTGAGACGCGGCTCCGGCGATGGGTTGTGCCGTGGCGGTATGTATCCGAACTGCACCCGGTCGGCTCCAAAACCAAGCGACAGCAGCCGCAATGGCTAAAACCGTGACGATGCCCGCCAGCCAAAGTTTCCCGGCACGCGAAGGCGTCGACTGGCCCCCGCGATCGATGCGAAGTTGATTCAGCAGGGCTGATTTGTCATCCATTTTTTTTCAATCCCGAATGCAGCGCCCGATTCTAGACGAATGCTCCCGTCCTGGCGAAGCCGCTTAGGATCCACAGGAATGCGGCGGCGCTGATATATCCAGCCCCTGAGAGATAGGCCGTGGCATCATGGCATCCCGCTTTCGATGCGGGGGCAACAATAAAGTCGGGGAGGATTCAAATGCTATTTCGCAATTTCCTGGGGGCGGCATCGCTGGCACTGGCCGCCGCGACGAGCCAAGTGTGCGCACAGGCGGCAAAGCAGGTCCATCCAGCCGCGACGGTCGAAATATCGGAAACCAAGCCCGAAGCGGTGGGCTTCTCCTCGGAGCGCCTCGGCAAGCTCGACAGCGCGATGAAGTCGCTGGTCGACGGCAAGAAACTCGCCGGCATGGTCACCGTCCTCGCGCGCCACGGCAAGATCGTGGAGGAAAGGACCTATGGCTATGCCGATGTGGCGAGCCAGAAGCCGATGCAAAAGGACACCATCGTGCGCATCTATTCGATGACGAAGCCGATTACGGGCATCGCCATGATGATGTTGTATGAGGAGGGGAAATGGAAACCGAGCGATCCGATCGCGCGTTACATTCCGGAATTTCGCGACCTGAAAGTGTATTCAGGCGTCGACAAGGACGGCAAGCCGACGTATGACAAGCCCGGGCATGCGCCGACCATGGGCGAACTGATGTCGCACAGCGCGGGGTTCACCTACGGCGTGTTCGGCTCGACACCGGTCGACAAAATGTATCAAGAGGCACAACTATTTAATGCGCCGAGCTTGCAGGAATTTATCGAGCGCGTCTCCAAATTACCCCTGGTCTATCAGCCCGGGGAAGGCTGGGTCTACAGCGTATCGGTCGATATTCAAGGCTATCTGGTTGAGAAACTTTCGGGCAAATCGTTCCCGGATTTTCTTCGTGAACGAATCTTTCTGCCCTTGGGCATGAAGGATACAGGCTTCTTCGTCCCCGCAGAAAAGCTCGATCGCGTTGCGACCATCTATCAAGGCGATGCCAATGCGGGTGCCGCCATGCCCAAGGATCCGGGAATCAGCCAACCTCCCGGAATGCCCTCGGGCGGAGGGGGCCTGTATTCCACCGCGGGCGATTATCTGCGCTTCGCACAAATGGTGCTCAACGGCGGGGAGTTGAACGGGGTGCGCCTGGTCGCACCGAGTTCGATCGAACTCATGCGCACGAATCACGTTTCGGATGAGGTCAAGAACGCCAGGAAATTCGGCATTGGCCTCTACCAAATGCAGCCCGGCCTGGGGTTTGGCTATGATTTTGCGATTCTGGAAGACCCGCTAAAACTGGGTAGCACCGCGGGTAAGGGCACTTTTCTGTGGGACGGCGTTGCCGGCACATGGTTCTGGATCGACCCCACCAACGATGTGGTGTTCGTCGGCATCGTCCAGCGCTGGCTCCTCTCGCCGGGCACACCGGATGTGGAGAGTCTGTCGCGTGCGTTGACGTACCAGGCACTGGTCAATCCGAAATGAAGCAACAATCAACATCAAACGTCAGGATCATCATGAAGAAAGCCGTACTGATCGTGCTCGCGGCCGCAGCCGTCATCGCTGCGGGGGCTGTCCACGCAGCAGGTGCCGTGGGCGCACTCTCTGCGCAGGATAATTTTGAGATTCAACAACTCTATGCAAAATACAACATTGCCATCGATGGCGGCGATGCCGAAGCGTATGCCTCGACGTTTACGCCGGACGGCGTTTTCAATCAGTTTGCAGGACATGATGCGTTGGTCAATTTTGTGAAAATGTGGCGCGAGAAAATGAACGGTGCAACGCGCAAGCACTGGAACAACAACCTGCAGATCAGCGGCGATTCAAGACAAGCCTCGGGATTCGTGTACTTGATGCTGGTCGATATCAGCACCAAGCCGGCGAGCATTTTGGCGACGGTCACCTATACCGATAGTCTGGTCAAGACCAAGGAGGGATGGCGGTTTGCGAAACGGACCACCAAAGCCGATATCCCGCCCGCGGCATCCCCGCCCGCTGCAGGCGAACCGCCGCCGAAATAGTCAGGCGGCTTCAAGGTATGGTCAACCGGTTGATTTTCGCGATCGCGCTGTTGCCGATCCTGGCGGGCTGCGCGACTTCGTCGCGGACGCTCACAGGCTCGCCCCGGGCCCCGCTGTCGCCAACCGACGTGAGGGTATACACGCAGGCTCCCCAGAGTTTCGAGGAAATTGCGGTTCTCGGCGCATCGAGAAAAAGCGTGACCACCGCCGGCGGCTTGCGGGCGGTCGAAAAAATGATCGAGACGATGAAGTCCCAGGCCGCCGAGGTGGGGGCAAACGGGCTGCTGCTGGAAGAATTAGCAGACTCGAACGCGGTCGCCCTGGGTACCGGCGTGGGGTCGCAAACCTATACGCACAATGCCTCCATCGAGCTTGGCGTCGGCGGTTCCCTGGGAGTGGTCAAAAAAACAGTGAAAGCCAGGGCGATTTTCGTCGCCGCCCGGCAGGACCAGGGATGAGCGGCCGCAAACCAAGGACAAGTCAGTTGCGAATGACGCAGGGCGGGGGTGTCCCGTCGCGGCACAGGGGAGCCCCTTCGTTGTGCGGGGTCGCTCCTTCGCTGTCCTCGTGAGGGATATTGCCGCCATTGCCCAAGCATCCGTTCATGCAAATCGCAAGCAAAACGGTGACGATTAGCCTCATGATCAGTCCTTCGCGCCGGCGCGCCAACGGCGAATAGCAGAAGCATGCGCGAAGCGGGTCATTCAGTACAGCGATTTCGCCGCCATGGTGGGCGTCGGGCAATGTCCTACACATGAATACGAACAGCGCTACTTCGGGTTCTGTAAGGCTGTCCCTGGCACGAGCCGGAGAGGCGTCGATTCTCGAAAACCTCTTGCAACTCTATACACATGATTTTTCTGCGTTTTGGGCCGGCGAATCCCGAGGCGACCTGAATCCCGACGGCCGATTCGAGGCTTATCCGCTGGGCGAGTATTGGTCCAAGCCGAACTGGTCGGCACTCTTCATCTGGCGCAGCGAAGTTCTAGCCGGTTTTTCCCTCATCAACGACCAGACTCATTCCGGACAGCACGCCAACCGAAACGTAGGGGAGTTTTTCATCCTCAGAAAACATCGGGGGCAGGGTGTGGGTCAAATCGCGGCGGAGCAGCTCTTTTCGTCTCAACCGGGCTCATGGGAGGTCGCTGTCGCGCGAAAAAATGTGCCGGCGCTGGAATTCTGGCGTAAGACGATACAAAAAGCCGGCAAGGCATCGCACGTTCGCGAGTTGGACCTACGCTGCGCGGAATGGAACGGGCCCATTTTCCGATTTGATTGGACTTAACAGCGGCGAGCCATTATTTTCCAATTCAACTCGGAGCAACTGACATGCATGCGCGTCCCTACACAGCGCTCTGCGCGCCAACACTGATGCTGTTTGGCGCGATTGCCTTCGCCGGCGACGGAGTGAATCTCAGCATCACCAATGACAGTGTCAACAATGTATTCGTCACGGTGCGTGACATGAACTCGAACCCCAGCGTGATCGTGTTGGAGCATCAGCTGATCAATGGTTTTGCGACGATTCCGTTGTCGGTCAGTGCCGATGCGACCGGCCGGGCCAATATTTCGTGGACGGCCATTCGGGCCGACCCCCAGGACCGGCGATGCGGTCACGCGGCGCGGAAGGGTCTGGATAACGACGCCAACGTGAACGTGCACGCCGATTCGGAGTGCGCCGCCGGCCAATGAGGGCCTGGCCAGGCTCGCGATTATGGCACCAGCGCCGCTCGCACTGCAGTCTCGATCCTAGGCGTACGTGTCGATGATCGCGGTTCTCACGCCTTGGTTCGAAAGATCTTGTGTGCGAGCGTACTCATTTGCCGCCGCGAATGAGGAGCCGCGGGAGGATAAGGGGCTAGAACTGAGCAGGCTGTGTTGGTAAGCGGTCAGCGTTTTCAAAGGCGATGCCGACTCGGCAGCCGCGCCAAAGTTGCCCGCAAAACCTCCCCGTGCTAGGAGCTTGGTGTCGTCCGCCGGCGTGGCGACAATCGTCAGGGGCCGCACGCCGTGATTCGGCCCATGGGCATTTGCCGATAAACTCGCAAGATCACGCCGCGGAATGGCTTCACCCGCCAGGATCAGCGTCTGATTGTCGGAGTTCACTCTCACGGTTGGTTTCTCAAAGCAGTCATTGCTTCAACCCAGCGTAGACCTTATCAGACCTGAGCATCCAGGACGCGACTCATCGCACGGACGTAACAAAAAGGTCTGCCGGACCTACCGTCTCAGGCGGCGAAAACGGCTCAATAAGACAATAAGTATCAAATGGTTGTATTGGATATCTATTTTAGAATAGAGCTCACATCGGATGCGAACCCAGAACTGCCGACATCTGCGGTTTGGGGGATGTGGGCGGCGTTCACCGTGTCATTCGAGGGTAGCCAGACCGCGGTGTGCACGATTTGCCCCAGAGACGAGCCGGTGGCCGCATCGCCGATCGCTACATAAAATACCTCAGGGCGAATTCTGGAAGCCTTGGGTAACAGCTTCACAAAAAAACTGGTTGAACTTCTGCCCTTCGGAAACCTTTGTGTGACCTTCGCTTGCGGCACGTAATCGACGCCGGGTTTTGCGGAAGCAGCCTCGGTCCACCACACAAAAGGCACTTCTTCGTTCAGGCCCGAGGAGCGGTGCACACGAATCTCGGCAAAACGCTCTCCGGGGCGAACTTCGTAGTCGCTCGCCGAAATTGCCGCCGGGCGGCTCGATGGCAATCTGGTGCGGTTGCCGTCAGAACGAGCATTGCCGATCAGCGGCGATTGCGCTGCAGCCGGCGGGGAGGCGGCGCTCACGACCGTGTTTTGATCGCCGGCTTCGTTGGCGGTTGCGCTTGCAGGTTGTCCCTCGGGACGCGCCACGTTTGCCGCCGCTGCGAGGGTCTCGCCGCCGGTTTTTGCGCCGGGCGCGAAGCGCATCAGTAACAGCGATGCAACCACGGTCGCTGCCACAATGGCCAGCAGCACCGAGGCCTTCATGGAAGACGCCGTCGATGTGTTCGCCTGTGCCGCGTGGATATCTCGGGAAGCCGGAAGACGCTGCGCTTCACCGTCAGGCTTCAATCGATCGAACCAATCGGTCACCGATATCGATCGACCACCGCGATGCCAACACAAGCCTTTTACAAGCGTTTGCCATTGTCGCCGCCTCAAATTCACGGGCCTGGTCGCAACGATACCAAGGTCTCGGGCGTCATTCGCCCGGCGACGCTGAAAGGGATGCATTCCGGTCAGCAACTCGTAGCTGATGCACGCGAATGCATAAAGATCGTCACGCGGGTCAGGCTCGCGCCCTTCGAGAATTTCGCACGATGCGTAGGCGGGCGTCGCCGACCGCACACTCCGCCCGCGGTCTTGCGAGGCTTGTTTGCCGAAAACGCTCGATGAACCAAAATCGAGTATTCGAACCTCTCCGGAATCGGTAATCATTATGTTCTGCGGCTTCAGATCCGCATGCACCACGTTGCGGCTGTGCGCGTACTCCAGTCCGGAGGCGATTTGCCGAATGATTGCCCAGGCATGCGGGCGGTGCATCGGTTGCGATTGAAATCTCGCCATCACGGTGCTCAAGAGTTCGCCTTCCAGCAACTCCATGGTGAAAAAATCGATGTCCCCGTCCCGATCCAGCTCGAAGACATTGACAATATTACGGTGCGAAAGCATCTGGGCGCAGTAAAGCTCGCGTCGCAATGCTTCGACCATTTCTTCGCGGCCGTCGGCCACCGCGTGCAGAATTTTCAGCGCCACATATCGCTGCGCCGCCGGTAAGCTGGAGCGATACCGGTCGAGTGCCTTGTAGACAGTACCCTTGCCGCCGCTTCCCAGGCACTGCTCAATGACATACCGACCCCGCAGCACTTGCCCGATTCCGACACGTGATGGCGGCGGGCCGTCTGACGCAATGCGGGTCGGTGCGACTGCGCCTATGCGCCGCAGATTGAGGGTGACGTCCTTCGGCAACGGATCTGCGGCGATTCTAGACTCCAGGAAGCGCACGAGATCCACCGGCACCTCGCCGCGGTTGCGCAAGCGATCGATCACGGCCATCACCTGCGGCTTCGACGCCGGCACCGCGCGGAGTTGGACGGCGATCGCGTCGATGAATTCATTTTCGCTGCATTTGCCGCGCACCGCTTCGACAAACTCCACCTCATTGCATTCGCCGTTCAGAAGCGACTCCAGGCGCCGCTGCAACTCAGTGTTCAGATGAGCGTGCGCGCGGGCAAAATCGGGGTCGTTCATAGTCAGTCTCTTGTACGGAATCCTCGGCCGATCGCTGTCGGTAAAAACAGACCCCGACCGCCGTACGGCCACAAGCACTCGTTCAGCTGATGGAACTATGGTGCGGCCGGTGTCCGATGTATGTCAGAAAACGCCTCATTTGGATGAGCTGTCTGCCCCACACGAGCGCCAGGGGGCCGGCGCACGAGGCGACGTCGCGTCCAGGGATTCGGGATGTGTAAAATGACCCATGGGAGAAGCAAATGACCGAACATTCGAAGCCTCATCTCGTTTTGATCCGGCCTCAGGGCCTGCACAAGCTCGTGGTCGAGCAGATCCAGCAGATGATCATCGAAGGCGGCTTGGCTCCCGGCACCCGTCTCAACGAAAGATTACTGTGCGAAAAACTAGGGGTCTCGCGTACCCCGCTGCGCGAAGCGTTGAAAATTCTCGCGGCGCTGGGACTCGTGGAACTGCTGCCAAACCGCGGCGCCGCCGTGGTCCAGCTCACGGCCAAGGACATTGCCGAGACTTTTGAAGTCATCAGTCATTTGGAAGCCATGGCCGGCGAGCTGGCCTGTGAGCGCATCACCGACGCAGAGATCGACGAGATTCGTGCGCTCCATCTTGAAATGCTGGCCTGCCACGCTCGACGCGACCTTCCAGCGTATTATCGGGCCAACCAATCGGTCCATGATCTCATCAACCGTGCTGCGCGCAACGACGTGCTGCGTGAGATCTACATGACGGTCAACAGCCGCGTAAAGGCCCTGCGCTTCAGTTCGAACCTGGACCGAGAGCGGTGGGATGCAGCAGTTCGCGAGCACTCGATGATGATCGATGCGCTCGGGGCCAGGGATGGCGCGCGCATGGCATCGATCCTGGAAGGTCACCTGCTCGCGAAACGCGATGCCGCTTTGGCGAGCGCGCCTGCCGGCGGTGAAAAGTTGGGGGCTGCCGCCAAGAGTTGAGGCCGCGGCACCGATGGCCACAGCCTCGCGGTGCCGCGGCACCCGGTCGTCCTCACGGTGTCGCAGCACGCGGTCGTCACAGCTTCACGGCGTCGCCCACGTGGAATCGCTCAGGTGCTCGTCCATGGCCTTGCCTGGTGCACATTGCTCCGAATAATAAGCAGCCTGCATGCCGCCTATTTTTCCGCGCTGCTGGTAGTCGATGTTGTAATAATCGAGAGCGTTTTGCCTGGCGATGCCGTCCGGAACGCCGAGCATCCTGGCGGCACGGTAGTTTCGTTGCACCGCCTCGCATTCTGTTTTCGCTTCGTTGAGTTCGCCACGTATGTGCATGCTCTCGTGAGTGAAGGTATCCAGGCTCTGGAGTTCCCGGTGAGAGGCATGACCAGGATGGCGTAGATAAGAGATCAAGGTGTCGCACCAGGGCTGTTGAATGGCGATTTCTCCTGATTGCGGACTGGCGTGGCCGGAGGTGAAGACCGCGGGGTCCATCATCGTATCGAACAGAGTATTGCAATGAACCGTGGCGCGATGATAGTCGGCGAGTTCGGTTGCTTTGGCAGATAAAAACCGTTGAAACAACCAGATATGAACCGGCGGCCATGCAAGCAGCACAGCCAAACCCAAAACAGCGGCGAGATAAGGTTTCGACACCGGCGTGGGGAAATCATAGCCGGCCGGCGCGACGAAGCTCTTCAGGATTTCGCGGAACGCACACCAAAAGAAAAACAGCGAAGCCAGGATCCAAAGCATTGGAGCGCCATGTACTCACGTTTCACCCAGGTTACCATCAAGGCCACCATGCTGCACCGTTCCACCACCCGGGTACTGCTGTTGTTATGCGCGATGTACATGATCACCTACATGGATCGGGTCAACGTGAGCACGGGGGCAATCGGATTCGGCAAAGAATTTCATCTTTCGAACATGCAGATCGGGTTGGTCTTCTCAGCGTTTGCGTATCCTTACCTGATCTTTCAGGTCATCGGCGGGTGGGTCGGTGATCGCTTCGGTCCGCGCCGAACTCTAACCGCCTGCTCCATCATCTGGGCAGGCGCGACAATACTGACCGGCATGGCGACCGGACTCGTGTCGATGCTCATCGCACGCGTTCTACTCGGCCTTGGCGAGGGCGCGACCTTTCCGACCGCGACGCGCGCCCTGTCGAATTGGAGTCCGCCTCATCGGCGTGGGTTTGCGCAAGGCGTCACGCACGCCTTCGCGCGGGTCGGCAATGCCATTACACCGCCCATCGTGACCTGGCTCATGATCGCGGTCAGCTGGCGCGGCGCCTTCATCGTGTTGGGGATCTTCAGCTTCGGCTGGGCCCTGATCTGGCGCTGGTATTTCCGCGACGATCCGCGCGACCACGCCAAGATCACACCGCAGGAGATCGAAGTTCTGCCCCCTTACGTGGGAGTCAAGGAAACGCCGGCGGTGCCATGGATGGCGCTGATCAAGCGCATGCTGCCGGTGACTGTGGTTTACTTTTGCTACGGCTGGACCTTGTGGCTGTTCTTGACGTGGATTCCGCAATTCTTTCTGCACAACTACCAGATGAATCTGAAGAGCTCTGCGGTGTTTGCCTCCGGAGTGTTTTTTGCGGGAGTTCTGGGGGACTGGCTCGGGGGACACGTCACGGACCGGCTGCTCACGCGCACCCGGAACCGGACCAAGGCGCGCAGCTACATGGTCGTCGTCTGCAACCTGGCGGCGCTCGCGTCGCTGCTACCGATTCTCTTCGTGCATGATTCCACGGTGGCGGCCGTAGCCTTGAGCCTTGGATTCTTTTTCGCGGAGATGACCATCGGTCCGATGTGGGCGATACCGATGGATATCGCCCCCAGGTATTCAGGCACTGCAAGCGGGCTCATGAACACCGGTTCAGCGCTCGCCGCGATTTTGAGTCCGGTGGTGGGCGGCTGGCTCATCGATGTCACCGGCAATTGGGACGTGCCCTTTATCGGCTCCATGGGATTGATGGTCGTCGGCGCCGCGTGCGCCTTTGCCATGAAACCGGAGCAGCAATTTTAGCGTCCCAACCCGTGCATCGGCGAGGATCGTGAATCGGGGTTACGCTGCCTTCTTTTGGTTGGCCTCCAGCCGCCGATCAACGAGCGCGACGCCGGCGTCGATGCCGGGGTGACTCTTTCCCTTCTGGCGCGCAATGAGCTGTACGAGTTTGTCCGCACGTTCAATGTTGGTTGCGCCGTTCTGCAGGGCGCGGGCAGCGGACGCCGGGCGCGTGAGGCTTTGTGCCGCGGCCGCATATTTCTCGAACGGCACCAGATCGGATGGTTCGGCGCCGAGGGTCACGCACAGGTCATTGACGAAATCATAAATCGATTTCGACTCTTCGATATTGGAATGCACGGCTTCCTGAGCCGTCCGCATGCCCGTGGGGGTAATGCAGCGGTAGTTGCCTGCCAGCAGCATCGCCCATTTGGCGAGCGGGACGAAGATCGAGTCGTGCAACTTCAGTTTTACCGGCAGCTCGATTCGCCCGTCCGGGGTATCCATGCGTACGGCCTCGATATCGCTTGCAAGCCCCCGCAAAATGGACGTCTTCTTCTCATCGTCGAAGCGCGCGACCTTGAAGTTTGTCGGTAAGGTCACCTGCAATACGTTGACCTTCTCATCCGGTGGCCGCACAGCCTGCGGGTCGGGACTACACAAGGTGATTGTCGCCGGATCGAAGTTGTCCCAGACGGTGGCATCGGTATAGGCGGGCGCCAGTGCTGCATGGTTCAAGCCCGGAATTCGCTTCACATAGGGAAGCGGTGGCATGTTCATGATGGACATGCAAGGGACATTCGATTTTGCGATCGCGTCCAGCAATTCACGCACACCCGGCGAACGGTATTGCGGTTCTTGCATGGCCAGACCAATCAGATCGAATCTGTTCGGTTCAAAATCAGTTGCCGCGCCCGCAACGACTTTTCCAGGCAGTTTGCGCGAGTCGATTTCAACGATTTCCTTGCGGCCCTTTACCGGCATTCGTACTCGAAATCCCTCTGCGTTGATCAAGCTCGCCTCGGGCGGCAAGCAGACCAAGGAGACCTTGTGGCCCGCAAACATGAGCTTGGATGCCAGCAGGGAGCCGTAGGAGGCTCCGAGAATCAATATGCTATGAACTGCCATAGATCGTCCTCGATAAATCTTCCCAACGAGTGCCTGAATGTGTGCGAGATATTTTGTCTATTGTATACAAAGAACAAGTGCGGCCAAATGAATTTCTGGCCATCA
>Ga0210406_10007526_pt1 | contig 11034 bp, 9 predicted proteins | sample IncBWC30MmetaG_FD_155454 | JGI IMG/M metagenome (GOLD analysis project Ga0210406, IMG submission 155454) | Forest soil microbial communities from Barre Woods Harvard Forest LTER site, Petersham, Massachusetts, United States - Inc-BW-C-30-M | ecosystem: Environmental > Terrestrial > Soil >... | reverse complement strand
CGTCCGCCTTGCGAAGGAACAGCGAGTCGTACAGCAGGCCAGCCAGGAAGCCGCCGATCAGCGGACCAATCCAGTAGATGCCCTGGTTGAGCCAATGATTGGACGCAAAGGCAGGTCCGAAGGCTCGGGCCGGGTTAAGCGCGCCGCCGGTAAACGGGCCGGCAACGATGATTCCCAGAGTGATGGTCAAGCCGATGCCGAAGCCGCCGATGGCGCGGAAACTGCCACGCTCGTCAACGGCGGTAGCGAAGACCACCAGAACCAGGAAAAAGGTAGTGGTAGCCTCAAGTGCCAAGCCACCCCAGCGAGGGAAATCGGGCATGAGGATCGGCGTGCCCAGCAAAGCGTTGCGCCAAGTTTCCTCCGGCAATACCACTTTAAGAAGAAATGCCGCGGCAGTGGCGCCAAATAACTGTGCTCCCCAGTAGGAGAGTGCGTCGAGAGTGTTGATGCGCTTGGTGACCCAGAGCCCTATGGTGATGGCGGGATTGAAATGTCCCCCGGAGATATGTCCGAGAGCGGAGACCATGATGGCGATGGCAAGGCCGTGAGCTAGGGCGATGGCCAGAAGTCCGATGCCGCCGGTGCTGTTGCTGCGAAGTTGAAAGTCCACGCACACCGCGCCGGCGCCAAAGAAAATGAGCGCGAACGTGCCCAGAAATTCAGCCGTGAGCTTTTGCGAGAGATTGTACATCGAAAGGCCTCCAAGGCCATGGATGAGTACAATGGAATCGAGGGAAGTTTATCCGGAAAAAACACCTTGCGCTAGCACGGAGCAGGAAAGAATTGCCGCAGAGGAAACAACCAAGATTTTGGGCCGCGACGAACGCGGCCCAAGCAATGAAAACTCAAGCGATGGCTTTGCTAGCGCGTAGCGGCGACCGGCGCGTTCACGGGCGTTAGCCAGTTGTGACGGTCGACCTTCTTGCCGCTGGTAAGCGCGAAGAACTCCTCTTGAATGCGACGGGTGATCGGTCCAGCCACGCCCTTCCCGATCGTGATCTTGTCAATCGAGCGAAGCGGCGTGACTTCCACGGCCGTTCCCACAAAGAACACCTCGTCGGCAAGATAAAGCATTTCGCGCGGGATGACCGCTTCCTTCACCGGCAGATCGAGATCCGCTGCAATCTTCACAATCGAATCACGCGTGATTCCGGGCAGAATGCTGGCAGCCAGTGGCGGCGTATACAGCGTGCCGTCATGCACCAGAAAGATATTCATGCCAGAGCCTTCACTGACGTGCCCGTCAGCATCGAGCGCAATGCCTTCGGTAAAGCCGTTGACCACCGCTTCCATGCGGATGAGCTGCGAATTCATGTAATTGGCGGCGGCCTTGGACATTGCCGGCAGAGTGTTGGGAGCGATTCGTGTCCAGGTGCTGACGCAGACGTCGACACCCTTAGAAAGCGCCTCGGGGCCGAGATACGCGCCCCAGTTCCAACACGCCATGTAACATTCGATTGGCGCACCCAAGGGATTGACACCGACTTCGCCGTAGCCGCGCAGTACGATGGGCTTCACGTAGCACGGGCCCATCTTGTTGACGCGCACAAGTTCGCACGCTGCGTTGCTGAAATCGTCGAGCGTATAGGCCAATTCCATGCGATAGATCTTCGCGGAGTTAATCAAGCGCTGCATGTGCTCCCGCAGGCGGAAAATTGCCGGGCCATTCGGTGTTTCGTAGCAGCGAATGCCTTCGAATACTGCGGAGCCATAGCCGACAACGTGGGCAAGGACGTGGAGCTTGGCGTCGTCCCAAAGAATCCACTTTCCGTTGTGCCAGATCTTATCGGTCTTTTGTACCGGCATGGTGTCTCCTTTTCCCATCGAGAGGAGGATCTCCTCCTCTTACCTGCAGAATAAAGGGGCGCGAAGAGAGCGTCAATGAGCTTGCTCGCAGCAATGAAACAGTGAGTTGGCCAATTTGGCGTGCTACAAGCGGCGCTTAGTTCTTGGGTTGGTCAGCAGCAGGCGCGCTCGACCTACTAATGGCGGTGTAAGCCGCCTGGGCTTCAGCGAGCATTTTGCCATTGCCATGCAGCCAGATGCCCAGCACAAGAAACGGAATTACCGTGGCGGCGGCCCACAGCTTGCCATTCTTGGGGACTTTTGTCTCTGGTTCCCAACGGAACAATTGAGATGCAACAAAAAAGGACAACACGGCCCACGCAACTAGCGCCAGGAAGTAAACCCACAGATCCGTTATGTGCTTGGAGAAGAAGGTGGCCTGCTGGAGACCGGTAACCAGATAAGTGGCCGGAAGATAGTTGGAAAAACCCTGAACAACCTTCGGAAGATAAGCGAGAGGCATGGTTGCGCCGGAAAGAAAAATCAAGGGCAGCCACAGGATCTGATTGATGACTTGGGTCTCCTGCATCGTATTGGTGATGCTGGCCACGACAAGGCCGAGCGAACCAAAAGCCACAGTGCCGACGCAAACGAAAAGAACCAGCGCGGGAAGGTTGCCGAAGTTTTGAACATGGAAGGCAAAGCGTGCGAGCGCGAGGATGACCAATACTGTCGGGAGCGTGAGCACGAAATTGGCAAGCACGCTGGAGGCGAGCATATCTGCGGAAGAAACGGGCGCGACGTGAAAGCGACGCAGGATGCCCTGTTCGCGATACATCACCAGCGTTGCGCTGAGACCCCAAAAGCTGCCCATGACGTTGAGCGCGAGGACCGGGCCGAGGAAAAAACTGACTGCGTGCGGATCACTTTTCGCAAAGACGCCGGCATAAAGGAAGAAGAAGCCCAGCGGCATGACCACGCTGAAGAAAAAGAACATTTTGTTACGCAGCGCCAGCTGCATGCGCACGCGCGTGAGGGTGGCGAGGTTCGTCAATCGCGTAGCCTCCTTCCAGTGAGTTCGATGAACACATCTTCCAGCGAAGGGGTCGCGATTTCCAGGCTGACCAATTCGTTGCCCTCTGTCTCAAGGTGCTTAACCAGCGCCACGATCGCCGGAGCCGTCCGTTGGCAATGCAGCACGTATGCTCCCCCGAGTTCGCGAGTATCCACCACGCCATCGAGAGACTTCAGCGCGCCGTTCGAAGCCGGCTTCGCCAGGCGCACTTCCACGCGACTGGTGTTGGCCGATCTCTGCTTCAATTCCCGCGGCGTCCCTTGCGCAATCACCTTGCCGTGATCAATGATGGCGACGCGGTCGCAAAGTCGCTCCGCTTCTTCGATGTAGTGGGTGGTCAAAACAATAGTCTTCTTCTCGTGCTTGAGTTCTTCGACGATGTCGTAGATCTCGCGACGGACCTGTGGGTCCAGACCCGCAGTGGGCTCGTCAAGGAAAAGAACCTTGGGATCGTTCACCAAAGCCAGCGCCAATGCGAGCCTTTGCTTCTGCCCTCCCGAAAGTTGGCTGTAGAAGGCATTGCGTTTTTCTTCCAGTCCGAAGCGCTTGAGAAGCTCTTCCGGTTGGCGGCCCCGGTTGTAAAAACTCGAGAATAACCGCAACGCTTCCGTAACTTTCAGCTTGTCGGGCAGGGAGGTGGACTGCAGCGCCGCTCCGATTTCGCGTTTCAGCTCCGTGGGATTTCTCACTGGGTCGAAACCGCACACGGAAACACGACCGCCATCGGCAACGCGCAAGCCTTCCAGCACTTCAATGGTGCTGGTCTTTCCCGCGCCGTTCGGCCCGAGCAGACCGAAGACTTCACCTTCTTCGACGGAGAAGCTTACGCCGCGCACGGCTTCCAGGTCGCCATAGCGCTTCACAAGATTTTCAACCTGCAGAATCGGATTGGCCATGGATTCGAGGTCTCCATCGTACCGCAGGTAGCGGATTTCTCTCTACGGAAACACTCACCCTCAGCTAGTACGCTTCTTTTTCGGCTTTGGTAACAGGGAAGGCTTGCGTTTCTCAGGAGACTTCCAAATATGAAGTTTCAGGTCCACGCGAGATTCAAGCAGTTTCACGCCCTCAGATTCCAGCAGTTTACGCTGCAGCGAGGCGTAGGGTTCGCGAATCAGCAGTTTACCGCGGGCGCCAACCACGCGATGCCAAGGAATGCCTTTTCCAGAGGGCGTTGCCGCCATCGCTCTGCCTGCGGTTCTTGCGCCGCCCGGTAGACGCAGAGCTTTCGCCATCGCCCCATACGTAATAACCCTGCCGCGCGGGATTTGTTTCACGAACTGATACACCGGACTCCACGACATTCGGGAACCTTCCTCGGCAAAGCGGGTTCCATAGTAAGGAGAGTGCGGCGGTGGGCACAAGAGCAACGTAGAGGCGCGCTGGTCCATGGCTTGCAGCGGAACGGAAAGACAAATGAAAAGCACGCAAAAATGTGATGACGCGACAGCCGAAAAATGCGCGACGATGTGCGCAACGGGGGCTGACGCAACGTTTACTGAATCGCCGCATCCAACCTTGACGGGTGTAGTGGAAGCACCTTACACTACCCCTGGAGCAGGCCTTGCGAGGCTTGCCCGGCAAGTTCGCCGGAGGAACGCCATGGCCTTCGTTCGCCGCAAAGGAAATGCTTTTTATCTGGTGCACAATGTGCGCCGCGGCGGAAAAGTTCAGCAACTCCATCTCGCGCGCCTCGGCGAACGCGCTCGAATCACCGACGACGTCGTTCGAGAAGTGACCAAGAAGCACCCCTTCGTGGCTCTCAACTGGCGCTCCCTGCGTGAACAGTTAAATAACCAGATCGATCTGGCAGACCCTGAGTCGCCAGCCGTTCAAAAACTCGTGCAAAACCTGCGAGGGCTCAACCTGGCCCTTGCGGACCTATTTCCGCCCGTACTCCGACTTTCCGAATCGCCCGCCGTGGCGCGGGAATTGCTCGTACAACTGCGGTTGTTGCACTCCAGTATCCAGGTAAAGCTCGATCAGTTCGCCCGGAAGGACGACCTGAAAAGACTTGGCCGGACGGGCGGGCGTTTTGGGAATGCGCATCCCGGATTCCGGGAGCGCTAGGAGGGGTCATGGGCACGGGGGACTTTTCGCTTAATCCAAGTATTCGCAGTGCAGAGACGGTTGAATTTCAAAAGGCTCTGCGCGCGAAGATCGTTGGGCAGGACGAAGGGGTTCAAGCCCTGGTGGACTTTTTCCAGGTCTTTACCGCTGGGATGAATTCGCCGGGCCGGCCGGTGGCGAATCTCTTGTTTTTAGGTCCTACTGGGTCGGGCAAAACGCGGATCGTGGAAGCGGCGGCGGAAATTCTCTTCGGCAACCCGCGCGCCGTGATCAAAATCGACTGCGCGGAGTTTCAACACTCCCATGAAATCGCCAAGCTGATCGGCTCGCCCCCGGGGTATCTGGGTCACCGCGAGACGCATCCGCTCATCACCCAGGAATCTCTGGCAGCTTCGCAAACCGACAAGCTGAAGCTGTCTTTTCTCTTGTTTGACGAAATTGAGAAGGCCAGTGACGCCCTGTGGCAGTTGCTGCTGGGCATGCTCGACAAAGCCACGCTCACTCTCGGCGACAATCGCCGCGTGGACCTTTCGCAGACCGTTATCTTCATGACTTCCAACCTCGGTGGCGGCGAAATTACCGAACTGATGGCCGGTGGCTACGGCTTCATCAAGTCGGAGGATATGCCGGTATCGAACCTGGACCAACGCGTGGAGCGGACCGCCGTTGAGGCGGCGAGAAGAAAGTTTTCTCCCGAATTTATGAATCGCGTAGACAAGGTGGTCGTCTTCCACCCATTACGCAGAGAACAACTGGAAGCGGTTCTAGACATCGAACTTGGACTCGTGCAGAAGAGGGTGTTGGACACCGCTTTGGGCAAGTTCCTATTCCGGGTTACAACTGCCGGACGCGATTTCCTTCTGACGGAAGGAACCGATCAACGCTATGGCGCAAGGCACCTGAAGCGCGCCATTGAGCGGTACGTCGTTTACCCGCTGGCGAACCTTCTTGCAACTCAGCAAGTCCGCGTCGGCGACTTGGTCCGTATCGATTGGGACGGCGTTCACAAGGAGCTTACCTTCGTCAGAGAGAGCCAAGGCGTCCTGGTGACCCCGGATGAACCGGAAGAGGCCAAGGCGGCAACGGCGTCTTCGCGAGACGGCTTGGGAAAAGATGCGCCTGCCGAGACCGTGGTGGAAGAACCGCCGAGTCGTCCCGCCTTACCGGCGACGACGCCCGCGGCAGCGCGACAATCGCTGCAAAATCGCAAAAAAGAAAAGGGCTAACAAGAGAGCCGGTTCGGAGGTTTAGGGGCACGAAGCGGAGGTGCTGCCCCTTTTTGTCCGAAGCATGTGACACTGTGTGTTTCAGCGCTCTCATTTTGCGCAAATCTGGAACGTTGTCTCACGGCGTGAGACAGTTTCCAGGACGGCGCCAATTGTATGTCATTGAGTGTGTGGATGTTGCTTGCTAGGAACGGGTTTCCTCAGATTGGCACGTCCCATGCTCTCCTTCAGGAAGTCGAAATTGTTCCTTCGACTTGCGCCCCGTGCTCGGGCAAGCGATGAAGCACTGAGGGGAGTGGCCATGAAAGCCGCCGCCAGACAACAACTCGATCCCAGCATCCGCAGTAATGACACGCGCGAGTTCCACAACGCCTTGCGGTCCAAGATCGTCGGGCAAGAGGAAGGCGTGCAAGCGCTCGTCGATCTCTACCAGGTATTTTGTGCCGGGTTGAATTCGCCGGGACGCCCGGTTGGTAACCTTTTGTTCCTGGGACCCACCGGTTCTGGCAAGACACGCATCGTGGAAGCCGCGGCGGAGATTCTGTTCGGAGACCCGCGCATGGTGATCAAGGTCGATTGCGCGGAATTCCAGCACTCGCACGAAATCGCCAAGTTGATCGGTTCGCCCCCAGGTTATCTGGGTCATCGTGAGACACATCCACTTATCACCCAGGAAGCTCTGGCGGCTTCGCATACGGACAAACTGAAGCTTTCCTTCCTTCTCTTTGACGAAATTGAGAAAGCCAGCGACGCGCTCTGGCAGTTGTTGCTGGGCATGCTCGACAAAGCCACGCTAACTTTGGGCGACAACCGCCGCGTCGATCTCTCCCAGACCGTTATCTTCATGACTTCCAACCTCGGTGGTGTCGAAATCACCGATTTAATGACCGGTGGCTACGGCTTCATTAAAGCCGGCGACAAGCCCCGAGCAAACATGGACGAGAAAGTTGAGCGCACGGCAGTTGAGGCTGCCCGCCGCAAGTTCTCCCCGGAATTCATGAATCGCCTTGATAAGGTGGTCGTGTTCCACCAGTTGCACCGTCAGCAGTTGGAGCAAGTGCTGGACATCGAATTGACCATGGTGCAACGGCGTGTCCTGGAAACGGCCAAAGGCCAGTTTCTCTTCCGCGTTACCGATTCTGGACGCGACTTCCTGCTGCAGGAAGGTACGGACCAACGCTACGGTGCGCGGCACTTGAAGCGTGCCATTGAGCGTCACGTTGTGTATCCCATGGCCAATCTGTTAGCCACCGAACAGGTGCACTCCGGCGACTTGATTTGCATCGATTGGGAAAAAAGCGACACCAATCTCACTTTTGTGCGGGAAGGCGAGAATGTAGCCATGCCGGTGCGTCGCGCCGAACCATCCTTGGCGCAAAAGACCGCACAAGCACGCGGCGGCCGCCCTGTCGAAGCTCCTGGCGTGCCACTTCCTCCTGAACCGACACCGCGTCTCGCACGCTAAAACCGAATTCCTCCCAACTTTGACGGCCCGGGCACGAAACTGTCCGGGCTTTTTCTTTTCCTCCTTCGACGTATAATTTGTACTGCCGTTTTTGCCCCGCCTCGGCGACTTTCCCCGGTGGAGGTTTGTATGTATTCCGGAACTCGCCTAAGAATTTTGCAGGCTTGTGTCCTCGTTCTCTCGTTGGCTGACGCGCTCAGCGCACAAGACAGTCGCACCAAAATCAAACCAGGCATTAATTCGTTCAGCCCTCAGCAGGACATTGAATTGGGTCGGCGGGCCGCAAGCGAAGTCGAGCAGGTAGCACAATTGTGCAACGCCCCGAAGGTAGATGTGTATCTCACAAAGCTGGGCATGCAACTCGTGGAACAACTAAATACCGGCGGCGTGAAATATCCCTGGGAATTCCATTGTGTAAATGACAAGGCCATCAACGCGTTCGCGTTGCCTGGCGGGTTCGTTTTCATTAATCGTGGGGCAATTGAGGCCGCCGATTATGAGGCGGAACTCGCTGGTGTGATGGCACACGAGTTGTCGCACGTGGCGCTGCGGCACGGGACTAACCAGGCGACAAAAGCGCAATACGCGCAACTGGGTACAGGTATCCTCGGCATCGCGGGCGGCATCTTTGGCGGAACAGCCGGAGCTGCCGCAGCCGGCGTCGGGCAGATTGCCGCGGGCAGCGTTTTGCTCAAATACTCGCGCGGCGCCGAGACTCAGGCTGACGTGATGGGTACGCAAGTCTTGTATGACGCCGGTTATGACCCGCGTGCGATGGCGGCTTTTTTCGAAAAGCTCGGCGCCGAATCCGCTGGGAAAAACCCGCCCGAATTCTTTTCCGACCATCCCAATCCTGACCACCGCATCGATCGCGTGGATCAAGAAGTCGAAAAGCTCGGCGGCGTTCAGGAGGGAGCGAAACGAGACTCGCCGGAGTTCAAGGCCATCAAGAAGGAAGTGGCCGCACTCCCCGCTCCTGTGAAGAAGCAACCAGCCGCCGGGAACGCGAGAAGCGGCACATTTCCGCCGCCCGGCAGCGTGCTCGTCGGTACTCCTTCCGCGACGAAGGCGAGTCTGCAGGTTGCCAAACTGACCCTGCAATATCCTGACAACTGGAAGAAATACGGCAAGGACAACAACGCTACCGTGGCACCGGATGGTGGAATCGTAGACTCCGGCAAAGGCCAAGCCGAGCTAGCCTATGGATTGAGCGCTAGCGTGGTCCGCATCGAAGGGAAGTTGCCGGCGGGAGCGGATCCCTTGCAGGCAGCCACTCAGAAGCTGATCCAATCAATGCAGCAAGAGAATGAAGGACTGGGAACGCTCCGTGAGTCACGGGAAGTGACGCTGAACGGTGAACGAGGCTTGTCCACCTATCTGAAGAACGATTCGCCGGTCGGTGGCCAAGAAACCGATTGGCTGATCACCGTGATGCGCCCCGAGGGACTCGTTTACTTCGTTGCCGTTGCGCCGCAGCAGGAGTTCACCCGCTTCCAGCCGACGTTTGAAGCAATTCTCAACAGCGTGCAATTCAACAACTAGAGCCGGTAGCCAAGAAAAGCAGGCGGCCTGCACAAGGCCGCCTGCTTTCAGGACGCGCATGCCGCGCCGATTAGATTAGGTCCGACCAGGGAACACCCGGAAGAACCTGGGTGTGTTCCTGTCGCACCGCTTGCAGGCTGTTCGGATCGAGACCCAAAGCCTTCAGGATGGTAGGGGCGACCTGCGTGGTCTCCACCGGGCTGGTGACTGTCTTTGGTGCGAAGTTCGGGTTCGCCAAGAGCATCATCACGCTGGTGTCGTCATGAGCGAAGCCACCGTGTTCCGACAGCTTCTTTGTGCTGCCCGAATACGTAACGCCGATGTTCGGGGTCACGATGATGTCCGGCGAACGCGGATCCGCAGCCGGGGGAAGTCCGGGCGCGTTGAAGCTGGTACGCAGGGATGGCCCGGAAAAGATCTCACCGATCCCCGCGATGTTCGCAGTGGCCGGCGACTGCTTCTCGAGCATGGCAACGGCGTCTTCGGTTGAGCAGCCTGGGTTATTGTTCAGCCACAAGAGCGAGACGTCGTCTTCCGTCGGGCCGATTCCCGTCGGGTTCGAGGGGGATTCGGAGAGTGGCAGGCAACCAGCGTTGTCCACAATCCTTGCCGGTGATGTCGTGACCGGGCCAGATGCGGTGATGCCCGTATAGCGCGAAGAATCGATCGGGCTCTGGCCGTGCTTGGCAGTAATCACGATCAGGGTGGATTCATAGTTGCCGGTCTTCTTCAACTCGGCGACGAACTGGCCGATGGCCTGGTCGACAAATGCAATTTCGTCCAGCAGTGGTGCGCCCGGCGTGCCGATATTGTCGAGATACCCGCCGGTTCCAACTCCTTTTTCGATCAGTTTCTGGCCGACGCTGACCGCCTGGAAGTTCATGCCAAATACCGTCGGCGTTTTCGTCTTGGCACTGTGATCGTGAGTGAAACCAGCAATTTCATTCAGGATGGCATTGACCTTCAAGGTGTCGTAGCACTTGATGGCAACGAAGCTGTCGGTGTAGGCGCCCAACGCCGACTTCGTCGGATCGGGATTCCAGTTCGGGTCGGCGATCGGGTTGCAGATATTCTGGCCTCCCGGCTTGATTCCCGGAAGCGCAACCGGGATGGAGTTGATTTCTGGCGCATAGAAATCATCCAGGTTCACGGGACCCCTAGTGCTTGGACCGGAAACCGACGCATATGCTGGGTGCTTATCGGACCATGCAGTGTAACCTCCCGCCTGATGAACGACGCCGAAGATGGTATTGGTGCGCACGAAGTTCCAGGGCAACACCGGCTGGCAGTTATTTGCCGGATCGCGCGGCAGCCGCTGCACGTCAATGGAATTCACACCGCCGCCACCCGAGGGAGCGCCTCCGTTCAGCTTCGACTGGTCGATGTCGATACCCTCTTCATATTCCGTAGTGGTGCCGTTGAATACGCCGATCTCGCACGAGCCTGCCGCGACACCGTTCCCAGTGGTCTTTGCCGGAGGCGCGAGTGAGCGATCATACGCGACGTCATAGAAAACGCCTTCGGCACGGGGGGACCCGCCGCTGACGATGGCGGTCAATCCCGGGAAAGAATCCGAAGGCTTCGAAGTTGAGGTTTCGAGATAGTTGATGCCCGTGGCCCGCAGTCTGGCCAGGTTCGGGCAATACGGTGCGCCACCGTTAATGTCGGTGAGTCCTTCCGAGCAGTTCAGAAAGTCCACCGCGTGCATGCCGTCGATGCTGATCAGCAGAACGTGTTTGAATCCTTTTCCTTCGTGCCCTTCGTCGTTGGCCTGAGCGGGCGCCGGAACCGTGGCTCCCACCAGGCCGAGCGACAGCGCCCCTGCGAGAAACTTCTTCTTCATATGAATCTCCTTGTTTTGTTTGCGG
>Ga0210406_10007525_pt1 | contig 11034 bp, 9 predicted proteins | sample IncBWC30MmetaG_FD_155454 | JGI IMG/M metagenome (GOLD analysis project Ga0210406, IMG submission 155454) | Forest soil microbial communities from Barre Woods Harvard Forest LTER site, Petersham, Massachusetts, United States - Inc-BW-C-30-M | ecosystem: Environmental > Terrestrial > Soil >... | reverse complement strand
AACCGTCCGTCTTCCAGCGCTCAATGCGCAGCTTCGTAAGGTCGGCCTGGGTAGCTTTCGATGCCGCCTCTAGCTGCGCCAGCAACCCGTTCAGTTGGGACACCGATGCATAAGAAACCGCGGCACCCTGCGGTGACGAGGCCGCGGAAGCAACGCTACCCTCGGTCGAATACTGCGGACCAGTATGAGCCGCAGGCGCGGCTAGTACCGGCACACCAGATTGACCGAACGCTGTCGCGGCCCACAGCACCGTAGGCAGCACGAAGGAACAGGGGATAAGTTTAAGGTTCATTGAGTGTGGAGTCGGTGGCGCTGCGTGCGTGCACAGAATATCGACAAGCCGAGGATACTACAAGAGCGACTTGAGTTTCATGGCCGCCACTGCCAGCACCGTCCACCTCAACGCTTATTTCAGTGCGTGCCTCTGGACGCACTGATTCACCATGTCATCTTCAATCGCAGTTTGCCCCAGGACGCCCTGAGGCGTGTACCCGGACGTCACCCCCTCGGCCCCCCCGCAATTCGTGATGGCAGTGAGCGAATAGGGCGTTGCCACTTGCGAGAAAAACAGGTAACTCTGCCCCGCCGAAGGATTAAGACCGTTGTTGCACACCCAGCCCGCAAGATTCGTGCTTGGAAAGCTCACCGTCGCTCCCGGCTGCACAGTGCTTTGCGCGGCCCAGGCATCCTCCGAAGAATCCGGGGATCGGGTATCCGGCAAGCATTGCTTTCCGGTCCACACGGTCAGCGACGGAGCTTCCGTGAAGTAACCGATCTTGTCAGACCAAGGCTGCCCATCGGTGGGAACAATATGCACCGTGGGCGTACTGTTCGGGACCTTACACCCGTCCGTTATGTTTGAGAACACGGGTCCCGATAGGAGTTCAACATTGTCCAGTTCACTTCCTAAACCGTACCAGCTGAGAGCGTAGGCCAGCGCTCCCGAGCCCGCACTAAGGCCTTGAGAACAAAATGCTCCCTGGGTTTGCTGGGAATGAAAGTAATCCAGCAGCGTCGCCGAGCGGCACGACGCGTTCAAAATATTTGCCGCATACGGTGCCGCCGCGGTCTCCCAGTCGCTGTTCCACGCAACTTCAATCGAGGCCAGCCCGGCCTGGGTGTATCGTGGCTGAAAAGAACCTCCGTAGGGAATGGTTCCGCCACTACCGTTGAGAAACACTACAGTTCCGTTCGGGCCCGAACCTGTAACACCCCACATCACCCCGATGTTTGCCGTCTGCGGACACGATACCGTCGCTTGATAGCAAACCGAGCTATCGAATTGGGACGTACACTTCACCGAAGAAATATTTGAAACACTTCCCAGGGGTAGCGGGTCTGTTTGAGCGACTGAGCCGACGTTCAGCCAAAAAATCGCCAGGAAACAACTCGCGAACAATTTCATGATTGCCCCGCCCTTCTCCCGAAAACGTTAAAGATTAAGGCTTCTTGGCCTAATCCAGTTTTGTTTAACAGCTATTCCGAGCAAGTTCAAGGTCTCAGAGGTGCTCGCGCGCGGCTGAGAACGCTGGATTTCCCGGAACGACCCGGCGGATTTCTCCGTTGTTCTGAAGGATTCAAGGTTTTCCTGCTCCTTCGTGAGCAGCGTGCAACGCGGCGTTCGCCGGGGACCATCCCAGCATACGCGAAGAACATTCGACTCTTCGCGCAGCCGGGACGATAATTGATCAACCTATGTTTTCCACACACCTAGAACTTTGGCGGCGTTTCCGTTGGTTCACACCATTCGGCGTTGCCGTCCTCATCGTGCTGCTTGCATTTCCTTCGCATGTCACCGCCCAAGACCTCGCGCGCCGCCTCATCCTCAAAGACGGTTCCTACCAGGCGGTTACGAAGTATGAAGTCAAAGGCGACCGCGTACGCTACAAGAGCGCGGAGCGCGACGAATGGGAAGAACTTCCTTCCGCGCTGGTGGATTGGCCGGCCACCGAAAAGTACGAGAAAGACCGCTCCACTTCCGCCATCCCCGAGGCCTCCGCCCTCGACAAAGAAACCGATGCCGAGCGCGAAGCCGAAGAGTCCCACCTTCCTCAGGTCGCCCCCGGACTGCGCCTCCCGGAGGATTCCGGGGTGTTCCTGCTCGATAACTTTCAGGGCCAACCGCAACTGGTCGAAATGCAGCAAGCCGAAGGCGAGCTCAACCGCAACACCCGGGGCAACATCTTTCGCGGAGCCATCAATCCCATTGCCAGCGCCAAGCAGACCGTGGAACTCGAAGGCGAGCACGCCGCGGTGCACGCTCACGTCGCCGTTCCTTCCATTTACATCAATGTCGACGACAACGCCTCAAACAGTCCGCCGAGCGGCGAGACCGCCTCCGCCAAACCCTCCCAACCCAGCCTCGACGCTCCTCGCGCCGAGTCGCAACGCCCCCAGCAACCGCAACAGCCCGAGCAAGCCATCGTACCTTTTGATCGCTTCCGTATCGTGCGCGCGAAAGTGAAAGGAGGCAAGCGCACCGTGGGCGATCTGAAGCGTGCCGTCACCGGCAAGGTAAGTCAGGAGCAGAGTACCGTAAAGACCACCATCGACCGCGTAAGCGGCGGCTGGCTCAAACTCACCCCCACCGAGGATCTCGCGCCCGGCGAGTACGCCGTGGTTGAGATGAAAGGAAACGAGGGCATGAACCTCTACGTCTGGGACTTCGGCGTCAACCCGAACGCCCCCGCCAACGCGAACCCGTGGAAGCCGGAAGTGAAGCCAACCGAGCCGGAGAAGGCCAAGGAGAATTTGTAATTTTGTAAACGGGTGAGTCGGCGACTCAAGGCAACCTGGCGTGAATGCCAAGAGCTTCGGCTACCTTGCCGAGTAGTTTATCTCGCGTCCACAAAAGCGTAGACGAATTGATAAAGACGGACGCTATTAAATGTGCGTCAGTCAGACCGATGCCGTGGCTGTAAAGACGACGAGCCTCAATCATTGTCCGCACCTCGCTCATCTGCGCCACTCGTACCTGTGGTAAAAGGTCCAGAAGTGCAAGCGTTTTCACGCGCTCCCGCAGCGATCCAAGCGCTAGTTCCGCAATGATGAAAGGATGGATCACAATGTTCCCCCGGCCAAGATGCTTGCGCAATTCTTTATTTCCCGAGCGGAGGTGGTCGATCCAAATCGAGGTGTCTGCGAGAATCAATTCAGGCGCACCCGGCGGCGTGGAATATTCTTCAATTGCGGCATTGTGCCTCCCAAGGACGCCAATCTACGGGCGCTTTCCCGCTCGATGAGAGCTTTGAGAGCTTCCCGAATTAACGCTGTTTTCTCCGCGACACCAGTGAACTCTTGGGCGATGCGTACGAGATCGTCATCCAGTGCAAGGGTTGTTCTCATAGGGAACTCCAGGCACTGATTATAGCATCAAATGATGTCAATTATTGTGCCGACTTGGGGGGAAAGGAAAATCCAAGAGCTGCGGGCCTCAGCTAGAAGCCGCCCCTACTTCATCACTCCCCGTTGCGCAATCCCAATATTGTCGCGTGTGGTGTTCTTCACCAGATACATCATCTCGTCGGCCTGCCGGATGATGTCGTGCGCGTCGCGCGCATCGTGCGGATAGGTGGCCAGACCAATGGAAGCCCTCACATTCAAATTCAGCCCTTCATCGCGGCAGAAGGCGCTGGCGCGCAGCGCATCGCGCAAGCGCTTAGCCACCACCAGCGCTTGATCCTTCCCGGTCTGAGGCAACAGCACCACGAATTCGTCTCCTCCGTAGCGAAACGCAAAGTCAATCAAACGCAGTTGGGCTTTCACCAGATACCCAATTTCGGCCAGCAGTTTGCTGCCGATCAGGTGTCCGTGGGTGTCGTTCACCGCCTTGAAGTGGTCGAGATCGATGAACAGCACGCTGAACTCATAGCCGAAACGCGACGACCGGTAAACCTCGGTTTCCAGAGTCTTGTAGAGGTGCCGTGCATTGTAGAGCCCGGTGCAATCATCGGTGATGGTCAGTTCCTGTATCTTTTCCACCCAGCGCGCGTTCTCGATGGCGATCGCGGCGTAATCGGAGAGCGCCTGCAGGAAGAAAAGTTCGGGCTCATTGAATTGCGACAAATCCACATTCACGAGTTGGATCACGCCCAGCACCCGCAACCGCGACCGCAGCGGCACGCAGATGACCGAGTGCGTCTCCCACTGCGTGGCCTCGTCGATGCGTTTGGCAAATCGCGGATCATGTTCCACATCCGCCGAAATCACCTGCTCGCCGTGCTTGGCCACCCAACCGGCGATACCTTCACCCACTTTCAGGCGAACGTTCTTCAGCGCTTCGGCGGCGTCGCCCACGGCGATGGCGAAGTAGAGTTCATCGTGCAACTCGTCCACCATCAGCAATGACCAGGTGTCGGGGCGGAAGTACTCCGCCATCTTTTCCATGATGGTCTGCAGAATGGAGTCAAGATCCAGCGACGACGTGAGCGCTTTCGCCACGTCGTGAAAGATGGTCAGTTCCTGGCTCTGGCGCGTCAATTGTGTGCCGGTGGCCTCGGACATGCGGGTTCCTTGATCTCAGCTGGACGGAGTGACAGTTCTGAAAATTATATGGCGGCTCCGCTACCGGGGCAATGACCGTTGGTAACCAGAACCCCTAAAGCCAATGGGATCCTGACTTTAGGCGGTCCGTTGCAAACCGGTGTGGGGAGGACAAAAGGTGGCGGGACGGCCGCCTCGGCCGTCCGCCGAGCGTAGCGATCCTTTGTTGGCAAGCCTGGCGTATCCTTAGAGTACGTATGCAAATGACCGTATCCGCCAAAATTATGCGAGCGAGCGTTTTCGTTCTGACATTTTTCTCGCCAGCCCTGCAATCCCAAAGTGCTTCCCCCGTGGACCCCAAGACCGTTCCCGTCATCGATGGCGGAATCGGCCCCTGCTCGGCCGACTTCACCGTCACCGATGCGGCAGGTGCACCGGTCTACGATGCCAAGGTCCGCGTCCACATCGCCTACAGGTTCATGAGCTTCCACAAGTTGGACCTTGAAGTCGGGACCAACGCCGCGGGCAAGGCGCGCTTTACCGGACTCCCCGACAAGACCAAGCAAGGACTGCTTTTCCATGCCTCCGAAGGCAGCCGCGAAGGCTCAGCCTTCGACGACCCGACGAAAACCTGCAAGGCAGAACTGACCGTCGTTCTTGAGAAAACCAAAGAGTGAAAGTTCTTGCACAGTGCTCCGACACTCACGCGAGCAGCCAAAAATCGCTGCCTCGGCCAGACCGGTTGTGTGATATAGTCTCCGCTCAGAGTACTCCCCCCTGGGTTTCGTGCTGGCACGTTGCACGGAACCAATCATCCGTCTGAGCACTAACGGCGCTGCACAACCTCGTCCCCTCTGGCTGCGCGAATCCGACGATGTTGAGCGACATGAACTGTTTAGCGACTGCGGAGAAGATTCCCATGCAACGTCCCAAACTTTTCCACACTCGCAACCGCTCGCACAGAATGGCCCTAGCCCTCATTTTATTTCTTACACAGACCTCGGGAGAAGCACTCTTATGAAAAGCACGAACCGTTCACTCGCCCAAAAACTTTCTCACATCTTCGCCCTGGCCGTCACTCTCGTGGCCGTCTCCTTCAGCCTGTCAGTGAGCGCCCAGGCCTACACCGAAACCGCGATCTACACCTTTGCCAGCGGCACGGATGCATATAATCCCTACTCCGGCCTGATCTTCGACGCCGCCGGCAATCTCTACGGTACCACCTATCACGGCGGCTCTTTCGGATCGGGCGCGGTCTACAAGCTCGCACCCGTTTCCGGCGGCGGCTGGCAGGAGAGCGTTCTTTATTCCTTCACCGACGGAGCCGACGGCGGCACTCCTTACGCCGGACTGGTCCTCGACTCGGCTGGCAATCTCTACGGCACCACTTTCCAGGGCGGCGTCGCCGGCGGCTGCACCGGGACCGGCTGCGGCGTAGTCTTCAAGCTCGCACCCATTTCCGGAGGGGGCTGGCAGGAAAGCGTTCTCTATACTTTTTCCGGTGGAAAAGACGGGTCGCATCCCCGCGCCGGATTAATCTTCGACTCGGCTGGCAATCTTTACGGCACCGCCTCTGAGGGCGGAAGCTTTACCAACTGCCTTACCGGCTGCGGCGTCGCTTTTAAACTAACTCCCACGACCAGCGGCCCATGGCTGGAATCCATACTTCACTCCTTCAACGGCACTTCTGACGGTTCGGGTCCGCACGGCAGTCTGCTCTTCGACGCCGCTGGATATCTCTATGGCACTAACTACTGGGGAGGCGCCACCAGCACTTGTCCCGCTTCCAATTGCGGTACGGTTTTCCGCTTGGCTCCCAGCATCACCGGTCCATGGAAGGAGCGGGTTCTCCACGCCTTCACCAATGGCGTTGACGGCGGCAACCCCGCCTCCAGCCTGATCTTCGACGGTGCCGGAAATCTCTACGGCACCACCACCCAGGGCGGCCATCTCACCGATTGTTCAAATCTCGGCTGTGGCACCATCTACGAACTCACCCCCACTCCGACCGGGCCCTGGAAGGGCATCGTCATCCGCGCCTTTTCCGGACCTGACGGTGCGAATCTAGTTGCCGGAGTGATCTTCGACAGTGCCGGCAACCTCTACGGCACCGCTCCCAGCGGCACGGGCAGCCACATCGACGGCCTGGTCTTCAAGTTCACGCCACAAATCGGTCCCTGGAAGCAGACTGTGCTCCATGGCTTTTCTGGCGTCAAGGGTGACGGCAAGAATCCTGAAGCCGGCGTGATCTTCGATGCAGCTGGCAACCTCTACGGCACCGCCTCAAACGGCGGCACTGGCGGGGGTGGCATCGTATTTAAGATTACCCCGTAAGTCATCTCTTCGGCCGCGCAGCGATCAGCCTGCGCGGTCCGGAGTATCTGGATCCGGTAACTCTCATCTTCACAAAGAGAATGCAGTACGCCCCCCACTCTTAAGTCATGTGGCGTATGTGCCCGCGTTCGCCTATGATTATTTACGTCTCGATGCGGGCGGAAGCTTACCCCCCCGCCGGAGCAGGCCTTGGGAACGTTCGGGGAAAAACTTCGCAAGCAGCGCGAGCATCGTGGCATAGCACTCGATGCCATCTCCAGCACCACCAAGATCAGCACCCGCATGCTGCGTGCCCTAGAAGACGAACACTTTGACCAGCTTCCAGGCGGCGTCTTCAACAAAGGTTTCGTTCGCGCTTACGCCCGCCAGGTCGGACTCGATGAAGAAGAAGCGGTAACCGACTATCTTGTCGCACTGCGCGAGAGTCAGATTCAGGCCCAACAGATTCTCCCCGATTTCCGCGCGCCTGCCGGCAAATCCAGTGCTGTCTCCGAACCCGAGCCTCGCCGGGAAAATCCTCCCAACCAGGATCTTCGTAAACAGGGTCCTTCTAAAGAAGAGCTTCACCAGGAAGAACTTCGCAAAGAAGCGCTTCGCCGAGACGATCGCCGCATCCAGGGTCGTCGTAACGATGATCGTCGTAATGATCGCGGTCGTGATCAAGGTCTTTCCTCGTCGCCGGATTCTACTACGCACGCTTCGAATGCCAATCCTCCCACCCAGCGTTCCCGTCAGAAATATCCTGCGGGACCCGCTCCGTCCCATCAGCCCACTTCCGCCCAGATTCCGTGGGGCAAGCTGGCAATGGCTCTGCTGCTGGTCACGTTCGCGCTGGCTTTATGGAATTCTCGCCGTCACGCCGGGCCCACAGCCACATCGCAGGCCCCAGCTTCTTCGCAACCGTCTTCGGCCCCGGCTCCAGCCTCAGCGCCGGTGTCAGGGTCAACGCACCCGCCCGATTCGCCAGCCTCGCTCAAGGCCGGACAAACCTCGCAAGCAGGGACACTGGCGGCAGGAACGTCGTCGGCAGGAACAATCTCCCTCGCAGCCAGGCCCGCAGCCACAACCAGTGCGCCGACCCTGCCCGGACCCCCCGTGCCCGCATCTTCCCGGGCGCCCGCGCTCCCCTCCGCATCCGCAACACCATCCAGGACTGGCGCCGCCAGTAAGCCTGCCGCAAACACGCCCGCCCCAGTCGCCAATCCTGCGCTCGCAAAGAACACTGCTCCTGCCGCACCGGCGAATGCGCCGATCACGGTCACCCTGCTGATCCGTGCCGAGAAGACGAGTTGGGTTTCGATCACGGCGGACGGCAAACCCGTGGCCGAAGAAACACTGATCGCTCCGGCGCACACCTCCGTACGTGCCACCCGCGAGGTAGTAGTAAGGGCAGGCAACGCCGCCGGAGTCAGCTTCCTGCTGAATGGCAAAGAAATCCCCGCCCAAGGCAACGAAGGAGAAGTAAGAACCTACGTCTTCGACGCCACCGCCGTTCGCGTGGTACCGCAGACCCAGCCCCCCGCCACGAATCGCTAGCCGGATGCTCCTTACCGCGCGAACAGCGCGGTTTGTGCGCCAGCGCACAATTCACCCTCTTTCCGAGAAATAGCTTGACATCCAACTCGCTGTATCAGTAATTAGGTGGTTCGCATCCGGCCACGTGCATGGGTGCGGCGCCTTCATATCTGTCATCTGGCCAACGGTCTCAAACCATTCCTCGGAGGCTGTTCCAAATGAAAAAAACCGTCTCGCGTTTGCTTTTGTTAACTTCCGCGGTTGCCCTGGCCTTATCCGCCTTGGCCCAACAGCAGGAGAATCACACACCCGGTAACAACCCTATCGTGCTACTGCTTCAGTCCAAAGGAATTTTATCTTCGGGTGAAGTAGCGATGATCAATCAGGCATCCTCTCCCGACGAGGCCAATGCGCGCCTCGCTCAATTGCTCGTGGAGAAGGGGCTGATCAGTCAGCAGGAATACACGGCCACGGTCGAGCCCACCGGCATGGAATCGTCTGGTCCGCATCTGGCCAACGCCGTACTGCACACCTCGACCGTGAGTCAGTCCTCGGCTACGTCCACAACCCCACAGGTTCCCGCGGGACCAAAGGTCATTCCCGCGGTTGCGCCACTAAGAGTGCTGCCCATTGATGTGCCCAAGCAAGGGGGCATCATCCCGGACGTTCACCTCGGCAGCGGCGCAAACTTAAAGCTGTATGGCTTCTTCAAGGCCAGCGCCATCGAAGATACCGCGTCCAGCGGCGGTCCCACATTTGGCGACCAGGACTGGCCGCTTCCCCTGTTGATCGGCGGCGATACCGGTCCCACCTCAGGCGCGAATTTCCATATCAAAGCTCGCAGCTTCCGCATTGGCGGCCAGTTCGAATGGGTTCCGAAGAATTCGGACATGACCATTACAGCCAAAGTCGAAGGGGACTACGAGGGCGACTACACCGACGTCAGCAACCGCAACATCAGCAGCGTTCGTTCCAGCCAGTTTGGCCTTCGCCTCGCTTACATGCGGCTCGATACCAAACTGGGCGGCACTCTACCCTGGTTTGCTGAGTTCGGCCAGGATTGGAGTCTCATCTCCACTTCGCTTCCCAATCTTTTCGAAACTACCGGATTGGGCCTCGCCATGGGCACGCTCTACGAGCGAGTTCCGCAATTTCGCACCGGCATTCAATTTCACGCCGGTGATTTGAAGATCCAGCCGGAGTTCGCGATCGTCCTTCCGGTCGCAGGTTCGGCCGGCCTCACCCCCGATCAGAGGGCTCGCTTTGGAGACCGCGCAGGTTCTGACTCCAACCAGCCTGGCGTGGAAGCCAGGCTCGTCTTCCAGTTCCCGCTCTCGCACAATTGGAAAGGCGTGGCGCCGGCGCAGATTATCTTCAGCGGCCACCATGCCCGCATGAATGAAATCATTCCTCACGCCGCCCAGATCGCTGCTGCTACCAGTTTCACCTGCACAGCTCTCCCCTGCATTATCCCGCCCTTCCCGGTCTTCACCAGTTCCACGGTTCCGAATCTCGGGTTCACAACCTCCAACACCATACTCAATGCCACCAATTGCCCCGCTGCCAACGCAGGTTCCTGCAATCTGGAGCAGTTGTATCCCATCGGCACCCAGGTCGGAAACCCACAGAACCTCTGGACCACCGAACTGCAGTTGCCCACGCCCTGGGTAACGTTCGTCGGTAAGTTCTATAAAGGCGATGACATGCGATTCTTCTTCGGAGGCCAGCTCAACGATGTCTACAACAATTTGAACGGTTTGTTCGAAGTAGGGAATGGCATTTCCGAGAGCGGACGGGCCATCTTGTTCGGCTGCACAGGTGGAACCACCGCCGGCCAGCCCGCCAACACCATTGATTGCCAAAACACCCCCGTCCAATCCGCCATCCTTCAGCCCAGCGGCGGCTACGGCGGATTTGCCGAACTCAGCTTCCCCTTGTCCCGCATCTTCCACGCCAATCCCGAAGGCCATAACGCGGGATGGGTACTCCATGCAGAGTACGGAACCGATCGCGCCAACGCTGCCGACGCTCGCCACGGCAACGGCCTGGCTCGTACCGACCTCGACACGGTTTCGCTCACCTACAAGTTGAACTCGTGGGTGTCGTTCGTCAATGAAACCAGCTATATCGTTACGCGTGCGGCCACGGGCGCCCAGTTTCCAGAGGGCGGCAAACTCTTCGCTGGTACGCACGTAACCCAAGCGCACGACTGGCGCCAGGAGTTTGGGCCAGTCTTCACTTTCTAACTCTCGCAAACTAAAAACCTGCGGAGCCCCCAAAAGGCTCCGCAGGATTTACCAACAACAATAACGTGGAAGAGCGGCGCTTCAGCTGCTTGCCCTGAGCCGAAGCCGAATGGCCGCGTAAGGTCGAAAGCAAATTTGGGCTGAGAGTGTGGTGAGAACTGGATTCTGGGCGAAGATGTGGAACGGAAGCAACCACATCCCAGCACGTTCAGTGCGGCATTCATTCGCCCCGGACGTGAGTCCGGGGTGCGAGTGAGACAACGACGGCAACTGATCTCATGCACACTCTTCAGCCCGCGTCGACTAACAACATCCCATCTTCACCTCGCCCGCTGTGGTGAGCGGAGGCCCAAACGCCTCCTGCGGCGCTGGCGCTCCGTTCAGCACCGCAATCCAACGTCGCACCGCATCAAACACAACCAGAATTACACCCGTGATAAAAATCGTCATCAGAGTT